>Ga0180432_10008991_pt1 | contig 12294 bp, 9 predicted proteins | sample SS_ome_10_FD_132414 | JGI IMG/M metagenome (GOLD analysis project Ga0180432, IMG submission 132414) | Hypersaline lake sediment archaeal communities from the Salton Sea, California, USA - SS_1_MS_2 metaG | ecosystem: Environmental > Aquatic > Non-marine Saline and Alkaline > Hypersaline >...
AGGATCCATTGAATGAACAACAAACATCCCCCATCATTATAACCGCATAAGTGTAAATTCATCCATTACCAGGATGTACGCTTATTCATTCCACATATTGTTTACTTCTGGATTATAAGGGAATCCATCCGGGACGTCAATGATCGTCCACTATTGTGGGACCGAATTCGAATTCAATTCCCATGTTTAAAAAGAACAAAGGCTGATAACTTCTAAAGCTATCAGCCCTTGACGATATTGAATCTTTCGCTTCCTTTTTGAGTTGGCTTATTGACCCAGGTCGGCTGAACAGACGACTAACCGCGGGCGGGCATCCAGAGTGATCGAGCCGTTGGCGTGAATCTGCCAGCCGTCGCCGGTGCCATTGGCCCGGATGGCGACCCCGTAGTCGGCCGTACCGGTGCGGACGCCTTCCAGATAATCGGTCACGTCGAACCAGACCTCCGCCCCGCGGATGAAGCCTTCATTGGAATCGAGGGCCGGGCCGATGTCCCCATCGCCGATCTGCAAGCCGTTGACGGCCCCGAAGCTCGAATGCAGCGACGTCGTATCCCAGGGCCGCAGCATCGCATACGCCGAATAGAGACCGTTAGTACGAGCACTCAGGCTGGTATCCCCGGTGGTTATCACGACCCACGCTCTGGCCACGGGTACGTCCGTCGGGGCCTGTCCCGGCTCTGTGCCGAAAACGTTATCGAATTTCACCAGGGCCAGATCGTCGGGCGAGCTGGTATTGCCGGCGGTGTCGGTAAAAACCACCCCGTCGAGAAACGTCTGGTCGAGTACCGAGCCATCTTCGGTCCTTTCAGGATTATCGAGATCACCGGTGTCTTCAATGCTGGCATTCGTGCCGCTGCGGACAATGGCCATCGTCGTGCCGGCATAATCGTCTGCCCCATCCTGGAACGTATTCATTGCGGCCGGAGCGGTCGTATAGGTGACCTCGAGCTTGGGCCGTGAATCGCTTAACGGATAGCCCGTGGTGCGAATCGACCAACCGTCGGTGGTGTTCGCGACCTCGTTAATCAGGTCAGGCAGGCCGGCCTGGATGACAAGACCATGATTCTCCACGCCGTCCATCCAGGATTGAACGACCGATGTCACGTTCGTGCCCTCTGTGATTCCCGGGATTTGGTAGCCAAAGCCGCCCACGGGCCGGGTGGCCGAGCCGTCTTGCCACCAGGCGCCCCGGCTGACCAGATTCGTGGTCGAGCTAAAATCGCCGAAGTACGTGGTCGTCGAATCGAACGGCTGAAGTAGGCCCGCGACGCCGTAAGGACCTCCCGTTTGAGCGTTTCCCACCAGGCTCGTGGTCACGACCAATTCGGCACTGAGAATCGTCGCCCCGGCCGGGATCTGACCCGGCTCACTGCCGATGATATTATCGAACCGTATCAGCCTCTGCTCGTCGGGCGACGAATCTGTTTTGTAGCCATCAAGGAAATCGTTTGCGACCTCACTGCCGTCTATATTATGATCGTTTCTTTCGCTGATCGTGCGATCGAACGTCCCGGTGTAACCATCGACGCCATTTTGAAAGCTGACGGTCACGACCTCGGCGCCTGCGATCCCGGCCAGAGCCACACAAAGGCCACCCGCCAGTGCGGCGCGAAAAACGACACTCTTCAATTTAGCAATCATCATAATAGTCTCCTTTTGAACTTGACCCTAAAAATAAAACATTCACTCACGACACAATAGTCCAAACAGTTTTTTCTTAGGCTCAATAACAAAACCAAGATTGTCATTCCGAGCCCGTTCGGCTATGCTCAGGGTAAACTCCGCCGAGGAATCTATTGAAACAGCCCCGCGAAGCGGTTCCTTTTTTTCAGGTTTGGTTTTGCCAGAGCCTCTTCCTCCCGGATTTCACCCACGCCATCCCGAGAAGTTAATTCTATCACCGAAAAATCTCCTCACACGTTCATCACCTCACAACCGGAAATAGCTCAAAACAGTATGTCATTCCCGCGAAAGCGGGAATCCACTTCAGCCGTCATATTTCTGGATCCCTGCCTCCGCAGGGATGACAGCGTCAATCGAACAATTCGACCCTGCCTCAATCTGAATTATACGAAATCCAGCCCGTCACGTCAATAACAATACCTCACCACCATCGAGAGACCCGGATTCATAGGATTACGGCAGTCTGAAAACAATCAGTTATTTCTTGAAAAACCAACTTCAGTAGTGTAGATTGATGTAAGAGCGACGGCGCGAGACATCTTGGATTTGTGGTTCAGAGCAGGCTGGGAGAGGAAAAAGGAGACGGAAACTGCAATTAAACGAAAGTAGAAGAACTAAATGAGCTTAGACGGGTAGATAGGCGTCGTCATTTTTTCATAGACAAGAATGGGCGATAGACAGATTAATCAAAAACTAATTGTGCCTCTTTTCAACCTTGAGGTTGATAAGCCGTTAGACTTGGCGCTTACCGATGACGAATTCGTTGAACGGCTTAAATTTTATGTTCTCGATGAACCAATAACAGTACTTTCGAAGGGCGCTAAGGTAGAGAGACAAAATAACGAGCCGATACCAACGCCCCTGCCTGTACCAATCCCAACACCAAAAACGATAATCCATATTTTACCGTGGAGGAACGGTCAAGCTACAAACGAAGATATAAACAAGTTTTTCCCGATTAAGAAGTTACCCGTGGGTTTTGACGTTTTTGATAACCTTGGTCCTATCGCATTTAGAGCCGGTTGCGGTGGCTTAGGAGGCTTCCAGACAGTTACAACAGCTTCTACGAAGCAACACGCCAAGAGTTTGCTCATGATCGAATTCGACCAGTCGTTCTCAAAGAACACTCAAGCATTCCTGCAAACAGATAGTAATCTTTATGAACATAACTTAACGGATTCTTTTCTTGATGGTCTTCGTCTATCAACTGGGAATGAGCCTCACCAACATAAGGGCTTTCACATAGTCGATAACCAATTTGTGGACTCAATAATAAAATGGCCATTAATGGAGATTCAAGGAACACCGATCAGATTAACACCAAGAAATATCGCGAAAGTAAAGGATGCCTTTTTGTTAAGTTGGCAGATAAGAACAAACGCCAAGAAGAGCAAAAGTTGCAAGATTATAAATCTTGCGCTCGAGTATTACTATTTGTCCTCAACTATAACAGAAACACGAACGACCTTTTTGTATCTTATGATCGCTTTTGAAGCGCTTTTTAAAACTAAAGAAGAGGATTCAGCCAGTGCTGCCAGTTCGAATTTAGCGAAATTGCTCGCCACCACAAAAGAACAATACAACGAAATAATGCGTTTTATGTGGAATACAAAACAGGACACTGCCTGTTGCCAAGTCAGAAACCAGATTGTGCATGGAGAAACCAGCACACTATCAAGTGACATGTATTGGAGGCTGCGAGAACTTATTCGAGTCGTTATTCTAAGATTGGGAAATCTTGTTCTCTCTTCTCAAGTTGATGGAGAACAATACTATGAGTCGCTGAGAGACTATGTTGGACAACGATTCAAAAAACTACCGAACAATTAAATAGGTTTTTGAGCGGTGGGCCAAGGCCCACCCTACCTGTTTCCTTGAATATCTAATCCTTCTACCTTTCGCGAGCAGGTCCGTAGTCCGTGTTCAATTGGCGCGGACGTCGAAGGCGTAGAGGTTTTGATCGCAGCGGATGTAGAGTCTTCCGGCGGAGACGACGGGGTGGGCGAGGTAGGAGTTGGTGGGCTTCTTTTTTATCTCGAATTGGCTGGCGATGTCGAATCCGTCGTCCGTGACGTTGAGCAGGTACATCGTGCCCTGGTGGTTCACGGCATAGATTCTTCCGTCAAGCATATTCCTTTCACATGATCCTATTTCTTACTTCAACCAATGTTCCGCCGGCATCATTAGAAACTCATCCAGAGATATGCCTTGGCCGCCAACCAATAATCGGCGATTGACTTCAAATTTTTTACAGAAAGCTTCCATGCCCGGCAATGCATATGACTTAACCGTACTTTTGACTTCGATGGCTGTCAGAAAATTTCCTAAGCGTAGAATGAAATCCACTTCCCTATTGCGGTCTAACCAATAATAAACGTCAATGTGTTTGCTTCTTCCATCATTGACTAAATGTGCCCCAACAGCGGATTCGACAAGCCGGCCCCAATAATCACGATCCGACTGTGCTTGATCAAATGACTGATTAGATAACGCGGCCATAAGTGCTGTATTCAGTACCAACAATTTGGGGCTTGAACCTCTTTGACGAACACGCTGACCTGCATATTTGGGTAATCCTCTTAACAATCCAGCTCCATTTAATAAATTTAGGTAATGCGCCAATGTTGTCGTATTTCCTGCGTCCTGCAGTTGGCCGATCATTTTTTGATAAGACATGATCTGCCCTGAATATTCGCAGCCGAGATGAAAAAGTCGTCGTAGCAAGGCCGGTTTATCGACGCGGCTCATCAAAAGGATATCCCTTGAAATGGTCGTTTCAATCAAAGAATCTATAATGTAGTTGACCCAGCGGTTATGGTCATCGATGAGGGTTGCCGCTCCCGGATATCCTCCATAATAGATGTATTGCTCGACGGTAAAACCGAAGCATTGTTTCATCTCGCCATACGACCAATGTGTAATCGGAATAAGCTCAAAGCGCCCTCCCAAACTTTCGGTTAGACCTTTGTGTACCAAGAGAGGAGAAGAGCCCAATATCACGACTCTCAAGGGAATTTTTTGTATGGTGTCTTCATCCCACAATTTCTTGACGGTCTCCGACCAGCCCGAGATTTTCTGTATCTCATCAACGATCAATACGGCTGGTCGATTTCCTTTTTTGGAGATGGTTTTTGTTCGGGCAATGTCCCATTGCTGATTGAGCCAGGTTCTATCCTGCAACGTAGGCTCATCGGCAGATACGTAATGCGAAGGCAGACCGCATTTTTCCATCACTTGTCTGGCCAATGTTGTTTTACCTACTTGCCGAGGCCCAGCGAGTGCTTGCATAAAACGTCGTTTTTCAAGAACACGTTTGAGTACTATTTCAAAGACAGGTCTTCTGTAATTGTCCATAACAACCTCCGTTTACAAATTACTCAATACTTTGAGTAATTATACTCACGGGCTTACAAAAGATCAACAAAGGTTTGATTATAAATTTTTTACATATCCAATATCGAAAGTCGAAAACCGTGCAAATCCATGTTCAACGGGCGCGGACGTCGAAGGCGTAGAGGTTTTGATCGCAGCGGATGTAGAGTCTTCCGGCGGAGACGACGGGGTGGGCGAGGTAGGAATTGGTGGGTTTCTTCTTTATCTCGAATTGGCTGGCGATGTCGAATCCGTCGTCAGTGACGTTGAGCAGGTACATCGTGCCCTGGTGGTTCACGGCGTAGATTCTTCCGTCGGCGTAGGTGATGCCCACCTTGCCCAACGTCTTGTCGAGTTTAATGGTCTCGCCCGTGAGAAAATCGACGCAGTAGAAATGCCGTCCACTGACCCGGCAGGCGCAGCCGTATAGTTTACCATCGACAAGCAGGGCGCCGCTGTGGCAATCGTCGATATCCTCGCGATGCCAGACGGTCGAGGCCGAGCGCGTAGCCGGGTTGATTTTCAACAAGGTACCGCCGGAGGCGTGTCCGCAGGCGATAAAGACGTAGCCGTCATGGAAGACGGGCGTCAGGGCGTTCTGCGGGGACCGGGGGATGAACGGCGCCGACCAAACGAGCGAACCAGTCTCGACGTTTACGCCGACGACCGACCGCTGCGTCATGGTAATCAACTGGCGCACGCCGGCGTGGGTCACCACGACGCCCGAACAGTAGGCCGCATAATGCTCGATTTGCGTATTGGCCCAGAGGGTTTCGCCCGTTTTTTTGTCCAAAGCAACGATCCGGCCTTTCGGCCCGCCGGGCATGCACAGGACCTTGTCGCCTTCGACGATCACATGCTCGGCAAGGGCCCAGATGCCGTATCGTGCATCGAAACGGTCCTTGAGATCCACGGTCCACAAGGGCTTGCCGGAGTCCGCTTTATAAGCCGCGAGCCGGCCAGTGGGATTCATGTGATACACGACGCCGTCGCTATAGGTCGGCGTCGCGCGCGAGCCGGGACTCGAGCCGCGCCAGGCCTTGCCGTTGGGCGCCTTCCACAAAAATTTTCCATTCATATCGAGCGCTACGATCATCTCCTCGCGACCGACGTCGCCGGCTGTGAAGATTTTCCCCTCGGCGATGATGACTCCCGAATATCCTTTTCCACATTGCGAAAAGGTCCAAAGCAAAGACGGGCCGGTCTTTGGCCATTTTTTCAAGAGGTTTTTGTCCGTCGATATATTCCTCCGGCCGGGACCGTGAAAATCGGGCCAACCGGGATTCTCCGCCGTATGACCAACGGATACCGCAACGAGCAGGGTTAACACTGAGATGGTTATCCGTTTTATTTCCATAACGTCTCCTGGATTTCAACTTTAATCGGTGGGCCAAGGCCCGCCTTGCCCATTTCTGGAAATTTCCAATATCGAATTATGAATACCGAATATCGAAGTGTAAAGACCTTGCTAATCCGCTGTTCTAGGTAATTACACCAAGCATTTTCAGGCAGAACCGGTCGGTCATGCCGGCGATGTAATCGCACACGGCCCGCTGCAATCCATACTGCGGAATGAATCGCTGGAAGTAGCCCGGCATGAGTTGCGGATTTTGACAGAGTCGTTCAAAAAGAGAGCCGAGCCAACCTTTGACTTTGCCCGTCGTCTCAATCAGCGATGGATGTAAGTAGAAATTCTGCATCAAAAATGTTTCCAGTTCCGCAAGCTCATTATGACTGCCTGCTGAAAGGTGAACTACGCTTTCACTCATGGCATAAATATCGTGGACACTCTTGATATCCGCCTCGGCAAGGTTCGCGTTACTTGTTTCGAGGCAATCACCGACGAGGTTGTTCATAATCGCCTTGGCCGTCCGGGTTCTGCGGATCGTTCGATCGTCGATATCTTCGGCGCCGATTCGTTCTTCCGCTTCGGTAAAGAGTGTTACATCTTTTAACATCTCTCGGCTAATGACCCTGGCCCTCATGCCGTCCTCGAGATCGTGACAGTTATAGGCGATACGGTCGGCGACGTTGGCGACCTGCCCCTCGAGCGAGCAGTTCCGCTCCGGATAAGGTCCTTCCTGAGGTGCATCGTAGGGGCTTCTGTGTTTGGCCAGTCCGAGGCGGGTCTCATACATCAGATTCAAACCCATAAAGCCGGGGTACGGATGTTCCAGCAGATCGACGATGCGTAGTGTTTGTTGATTATGCTCGAAGCCGCCGAACTCGCCCATCACGTCATCGAGCGCTCTTTCGCCGGCGTGTCCGAAGGGCGAGTGCCCCAGATCGTGGGCCAGGCAAATCGCCTCGGTCAGGCTTTCGTTCAGGCCGAGTCCCTTCGCAATCGTTCTTCCGATCTGTGCGACCTCGATGCTGTGGGTGAGGCGCGTTCGGTAATAATCGTCCAGGCCGGGTGTGAAGACCTGAGACTTGCCTTCGAGCCGGCGAAAGGCCGAGCAATGAATGATGCGGTCACGGTCGCGCTCGAAGGCCGAGCGGTAGGCGTGCCGCTCCTGCGGGACGGCCCGACCCCGGCTGGTCTCTTCAGTTACGGCAAGATGATTTAACTCACTGGACATGTTTTATATTTCGGATTTTGTGAACGTCTTCATTTTATACATTTGGCAAATTGTGCTCGGCGCTTATTTGCTTAAGCAGATCGAGAAGCTCAGCCAGGCTTTGGCTGATGACGTCCGTCTCACTGCATACGGCCATGAAATTCGTATCGCCACTCCACCGCGGGACGACGTGGATGTGCAGGTGCCCCGGCAATCCCGCACCGGCGCATCGACCGAAATTCATGCCGACGTTGAAACCCTGAGGTTTGATCGCCAGGGACAGGGCCTTCTGGGTTTGCCCGATGAGCTTCATCATCTCCAGATTTTCGGCGTCGCTCACATCGCTGAGATCGGGAATATGCCGGACCGGGGCAATCAGCAGATGACCGTTGTTATAGGGATAGCGGTTCAGGATAACGATGGTCTTGTCCGTTCGCCAGAGCACCAGATTCTTGTCGTCATCCTCCGGCGTCCGGAGGTTGTGACAAATGAAGCATTCGCTCTTTCTCGCATCGGAAGAGCCCTCCTTATCGAGACCCTGGATATATCCAATCCGCCACGGCGCCCACAAATTCTCACGTTCGGTCATGTTCTTCTCAACTTTCTCATTTTATCTGACGACTCGCCAATACGGGCCTTAATCGCCGAGGAGTGTCATCGTCAATTTCTGGCTAATTGTTATTCGCGGATCCACACCGGCTAAAGGGATCATCAGCGACGCCTTTAAGCGCAGTTGATATTCCTGCTCGTACCGCTCGATTCGGCCGGCGTCGATATTGAAAAGCGCTTCGCCCCCGCCCTGCAAATCCAAAGCTCGATAATTACCGTAAAAACCAAAGGCCCCGGCGACCTGGAATTTGCCGGAATAAGGGATCGGCCAATGGGTCGGCGCCGAATCAGCGGCCTGATAGGTGCTTCTGATAACCGCAAGCCGCCCTTTCTCGCTCGGCCGAACGTCGGCGAGTGTATAGGTAACGTCCCGCGCCTTTCGCATCACCATCGGCGTCGGTACCGGGAGTTTCGACGTCCAGCTTTCTCCGACGGCCACACCTTTGGAAGGTTCCTCAATACTCGCGAGGGCGTCCCACAAGAACCACTGGCTCGCAACGAAATCGCCGATCATGTCGGGTTCTTTGATCCGGCCTCCATCGACTCCCGCTCGAAACGCCTTTTCGCCCGCTTCTTTAATCAACGCATCCAGTTCCGAACGATCCTCGATCCTGCCCGTCGGCCCGACGGTAAGCATGAAGGTTTTTCCGGCCACGCTCTGAACGGCGTCCCGACGCGGGCCCTTGCGTCGGGTGATTCTCACCGATTCGCACGTGGCCTTGATTCTTGTCAGGCCGTACGGATCGATCTCGACCGGCTTATAGGAAACGATGATCTCCATCGACTCGGAAGAGTTGTCGGTAGCACGTCTGCCTGATCCGGACACACGCTCCGCCGCCTCAAGGCCAATCGTCATCTCCCGGCTGGAGACGAACTTGTATCGAAGCGTCCGCCCGGCCTGGAAATCGACTGTTAAAAAGTCCCTTCCTTTGCGCGCCGGCTTTCCCGGTCCGCACCCCGCAAGAGCCGTGACAACAACAGCCAAAAGCATCGGCGCCGTTTTCAATAGAGTCCCTTTCAACGAGGAATTGAAATCACGTTTACCTGGCAATTTTAGTCAATTCTTTCGATGCCGGCCAGACGGGCGGCGGTCATTCTCAAGGCGGCGGGGCGTTCGTCATCCTCCGGATTGGGATCGACGATAAACCACTCGATCAGCATTTCTTCACGACATTCCCAAACGTTGCCGCTCGTCAGATCCAACTTCAGCTCGCCGGTAAACCGTTCCGTATTATCGAACATCTGTGAGAACGGAGATGTCGCCTGTTCCTTGTGCAATTCTTTCGCTTCTTCGGCCGAGGGCACGGCATCCATCCGAGCCAGAGCGATCCGGCGATTGTTAATATCCCTAACCTCTTCGAGGGTGTAAATCTTCTCGTAGGATTTTGCTCCCATCAAATCGAAAGAAAGGCTTTTAATACGGCTCCAACTCTCTCCGAGGTGTACTGTACTCTCGTTGGCGTCGGGCAATGCGGAAATCGCGTGCCGGTCCTTGATGGCTTTCTCAGAAAGCAAATTGGTCGCCATCCTGTGGCCGGACGTACTGCCCTCAACGGCGCTTCGCGCCCCTCCGACATCCATCACTTTTGAAACGTCTCCGGACGGAGTGAGTTCGATGGTATAACTTTGCCCGATCAGCTTGCCCAGGGGATTGTTCGGGTCTTTCCGGCTCGAACTGTCGAAGTCCAGGGTAACATTGCTTTTAACCCTCGTGATGTATTTGAGCGATTGGATGGTGATGTCCGCAATCGCGTTTCCCTGATCGTCCACACTGCGAATCGTCTGCGTGAAGGTCATCTCCATTCTCTTGCCGGTATGGCCGCCCGTGAAACCCTTCGGCTTGCTTTCCTCGGTGCCCTCCCATTCGACACTTCTGTCATTCTCTCTTGCCAAGCGGTACGTTGTAGATTCCTGCGGATTAAATTTCAATGCCAAGGTGAACGCTTTCTCAGCCGGGATTTCTGCCTCGATTTGTGGAGATCGCCCGAACGTCTGGTCCAGATGTGAAAGGCATGTTTCCAGGGCTTCTTCAAAAGTATCTGTTTGAATTTGTGCACGTAAATTTTGTGTTATCATGCGATGAAGCAAACCTTCATCTTGTATCTGTCCATTCTCTATCGCGAGAGAAACAGGCTCAGCTTTGCCGAAAGAAGACGATATAGATGCAAACGAAGAATCTCCCGGGATAATCACCACATGAAAACTTGTAGAAACAAGAACCGAGGTTGGCTTCCAATCAGATCCCCATCCAGAAGAATAATCTGGTTCGCTCATGACAAGCTGTGATGAAAATACCTGAGGCATTATGCGTACAGGCGATTCAATATCCGGTACGTACCCGTGCCTTTTAAGGTGGCGTTTCATCACTTTGTCTGCACGTTCTATGTCTACCGGCGTGAGATATTCTTTTACTTGAGACAGGTCAACACTCATAGCATGAAGAGTTCCGAAAGTCGTTTGCCACCATCTCTGCCTGGCACTATCTGCAAGCTCACTGGAAGGATACTTCTTAAGGAAATCTCCATAAGCATCAGCCGTTCCTTCCTTCCGGGCACTTTTCCAATCGCTTTCTACGGTTGCACAGCCAGCGGTCATAAGCAGCAAGCAAACCACAATTTTCGTTGCCAGACAACGAATTTGAATCGGCCTCATTTGTTATTCTCCGATACGTTCTATTCACGCGCCACGTTTAGTCGATCATTATATGCTTAATCTATCTTCAGACAACCGATTTTTCTTTCTTCGCGCTCGATGGACAGCATGAATGAAGGAAGGCTCACTTGTTCGCGCGGTCGGCCTTTGAACGATAATTCCGTCGATTTTTTGAAGAATCTTGATGAATTTCAGACGACCTGTGCGTCTATTGCACTAAAGAGGCCGTGAATCGTGGATTTGATGTCGATAATGAGGAATGCCTTATTATCTGCTGACCTTTATAGTAAAAACTTGTTCGGTCGTCCGGAAAATGCTATAATGAGATTTAGACGTTATGCAACAATTCTCAGCCGTGCATAACCCAAAAAACGGAGGCACTTATGTTCAAAACTGTATGGCCCGCTACTGTATTTGTCATGTGCATCGTCCTTACCGGATACGGGGAGGCTCCTTCTTTTCCTTATGCCGACCCTGAAATCCACGGAATACCGCCGGAGGCACTCGAGGAGCTTTCAGCCCTTATCACTAACCACTTTGACGCGGATCGCATTGTCGGCGCCGAGTTTCTCATCGTCAAGAACGGGCAGATCGCCATGCACGAGGCGTATGGATGGATGGATCGTGAAAAGCTCAAGCCGATGGAGCCCAACACAATTTTCAACATCCGCTCGATGACGAAGATGCTGACGGGGGCAAGCGCCCAGATACTGATTGATGAAGGTCGATTGAACCTTGATGATAAGGTCTCACAGTATCTACCCGGCTTTGACAATAGTCAATCCGGCGGCATTACAATCGAACAGCTCCTCACGCATCGAAGCGGCCTGCCCGTGTCAACGATAACGAGCCTGAACGAGTTTGACGATCTCTATTCATTCGCCAATTCCATCGGCGAGCAAGGCCCCCAATTCACGCCCGGAAGCAAATTCTGGTACAGCGATGCGGGTACGGAAGCGTTGGGGGCCGTGGTGGAGGTCGTCTCGGGAGTGACCCTGGACACATTTGTCAGAGAAAGACTGCTCGATCCCCTCGATATGAACGACACTTTTTATGTCACTGAATCGGAGGCGCCTTTGGGCCGGTTCGCCAGCCTTTATATGGGCACCACGGGATTTTGGGAAAAGGGCTGGATGCCGGGAGTGCCATTTTATCCGTTTGCCTGGGGCTCGCAGAGCCTGTACAGCACGCCGTTGGACTATGCGAAATTCCTCTACATGCTGATGAACCAGGGGATGTATTATGAAAGCAGATTTCTATCACAGGACGCCGTCGATCGGATCGTTACGCCGGTTTCCGTCATGACCAGCCCGGATTCGGACACACCGTCCTTGACCGGCTTTCCATTCACGGAGGTCTATTACGGCCAGATGTCCGTTCTCAATGTCGCCTCAGACGGACAGTTGCGGGTTTTCGGGCA
>Ga0180432_10008993_pt1 | contig 12293 bp, 10 predicted proteins | sample SS_ome_10_FD_132414 | JGI IMG/M metagenome (GOLD analysis project Ga0180432, IMG submission 132414) | Hypersaline lake sediment archaeal communities from the Salton Sea, California, USA - SS_1_MS_2 metaG | ecosystem: Environmental > Aquatic > Non-marine Saline and Alkaline > Hypersaline >...
CATCGAAGGGAGCATGAACGGGCCCCTCGGCGACTACTGCTCCCACGGCAAAATGCGCGGGCTCGGCGTCCTCCGCAGCCACGGCGGCCGCTACCAGGCGGTGCAGGACGGTGAGGTGCCGATCGATATCGCCGTGATCGCCGCTCCCGCCGCCGATCCCTTCGGGAACTGCAACGGCGTGGAAGGGCCGAGCGCGTGCGGGCTGCTCGGCTTCGCTCTCGCCGACTCGCAGTACGCCGAGAAGGTGATCGTCGTGACCGATCACGTGGTCCCCTTCCCTTGTGTGCCGTGGCAGATCCAGGGGAACTACGTCGACTGCGTGGTCCAGGTGGACAAGGTGGGCGAGCCGGAGAAGATCATCAGCGGAACGACCATGATCACGCGGAGCCCCGACCGCCTTCTGATCGCCGAGTATGTGGCGCGCTTCGTGCGCGACGCCGGAATCCTGCGCGACGGCTTCTCCTTCCAGGCGGGCGCCGGCGGGACCGCCCTCGCCTTCGCCATCTTCCTGAAGGAGATGATGAAGGAGCGCGGGATCAAGGCGCGTTTCATCCGCGGCGGAAGCACGAAGTACCTGGTGGAGATGCTCGAAGAAGGGCTCACCGACTACATTCTTGATGGCCAAACCTTCGATCTCGACGGCGTCCGCTCCATGCGGGAGAACCCGAACCACGTCAACACGAGCCCCTTCACCAGTTACAACTGGCACGGGAAGGGGAACTTCGCGTCCATGGTCGATGCGGTCGTGCTCGGTGCCACGGAGGTGGATGTCGATTTCAACGCCAACGTGGTGACTCATTCGGACGGGAGGCTTCTCCACGGCATCGGCGGATGGCAGAACTGCCTCTCCTCGAAGTGCACCATCCTCGCCATTCCTTCTTTCCGCGACCGGATTCCCGTTCTCGTCGACCGGGTGACCACCCTATGCGGCCCGGGCGAGCTGGTGGACGTGATCATCACCGAGCGGGGCGTCTCGATCAATCCGAGGCGGAAGGATCTGCTGAGCGCGGTGCGCGGCTCGGACCTGCCGATCCGGCCGATCGAAGAGGTGAAGAAGGAGGTGGAGGGAATCTGCGGCGGCCCGCCCGACCCGCCCGAGCTGGCGGAGAAGGTGATCGCCGTGGTCAAGTGGGTGGACGGCACCATCCTCGACTCCATCCGCCAGGTGAAGGGGTAGGAGCCGCGCGGCGAGCACCGACTAGAGCCCCATCGCTCGCCGGTAGAGGTCGAGCAGCTTGGGGAGGTGCTCGGCGGGACCGTACGTCGTCTCGATCTGGAGGCGCGCCTTCCGCCCCAGCTCCCGGGCGAGATCCCCATCCTCGTGCAGCGTCCGAATCGCCCGGGCGAGCGCCTCGCCGTCGCTCGGCGGAAAGAGAAGCCCCGTCTCGCCGGGGCGCACCATCTCCGGAATTCCCCCCCGCTCCGCTCCGATCACCGGCTTGCCGTACGCGAACGCTTCCAGCGCGACGGTGGGAAGGTTGTCGTCGTACTCCGACGGCAACAGAAACGCGCGGCAGCGGCGCGCCGCATCGGCCAGGGCGTCGCCGGCGAGAAAGCCGGCAAAGTGGACGGAGGTGACGCCCCGCCTGCGCGCCTCCTCTTGAAGAGGCTCCTTCTCCGGCCCTTCTCCGGCGATCACGATCGGAACCGACGGCAGCCGCGCCGCCGCGTCGAGAAGCACGGGCAGGCCCTTCTCGTGCGAGAGCCGCCCGAGAAAGAGAAAGGACCCGTCGTCCTCGGCGGACGGCTCGATGCCGGTCACGTCGATGGTGTTCGGGAAGTGGATGATTCGCTCGCCGGGGACGCCCCACCGCTCCATCGTCTCCTTCAGAAAGCGGCTGGGCGAATGGAAGAGACGAATCCCTTTTCGGTAGAGGCCGATCGCTTCGTAGAATCCGGTCTCCACGGCGGCCACCAAGCTTGCCGACCGGCTCTCCAGGACGCAGCTGTGGCGCACCGCCTCCCAAAAGCGGTAGCGGTAGCACGAGTCGCACGGCTTCCCGTCGCGGAAGCGCCGGTAGGCGGGGCAGACCATCTTGTAGTCGTGCAGGCTCTGGACGGCGGGGACGCCCGCCCAGGCGAGGGCGGCGACCACCGAGCCGGAGAGCTGGTGGGCGATGTTGTGCAGATGGGCCACATCGGGTCGCGTCTCGGCGATCAGCTCGGAGAGACGCCGGAACGCCTCGTCGTTCCAGATCACCCTCGCCCCTTCCCGGAGGCGCTGCGCGAGCGGCCGCTCCCGCCGGTAGTCGACCTCGGGCAGGAAGAACCGGTCGTATTCGGTCGGCTCGTTCCTCTCGTGCCTCATCGAAAAGGGGATTACCTCGTGGCCCGCCTCCTCGAGAAGCCGGGAGATGGTGAAGAGGTAGCGCTCGGCTCCGCCCCGCACGTAGTAGTATTTATTGATCTGTAAAATTCTCAAGCGGCGCCCCCGGCGATCCTTCGGAAGTAGTCGGCGTAGTCGCGCACCGTTCGGTCCAAGGTGAAGTGCTCCTCGATCCGCTTCCGTCCCGCCCGCCCCATCCGCGCGGCCCTTTCCGGATCGCGGAGGATCCGGATGAATGCCGAAGCCATCGTCTCCGGACGATCCGGCGGAACGATGAGGCCCGTTTCCCCATCGACGATCAGCTCCCGCAGGCTTCCCACGTCGGTCGTGACCACCGGAAGGCCGCACGCCATCCCTTCCATGATGGAGATCGGCAGGGTCTCCGAGTAGGAGGAGAGGGAGAGGAGGCGAAGGTGGGGGAGGAAGGACGGCAGGTCCCGCCGGTTGCCGAGAAGGCGGACCACTCCGGAGAGGCCCGCCCGTTCCACATGGTCCTCGATCTTCGCGCGTTCCGGTCCCTCTCCGAGGATGAAGAAACGCGCCTCGGGGATCTCCGCCGCGACGATCGCCGCCGCCTCGACGAAGACGCCGTGCCCCTTGATCGGGTTGAGGGACGCGACGATGCCGACGCCGATCTCCTTCTCTTTCGGGCCGGCGGGGTGCAGGGGAAGATCCTCCCGCGGCACGGGACGGAACTTCTCGTGGTCCACACCGTTGGTGATCACGGTGATGTTGGAGGGGTCGAGGCCCTCGTGGCTTACCAGGTGGTCCCTCTGCGTTCGGGTGAGGGTGACCACACCGTCCAGACGTTTGAGGAGGGGGAGGACGCCGGGACGGAAGAGCTTCTCCCCGGAAAGCTTGGCCGTGGCGTGAAGCGCGGAGATGCGGCGGCCGATCGGAACGAGCGGCCGAAGGGCCTCACTCGCGAGAAGCGCGTTTCGCCCGGGCTCGAGGAACAGAATGTCTATCTTTTTGTCGCGCAATGTCTTGGCAAGCCGCATCACGCCGGGAAGGTCGTACTTGTGCCGGAGGAAGCCCGCCTCCACCGGAATGCCGAGGCTTCTCACCTCCCGGGCGAGGTTGCCCTCTTTCTTCAGACAGCAGAGATGAAAGCGGAACTCATCGCCGGACAGGCGGCGCATCGTCTCGAGGGTGAGCTGCTCCAGTCCCCCGATGTTGAACGCGTTTGTGAGGAAAAAGATGTCCATAGTCACCGCGAGGAGGAACCTCGTTTTCGCGGGCCGGCTACCGGATCTTCCGTGGCGGCCCGAAACCGGCGGTATTATAGCAGAGGGGAAGAGGGGGGGCGATGGCGGAGCTTGAGGAATCACCGCCCCATCCGATATTCTTCTGATGGGACCGTTCTATGGGCGGGCAAACGACTTGGAGACCGTACGGTGCGACTTTCTCCTTTCCTGCAAAAGGGGTTCATCCACTTCGATCTGGATGTCCACGTGGATCCTCCGGAGGAGGAGGACTACAGCGAGGAGAAGCACCGGACGGAAGTGAAGAAGGCGGTCATCGGAGAGGTCGCCCGTTTGGTGGCCCGGACCGGATTGGTCGGCAACGAGAGCAAGCTCTTTCTCGATCTATGGAACCGGGAGAAGAAAGCCTCCACTGCGGTGGGTCACGGCATCGCCATCCCGCACATCCGCTCCAAACAGATGCGGGACGTGGTGCTCGGTTTCATCCGTTCTTCCGAAGGATTCGATTTCGACGCGCCCGACGGGGAGAAGGTCCATTTCTTCATCGTGATCGTCGGCTCCGCTTTCGATTCCGATCTCTACCTCAAGGTGTACCGGCAGGTGAGCCAGATGTTCCGCTACGACGGGATCCGGGAAGCTCTCTTCGAGGCGGAGACGGAGGGAGAGGTCTTCCGGCTCTTTGACGGGAAGTACTAAATGAACCCCGTCCCACGTTCCCGCCTGGGGAAGCTCCTCGGGATTCTCCTCTTCGCCGCGGCGGGCATCGGCTTCTTCTCGGCCAACGGAAAGCTCGGCCTCGTCCATTGGGACGAGTTTCTCTGGCACCCGGAGATCGCCCGGGTGGCGGAGGAGCTTCTCTCGAAGGGCAGCTGGCCCGCCCTTCTCCATCCCACGGATTGGCAGTACCCGCCTCTTTTCTTTCTCGCCGCCGGGGCGGTGGTGCGTTTCTTGGGCGACTCCTTCTTCGCGATGCGCCTCCTCTCGATCGTTTCGGCGGGGCTGCTCGCCCCTCTGGCGTTTTGCATCGCCCGGCGTTCGGCAGGATGGAAGGCGGGGCTCCTGGCGGGTGGATGGGTGCTCGCCTTCCCGTTGCTCCACCGGTTCGGCTATGCGCTCCTCGTCGATCCGTTCCAGGCCTTTCTGATCGCCGGGGCGCTGGCGCTCTTCGTTCGGGCTGAGGATGAAGGTCGAAGCGTCTTGCCCGCGGCGGTGGTGGCCGGCCTCGCCGGGGCGACCAAGTACACATCGCTCCTGGTGGCGGTGGTTCTGGTCGGATTGTTGCTCGCCGCGCGGGTCGCGCCCGCGGCTGGCCGCGCCGGTGCGACCAAGGGAGGGGCCGGCGAGATGGGGCGCGGGAGAGTTCGCCCGTGGCGGGAGACCGCTCTCTTCGCGGCGATCTCCTTCGCGCCGCTCCTCCTCTTGCGGGGGAGCGACATCGGTCTTCTCCGGGAGATGAGCTTCTGGAGGGGAGTTCCCTTCGACTGGGGCGATTTCTTCCGCGTGGCGCCGCTTCTCCTCCTCCTGCTTGCTCTGGCGGCGCCTCTGTCGCGGGGCGGGATGCCCCGCCTTCTCCGCGCGCCCTACTTCTTTCTTCTGCTCTGGATGCTCTTCTTCTTCTGGAGAAGACAGCAGATGAACTGGTTCCTTCCGGCGGTGGTCCCCGCAGCGGTCCTCGCGGCCCACACTCTTTCGCGCCCGGTCACCCGCCCGTGGAAGGTCGCGGCCCTCGCCGTTGCGGTAGCCCTCCTGGGGTACGGGGGATTGGAGTCGTACGGGGAGAGGGAACGGTACCGTGAGACGGAGAGAGCCTTCCGCCGGGCCGATGCGTTGATCAACCGCCACGTGCCCCACGGCGGGGCGATCGTCGTCGACGGTCTGCCCTTTCAGAGCGCTTTCTACGGCCACCGGCGGGCGCTGGACGTGCGGCACGTCGGTTTTCGCGACGGGCACTGCGCCGTTCTCCTTCCGTGGGTCTTCGAGAACTACCTCGTTCGCGGCTTCTCCGGAAGCGCGTGGGGGGAGAGGCACGAACGGGAGATCCGAAGCTCGTGGCGGCTGGAGGAGGAGTACGTCGTCGACGGGGAAGTGATCCTTCAGATCTACACGAATCCGAAGATGGTACAATCGCCTCGGAAATAGACGGGAGATTCCGTTCTCGCCGGTTGACCCCGTTACCGCTTCCGTTCACCCAGGAAGGCGAGGGCGCTGTCGGTGTCGGCGTTCATATAAAGGTGAAGAAAAAGCCCGTCCGTCGCCTGCGGCACGTGGATCACGCGAATCGTCTCGGCGTGATCCGCCGCATCGGGGAGAAGGGCCTTCAGCATGTTGGGTGATTGCCGTAGAAACTTCTCGTTGAAGACGCTCCCTTCCTCCTCCGGATAGAGGGGCAGATAGAAGATCCCCGCCTCGATCAGGTCTTGAAAGAAGTGCGTTCCGAAGGAGACCTCCGGCGTGTAGCCGTCTCGCGTACGGGCGATCTCGATGAGCGCGCTCGTTCCGTGTATGTCGGCGTACCGCACGCGCACGCCCAGGTCGATGTTGTTCGATCCCCAGCGGCCGGGTCCCATCAGGATGAACCGCCCTTCCTCGAGCCGCTCGTTCAGCCGTCCTACCACCTTCCCGACGGCGGACTTCTTCTCGTAAGTCGGGACCTTCTCGTAGTCGATCGGATCGATATAGACGACGTACTCGATGTTCTCCACCGCGCCGGTCGGCACGAAGCGGGACGCGCTGAACACTTGACGCTCTTGCGGGATGTTCTCCGGGATGGCGACGCTCCCCGCCTCCGCGATCTGTCCTTGCGGCCGCGCCTGAAGCAGGTAGAGCTTCTGGCCGTCGTAGGCGAACTCCACATCCATCGGTGCGCCGTACGCGTCCTCGATGGCGCCCAAAACCTCCCGCATCAGGGCGGGGAACGGGCCGGAGAGGAGGCCGTCGAAGGTGACCACCATCCGGGACGGCGGGGCGCCGACCCTCGCCGAAGTCGGCTTCCGGATCATCCCGGGCTCGGCGATCGAAACGACCCGGTGTAGATCGGGAAGCGCCTCCTTCCCCACTACCTGCTCGAAGGGAAGACGCTCGAACCGGTTCCTCTCGAGGTTGATCACGTCCACCATTCTTTGCGAGTAGCGCTTAATGTCCTCCGGCGAGATCTCGGGACGGAGCGTCGGGTTGCCGAGAGGGACCATGCGCGGATAGTCGTCCCCCACACGGTCGACGGCGCGCGTTCCGAGCCCGAAAACGATCCGCATCAGTCCGTCTTCCCGCTGGATCCGCGGGCTCCACCGCCACTCGTTCCGCGAGAAGGCGACGCCCGCCCAAGGAGGGAAGAAGAGATTCCGGTATCGGACGCCCACCACCTTCTGGATCAAAATGCCCATCTGCTCGTCGTAGTCGATCAGGTTCCGCCGCCGGCGGTAGAGGATCGGGTCCGGCCCGATAGTCGAGGCGTACACTTCGGCGATGGCGCCCATCAGCTCGTCCAGGCGGTCCTCGATCCGTCCCTGGTTGGCCACGAAGATCGATTCGTACTTCCCCGAGAATGCCGACCCGAAGTTGTCTTCCAATAGGCTGGACGAGCGGACGATGAGCGGTTCGTTTCCCACCTGCTCGAGCAGGTTGTGCAGCTCCCGGGTGATGTAGGGAGAGAACTGCCCGTTCTTGAACACTTCACGGATCAAAGGGAAGGATGCGCGAATCTCGCTGATCGGCTTGTACTTGAAGTCGTAATAGCTCATCAGGTCGTTCTGTTCGATGAACGCCTGGAAGAGATCGCTCCGGAGGTAGTACGACTCGGCCATCTCCATCGGGATGGGCGGCTTCTTCCCCTTCTTCCGGAAGTGCTCGCGCACGATCTTGTTGGCGAGCACCATCCCCGCCGCCTTCCCGCCGACCCGGCCGATGCCCCGCCGTGGACCGATCGCCCTCGTCACGATGGGCAGCGTGTCCTCCACGGCGAGGAACTGCTTCGCCACGCCGATGAACTCGAGCCGGTCGCTCAGGAAGTGCCGGACCAGAGCGACGCGCATGCCGATGTCTTCCGTCTCCAGCGGGTCTTCCCCCGGCTCCCGGGGGACGCTGCAGTACTCGATCACCTTCTGCCGCAGAAGCTGGAAGGAGACGCCGGGCACGTTGGAGATCTCTTCTAAGCCCCGCGCCCTCTCGCTCCGGCGGGCCTGGTTGACCGCCACGTCCACGTCCTCGGGGGATAGATAATGCGCCACGTAACGCTCGATCAGTCCGTACACGGCGTCCCGCTCGCCCGCGTCCCACCGGTGCGCCAAGCCCCGGTTCGGATCCTCCTCGTCGATGGTCGTGACCGGACCGTCCAGGTCGAGCATCTTGCGCGCCTGCTCGTAGATCGCGTCGATGGTGACATGCCCGCGCGTATGGAGAAGGATCAACAGGTGTCTATGGATTCGGGCGGCGATGCGCGATTTGTCTTTCAGTTGCTCCTGAAGACGTCTCGCGGTTTCGTTGTCGGTCGGGGGGGGAGGAGGCGACGATTCGATCAACGGCACCCTCGAACGAGTCTAAACCCAACCACGGAGCTTACACGCCTCGGCCACCCGGTCGACGGCGACCATGAGGGCGGCGAGCCGCATGGAAACGCCTTCCGCTTCGCCCATCTCCCAGGCGGCGCGGAAAGCGCTCGCCATCGTGCGGTCCAGGCGCCGCCGCACTTCCTCCGGCGTCCAGCGGTAGTTCTCCCGGTTTTGCGCCTGTTCGAAGTACGAGACCACCAAGCCGCCGGCGTTGGCCAGAAGATCGGGGATGACGAACACCCCCTTCTCGCTGAGGATCGCGTCGGCTCCCGGCGTGACCGGGGCGTCGGCGAGCTCGCAGCAGATCTTCGCCTGGATGCGCGAGGCGTTCTCCTCGGTGATGACGTGTTCCAGCGCCGCGGGGAAGAGGACCGCCACTCCCAGCTCGATGATCTTCCGGTTGTCGATCGGCTTCGCGCCCGGGAAGCCCTCCACCTTGCCGGTGGCCAGCTTGTGTTCCACGAGCGCCCCGGCGTCCAGTCCGTCCGGATTGTAGACACCGCCCCTCGAATCGGTGGCGGCGACGATCTGGAGGCCGAGGATCTCCGCCCCCAAGAGAGCGGCGTTCTGCCCGGCGTTTCCGAATCCCTGGATCGCCGCCGTCGCGCCGCTCAGGTCGAGGCCGAGCACCCCCGCCGCTTCACGCAGCGCGTAGACGCCTCCGCGGGCGGTGGCGTCCGCCCATCCCGCTCCGCCACCGAGCGCCCCCGGCTTTCCCGTGGTCACGCCGGGGTGGGACTCCTCCACCATCGCCTCGTACTCGTCCATCATCCACGCCATCACCTGCGACGTGGTGTAGACGTCGGGAGAGGGCGCGTCCCGGGTGGCGCCCAGAACCCGGCCGATGCGGCGGACGTAGGCGCGGGCGAGGCGCTCCTTCTCCGTCTCGGAGAGCTCCTTCGGATTGCACGCGACGCCGCCGTGCGCCCCGCCGAGGGGCAAATCGAGCGCGGCGGTCTTCCACGTCATCCACGACGCCATCGCCCGGACGGTGTCGATGGTCTCGTCGGGATGCCAGCGGAGGCCGCCCCTGGTCGGTCCGCGGGCGTTATTGTACTGGACCCGGTGGCCGCGGAAGACGCTGGTCGTCCCGTCATCCATCCGGATGGGGAGGGTGACGGTGATCTCCCGCATCGGCCAGCGGAGGAGCTCCCGGGTCCCTTCGTCCAGCCCGAGCCGGTCCGCCGCCTCGTCCAGCTGCTCTCGTGCGCTCTGGAACGGATTGGGTACTTCGGGAGTCATCGGCGGGCACCTCTCTTCGCTTCGGCGTTGTCCGCATCACCATAGGCCCCGAGCGCCGGTCCTGTCAACTGTGCGGGAGCTTTGCCGGGCCGGGCTTCCCTCCGAGCAAGCCGGTGGAGGCCGAAAAATATCTGCCATGGAAGATAATTTGGACTATCTTACGGACCATGAGGAGCATCGACCTGAGAGCGAGCATACGCCAGGAGAAACCCTTCCGGTCGGAGGAAACGGAACTCTTTCTGTCGTTTCTGTTTACGGTGGATCGCGTCAAGGAGATCGCCTTGGCCCCCCTGGCGGAGCATCGGCTCTCGGGAGAGCAGTACAATGTCCTCCGGATCTTGCGCGGCGCCGGGCCGGCCGGCCTTCCCACCTATCAGGTGGGGGAGAGGATGGTCGCCCGGGCGCCCAACATCACGCGCCTGGTGGACAAGCTCGAGAGGAAAGGGCTCCTCGAAAGGGTCCGATCGGAGGAGGACCGGCGGGTTACGCTCCTCCGGATCGTGCCGGCGGGGGTGCGGCTTCTCCTGGAGCTGGACACCCCGATGTTGGAGAGCACCCGGCACGCCATGCAGGGACTCTCCCCGGAGGAGTCGGCGCAGCTGCTGGACCTTCTGGAAAAGCTCCGGCGCCCCCTCCGCAGCGCGAACGAACAAGGCGAAGGCGGAACGAAAAGGGAGGAATAAGTGATGAGAAGAGCGCTCTGGTTCACGGCGATCGTGGCGCTGTTGCTGCCCTCCGGGCTATGGGCGGCGACACACACCATCGACCGAGCCCACTCGTCGGTGGAGTTCACCATCCGCCATCTCGGAATTTCCAAGGTGAAGGGGAACTTCGGCGACTTCGCGGGCACCCTCGTCTTCGATGAGGACGCCATCGAGAAGGGGTCGGTGTCGGTTACGATTCAAACGAGCAGCATCGACACGGGCAACGAAAATCGGGACAAGCATCTCCGGTCGGCGGACTTCTTCGATGTGGAGAAGTACCCCACCATTACTTTCGAAAGCACGAAGGTGGAGAAGAGCGAAGAAGGGTGGATCCTTCACGGCAACTTGACGATGCACGGCGTCACCCGGGAGGTGGCGATCCCCTTCGAGGTCCTCGGCGTGATCAGCGACCCGCAACTCGGGACGCGCGCCGGATTCGAAGGAAGCCTGACCATCCAGAGGGAGACCTTCGGTGTCGGTTGGGAGGACATGAAGTTCCGGCCGCCGCTCATCGGCAACGACGTCGAGATCAGCCTGAACCTGGAAACGATTCAGCAGGAGCAGCAAGAGAAGTAGCGGCGGGATGCCGAGCCGGCAAAAAAGCCCCACCTCACCGTCGCGAAGAGCGGTGGGGTGGGGCGCTTTCAATCCACGGAGAAGCCTCTACTCTTCTCTCGCGTTTCCATCCTCGACAACACGCGTCGCCGAGATCAGCTCGATCGTCTCCACCGGGACATCCCGCGGCAGAGGAGGCTTGGGAGCGGTCTGAACCTGCCGCATCGCGTCGATCACGTCCATCCCCTCGATCACCTGTCCGAAGACGCAGTACCCCGGCTTATCCGCGGTCATGTCCAGGTTCGGATTGTCCTTAACGTTGATGTAGAACTGGCTTGTCGCCGAGTTGGGCGCTGCGAGGCGCGCCATGGCGATGGTGCCCCGCTTGTTGCCGAGGCCGTTGTCCGACTCGTTCTGGATCGGATCCTTGGTCGGCTTCCGGACCATGTCGGGCGTGAAGCCGCCCCCCTGGATCACGAAGCTCGAAATGATCCGGTGGAAGATCGTTCCGTCGTAGAACTTGTCGTCCACGTAGCCGAGGAAGTTCTCCACCGTGACCGGCGCTTTGTCGGCGAAGAGTTCGAGGACGATGTCGCCCATCGAGGTTTTCAAGAGCACTTTCGGGTTCACCGCTGCCTCCTCTACCGACTCGGTCGCCTCCGGCGCGGGCGATTGACCGTAGGACACCGCGGCCCCGGCCAATAGAAGAGCCATCGCCCCAAGCAGTACAAGACGGTTCATAAGAGCACTCCTCTCCAAGGGACCTATTCCTCCGTTTCGTCTTTCCTCTCTCTGGAAACCCGGAGGTTACCAGAAGTTCCGTCTCGCGGCAACCGTCCCGGGGGGAGGGCCGCACGGGGGGAGAGAAGCCCGTTGTTCTTCTGTCCGGTGTGGCTTACGATGGGGCCATGGAACGCCCCCTGGATGAGTGGATCGAGGCGATCGAAGAGAAGCTGGACGAGGACCGGCCGGAGGATGCCCTCCGCCTCGCCGAGAAGGGCGTCCGGGAGTATCCGGAGTCGGCGGATCTTCTCGCCCTCGGCGGAGATGCGCTCTGGGCGCTCGGCGAGGTGCGGGGCGCCTCCGACGCCTACGAGAAAGCGGTGGCCCTCGTTCCGGACGGTGCCGATCTCTTGGCCGGGCTCGCCCGGATCCGTTTCTCCCTCTGTGACTTCTTCGGCGCCCGCCGCCACGCCAAGGATGCGCTCCGGCTCGAGGAACGCCCCGAGGCGGTGGACGTCCTCTCCCGCCTGGCCGAGCGGTCGGGCCGGATGGAGGAGGCGGACCGGCTCGCCGCACGGGCGCACCGGATCGATTCGTTCTACTCCATTCCGCACCGCATCCCGGAGGAGGAGTTCCGGCAGGTGGTGGAGGAAGCGGTGGACGCCCTCCCGGATCGATTCCGCGACGCCGTCCGCAACAAGAACGTGGCCATCTTGGTCGAGGCGATCCCGGCGGAGGCGATCCTCTTGGAAGAGGATCCCCCCTTCGATCCGGCTATCCTCGGCCTCTACCGCGGCATCCCTCTTCCCGAGCGCACCTCCGACTCGCAGAGGGAGCCCGATACGATCCACCTCTTCCGGCACAATCTGGAGAGGGTGGCCGGATCGCGGCAGGAGCTCCTCCGGGAGATCGCCATCACCGTCTATCACGAGCTGGGCCACTTTTTCGGCTGCGACGAAGAGGAGCTGGAGGAGCTCGACCTGGATTAGCCCGG
>Ga0180432_10008994_pt1 | contig 12293 bp, 6 predicted proteins | sample SS_ome_10_FD_132414 | JGI IMG/M metagenome (GOLD analysis project Ga0180432, IMG submission 132414) | Hypersaline lake sediment archaeal communities from the Salton Sea, California, USA - SS_1_MS_2 metaG | ecosystem: Environmental > Aquatic > Non-marine Saline and Alkaline > Hypersaline >...
GCACCGTGGTCCCAATAGACACAACCTATCCCGTATTGAAGTCTCCGTCCGTCAACGTGGCCGATGGCGTGATGCGGCTGGCGACGCCGGCGGGCCGGCTCGAGGTGGACTGGCGGGGGAAGGTGCCGAGTTTTTCTCCAAAATTGCCATGACAACTAACCGCAAGGGAGCATCGACATGAAAGATAACAAGCAAGGAGCCATCCGTCTTACTCGCCGCGAGGCAATCAACATCGGACTCGGAGCGCTCGTCGGCTCGGCCGTTGCGGCGACCGGCAGGCGGGCGGAGGACGGCAAAGCGGCGGCGTACACGACCGAGCAAGAACGCCTGGCCATTTCATTCTGGAACTTCGGGCTGTTGAGCACGGGGCCCAACAGCATCTTCCACGACCTTGAAGCACGCATGGCCGAGACGGTCCAGCGCGGCTTCAACTGCATCCGCACCGAGTGCGGTACGGGAATCACGCATGACGCCGAGGACCGGCCGCGCGGGGAACTCGAGTTCTACCCAGTCCTCCCGGGCCACGATCATTTCACCCGCGAACTGCAGCACGTGAGGGGCGGTCGCGTCGATCTGCTCAAACGCCTGATCGAGCTATGCACGGTCGCCAAGCGCTACAACGTCAAGCTGATCCTGTCGAGCTGGTACTCCCTGCATACGTTCTGGTTCACCGACAAGAAGCTGACGGCCGAGTTGATGGGGCTGCCCATGGAGAATCGATTCATGTATTTCGCCCGAGGCCTCGACCGGATCCTTGAAACGCTGAAAGAGCGGGAGCTGATCGACGTCGTCGCCTTCGCCGAGATCTTCAACGAGGTGGACGACTATGAGTTCCGAGGCGGCTATGAGGCGACGAACCCAACCACCGAGTACCTCACCGGCATCCGGTTGCTGCATGAAAAGGCGCTCGGCTTCCTCCGCACGCGGCATCCGGACGTGCTTTTTGCCGTGGACACCATGATGCCGAATACTGTTCTGGATGTCATCCCGCGCAACGCGCAGATTTGGAACTTCCACAGCTACTATCTGTGGCCTGTCTACCAGGTCTTCGAACAGGGCTTGATGCGAGCCGACGTCGATCTGAACGATCCCGCAGCATACGCTCCGGTCCGCCGGTTCCTGCGGCCGGACGTGGTGCCGCTGCAGACCGTTGTCGATAGCCGCGCAGGCCGGCCGCCCCTGAAGGAGGACTGGTATCGCCGCATCTGGCTGTACCGCAACCTCGACCCGAACGCGATGCCGGAGCTGGAACGGTTGCTGCAGGAACATCTGAAAAAGAACATCGACCGGTTCAAGCAGCGGGCTACCGACGCGGTGAAGCAGGCGTTCAAGGTGCGCGACGAGCTTTTCCCCGGTATCCCGCTGGTACTAGGCGAAGGCGCCAGCTACTGCGCGGATCACCGTCTTCGCTGGGAGGAGCGCTCTGACGCCTACTGGGAAGTGGTCGAACACGTGGCCCGCACCTGGCGCGAGCACGGGTTCTGGGGCGCCGTGGCACGCACGAATTCCGGACCGACAGACCCGATTTGGCACGAGTATCCCGGGCGGCTGCAACGTGCGAACGCCGTGTTCCTGGGCGAGAAGCCGTGACGTCAACTGAATTGGCGGTTTAATGAGTAGGACAACGTTTGACTGAGAGGCCAAGATGAGAAACGAAGCGTTACGCAGTATCTGTGCTGGCTTCCTGATGGCGGGATGTGTGGGGGTGGCGTTTGCCGGGGACGAAAACGACTGGCCGCAGTTCCGCGGGCCGAATCGCGATGGCAAGTCGCCGGAGACGGAACTGCTGAAGAAGTGGCCTGAAGCAGGCCCAAGACTTGTACGCACGATCAGCGGCGTGGGTGAAGGCTTTTCGTCCCCGTCGACTGCCGGGGGAAGGATCTACATTACCGGCAAGGTTGGCGATGATCTCAAGATCTTCTGCTTTGACTTGTCGGGGAAGAAGATCTGGGAGAAGACGCACGGCCCGGCATTCACCGAGAGGTTCCCTGGTGCCCGTGCCGCCCCGACCCTTGACGGAGACATGCTCTATCTGCTCAGCGGTCTCGGACGACTGGCAGCTTGCCGCACGGGCAATGGCGAGGAAGTCTGGGCAGTAGATGTCGTCGGCACGCTCGGCGGGCGTGTGCCGTTTTGGGGCTATGCAGAGTCGGTATTGATCGACGACGACACGCTGATCTGTACGCCGGGTGGAGAGCAGACTGGAACGTTTGCTGCGCTGGACAAGAATAGCGGCCGCGTATTGTGGAGGAGCAGCGGGGTGACGGAGCGCGCCGAATACGCCTCACCCATTCTCATTGAGTTCAACGCAGTGAGGCAGATTGTGACCATGAGCCGCGGCGGGCTGCTCGCGGTGTCCCCTGAGAATGGGGCACTCATCTGGCGCCATAACCGGGTGGCGGACCTAGGAACCCCGGAGCTCAGAACTGCGCACTGCAATTCGCCGGTCTATGCCGATGGGTATGTGTTCGAGACAACCAGCTATCATACTCGGGGGGGCGGCGCAGTGGCGCTCAGAGCGAAGGCGGGCGGGATTGAGGCGGAGCCTGCTTGGGAGAGCAGGGAGTTGGATTGTGAACATGGCGGCTATGTCATTGTCGATGAGAATCTCTACATCAATGCTCGCAATGATTGGAGCTGCGTGGAGTTGAAGACCGGCAAGATACTCTGGACTGGTAGGAGGCCAGGCAAGGGTTCGATCATCTATGCCGATGGCATGTTGTACTGCGTGGGGCACAGGGGGCGAGTGGCACTGCTGGCTGCGAATCCAGCGGCATACACATTGATCAGCATGTTCGAGCTGCCAAAGGGCAAAGGCCCGTGCTGGACGCACCCAGTGATAAGCGACGGGAAGCTCTATCTGCGCTGGGACGACAATCTGTACGTATATGACATCAAGGAATAGGAGACTTACCATGCCAAACCATAACAGAAGAAGCTTTCTACACAAGACAGCCCTCGCCGGTATCGGACTGGGGACCTATCCTTCCCTACTAAGGGCTGCCGAAGTTGCGGCGACGGGCACACCGGCGGCGGACGCGACCGGACAAAAACGCCTGGCCATTTCGTTCTGGATCTGGGCGTTGTGGGACACGGGACCCAACCGCATCGTCAACGACTTCGAAGTGCGCGTGGCGGAGGCGGTGGAGCGCGGCTACAACTGCCTGCGGATCGAGGGCGGTGCGGGAATCACGCATGACGCCGAAGGCCGGCCGCGCGGGGAACTGGATTTCCATCCAGTTCTGCCGGGCCATGATCTTCTTACCCGAGGGCAGCAGCACATGACCGGCGGTCGCGTCGATCTGCTCAAACGCCTGATCGAGCTGTGCACGGTCGCCAAACGTTATAACGTCAAGCTGATCCTATCGAGCTGGTATTACCTGCACACGTTCTGGTTCACCGACAAGAACGTGACGGCCGAGCTGCTGGGAGTGCCCCTGGAGAAACGCTTCATGTATTTCGCCCGTGGGCTGGACCGCATCCTCGAGGCGTTGAAACAACGGGGGCTGGCCGACACCATCGCCACCGCGGAGATCTTCAACGAGGTGGGCCCCACTAAACACGGCAAAGCCGTCGACCACGAGGAAGCGCTGGATTTCCTGCAAACGCGCCACCCGGATATTCGGTTTTCCCTGGACACCGACAATTTCGATACATCGAGGATGCCGCGTAACACGCAGATGTGGACTTACCACAGCTACTACCTGTGGTCGATCTACGATCTTTTCGAGCAAGACCTGATACGTGGCGACAAAGACCTGAACGATCCCACGGCTTACGCCCCGGTCCGCCGTTTCCTGCGCCGGGATCTCGTGTCGTTTCAGACGATCCTCGACAGCCGCGCAGGGCGTCCTCCCATCGCACGGGACTGGTATCGACGAATCTGGCTGTATCGCAACCTCGATCCGAACGCGATGCCGGAATTGGAGCGTCTGTTGCAGGAGGATCTGGAGAAACGCATCGACGAGTTCAAGCAGAGAGCGATCAATGATGTGAAGCAACTTGTGAAAACTCGCGACGAGGTTTTGCCCGGTATCCCGCTGATACTGGGTGAGGGCGCCAGCTACTGCGCGGATCACCGCCTTCGCTGGGAGGAGCGTTCCGATGCCTACTGGGAAGTGGTCGAACACGCGGCCCGCGCCTACCGCGAGCACGGACTGGTGGGCGCCGTGCCACGCACGAATAGCGGACCGGAAGACCCGGTCTGGCACGAGTACCCCGAGCGGCTACAGCGTGCGAACGCCGTGTTCCTGGGCGAGAAACCATGACGTCAACGAAATAGGGAGCGAAATATGATGAAAGCTGTGAGCCCCATCACCTGTTGTATCGTTCTGGCCGGACTGGGATTTGTCACGCGGGCTTGGTCAGCCTCGTCCAGGCTGGAGTTCTCCGACCCGCCCGCCGAGGTGGAGACGTACGACTTTGCCGAGTTTGTCATCCGGGTCAGCGATCCGGATGTGGCCAATCCGTTCACCGATGCCTCCGTCGAGGGACACTTCGCACAGGAAGGAAGTGAACCGGTCGCTGTCGACGGCTTCTGCGATTCGACGGACGGCAGTGTGTTCCGGATTCGATTCATGCCGTCACGTCCCGGCCGACACGAATATTCGGTTACCTACAGACAACAGGGCGTGAAGCAGACGCAAACGGGTTCCTTCATCGCCGTGACTTCCGGCCGCAAGGGCCTGCTCCGCGTCGATCCCGAGAACCGTTGGCACTTTGTCTGGGAAGGGACCGGCGAACATTACTTCTGGAACGGCACGACGGCCTACTACTTGATGGGCTGGGATGACGAGACGATCCGCCAAAGCATCGACCGGCTGGACCGGCTAAAGATCAACCGTCTGCGCATACTGGTCTATGGGCGGAACCAGCCGCGGCCCTGGGGCCAGCCGGTTGTTCCGACGACAAACTTCAAGCTGCACCTGAACCCATGGCCTGCCGAGCGCCCTAAAGATATTAAGAATCCGGGCTTCGACCTGAAGCGGTTCAACGTGGACCACTGGCGGAAATACGAGTGGCTCCTGCTCCACGCCCGTGAAAAGGACGTGATCATCTCGGTCATCTTCTTCATCGGGGGCCAGGTCTTTCCCACGCCGTTTGAAGCCGAAAGTGAGGAGGAGCGGCTTTACTACCGCTATGCAGTCGCCAGGCTCGCCGCGTTCTCAAATGTGACCTGGGACCTGGGCAACGAATACAACTTCCATCGCAAGGTCCCGGATTGGGCCGACCGGATGGGCCATCAGGTCAAGGAATGGGACCCGTACGACCATCTGACCTCGGCGCACAATGTGGCCCACCGCACGCCGAAATCCACCTGGCTCGACATGCAGCTAATCCAGCGCTGGGACAGCGGCCAGACTGATTACATGCTGGGCCAGTGTGCCGCCCAAGAGAAGACAGGGTATATCATCCCTCAGGTCAACGAAGAATACGGCTACGAGGATCTCTGGGAGAAATACCCCGGGCACCGGGCCGCGGAGACCCGCCGCAAGAATGCCTGGGAGATCGCCATGGCCGGCTGCTACCAGACCACCGGCGAATCCGCACAGCGGGGCACGGGCATTCCGCCGGATACCGGCGGCGGCTGGGTCAACGGCCGCGGCGACGATACAATGACCATGCTCCTCGGCTACGGCCATATCGTCGATTTCTTCACCGCCTTCGACTGGTGGAATTGCCAACCGCTCAAGGAAGCGGTCGAGGGGGCGGCCTCCTGCCTCGGCAAGCCGGGACAGCTCTACATCCTCTACTTCCGCGAGGGCGCCCGGGCCAAAGTCCAGCTCACAGAGCATCAGTATCGCGGCAAATGGTTCAACCCGCGAGCCGGGCGATGGGAAGGCGCCTGCCAGGGCTCGGGACCCGGCTGGACCACACCGCCGACGCCCGACAACAAAGACTGGGTCCTATGGCTCGAACGGGACGATACCCTCAAGGATACGACGCCTCCCGAGGTCGTTTCGGTCTTGAGCGGCGGCAAAGGAGAGCGGATTCTCGTCGAGTTCAATGAACGCGTGGAGTCGGCCTCCGCGAGTAACCCCGCCAACTACCGGATCGAACCGGACGTGAAGGTCCGGAAAGTGTCGCTGGATGTCCGTCATGGCAAGACTGCGGCGCTGACGGTCGATGGTCTCGAAGAGGAGCGGCGCTACACCATAGAGGTCTGCGTCGTGAGGGACCGGTCCGGCAATGAGATGAAAGCGACGAAGGTCGTGTTTGAATACATCCCGCCTGGCAGGCCGTTGGTGGCGATTCGATTCAACGAGGGCCAGGGCAGGACCGCCGCCAACGCGGGCACCCTCCGCAACCTCGCCGAGCGCGTTCAACTGACTGGCGAGCGGCCGGTATGGTCCACGAACACCCCGCCGGGCGGCGGTTCGCACAGCCTGGATTTCGGGAGCAAGGCCGGCCGGTACGCGGTCGATCTCCCCGATGCCGTTCGCGAAGCCCTGGAGGGACTAAGGTCTTTCACGATCACCGCGTGGCTCAATCGCACGAGCGGCGAGGAAGGTCCCGGCGGCAACCGGATCGTACACATGGCCGACACCCTGGGCTCCCGTGCGGGGATCGACCTGGTTGTCACGCGCGACGGGCGGCTGAAGATCGGCGTAAACGAATGGCCGGATCAGACGCAGGCGGCCAGTGAGCCGGGCCTGATTCCCGTGGATCGCTACGCAGGCAAGGACAACTGGCGATTCATCGCGGTTACTTACGATTCCACGGCCGTGAAGGAGCATGTGAAGCTTTACGTTGGCACGACCACTGCTGATGTCCGCATGCACAAAGCAGTCTCGTACGATCGGGGGCCCGTGGGCAAGGGCGCCGGCGTCCTGACCGTCGGCCACTTCAATCCCGCCCTGCGAAGCAACCACAGCGACCGCATGTTCCGCGGGTTGATCGACGAGGTTCACGTCTTCGGCAGCAAGATCGACGGCACCGGTGCGTTGTCTCTCAACGAGATTCGAACCATTCACAAGTCGACGAATTGACCTGGACAAGGGGATATCCTTGGAGCTTGTTCGAAAACTGAGACAGCGTAACCGACCTGAAGATCGTCCCCTTAGAGAAATACCCGCTGGCACACCGTTTAATGCTGGCATTTCAAAAGGAGAATTACCATGCCAAACCGACGTCAGTTTATTCGCCAGACGGCCGCTTTTGGCCTCACCGCTGGCCTGCTGCCGGGCTTCGCCCCAGCGCCCGCGGCTGGCGCCGCCGTGTCCGGCAATGCCTCGGCCGCCGCTGGGCGGCCGAACATTGTCTGGATCCTCGTCGAGGACATGAACGACTGGATGGGCTGTTACGGGGACAAGACTGTCCCCACGCCGAACATCGACTCGATCGCTGCCCGCGGCGCGCGCTTCGATCGGGCGTACATGCCCGCGGCGGTCTGCTCGGCGACGCGGTCGGCGATCGCGCTGGACGCCATGCAGACCTCGCTGGGCGTCCACAACCACCGATCCAGTCGCAAACGTGTGCCGGAAGAGGTCATCAATCTGCCTGAGGGCATGAAGACGGTCTACGAGCTGATGCGCGGCGCCGGCTACTACGTGACCAGCAGCAGAGGCAAGAACGACTTCAATTTCGTGTTCCAGATAAATGACCTCTACGACAAACTCGCTGGGAACATGGGTTTCTCCAGAGACCACTGGGCGCACCGGCCGGATGGCAAGCCGTTCTTCGCGCAGATCCAGCTCAAGGGAGGCAAGAACTCGGGCCAGTACTCCGGCGCGCCGGTGCGTACGAAGTTCGAGAAGGGCGAGACCGAGCAGCCATTCACCGACCCCTCCAAGATGAGGGTCGCCCCGTACTACCCCGATCACCCCGTGATGCGCCGCGAGTACGCGCACCACTACGACGCGATCCGCCAGACCGATGACGAGGTGGGCCAGGTCCTTGACGCCCTGAAGGCCGACGGACTACTCGAGAACACCGTGGTCTTCTTCTGGACCGACCACGGCATGCGGCTGCCGCGCCACAAGCAGTGGCTCTACGCGGGGGGCATCCGCGTACCGCTTGTCGTGGCGGGCCCGGGCCTGCCGAGCGGCCAGGTCCGGGCCGACCTGGTCAGCGGCATCGACATCACCGTGACCACGCTCGCGCTCGCCAGCGTGAAACGCCCGGCCTGGATGGAGGGGCGGGACTTCTTCGCCCCCGACCACGAGGTGCGCGACCACGTCGTCTCCGCCCGCGACCGCTGCGACTACACGATCGATCGCGTCCGCGCGGTCACCACCAAGCGGTACAAGTACCTGCGGAACTTCCTGACCGACCGGCCCTTCATGCAGCCACAGTACCGCGACGGCCGCGACTACGTCGAGGTGCCCCGCGAGCTCTACAAGGCGGGCAAGCTGAACGCCGTGCAGTCCTTCATGTGGTCCCCGACGCGGGTGCCCGAGGAGCTCTATGACCTCGATAACGACCCCCACGAGACCAAGAGCCTAGCGAACGACCCGGCGCACGCCGCCGAGCTGGCGCGGCACCGCAAGCTGCTGGAAGACTGGATCAAGGCCACCGACGACAAGGGCCAGTACCCCGAGTCGATCGACGGCCTGCGCGGCGTCCTGACCCGCTGGGACAAACAGGCCGTGAACCCCGAATACGACAACGCCCGAGGCGTGAAGTTTTGACCAGCCTCTCCCGGCTACACCCAGCTCGACAGTCAGGAATCAAAGAAGAGGAAAGGAATTACCATGCCAAACCGAATTCGGTTTGTTCGACAGGCGGCCGCGGCCTTGCTGACTTGCAGCCTCATCATCGGCCTGCTGCCTGGCTGCACCCTCAAACCATCCCCGCCATCAGGGAACTTCTCGATCCCTGCGTTTCAGGAGGAACCCGGTGCAACGGCCCGGCGCAATTGGGTTGTCCAACAATATATCAATCGTGATCTTCCTGGACGCAATGCTAAGTTTGGCGCCTCCACCCTGTTGGGCCTTTTAGCACTGAACCCCCACGACGCAGCGGCAATTGAGCGCACCGCTGATTATTACAGCAATCTACCCGCCGGGACCAATGGCCAGCAGTTCAGCTATCCTGGCGTTGCTTACGTCGTAGGAAAGCATTGGGATAAGTTCACCCCGGAACAGCTTGACAGACTTAAAGCGAAAATCAAGGACTTCAGCGATCTACTGGGGCACGGCACCGAGAATCATGCTATCATGAAGTGCGTTGCTGCCTATCTCTTAGCCCAGTATTGGCCAAAAGATGATGGCTGGGGCCGGGGGCAGTATAGCAGTGAGCAAGTTTTGCAGGCAACTCGTGCTAGGATCTTGAACGTAGTCAACGGCTACTATGACAAGAACCACGAGGAGTGGATCTCTGAAAATTACATGGGAATCAACCTGTTTCCCTGGCACGCGCTGTACGACTGTGCCACGGATCCCGAGATAAAGCACGCGGCTTATGCTGCATTGTGTTATCATTATGCGTCTTTTGCGGCCAACACCTACAGGGGCCTTCATATATCCCCGTTCCCAAGGGGGCGGTTAGCCCCTCAAACAGTCCCCGGCCCCGGTACCACCTTTCTCACCTGGCTTTACGCTGGGCCTGAATACACTGAGAGGGTCCCTGCCACCGACGGCTCCAACTTCGGCGGCGACGCAGGGGCTATTTGTACTTATGTGGCAGTTAGCGACTTTGTGATGCCTCCCGTTATCCTCAGCCTTTGGCGTGGAGAGACGGCCCCCTACGAGTTGACATCATCGGCGTGTGGATTTGGCCATCATGGCACCACTACGGGATTTTGGGGAACCGGCGAGCCGGGGGCGACCAACCGGTACATTTATCGCCACCCTGATTACGCCATCGGAAGCGGTTTTGTTGAGTATTACCGGGATGAGTTCTACTGGCAGCATCATAGCAACGTATCGATTCTCTATAGGAGCACCAAAGAGTGGGCCTTTATAGAGACTCATCACCCCTATTGGAGAAGCAATACCCTCGCTTGGGCGTATGGCGTTAACTCACCATTCATTCAGACAGCGCAGTACAAAAGCGCTGCGATTGCAGTCTTTAATATTCCGGAGGCCGATCCATGGGCGTGGCGTGGCAGAGGCGATTGGAAGGCGGCCCGTGACCAGCACTATGACAACCTGATCCAGGAAGCGTTTGTGCGCTATCCGAAGTCGATTGATGAGGTGATTGAGGAGAATGGCTGGGTATTCCTTCGCGAGGGCAGCGTTTACATCGCCATACGCCCATTAAAGGCCTACACGATTGATGCCAACTATGCGGCAGCAGGGGCAGATTTCAATACCATACGCGGCGCCTTTGCGCAGACCGGATTCGTGTATGACGTAGCCACGGAAGCAGAATACGCTTCATTCGCGGCGTTCCGGGCGGCGGCAATCCAAAACCCGCCAACCGTAGACTGGGATAAACTATCCGTAACATACACCAGCCTGGCTGGGGATATGATCACAGCGACATGGAACCCGCCAAACTATAGCGGTCCTCCGCAGACCAAATGGGTGTGGATAGGCGGCTCGTCGATAGCTGACCTGGAGTCCCAGGTTGTATGGCGAAGCGACCGGTCCGGCGGCGGGCGGGAATGGAGCTGGGATGCTGAGATTAAGCAATGGATTGGCCCGCCAGGTGATCCGTGGTACCCAGGGAGTCGAGTGAGAGTTCGACCAGGCATTACCGTTAACGGCGCTACGGTTCCGGTTGACACCTCCTACCCTCCACTCAAGTCCCCGTCGCTCAATATTGCCGATGGGGCGTTGAGCCTGCAGACTCCTGGGGGCAACCTGGTGGTCTACGCACCTCGCAAAAAATAGGAGAGCGGATCCGGCACGGCAGGGATGAAAACGGAAATCCTACCAGTCACTTTTTAAAGAAAGAGACTTACCATGTCAAACCGACATCAGTTTGTTCGCCAGACGGCCGCGGTCTTGCTGGTTTGTGACCACATGATTCGAGGCGCCAATAACTGAATCATTTTTCACTCTGAAAACTCAAAATCACCCGATTTGCAAAGGTTTAATGGAGAAATAGGCAACATAATTCTGTAGAAATCGTATCTTTACAGAGTGTTGGAAGGATTTATGTGCAAATGTGCCATTCACAATGCACGAGGCCATAATGGCGATCATTGACTATGAGCGATAGCAACCCAAAAAGCGGCCGCATTCAAGGGCTGATCGTGGTTGTAGCGGTTGTGTTGTGGACCGGCGGATGGAGGAACATCTTTGCCCAAACCGACACCGAACGTGAGGCCGAGAGGACGCTCCAGGATTTGCAGATCGATGTGATGACTCCCGAAGAGCCAAATGTTGCTTGGCCCGATGCCTATAGAGACCCCCCTAAGATCTCTGAACAAATCGTTGGCGGCGTATCGGAGTGGAAGCTATTCTATTTCTGCAGGCACCATAACTCTGATGAGCTAAAGAGGATCATCCATGAGCAGTTCTCCACAAAGGTTTTTACAGAGAAGCCAAAGCCTACAGAAACGACCGTGGCGAATTACACGGTTAGCAGTAATCCCGCAACGAACCAGTTGATCGTGAGATGCCCGACTTATGAAGATATCGACGCCATACTCGAGACGCTGAACCAGGTGGATATCCCGCCGATTCAGATCAAGATAGACTGTATGATCTCGGAGATCTACGCGAATATGACGTTTGATCGGGAAACAACGATAGAAATCGAAAACCTCCTCGGTGAAAGTATTGCGATGAAGCCCGGCGGTACGGCTTTCGGAACTGATGTACGGCAATTGATAATGGACGACGAACATCTTGCCGCATTCCCCGGCGCCTCCCTGCGAGAGATACAGCGATCCAGAATGGGTCTTAATATCGGGTATCTGAGCGCGAGCCATAATTTCACACTTTTGGTGGATCTGCTGGAGTCGAGGGGATACCTGAAGATTCTGATGAATCCCACCCTTGAAGTCATTAACGGCAAGACAGCCAAAATCTCAGCGTTGGAGCACGTTCCGATCGATACCTTGACCATGCGCCGCACCGACTCCGATTATCTGGAAACCAGAACGGAATACGCAGACGTCGTTGATTCGCTCGAGATTACACCCCACGTCTTCGCCGACGGCTACATCGGCCTGGAGACGAATATCGTGCTCAGCGCCAGGAATACACCCGACGGCGTAAAGCAGATACCGATCATTACAAGGAAAGAAATCACGAATGAGCAGAACCGCATTCGGAAGGGTGAAAGCCTTATCATCGGCGGCATGAGAAAGACCACCGATTTCGGTGTCATCCGTGGTGTCCCGATACTCAAAGATATCCCACTGATCGGTTACTTGTTCTCAGGCGAAGATACCGAGA
>Ga0180432_10008995_pt1 | contig 12292 bp, 12 predicted proteins | sample SS_ome_10_FD_132414 | JGI IMG/M metagenome (GOLD analysis project Ga0180432, IMG submission 132414) | Hypersaline lake sediment archaeal communities from the Salton Sea, California, USA - SS_1_MS_2 metaG | ecosystem: Environmental > Aquatic > Non-marine Saline and Alkaline > Hypersaline >...
ACGAGAACCAGAGCGCTTTTTATTGGGAAGATTGTCATGACCTTCCCGTCAAGGTCTCCCTCCACATTAGAGCATATGCCGATAATGTCTTTATTGCCGTTTCCTAGGAAGTTGGGTATGCTGCCAACCATCATGATATCCATGAATGGCAGCCCCTCCACTATCTGGGATTTGACGTATTTCTCCAAACTGATTAGCGCTTTACCAGAGCTTATGTTGCTGACTTCCTTTAGGATGTCTTTTTGCATATCGTCTAGTTCAACCATTAATTTAACCATTCTTTATCTTATCTAGTATACCTCATATGAAGGCCCGGAGAATAATAATCTACCACCGGAACAGGTCAATTATCTTGTCCGTAAGGGTTTTCTCCCGCCTTCTTACCTTGCCTGATAGGTAATTAGATACCTTCCTGATTTCCTTGCTCACCTTGTGGTTTGGGTTATCCAGGATCACGGGATTCTTCGCTTCAATAGATCTTCTTATGGAGCTGTCTTCTGGTATGGCTGCTAATACAGGTAAATCAAAGAATGATGACACGTTTTCAATCTTCATCTCATCCCTCTTGTTCACTCTGTTTAATACCACACCCAAAAGCTTTTTATTGTATTCTTTGGCTAGGGTTTTGGTTCTCAGGGCATCGGAGATGGTTGGGAGCTCAGGATGCGTTACCAGCAAAACCTCATCGCACATTTCGAGTGCCGTTAGTGTCTCTCTGTCCAGGCCTGTAGCGCAGTCTACGAGAACAAAGTCTTTGTCATTTAGGTGTTCATTGAATGCTGCTCGTATGTTCTTTGGTTCAGTTGTTACGTCCTCCATTGAAAGTGAGGAGGGTACAATATCCACTCCGCTTGGGTGCTTGTACATAACATCTGGCAGAGCAGCGTTTTCTTTCATCACATCGTGTATTGATGCGGGATAGGAAATCAAACCAAAATGTAAACCCAGATTTGCGCCAGTAAGATTCGCGTCAACGATTGCTACATCAGCACCCTCTTGAGCTAGAGCAACACCTAGATTAGAAACAACTGTGGTCTTTCCGACCCCGCCCTTCCCTGAAACAACACCTATTATTCGAGCCATAGTAATAATATATTATCGTTTGCTTATAAATATTTATCTATTTAGGCATTAAAATGAAAGACTTCATAAAACCGGATCTTGCCAGGGGTGGGAGGTGTGGTATCCCTGAGGTGGTATATGGTGCGGGCAAGAGTCCTGGTGAATTAATCGATATCTCCAAGGATTTTCTGAAGGAGGAGGGTAGGGTTATAATAACCCGGCTGGATGAGTCCAGGTTTGAGAAGCTCAAAAAGGTTTTCGGTTCAGTGGATGATGTGGTATTGGAACAAAATGAGAGGGCTGGTACTCTGGTTTTAAGAAATAAGGATTTCGATTCCGCAAGTTATGGGACTGTGGGTTTAATTACTGCGGGCACCTCTGATATTGCTGTGGCTGAGGAGGCCAGGGTAATCCTTAATGAGTTGGGCGCTAAGACTCGGGTGGAGTATGATGTGGGTATTGCTGGAATTCACAGGGTCTTTGATGCGCTGGATTCTCTTTCGGGTGTGGATTTGTTTATTGTTGTAGCGGGCATGGAGGGGGCTCTACCCTCTGTTGTAGCTGGTCTGGTTGATAAGCCGGTTATTGCCGTACCCTCTTCTGTGGGCTACGGGACCGGTGAGAAGGGTTTTGCGGCATTGAATACCATGCTCAATTCATGCACCCCCCTGGCTGTTGTGAACGTGGATAACGGATTTGGTGCAGCATCCATTGCCTTAAAGATTATGCGTTTATGTGCTTCCCATAAAAATGACTGAGAAAGAAAAAATTGTTATGCTGGAGACTGATTTAGATGATTGCACTCCGGAGGTTTTATCTTATCTGATGGAGAGGGTTATGCGAGAAAACGCATTAGACATACAAGTCATTTCTGCTGTTATGAAAAAGGGGAGGCTTGGTTTCCTGATCAGGGTTTTGGTCAGGGAAGAAGATGCTAAAAGGTTATCTTATATCCTCATGGAGGAGACGGGCACCTTGGGTGTCAGGGTCATACCAGTCCTTAAACGATACGAGGCCAGCAGAGAGCTGGTTGAGCGCAAGGTGGTTGTCTTGGGTGTAACAGAGCGTGTGAGGATTAAGAAATCAGAGTATAAAATAAAACCAGAATACGATGATGTGAGGAAACTGGCCTTGAAGCATGGTTTGTCTTTTCAGCAGGTTCTGGAATTGGTTGAGAAATCACTGGTTGATGATTGATTACTTAATTACTTTCTTCTTCAGCTCCCTTTAAGGTTTCATCATCATCCAGATCACCCCGATATATCCTTCCCTCACGGGTTATAATGTGGAAGAATGCTGGGTTTACTTTGTCGGTTATACATGAAAGGAGGCTCATGGATATTGTCGTATCTCCCTTGCCTGGTATTTTTTTATCTATCTCTGGCTTGTATATCCTTACCTGGTCTATATCCTCCCAGTTTATTGTCGCCGGGTTTTTTGTGTCCAGGTAGACCGCCCCACCAGAAAGCATTTTTATCTCATCATCTATCCTCACACCCTTCTCTTGTTCTTTTATGACCTTGATTATCTCATATGAGACCAGAATAGATAGGATGAAAAGTGCGATTGAGTATGCTGTTGCATCCCACAAGAGCACCAGGAAACTTAATGCTGGTATAAAAATTACTCCACCCATTTCGGCTAAAGCAAGTGGACTGCCTTCCCTTTCTTTTTTTATTACCAGGCCGGTGTCCAAAGCAGGATTTATTGAGCTGTTGTGGTCCATACAGAAATTCATTGAGTATTGGATGCAACCGTTTATTTAGGGGGTAATTTGCGGATTTGTTTAATCCCACAGGTATTCTTAACTTATTTCTTTGAATTCTTACTTTTTTTTACCTTATCTACTTCAACTATATCCCCTCTTTTTTCCCATTCCTTCGCAAACTCCCTTTCTTTATCACTTAATATCTTCTCTCTTTCCTCCTTGATTGTGTATTTCATTTTCCGTTTGTCTATCTCCTCTTCCAAGACCTTCAGCTCCTCATCAGTTGGTATATCACTTCCTTTCCCTATCTTATCTTTCTCTGGTTTATTTTCCTTCTTTATGGGCTTATCGCTCTCTTTCTTGCCTTCATCTCTATCAGATTTCTTTTCTTTATTCGCTCTTTTTTTCAGGATTTCCGCACAGTATCTAGCAATCACCAGAATCAGTGCAATGGATATCAGAGCAAGCAGAACCTCTGAGGCATCGATACCTCCATTATTGGTTTTGGATTCTGTTGTTGTGGTAGCCTGGGTTGTTGTGGTAGCTTGGGTTGTTGTTGTGGCCTGGGTTGTTGTGGTAGCTTGGGTTGTTGTTGTGGCCTGGGTTGTTGTGGTAGCTTGGGTTGTTGTTGTAGCCTGGGTTGTTGTATCTTTTTTTGAGTAGACTGATATATTACCCTCTTTTATCAAAATGAATTCCATACCACCTGTTCCATCAATATCAGCTATATAAATTTTTTGATAGCTATCATCCAGGTTATATGTTTCTGTTATCTCCTGGTCCGCACCTAATTCATGGATTGCATCATCTGTTAATAAAAAAATCTTGCCGTCAGGGCTTTCCTGTATATCATTAACTTTCCCAATGTTTATGAACTGCTGTTCACCTGAGAGGATATCCCATATATATGCTCCCGTGCTTGTTCCCAGAATGAATTCTTGGAGGCTGTTTTTATCGAGGTCATAGAGGCTTAGGGCTGTTATTTTCCCGTAGCCGCTTATTTCTTCATGGAGGGTGTAACTGCTGTAGTTTTTGACATATTTCCGTATTGCATCGCTATCTCCCCCAATACTTATGAGGCTGCCTTCGTTGTTGTATATGAATATTATATCCATTGATGTGACCGCGATTATTTCTTTATGGGGGTGGGGGATGACTTCACCCACCTTAAGTATTTCAACAACCTTATCTATCTCTAGTGTTGTTTGGTTGTCCTCCAACCTAATATAGTCTCCTGTTGGTATCTTCCAGCTAAGGCTGCCGTTTTCGATGTTTGTGTTATAGATTACGCCAAGTGATTCGGAGATAACGTCTTTTATTCCGTCACAGCCTATATCCTCAAGTATGAAGTCTCTTATTGGTTGGCCGGTCATTGAAGTCCAGAATTCTCCACTGAACCTGTCGTTTATGGCATAGATTCCCTTTCTTGTTCCTCCAATCAATTCATTATATCCGTTCCCGTCTATGTCGATGGACTCCATCTTGTACATCACGGGCGCGTAACCTAACGCTGGTTTGGGATACTTTAAAACCTGCCTGCCTCCACCCTCAAGAATCAATAGACGGCCTTTCTCTATTCCCTCGCTGCTTTTCCCATAGCTTACAAAGATTCTGGTATTGGGATCCTGAGTCCCCAGATCCGATACATAAATTGATTCTATGTTATCAAGATTCAGGTGCCATCTCTCCACTCCTCTATTATCAAGTGTGTAAAGGAAGTCGTCTCTATGGATGTTGTTGTTTTTACAGAAAAAAACAATCTCCGGGATGTTATCTCTATCAACATCTGCAACAATAAGGTCTTGGATGGTGCCTTTAACGTTTATTGACCATTCCTTTTCAAGGCTCTCTGAGTATGCTGTCGCTGAAAAAAAAAGGACAAAAAACACAGTTAATATTATCCTGTTTGAATCCATTCTATTGAATCATTTGAATTTGTAGATTAAATATTTATTGTTTAATCAGTTTCCTGTAGTGTTTCGCTGCCGTCTCAGGAGGCATGGTGTTTATCACCACATCATTACTTAGCTCAAAGCCTGCCAGGATCGATAGTCTTGGAAGCAGTTCCAGATACATGTGGAAGTCCGCATCTTCTGGTCCCAGATGTAGGTGATAGTTGTATGGTGGGTTGTTTATGCTCTTGTTGAGGGCTGTAAGAACCTCCTTAAGTGCTAGGGAAAAGGATTTATTTTCTCTCTTGTTTAATCCCTTAAGTGAGGGTACATGCCTTTTGGGTGTAATCCTTGCCTCGAATGGGAAGCGGGAGGCATAGGGGGCGAATACTATCATATTCTCATCTTCCATAATGATTCTCTCCTTCTCAATATCTCTTATCTGGCAAAGCGGGCATTCCCCCTTTTTTCTTAAGACCTTCATCTCCTCCCTTATTACCTCTGGAACCAGTGGGAGGGCAATAATCTGGGTGTGGGAGTGCGCAAACGAGGCGCCGGCAGTCTTGCCTTTGTTCTTGAATATGGAAACGTATTCTATGCCAGGGATTTTTTTTAATTCAACCTCTCTTCTTGCGTACATCTCTAGAACCCGGTCTATATGCTCCACCTCAAGGTTGCCGAGCTCCTGGCCATGATTTGGTGTTTCAACGATTACCTCATGTCTGCCGTAGGCGGCCATACCCTCAAGGGCACCCTCGTCTATTACCCTGTTATTCTCTGTTGTTGCTGGGAACTTGTTGGGAAAGCATCTGATAATCCATTCACCGTCCTTTTCTATCCTATCTATCTCGGGGGGTGTTTTGTGTTCGTTGCCAGGGCAGAAGAAACATTTTTTTGTCAACTCCTTTTTTATTTCATGCATGAAGTCGCTTGGTCTCTTGCCTCTTTCTTTGGCTATTATGACCCACTTGTTTGTAAGGTAGTCTCTCCTGAGTTGGTTCATGTTTGATTATTTGGTAAATGGATATATATAGGTTATTTTTATCATTCTGTTCATAGATATTATCTCATGGCTTTTTCTTCATGGCCGGGGTGGGGTAGCTTGGTTATCCTGTGGGCCTGTGGAGCCCGTGACCCGGGTTCAAATCTCGGTCCCGGCCCTCTTTTTTCCTTTAGTTTATATTCTATTTCCTCCATTAATTGATTGATGCATTACAAAAAGAAAGCGGACAGGAGTGGCTCATTTGTTGGATTCAAACCCAACGTTCTTGGTCTGAAGGAATCAAGGGGTTTGGAGTGGATTATACCGAATGGATTAGGAGGTTACTCTTCTTCCACAATAATAAACATGAACACCTCCCGGAACCATGGTCTGCTTGTCTCATCTGATGAGTTCATGAACAAAAGGGTTCTTCTGCAAAAGCTTGATGAGGAGTTGATTATCGGGGATGAGTCCATCTCTCTCGCATCGGATATGTATGAAGGCGGTAATGTCTCTGATGGTTGGAGGTTTCTCCAGAATTTTGACTTAAATTATTCAAAGGTATTCTTTGACTACTCTGTGTTGGGTGTTAAGTTAACCAAGAGCTTGAAACCAATACACGGCAGAAACGCTGTAATCGTCTCCTATGAGGTATACAATAAGAGAAATGAGGGGGTCCGGTTGAAGGTAACACCCTATATGAACATGAGAGATCTTGGGAGTTTGGGTAGAAAATCTCCGCAGGAGATGAGACCAAGGCTTTTCTCTGAGCATATCGCTGGAATAGATTCCTCTAGGGGTTATCTGACTCTCTGCTCTGATTTAGCTTTATGCAGCAAGAAGGCGGAAGATGAGCGATGGAATATGGCTGTTTACTATCCTAAAGAAAATGTTACAGAACCTCTTTGTTCCCCCCTATATTTCTCTTTGGATGTGGAGCCAAAGGATATGGCTGAATTTACCGTGACTGCTGTTGGATATGACAATGAAGAAAAGACTGCCAAGGTATTCAGTGAGTTGCTGGATGGTAAAATAGAGGGCGATTCCAGAATCTTTTCCTCGGGCAAGGGTGAATCCATCATGTCACTGCTTAATTCTGTTGATTATTTCATCCTGGATTCTGGTTCAAAGAAGACAATAGCATCATCCTATCCGTTTTCTGGGGACAGAGGAAGGGAGGCTATGATCTCTCTTCCAGGGTTTACCTTGATAAATCGGAGATATCAGGATGCTGAGAGCATAATGGAGCATTACCTGAATTGCATGGATTATAGGGGTATTCCCTCCGAGTTCATCAACGGTAAACCAGTATACGGGGATGTGGACACCCCCCTTTGGCTTATAGACCGCTTCCACAGGTACCTGAAGTGTGTTGGTCCGGAGGATGGGGTAAAGATGCTCCACACCTACTGGTGGGGTCTTAAGAATTTAATGAAAAAATACGCTGAAAGGGAGCGTGACGGCCTGCTGCACCATAAAGGCGGCACTTGGATGGATTCCAAGCACATCAAAAGGAGGAGGGTGGATGCTGTTGAAGTCCAGGGCCTCTGGTATAACGCCCTTAATGTTATGAGAGGGTTTCACAGGCTTATGGAGGATGACAGCGATGAGATTGGATATGATTCATTAATAGAGAAGTTTGAGGAAAACTTTGTTGACCGCTATTGGAGGGGTCGCTTTCTGGCGGATTCTGCGGTGGATGATGCCCTAAGACCTAACCAGTTGATTACAATCTCTTTGGAGTTTAATGTTGTGAACAAGACCCTATCCAAGAAGATACTTAATGCTGTGGATGGGGAGCTTTTAACCAGCTTTGGATTGCGGACTCTCTCTCCCGCAGATGATAGATATGTTGGTAACTGGGATCGTGACCTAAAAAACAAGTTTAACGGTAATGTTTATACCTGGCTTATGGGGGCGTATATCGATGCTTTCATTAAAAACGGTGGTGAACCAGCTAGGGCACAGAAACTGCTTGAGCCGCTCTTCAGGTTGCATATGCAGGAGGCTGCCTTGGGGACGGTTTCGGAGTTGTTTGCGGGGGACCCGCCCAACAGGCCTGGAGGCAACCCATCTTACTCCTGCTCGATCGCTGAGTTACTGAGGGTTCACTTCGAGCACATAGTCGGTTTCAGCAAATAGTTTTTTTATACAATCGGAGACCTTGTCTCAAATGTTATTGTTTTCTTGTCCCCCTCCCATATCATGTGCGCCTCCAGTCTTATTATCTTGTCCACTATCATGCCCAGCTTCCGGATAAGGGCTGTGTTGGTGTCCCCTTCCAGGCAGGTGAAACCCGATCTTAGCCCGGAAATCCTCAGCCTTCCTATGAAGCTGTGGACGAATTCTATAACCGTTTTTTCTTCATTGTATATCTGCAGGGTCGAAAGAGAGTCGAATATCATGGCATCGTATTTGTTCTTGTTCATCTCTTGGGCTATTGCTTTAGCCAGCTCCTTTAGATCAGATGCTGATGGTGCATAAGTGCATTTCTCGCTGTCTTTAACATCCGGTAGAACGGTTTTTGTGATACCGTCTATGAAATGGAATCTATCAAGGCTAACACTGCTGTTTTGTATGTTTGCTGATAGGGCATTAAATAGCTTGTTGAGGCTGATATAAAGTGTTCTGTTGTATTCTCTGGAGAATTGTTTGCTTATCTCCATAACACATTCCGTGTAGGTGTCGTTGGGCAAGACCATAAGGAATATCTTGTTCTTGCCCATCTCCTCACCTAAGTTGACAGGCATTTTTTTTTATACGACTGTAGCAATAATCTATTTTGTATCCTCCATTAAATATTTGTATATCCTGGTGGTAATATATACACATCTATTTAATGAGATGGTTGGATTATGTCTTCTGTAAGCGAAAATTCAGGGTTTGAGGCACTTAAGAAGAAGATTAGCAGCGAGAGAGGTTTCAACTGCAGCTATTATAAGGAGAGCATTTTGAAGAGAAGAATAGATAGCCGCATGAGGAGGGCTGAACTCGAGTCATACACTGATTATGTTTCCCTGCTTGATCGCAGCCCCAGAGAATATAATGCCCTCATTGATACATTAACGGTTAATGTTACCCGGTTCTTCAGGAATAAGCCGGTTTTTAAGGCTATTGAGGAGATTATTATACCCAATCTAATGTTCTATAAGAATATACAGTCCAGGAGGGTTATCAGGGTATGGTCTGCTGGATGCGCCTCCGGTGAGGAACCTTACTCGGTCGCTTTATTGTTTAAGGATTTTCTTGGTGATGAACTAGACGATTATGTTTTCTTTATCACAGCCACTGATATAGATGACAACATACTCAATACGGCCCGGGAGGGTATTTACACGGCTGACCAGGTGAAAAACGTGAGCAAGGAGCGTCTTGATAAATACTTTGATAAGGTTGCGGGCAAGTACCGGGTCAAGGATTCAATAAAGAAATACATTAAGTTCCGTCATCATGATGTTATCTCCGGTGAGGTGATTAATTACTTTGATGTGATTCTCTGCAGGAATCTATTGATTTATCTATCCAGAAAGACGCAGGATGAGATATTTGCGAGGTTTCTGCGTTCACTGAATCCAAATGGTTACCTTGTTATAGGGAAAAGCGAGACATTGACCCCCAAGGCGGCGAAGAAGTTTGAGTTAATCGACCTCTCTGAGAGGATATACAGGAAGCCTCCTTGGCTTAATCTTTAGTATTCCCTGGTTTTTCCGAAGGCGTTTCCGACCACTACGCTACCGTCTTCTGTGTTGAACCAGACGTTTCGGCCTTTCTTCCCTCCAACGTCTTCAGCTATTATCTTGATTTTTTTTTCAGCTAGTTTTTCTTTCACGGCCTTTATGTTCTGGTCTCCTATTTTGAAGATGCTGTTGCTGAACATGGCTGAGCCACCGAATATCTTAGCTTTCAGGTTGTATTGCTTGGATCCTTCGTCAATCATCTGTTTTACCATTTCATCTATTGCTTTATCAGCGTACCTTAGGGGGTTGATTTCTTCCCTGGTTTTCTCGGGGCGGTGGCCTAGCATTATGTGAGCAAGCCCTCCAATCCCGTGTATCTCATCATATAAGCAGACGGCTATGCATGAGCCTAAACCTATTGCTTCAAGAAGGAATGGTTTGTCTACTACTGTTATCTCTCCAGCCCAAACAGATTTTTTTCCGACCATCATCTAGTCTCTGTGTATTCCTCTTCCACGTAGTCTGCTAGCAGATCATGGAACAGGGTATCTACTTTATTGATTAGTTTTTTCAGTGTTCTTGGCTCCAGCAAAAGCATAAAATAGGGTTTTATCTCATGGTCTTCTATCTTAAATGATGTCTTGAAGGTAAGTACCTCTTGTGTTTTGGATGCTATCTCCGCTAGTATGCTGCTTAGTGTTGCTCCCAGACTGTCGTATGAGGAGTATGGGAGGGTTTCTATTATCTCAACATTCAGCACCTTCGATATCGCTGCCAGCGATGCTCCACTTAGTATATTGCTTGTTTCCTCCAGTGCGGAGATCTGCATTTCATCCAGTTCTAGGTTGCTTGTATCGACTTTGTAGTCTTCTTTTTCCAGAAGCAGGCGGGATAATTCTATAGCACTCTCCATAGGGTATACGAACACCAGGCTTCCAACATGCTTTTGTCCGTCCATTTCCCCGCTTTTCAGTCCAATATATACTGTTACAACCACCTCATGGGGGTTGCCTAATATCTCAGCTGTTTTTTCCAGGGGACGCATTTCAACTTTAGGTACCTTAACCTTGATTCTCTTTTCCGTCATCTGCGAGAGTGCTTTGGATGCGTGTCCAGCTCCTATCGCCATTATTTCTGTTATGGAATCGAGTTCAAGTTTGGTTAGTTCCTGCATTTTTTATTGATTTTATTTTTTCTGTATTTATCTGTTTCCTCCTATAATGCCCAGCGAGAGCTGAAGCTAGTGTTATTGAAAGGATAACCAACAGAGAATTTATGAGATCTATCGCCACTCCAAATAGTGTGTTCAAGACCAGAATAGATAAAACAACCAGGGAAATGCTTAAGCCGATAGATAACGCAATCCTCTCCAGTAGGTCTATTTCTTTACCCGGAAATAGGGCGTAACTGAACGCGTATCCTGGCAGAAACATTACCAGAATAAATCCTGTTACTGCTCTTAACACCTCTACTATCATCATATAATTACTTGAGTTTAACAACATATAAACCTTATCCCGCCGGGGTGTATTCATATATCCTCTTACTGCCGCCCCCCCGGTTATAGGTTTCATTAAGAAATGGGCATTCCAGCTCCTTGGTGTAGACAATATAATCTGCCTTCAGTTCCCTTATAACCTTTTCTTTATCCTCGCATTTCATCGAACTGAACCTGCTGGCTTCCGAGTTTATTTTTTCATCTGCTCTTAGCCGGGCGGGAATTAAGGAAATCACCTGCCTTTCTCCAATAAACCATATACCTCGTGAATCAAAGGAGTTGGTGAGTATCTTTGAGCCTTGGGGGGTATCTTCTAACTGCTTAATGTCTATTACGTCATCCTCTATTATTGCTGTTATAAGCAGGTGCCTGTATCTGTAGCCTGAGTCTATCTGGTTAAACAACAACAATGCGACAGCTACCAACATAAAGCCCTTTATTATCCTTCTCTCAGCTAACATCTCCTCCAACCTGTTGTATATCAACCACAGCCCTATCCCTGCCATCAACAGAGCTAGCATCATCTCATAAGAGAATAATCTCCTGAAGGGTGAAAGGAATATTTTGTTGGTGAGGTAGAATTGTGTCATAAAGGGTAGTAGCGCCAGGAAAGCAAGGGGCAGAATTCTTTTATTTCTTTCCCTAAGGCACCATATTCCTGCGGCGAGGGCTAGTAGTGTGGCCGGGAATCCTAGAAAGCTTAGTGGTTGGAATGCTGCTCCCTCGGGCGGCTCATCCCCGAAGCTTAATTCTTTTATTATCTTCTCTGCTGGCGCGAACTGCAGGGCTAGTAGAAAAAGCATTAAACCCGCAGCCAGTATCTCTTTTTTATGTTCCCACACCAGCTTGGGTCTGGTTGCCAGAATTAATCCAAATATTGGCAGATATATTATGGTAGAAGGCGGATGTGCTAGTGTAGCCTGCGTGAATAATAGCACTAGGGCCAGAATCCATTTGTTTTTTCCTTCCTCCAGAATCTTCATGAATATGTACAGCATGAGGGGCATCATCGCTATCCCGTATGCTATGGGCACGCTGAACCATATTCCTGTGAGTGTGCTGCTGCTCTTAAATGAGAGAGCGAATACGGCCGAGAATAATCCTGCTAGCATGCTTTTGGTTAGGTGCCTGACTAGTATGAGGCTGTTTAGTGCGAGAATGAATCCCATAATTGTGGGAAATATTGAGTCGAGATAGAGGGGCTTTATCCCTGTTAAAAGAATTGTTTCAGCCAGCAGCAGTGTGTATGCTTTCTCCCAGTTCCGATCCGGATGGTTTTCCCCGAGATAGGGGTTGTAGTCTATTATTTTTTCTTTTTTTATTGTTTCTTTCGCTATTGCCAGCTGGTCCCAGCTGTCCAGGTGCAGGGGGTAGGGGTAGTACCTGATTTCTCCCGTCTCCAGCATCTTATCAGCTAGTCCGTAGAGGATGATGCTGTAGTCTTGTGGGAGCACCATGTACTCTAACCTGACG
>Ga0180432_10008997_pt1 | contig 12291 bp, 9 predicted proteins | sample SS_ome_10_FD_132414 | JGI IMG/M metagenome (GOLD analysis project Ga0180432, IMG submission 132414) | Hypersaline lake sediment archaeal communities from the Salton Sea, California, USA - SS_1_MS_2 metaG | ecosystem: Environmental > Aquatic > Non-marine Saline and Alkaline > Hypersaline >...
CTGGGGACCTATGCTCTCTCTGCCGGGTACTACGATGCCTACTACCTGAAGGCCCAGAAAGTGCGGACTCTGATCAAGCAGGACTTTGACGCTGCCTTCGAACACTGCGATGTTCTCGTAGCCCCTACCAGCCCATCGGTCGCCTTCCGTATCGGGGAGAAGGTCACCGATCCTCTTCAGATGTATCTCTCCGACATCTTCACCCTGTCGCTGAACCTGGCAGGCCTCTGTGGTGTATCCGTCCCTTGTGGCTTCTCGCAGGGGCTTCCGGTGGGTCTTCAGATCATTGGCCGGCCTTTCGACGAGGCTGGGATTCTGCGGGCCGCCTATGCGTACCAGCAGATCAGTGACTGGCACAAGAGACATCCCCAATTGACCCACAAGTAGCGGCAGCATACGACCCAATGGAGGGTAGGTAATGAAGATAATCATCCCACTGGCAGGATTCGGCACCCGACTTCGTCCACACACGTACACGCGGCCCAAGCCCCTCATCAATGTGGCCGGGAAGGCAGTTCTGGGCCACATCCTTGACAAACTGGTGGGTCTAGACATCGAGGAGATCGTGTTCATCGTAGGGTGGCTGGGCGATCAGATCAAGGAGTATGTGGACGCCAACTACGATTTTCCCGCTCGCTACCTAGAGCAGACGGAACTCAAGGGCCAGGCCCACGCCATCGATCTCGCTCGAGACTACGTCGAGGGCCCGACTCTCATCATCTTCGTGGACACCCTGTTCGAGGCTGATCTGACCGAGCTAGCGACGGCCAGCGCCGACGGTATCCTCTACGTCAAGGAGGTGGAAGATCCCAGAAGATTCGGCGTGGCTGTCCTTGAGCAGGGGCGCGTAACCCGCCTGATCGAGAAGCCATCCGGTTTCGAACACCGACTCGCGGTGATCGGTCTATACTACGTCCGAGACGCTGCCTTCCTGATGGAGTGCATCGCTGAGCTGTTGGAGAAAGACATCCAGACCAAGGGCGAGTACTACCTGGCCGATGCCCTACAGTTGATGATCGACCGGGGAGCCAGATTGGAGGCTCGTACTCTCGACGTTTGGGAGGACTGCGGGAAACCGGAGACCGTGCTGCACACTAATCGCTATCTCCTCGACAGCGGTCGAGATCACGAGACCGAGACCAGCAACTCCGTCGTGATCCCGCCGGTGTACATTGCGGACGATGCCGAGGTATGTGGCTCGATCGTGGGCCCGTACGTGACCATCGCGGGAGGGAGCAAGGTCAGCAACTCGATCATCACCGACTCGATCATCGACCAGGATGCGACTATCGAAGATGCCATGCTCACACGGTCGCTGATCGGTCGACATGCCAGGGTCCGTGGCACCTTCGATAGTCTGAATGTGGGAGACTCTTCTCAGGTCTCGCACGGGACGAACGGAGAGCAAACATGACGGAAGGCCGGCCGACGAGGGAGACTCCTCAAGCTGCGTAGCCAGCATCGAGAGGTCCCGTCCCTCCTTAGGGCTGGCGACACACTACATGACGCAAGCATGTAATTGCCCGGGTTGGGGTCTGTGGGTCGATACGTGATTGAGAGCCAAGAACGCTTGTTCCGCGGGTTTCGAGAATAGCGCCACAAGACAAGATGTGTGAGGAGGCTCGTCAATAATGATCATTGGAGTGCCCAAGGAAGTCAAGGACAATGAGTATCGGGTATCGGTGACGCCGGGCGGCGTGGCATCTCTGGTGCATGCCGGACATCGCGTACTGGTGCAGCAGGGTGCCGGCGCGGGGAGCGGGTTTCCGGATCAGGAGTATGCCGAGAAGGGCGCGGACATCGTCGTATCGGCGTCCCAGGTGTGGCGTGATGCAGCGATGATCATGAAAGTCAAGGAACCGCTTCCGGAGGAGTACGCGTATCTTCGAGAAGACCTCTTGCTCTTCACCTATCTGCACCTGGCAGCTTGCGAGGATCTCACGAAACGCTTGCTGAAGAAGGGCGTGACCGGGATCGCCTACGAGACGGTACAGTCACCCGGTCGAGGCTTGCCCCTGCTCACCCCGATGAGCGAGGTGGCGGGCCGCATGGCGGTACAGATCGGCGCGCACTACCTGGAAAGGACCTGTGGCGGGCGTGGCAAGCTTCTGGGGGGCGTTCCCGGAGTACTTCCCTCAACGGTGGTGATCATCGGTGGAGGAACGGTGGGTACCAATGCTGCCCACATCGCCCTGGGGATGGGTGCTCAGGTGGCAATCATCGACATCGACGCCGACCGCCTGCGCTTTCTCAGCCAAGTACTGCACGGTAACCTGATCACCCTTAGCTCCAACCCTCACAACATCGCCGAGGCTGTCAGTCGGGCCGATTTGCTCATCGGCGCGGTACTGCTTCCGGGAGCCAAGGCCCCGTGTCTGGTCACTCGCCAGATGATCGCCTCGATGAAGCCGGGCAGTGTTGTCGTGGACGTTGCGGTGGATCAGGGAGGGTGTGTGGAGACCGGCCATCCCACGTCACATTCCGAGCCCACGTACCTGGTAGATGGGGTGATTCATTACTGCGTGCCTAACATGCCGGGCGCAGTTCCTCGCACGTCGACCTACGCCCTGTCAAACGCGACTTTGCCCTACGCTCTCAAGCTCGCTAATCTTGGCTTCGTGGAAGCCATCCGCCGAAACGCTCCCCTGGCTAAGGGGGTCAACACCTACGCGGGGCACATCGTCTGCCCGGCGGTCGCAGACGCTCTCGATCTGCCCTGCAAGTCCCTGGCCGATCTTCTGGGCTGAACGAGGAGAGGGACACGGGCCCTGGATGAGCTGGGGCCAGGAGAGAACCGATGGCCAAATTGGTGGAGTGTGCACTGAACTTCAGCGAAGGCCAGCGCGCCGACGTCATCGAGGAGATCGTTGCCGCTGCGAAGAACGTGCGCGTGCTGGACGTGGCTCCCGACGCGAGTCACAATCGAACGGTGCTGACCTTCGTGGGGCAGCTCAGGGAGGCTGGTGAGGCCGCGTGCGCCGTGACTGCCAGAGCTGTTCGACTCATCGACATGAACGGTCACCGGGGAGAGCATCCTCGCATGGGCGCGGTAGACGTGATCCCCTTCGTGCCGCTGCAGAACACGACCATGCAGGAGGCGGTGTCCCTGGCCCAGGAGGTGGGGCGCCGAATCGGAACCGAACTACGCGTACCGGTCTTCCTCTACGAGGCCGCGGCGACACGTCCCGAGCGTCGTAACCTGGCCAACATTCGCCGAGGCGAGTACGAAGGGCTGACGGAGAAGTTGCGCGACCCCGAGTGGGTACCGGACTACGGCCCCGGCGCTCCGCACCCCACTGCCGGCGCCACGGTGGTTGGCGCGCGCACCTATCTCGTGGCCTTCAATGTCAACCTGGGCACCCCCGACATCGGTATCGCCAAGCAAGTCGCTCGCGCGCTGCGCTCCAGGACAGGAGGGCTCTCCAACGTCAAGGCCATAGGCGTGTCTCTGGCCGAGCGAGGCATCGTGCAGGTCTCCATGAACCTCGTGGATCCCCTACGCACGCCACTCCACCGAGTGTTCGAGCTGGTGCGCCTCGAAGCTGAACGGTACGGGGTTCCCGTCGTGGGCAGCGAGGTGGTTGGACTTCTCCCTCTACGCGTGGTGGCCGATACGGCGCGTCACTACCTGCGGCTCGAGGACTTCGAGGACGCCCAGGTTCTGGAGACTCGCCTCTGGGGGGAGGAGTAGCTGCGCGCTGAGGCGCAGAGGCCGCAGAGATAAAGCTGTGTAGTTGTCTACTCGGCGGTCTCAGCGTCTCTGCGCGACATGAAGAAGCTCACACCGAGCCGCAAAGGCCGCAGAGATAGGAGCGTGTAGTAGTTATCTCGGCGTTCTCAGCGTCTCTGCGCGAGGCGAAGTTGCTCACGCCAAGCCGCCAATGCCGCAAAGACAGGAGAGAGTAGTAGTTCCCTCGGCGTTCTCAGCGTCTCTGCGCGAGGCGAAGTTGCTCGCGCTGAGGCGCTGAGGCCGCAGAGATAGGAGAGTGTGGTAGTTATCTCGGCGTTCTCAGCGTCTCTGCGCGAGGCGAAGTTGCTCGCGCTGAGGCGCAGAGGCCGCAGAGATAGGAGAGTGTGGTAGTTCCCTTCCCGTTCCTTGCGCCTTTGCGTGAGACGAGGCTACTCACGACGAGCCGCAAACATCAGGATAGCGCAGCGGTTCCCTCTGCGTCTCAGCGTCTCTGCGCGAGGCGAAGTTGCTCACGCCAAGCCGCAAAGACAGGACGGTGTGCTTGTTCCCTTGGTGTTCTCGGCGTTCTCAGCGTCTCTGCGCGAGACTAGGGGCCTGGCGTGGGCGTCGGATCGACCAGCAGCATGCGCCAGGCCCTCTCGATTGCCGCCCGGTCGGGCAGCAGTACCTGTGCGCCTTTCGCCGTCGTCCAGTCCGATGCCATGTCGTAGTCGATGACTTCGCTGCGAATCTCTCCCGGGTTGATCTCCGCCATCAGTGGCAGAAGCCCCACTATCTCTCCCCAGGTCAGGTCGGTCTCGAAAGCCTGGTTCAGCGCCGTCCACAACTCTCTAGCTCGGGGGATAACGTCCAACTGCAGCGCGCGCTTGCCGATGGCCCGCAGAACTTGCTGTTGTCTACGTGCACGCTGGAAATCGTTGCAGTTACGGCGTGAGCGGGCGTAGTCCACCACGGCCTGACCGTCCAGGGTCTGAGTCCCCGCAGGAATCAGCGAGTGGCGTATGCCATCCGGCGCATCCGGGTCGAGGAACCAGTCTTCCACTGGGGTTTCGACCTGGATCGTGACGTACTCGAGGGCATCGACGATCTGCCTGAGACCTTCGATATTGACGCGCACGAAATTCGAGGTAGCTATCCCCAGATTGTCCTCGATCGTCTCCTGCAGCAGAGCCGGTCCCCCTCCGGGGTACTCGAAGTACTCCCCCAGGAAATCCGCCGTGTTGATGCGTTCGTACCCCCTCCCGGGGATCATTACCCACAGGTCGCGAGGGATACTCATCAACCCCACCCTCTTCTCCTTCGGGCGCACGGCCAGCACGATGATGCTGTCGGTGTGCCAGGACCGGTCCTCTGCTACGTTCTTGTCGGTGCCAAGTAGGAGGATCGCCATGTCATCGGGCAGCGGCGCCGGGGGAAATGTGGGAAACGGACTCGGCGTTGGGGTGGGGTCCGGCGTCGGAGATGGCATTGCCTGGGCCTGGGCAGATGACTCGGTCGGGCGGGTCTGTGCGGTGGGGACTGCGGTTGGTGACTCCGGTGCGACAGGGGGCGATCCTCTTGGCACACGGGTGCTCTGGGATCGCTGGGGCGTTGCCGGACCAGTCGTGGACACGGCGGGCGAGGGACTCCGAAGGAAGCCGCTGCTCACGAGCAGGACGGTGATGACAAGCACCAGCAACGCCAATGCGACGAGGAGGATCTTGGTCCGCTTTCTCATACAGCCCTCAGCCGCTCCCGTATGGCGGTTTCCAGGGCATCGTGGTCGCTCCAGGGGTGCTCGGTAGTGCCGAAACACATGGAGCGTTCGTGGCCCTTCCCTGTGAGAATGACCAGATCGCCCGCCTCCGCGAGATCCACCGCGTGCCCAATGGCCTCGCCCCGGTCCGCGATCCGCCAGTAGTCCCTGCCCTCTCGCCCGCCCGCATCGTCGCACCCCTCGGCGATTTGGGACGTGATGGCATCGAGGCTTTCCGTCCTCGGGTCCTCCGCCGTGATCACCACCTGATCGGCCAATTCGACGGCGATCCGGCCCATGGGCGCGCGCTTCTCGTGATCCCGCAGCCCGGCGCAGCCGAAGACGACGATCACGCGCCCGGCAGTCATTGTGCGAGCGGTCTCCAAAGCCCTGCGCAGTGCGTTGGGCGTATGAGCGAAATCGACGATGGCCGTGAAGTCCTGCCCCAAGTCGATCCGCTCCATGCGACCCGCGACTCCCCTGAGGGACGAGACGCCTCGCTGGATAGCCTCGAGCGGCAGGCCTTGCGAGACTCCCACGGCCATGGCCGCCAGGATGTTGTAGACGTTGAAGCGCCCCGGCAGCGCCGTCTGTATGTGCACGTCACCCGCGGGCGTGTGAGCCAGGAAGCAGCTCCCTCGGGGCCGTGGCTCGATCTCTGTAGCGGTCAGATCGGCGGGGCCGTCGAGTCCATAGGATAGGTGGCGGTCGGCGGCAATTGCCGCCATGTACTGGTACGACTGATCGTCGGCGTTCAGGATCGCGACTTTCGCAGTTCCCTCCTTGCGATAGGAATCGGCCAGCGAACGGAAGAGCAGGGCCTTAGCCTCGCGATAGGCCTCGAAGGTGCCGTGGTAGTCCAGATGCTCGTGGGTGATGTTGGTCAGCGCGGCCACGTCGTACTCGCAGGCCGTGACCCTGTGCTGGGCCAAGCCGTGAGACGTGGACTCCAACACCGCATATTCCATCCCCGCCTCGACCATCCGTGCCAGGTAGGCCTGCACCTCGGGGGCCTCAGGTGTCGTGGTGTGAAAACCGGTCTCGGACTCTTGGCCCCCGATCACCGCACTCACCGAGCTGACCAGGCCCGTGGGGTGCCCGGCCGCGTTCAAGATGGCGGCGATCAGGCGGACGGTCGTGGTCTTGCCGTCGGTGCCCGTCACACCGATGATCTTGAGTTGGCGGCCAGGGTGGCCGTAGAAGGCAGCCGAGAGATGGGCCAGCGCACGCCTGGAGTCGGGCACCTTCAAGTACGGGACGTCCGAGAGATCGACCTCCGGCAGCAGTTCGCGCAACTCGCGCAGCGGCCGCTCCCCGACCACGGCTGAGGCTCCCCTCTCGATCGCGCTTTCGATGAAGCGGTGTCCGTCCACCTGAGCGCCGGGAATCGCCACGAAGAGGTGCCCCGGCCGGACTTGCCGGGAATCGAGGGCAATGCCAGTGACCTCCGTGTCCGGGGCGGGCGCAGCCACGTCCCCGCTTGTCAGTGTCGCAAGAAGTCGGCTCAGTTTCATCGATTCCGTCTCATATGAGAGAGCACTGCTCATTCCTGTCCAAGACCAGGACCTGGTCTGGATGAGGTTATTATACCGCTTCGGTGCAGAGCGTCAATGTTGTGGGCGGTCGGTCCTGCGGCAATGGTTGGCCACAGTTGAAGTTCGTGTCGTTCTCGATCGGGTCGGGCTACGACGGCAGTGACGGATCGAAGGCCTACTACGACCAGGACGGGAACCGCTTCTTCCTGGCCAGTGATGATGGGAGCACCTGGATAGGGAGGAAGAGCCCGGGCTCGGCGGGGATCATTGAGAACAGCCGGGTGATCCTGAACATGGCGGACACGGTGGTCTCGGCGATAACCGACACGTTGACCATCGACTGGTCGGTCACGTTCAAGGAGACGGTGGGTGGTGAGAAGGGCGTCTTCATGAACGTGTGGGACGACTACAACGCGAAGAGTGGCTGGCAGCAGATGGGGACCTGGACGATCACCGGGGGTGGGGGCAGCAAGACTGAGGCGAGTGAGCCGGGACGCATTCTGTTGCCCGTAGAGGAGCAGCTAGCAGACGAAGAACTGTGGGTACCTCTGCTGGAACCGGTTGACGAAGAGCCCGCCGACGAGGAGTTGGAGCTACCCATCCTGGAGCCTCTGGATGAAGAGGTCGGCCGGTGGCGAGATTGAGGTCCGGGGGACCGCGCCGAGGCTGACGCGCTGTGGCTCTGCGCTCGGGTCAGTCACGCCAGAAGAGGTTAGCCGGCCACTCGCGAGGTTGGGGTCGCTGGCGATCAAGAGCCGGGGCACATGCCCCGGCTCTGCCCATGCGCCGTCACACTCCTTGGCGCTTGAAAATACGTCCAATTCGCTGTATAATGGACACATATAACTAGAGGTAGGACGGGAGGTATGAGTTGCCCCGAAAAGAGAAAGTCACGCTGACGCTGCCTTCCGAGGTTATGCATGCGGTTCGTGAGGAGGCAGAGCCACGCGGCTACAGCAAGTTCATTGCTGAAGCCGTGACCTACTACATCCAGGAGCGACGACGGTCGGCTCTGCGGGAGAGGCTAATCGCAGGCTATCAGGCCAGCGCCGAGCGCGACCAGGCACTGGCCGAAGAGTGGCGCTACGTGGAGGAGGAAGTGTGGCGGAAGGACGTTGACCCGGTGGAGCAAGGGGAATGACCCAGCACCGCTTCCGCCGAGGAGACATCTGGACTGTAGTCCTTGAGCCAGTCGTAGACCCAGAGCAGGGCAAGGCCCGACCTGCACTCATTATCCAGAACGACATAGGTAACCTCTACAGCCCGGTGCTGATCGTGGCAGCGCTCACGTCTGGAGAAAACGCTCGCTATGACGTACAGGTCGAGGTCAAGGCACCGGAAGGCGGGCTGCAGCACGACTCCCTTGTGCTCCTGAACCAGATCCGAACGGTCGACAAGCGGCGCGTGGGGCGACATTGGGGACGTCTGTCTGAGGAGACGATGCAGCGCGTGGACCAAGCCATCAGAATCAGCTTGGGCTTGGTGCCACTCTGATGGCTCTGCCCCTGTCCGCAAGCTGCCACCGATAGCCTCCTCTCAGTCCGCTTGCTGACATTGTGACGGATACCGCATACTGCAGCCAGGGTTTGGCGTAGATGGTACCTGGGTGGCTCGGGTGAGTGTCTCAAAACTACTACCTGAAGTCGGTGCTAGTCACAGACATTCACGGTTGTGCCGAAAGGAAGTGAGGGTATGCCTGAATCCAATGTACCGGAAAATGCAAGGTCGATGCACGATACCATACTCGCGTTCGACGCGCATCTTGACATCGAGGCCACCTTCTTCACGCCTGAGCAACCCGAGGTCAGCGGATGGCAGAAGCTTGCCAGCCTGGAGAAGATTGAAGAAGGGGGTCTTGGCGCGGCGTTCTTCGTCGCCTACACTGATCAGGGTCCATTGACACACGAAGGGTACTCGCGGGCATACGAGACCGTGCTGGAGAAGATCCACACCATTCGTCGTGTCGCTGACGGCCCACACCGGGCGAACATCGGGCTCGCGCTTCGCCCTGACGATGTGCACGCTGTGCGTGACTCGGGAAGAATCGCAGGAGCAATCGCCTTGGAGAACGGATACGCTATTGGCGAGGATCTTGAGCGACTGCGCACCGTTCACTCTCTCGGCGTCCGGTACGTAACGCTCTCACAAGTGGGCCACAATCAAATCTGCGACTCCAAATGGGCTCCAGGCCGGCCAGAGGCACTGCACGGTGGGCTCAGCGCGTTTGGCAAGCAGGTTGTCGCTTTGATGACCGAGTTGGGGTGCATCATCGACGTTGCCCACATCTCCAAGCGTTCCGTGCTTGACGTGTTCCGTCTGTCCAAAGCGCCCGTGCTCGTGTCGCACTCCGGTGTTCAGGGTGTGGGCGGGGTGGGCAATATCCTGGATGATGAAGAGCTTGACGGACTTGGTGAGAATGGCGGAGTTATTCACATCGTTGGATTGAGACGCGCCATCAAGACGGATTCCTTGGACAAAACGCGCGACATCGCCGACCTCAGGGTCGAGTTCGGCCTCCCCGTCGACTTCTGGCCGTTCTTTCTGGCACTCCAGAAGGTCAATGCGCAAACGCGCAGCGCATACGAGCGACGGCTGGAGGAGATCGAGAAGAAGCACGGGAGGCCGAGTGTGCGGGATCTCGTGGACCATGTCGATTACGTGGTGAATCGCATCGGCATTGATCACGTCGGACTCAGCTCAGACTTCTATAACGACAGCTTCAGTCTTGACGGGTGGCGCGACGCTAGCGAGACCCGCAACGTTACGCTAGAGCTCGTCCGGCGCGGTTACACCGTTGAGGAGATCGGAAAGATATGGAGCGGGAACACGCTGCGGGTCTGGAGCGAGGTTGAGGGGATTGCAGCTCAGCTTCAAACATAGATCAGCTATGAACGCCAGGTGTGTTTGGGAGAGAGGAGCCTGCCTGTTGATTGATGTGGAAGGGGGAGGTGTGTCCCGTGGGTCTCTTTGACAACCTGCGCCTTCTTCTGGCTTGAGGGAGCACCAATCGCGAGGGCAAGGCGAGACTGGGGTTTGTGCCCTGAGACAATGAACACCTGTACTCCTTGCGTTGGCACTCTCTCATGATCCAGATGCCCGATGTCTGGGATGTGTCCGGTGGGACGGGGGCCGTACTGGCCGTAATAGACAGTGGTGTGGCATACTCGGAGGAGTGTTACTGCTAGTGGTTCCGGCGGCCCTCGTCCAGACAAGACAGTGCTCTCCGAGCAATGCCACCGGACGTGTCCCCTGGCTGCATCGTTCGCCTTTCGGGATCTTGCCGCAGTACGCGCCAGCAAGGGAACGGGCGTTGCTCCCTTGCAAGGTGGACTGTGGGACGAGTCCGCAAGTTAACCGGTGCGCCGACACCCCCCGGGACCATTGGAACGTGAGTCTCAACACCCTCTGTGAGTAGATCGGGGGGCGGGCTGGTTCCGGTGCGGGGGCCGGAGCACCCCTCGTCACGCTCTGACAGCCCTTCACCCCGAATTCCCCGATTCTCATGCTCTTCCAAGGAGAACGAGGCTCGCCGCTCGGACCGGGTCACCAGCAGAAGGTCGATGCGGTCCGGGTACCCGCGGTGGATTGATAGAACAGCGGTAGAGGCGGCTGCCGACAGGTTCGGCGGCCTCTCTATTCTATGGAGGGTAGCGCGACGGGCTCTCGTGAGCGCTTGTAGCAGCGAGGACCACTCCAGGGGAGGACTGTAACCAGACTGTTACCCAACATGGGCCCAAACTGGGCCCATACGTGGTATAATGTGCTTGCGAGATTGCGCCATATGGTCTGGCGAGGCCTAGAGTTGAGCGGCCCGCTGATCGGAGATTTGCGATGTCTGCAGTGCGTCGCGTCGTGGTAGGCACGCTCTTGCTGGTCATGCTGCTGAGCGTGGGCGGCACGACGGCACAGGGATGGGAGCCGTCGACGTCTGCCCCTGCGACGTCAAGGCCGGTGCCGACTGGCGCATCGGCGCGAGCCTCGCCTGAGAGCGACGGCCCCGACCACGGGAAGCATCGTCCGGCCTACGTGCCTGGGCAGGTGATCGTCAAGTTCAAGCCGGGTCTTGCGAAGGGCGAGAGGGATCGAGTTCTGACAGCGCACCGAGGGTCCCTGGTCAAGAGCATGTTGTTGCCGGGATATGCCCTGGTCCAGCTGGAGCCGTCCAGGGATGCTGCTCACCTAAAGACTTCGCTGGCAGAAGATCCTGCAGTCGAGCTCACCGAGCCGAACTACTTCCGGTACGCGCACTTCACCCCCAACGACCCGCTCTATTCCTACCAATGGCACTTCCCCATGGTCCAGATGCCCACTGCCTGGGACGTGTCCAATGGGGCAGGCGTCATCGTGGCCGTGATAGACAGTGGTGTGGCGTACGAAGACTATGGGAAGTATGACCAGGCGCCGGACCTGGCCGGGACCACCTTCGTGGCCGGATGGGACTTCGTGAACGATGACGATCATCCCAACGACGACGACAGCCACGGTACCCACGTCGCGGGGACCGTCGCCCAGACAACCAACAACGCATCGGGAGTGGCCGGCGTGGCCTACGGCGCTACCATCATGCCCGTCAAGGTGTTGGATGAGGACGGATCTGGAACCGACCAGGGCGTCGCCGATGGGATAGTGTGGGCCGTCGATCACGGGGCGCAGGTCATCAACATGAGTCTGGGTGGCCCCGACTATTCTTCCGTATTGAGGGATGCAGTGGACTATGCCCACGACCACGGGGTCACCGTTGTCGCCTCGTCAGGGAACGACAACTCGAGCATCGGCTACCCCGCCGCGTACGAGAACTGCATCGCGGTGGGTGCGGTCCGCTACGACGAGACCCGTTCCTACTACTCCAACTACGGACCTGAGCTCGATGTGGTCGCGCCTGGCGGGGACGTGTACGCTGATCAGAACGGCGATGGATACGGGGATGGCGTCCTCCAGCAGACCTTCCATCCCGATACGCACGATCCTACCGACTTCGGCTACTGGTTCTTCCAGGGCACGTCGATGGCGTCTCCCCACGTGGCGGGAGTTGCGGCTCTGCTCATATCCCACGGGATCGCCACCTCGCCCGATCAGGTGCGGGCCGCGCTGGAGGATACCGCGAAGGACCTGGGCCCGGTGGGCTGGGACCAGGAATACGGGCAGGGGTTGATCCAGGCAAGGAGTGCCTTGGACTACATCCCAGGGGCGACCCCGACTCCCACCGAGACGCCGACTCACACGCCCACGGCCACCGAGACGCCGACTCATACGCTCACGGCCACAGAGACGCCTACCAACACGCCGACGGCCACCGAAACGCCGACTCACACGCCCACGGCCACCGAGAC
>Ga0180432_10008999_pt1 | contig 12290 bp, 8 predicted proteins | sample SS_ome_10_FD_132414 | JGI IMG/M metagenome (GOLD analysis project Ga0180432, IMG submission 132414) | Hypersaline lake sediment archaeal communities from the Salton Sea, California, USA - SS_1_MS_2 metaG | ecosystem: Environmental > Aquatic > Non-marine Saline and Alkaline > Hypersaline >...
AGGAGCTGTATGATCTGCCCCTGCTCCAAGAAACGCAGGAGCGCGACCTGTTCCGGCGGTACAACTACCTGAAGTTCAAGGCGGCCCGGCTGGCCGAGTCAATCGATCCCCATCGCCCGCGAAGCCGCGACCTCAGCGAACTGGAGTCCTTGCTCGATCAGGCCGAGGAGCTCAAGAAGCGCCTCGTCGAGGCCAACCTCCGGTTGGTCGTGAGCGTCGCCAAAAAGCACCTCCGGCCCGGTGACGACCTGTTTGTCCTGATCAGTGACGGCAATCTGTCGCTGATGCGGACCGTTGAGAAGTTTGACTACACGCGGGGCAACAAGTTCAGCACCTACGCAAGCTGGGGCATCATGAAGAACTACGCCCGCTCGATCCCCGAGGAGCGATGCCAGTTGTCGCGATATCAGACCGGTCATGAAGAGCGACTTGGCATCGAGCCGGACCCGGACGATCAATGGGCCGGCGTCGACCGCCGACTCGAAGGTATCCGGGACGCCCTCGAAGAGGTGTTGAACACGCTGCCCACCCGCGAGCGAATGATCGTCGTCCGCCATTTCGGGCTGACACCCGACGGCCGGCGTCAGACCCTGGATCAGATTGGCCGGCTGTTCGGGGTCTCCAAGGAGCGGGCCCGCCAACTCGAGAAACGTGCGCTGCGCAAACTCCGCGAAACAATCAACCCTTCGGTTCTCGAAGCTGTCCTGGACTGAACGGGCGTGCATCAGTGCGCGCCGATCATCCAAGCGTGCAGCACAAGCGACGGGACGGCATGACCCCTCGTGGGACAGTCATCCTGGCCGCGAAAGACAGCAGATGAGCATTCAAGGATGCGAGACCTGATTAGGGCACGATCAGGGGCCGGAGGCCCATGCCACGATGACGAATCACGCTGACCGCAGGTCGGCGATCGCCTGCGGTTGTCCGGTCCGCGCCGGCAGGATTCGCCAATCGGGACGGGGGGGCTCGGCGTAGGTGCGGATCGGCCCCCACAGCAAACGGTTGAACCAGCCCATCGACCTGACGGCCGACTTGAAGACGGTGGCCATGCCGGTAAGCTGAAAGAGAGCCTCCAGCCGATACATCTCGTTGTTGAACCGACCAAGCGTCTTGGTGAAGTTGATCGGGTTGTAGACCGCCAAGTAGGCCCGCAGGATGTCGAACTGCCGCTGAAACCGAGATCCGTGTCGCGACGCGATCACGTGGTTGCCGTCGTAGAGGTAGTCGGCCACCTTCTTGTGCCCGACCTGGCTGACGACGATGCCCTGGTCAAAGAGGGTCTCGTACAGCTTGCTGCCGACCATCGGCATCAGCGAGCAGACCTGGATCGTGGCCGCCCCGTGCTTGAGCAGGAAGCGGACCTGATCCATCACGCCGCTGAGGCGATTGCCCGCGTACAGGGGTTGATCGTCGTGGTACATGAGCATGGGCATCGGGAAGATGCCCTTCTGCCGTAGCAGCGGGAACAGCTCCTCGACCTTCTGTGCGGACTGGCCCTTCTTGACGAGCCCGGCGGTCAGATCCTCGATGCCGAACCACAACCCGCGGACGCCGCCCTCGCGGCACAGGTCGAGCAGGTCGCGGTGCCGGTAGACGTCGGTGAGGGTGGCCTCGGTGCCGAAGAAGATCACGTCGCGGAACCGCCGCCCGTTGATCCGCCCCTTGGCCATCTCGCCGCAGATGTCCTCGACGACCTGGCGGCGGTTGAAGAAGTTGTCGTCCGCGCCGAAAAACGACGTGATCCCGAAATCCTCGGACAGGTCGGTGATCTCCTGCCGGACACGATCGGGGCTCTTGGTCCGGAACCGGCGGTGGTTGTAGGCCGGTATCGGACAGTAGGGGCAGTTGAACCGGCATCCCTGGGTCGTCAGGAGTGGCACGATGCGGACATAGCGTCGCACCTTCTCCCGCGGTAGGGGTTGGGTGGCCATCCCGTGTCGGCGGTGAGGCGGCTCTAGGATCCGAAGGGCTACGCCAGGATGGGGGAACTCGTCGAGGTTCTGCACCACCCGGGGGACCTCGGTGGCCAGCAGAAGGGGATGACCGTCGAGCTCACCCTCGGCGCGATAGACCAATCCGGGAATGTCCGCCAGCAGGCCGTTCAGCCGCAGTCGGTGGAAGGCGGAACGCATCGACTCGGTGCTGGCCTTATCCGCCAGGATCCGCTCAAGCAGCTCCATGAAGACATAGACCTCGCCGGTGACGGCGACGTCGGCGCTGGGCCCGCCGTTGTGGCTGAAGAAGTCCCAGGGCTCGTAAGCGGGTTTGTGTCCGCCAACGACGATCAGGGGCCGCTCGTCTTCGGGCAGGCGGCAGGCGTCGGCCACCAACCGGCGAGCCGGCTCGCTGTGGATCTGCATGGCCGAGACCAGGACCATCTGCAACGGCCGCCCGTCGATGACCGAACGGCTGGGCCTGACGTTGGGCGACCACTGCTGCAAGACGATCCGGGTCCGCTTGAACCCCGCGTCGTACAGGGCCGCCCCCACCTGCGTCACACCGGCGGGCGGCAACCGCCGGTCGATGTACTCGTAGGGCCCCACGCGCGTTCGGAAATCGAACGCGTAGAAGACCCCCACGGGGATCTCGCTGCAGTCGTATGTCTGCCGAATATGGCTGGTGATGCGTCTGAAGTCGCCGGGACGCACACAGGCATCATCCGGTTTCCGAACTTCGCGTTCCATTTGTCAACCTTCGTCTTACAGGGCTTCCGTCAACGGCGTGCCGTGTCGTTTGCGCCTCTCCGGGGGGATCCATCATCCGTCCCGCGCCCATACGCTCGGACCGCCCCCTGGATCAACGCTATTACTCTAAGCAAAGCCCGCCCGAAACGCAAGCGATATTTTCGGGACGCCGACTCAGCGACTCAGCCGCCTGCCCCTTGCGGCCGCCGACTGCATGTAGGAGAATCTGGCCCACGCCAACGTTGAACGTTGATTAGCTATTCCCAGGGAGATGTGAATGACGCGAATGATGCTCCTGATGACCCTCTTGCTTGACTTGGCCGGTGCCACCTCGGCAGCGGCCCCGGCGGAAAGCCCCAAGAAGACCCACGACCCGACGGCGACGCTGACGATCATCAAGGACGGCGCCAGCGACTACCATATCATCGTGCCGGACGACCCCCGCCCGGCGCATGAGTACGCCGCCAAAGAGCTGCAGCACTTTCTGGCCGAGATGTCGGGCGTGACGCTCCCGATCGGGCGTGAATCCCAGGCCGCAAAGGCTCCGGCGTTTCTGCTCGGCCCTACCAAACGGCACGCCCGCACCCTGTGCAAGATCGGACCGGATGGCGTCTCGATCTCGTTCGCCGGTCGCGACGTCCTGTTGCGCGGCTTCAAGGACCGCGGCGACCTGTACAGCGTCTACTTTCTGTTGGAGCGATTCTGCGGCGTGCGGTTCCTCGCAAGAGATTGCACCGTCGTGCCGAAGCGAAGTGTCGTCACACTGCCCAAGGTCGCCTACGCCCACACGCCCCCGTTCATGTATCGCGAGACGCTGTACTTCGACAGCTTCCCCAAACAGATCGCCGCCCGCCAACGCCTCAACGGCCCGATGACCCAGTGCGACGAAACCGTCGGCGGCAAGATCATCTTCTATCCCTACGTCCACAGCTTCTGCAAGCTCGTGCCGCCCGAGACGTACTTCAAGGACCATCCCGAGTACTTCAGCCTGGTCGGCGGTAAGCGGACCGACAAGCACATCCACGGGCAGCTCTGTCTGACGAACCGGGACGTGCTGAAGATCGCCACGGCCCAGGTCCTCGAGTGGATCAAGGAACATCCGGACGCGCCCATCATCGACGTGTCGCAGAACGACGGGGGCGGCGCGTGCGAGTGCGACAACTGTATGGCCGTCGTTAAGGACGAGGGCTCGCAGCACGGCCCGATCCTGCGGTTCGTCAACGCCATCGCCGACGTCGTGGCCGCCAAGCATCCGGACAAGTGGGTCGAGACGCTGGCCTACGCCTACTCGACCAAGCCACCGGCCAAGGCCCGGCCGCGGGATAACGTCATCATCCGGCTGTGCCACGGCGGCTGCTATTACCACGGGTTCGCGACGTGCGGGCTGGGGGCCAACTTCGCCGGCTACATCGACCAGTGGAGCAAGCTGACGCGTCGCATCTTCATCTGGCACTACACGACGAACTTCGCCCACTACCTCGCGCCCTGCCAGAACCTTGCCGGCCTGGCGAAGGACATCAAGTTCTACGGCGCCCACGGCGTGAACGGCGTGATGGTCCAGGGCGACTATCAGAGCCCCGGGGGGGAACTCGCCGAGCTGCGTCAATACCTCGCCTCACAGCTCATGTGGGACCCCGGCCGCGATCCGGACAAGATCCTGCTGGAGTTCTGCAATGGCTACTACGGACCGGCCGCCAGCGACGTGCTGGGGTACGTGGCCCTGATGGACCAAGCGGCCAAGAACCCCAAGACACATGCCTTCGGCGCGTGGGACCCGACCGGGACGGTCACGCCCGAGTTCGTCACCCGCGGGCTCGAGATCCTGACCCGCGCGCGGACCCGCGCCAAGACGCCGCAGGTCGCGAACCGCGTGGCCAGGCTGCTCCTGCCGCTGTGGTACATGCAGCTCTGTCATCCCGACCGCTACGGTCTGGCCCCGGCCGATGCGGGCCGCACGCTGCGAGAATTCAAGGCCGTCGTCGAGGCCAACAAGATCACGCACGTCCGCGAGGGCGGCGCGAACATGACCGGCTGGCTCGAACAGATGCAGGCCAAATACGGCGCGCCGCTCGATGCCCCGGGCAACGAGTGACACGACCGGGCCAACGGGGTCCGACCACACAGGCCCGGGCGACCGATCCTCGGGGCGTGTCCCCTTCCCCAAGGTGCATCGACCGAGCATAATGTAGGTCGGTGGTGTGCAGCCCCTAACCTATTGCGAGGAACGCCACGATGATCGGTGAGACGCAGATGAATCGAAGGACGTTTGCGAAGCGCGTCGTTGGTGCGGCCTCGTATCCGCTGGCGGGTCACACTGCGCGGGTGTTTGCGGCCGCAAGCGATACGGCCGACCTGGTCCTGACCAACGGCGTGATGGTGACCATGAGCGACAAGCGCCCGTCGGCGCAGGCCATGGCCGTCCGACGCGGCCGTATCCTGGCCGTCGGGACCAACCCACAGATCGAGAAGCTCGCCTCGAGAGACACCAAGGTCATCGACCTGGCGGGCCGCTGCGTCAGCCCAGGGCTCGTCGACGCCCACAGTCACGTGGTCGGTTTCGGGCAAATGCAGCTCAAGTACGTGCTGCTCCGCCCGCCAAAGGTGGACTCGATCGAGTCGCTCAAGAACGCGCTGGCCAAGGCCGCCAAGGACAAACCGGCCGGCGAGTGGATCGTCGGGCGGGGATTCGCCTCGTTCAAGGAGGGACGGTTCCCCAGACGACGGGACCTGGACGAGGCCGTTCCCAATCACCCCACGCTCATCATTCACTGGGGCGGGCAATTCGGCGCGGCCAACACACTGGCCCTCGAGAAGGCTGGTCTCCTGCGAGCCGACGTCAAGGACCCTTACGGCGGCAAGTTCCTGCGCGATCGGCGGACCGGTCTGCCGGACGGGGCGCTGCTCCACTACCCGGCCATCTACGCGGTGTACCAACCCAAGCTGGACGACGCCGAGAAGGTCGAGTGCGCCGCCTGGGGCATGAACCAGCTCGCCAGCCAGGGGGTCACCTGCGTCCACGACAACTTCTGCCATCCGGAGTACGCCAAGGCCTACGTACGACTCGAACGGCGGGGCCAACTGCCCTGCCGGGCGCGGGTCTATCCCTACGTCAAGAACCTGCAACAGTGCCGGCTGGTTGTCGAGCGGATCCGGCGCTATGAGGGGCCGCTGGTCCGGCTTCAGGGCATCAAGCTCGCGGTCGACGGTTACGCACTGATGTACAACGTGCCGAGGGAGCACCGTCACCTCGACATCCCGATGCACCCCCGGCCGCAATTCAACGAGATGATCGCCACGATCCATCAGGGGGATCTTCAGGCGGACGTACACGCCGTCGGGGACAAGGGGGTGGACTGGACGCTCGCGGCCTTCGCCAAGGCCGCCGGCTCGGCCGCCGAGTGCCGCAGACGCCGACACCGCATCGAGCACTTCCCCTTCCGCAAGCTGGACTCGATCAAGCGCGCCGCCGACCTCGGCGCGCCGGTCTGCCTGCAACCGAACTACATCGAAGTCCGCGCCGACGCCTTCCTCGAGAAGCTCGGGCGCAGCGGCAAGGCGCTCGTCGACACCATGCTGCCCATCCGCACGTTTATGAACCAGGGCGTGCATCTGGCCTACGGGGCCGACGTGCCGGCGTTCCCGTCGCACTCACCGATGGCCAGCATCCGTTCGGCCATGGAGCGCAGGACCGCGAGCAGACGAAAGCTCGACGCGGCCGAGGCCGTCTCCTTCACCGAGGCCCTGCGACATCACACCATTGACGGCGCCTACGCCGCCTTCGACGAAAACGATCTCGGCTCGCTGGAACCGGGCAAGCACGCCGACTTCGTCATCTGGAACCAAGACCTGCGCAAGGTCCGCACCCCCCGGGACACCGTCGCCCTCAAACCCCGAGCGACCTACCTGGCCGGCAAGGCGGTCTACGAGGCCACGTAAACGGCCGGCTCGGTCAAGAGGACTTGCCGAGAGACGTTCCTCCGACGCTCTTCATGCGGTGGTCGCGACCCGGCTGAGGTCCCCGGCCGGGCGCGGGTCAGGGCTTGATCTCTTGCTCCATGAGCTTGACGGCGTTGCTGATCTTCTTCTTACGCCACGTGTTGAGCTCCGGCGTCAGGTCGGATTCGCGAATGAAGAACTCGAATTGGAACAGGCCGTTCTTGCCCGGAACGGTCACCTTGCCCACGATCGGGTCTTGGGAGCGGATCAAGGTGGCCGGTTGCGTGGCGGCCGCCTTGCTCGTCTCGGTGTGCTTGATGACGATCTCCCTGGGCGTGACCTCATACGCCAGCCCGGTCGTGCCGCCGATCATCTCCAAGGCCGTGTGGAGCGTGGCGTTCTGCATCATCAGGTTGACGTTCTGGCGGGTCTGGACGGGCAGGCCCTTGAGCACGCCCGGTTCGAGCCGGAGCCGCAGGTCGGCCTGCCGGGCCAGGTCGGACAGGACGTCGACCAGGGCCGCGTGGCTGTACCTGAGCGTGACGGGTCGCTCGATGAAGCGCTCGGACTGATCGGTCTGGGTCGTGACGACGATGCCGTTGTCCCAGGGATACCACGTCCAGTCGAGTTGGTGGGCCGCGGTCTCGAGGACCTCGGCCATCGTGCCGGCGCCGACCTTGGCGACCTCGGCGAAGAACTCCTTGCGGGCGTCCCCGCTCGTGCGGACCTGGAAACTGAGCGGGAGTTTGGCCCCCGCCTCGGGTGACCAGGGCGTGGTCAGCAATTGATGCAGCTGACGCAACTCGCCCCACGTCGCGCGGCGACAGATCCGGCGGAGCGGCTCGGCCGGCTCGATGGCCACATCGCTGTCCCGCACCCGCAGGACCATGCCCAGGTGGTCGAGCATCTGGCTCAGGCCCTGGCGGAGCGAGACGTTCTGGATCGTGGCGTTGACGAGGGTCTGATGGCCGTACGGCAACAGCTCCACCACTTGCGGATGGATCGTCAGCTTCACACCCGTCTCCTCGCCGATCAGCTCGAAGGCGGCCGAGAGGGGCTGCTTCTCGACGGTGAGGTTGACCTGTTGGTCAAGGGCCTGCTCGATCAAGTTCCGCATGGTTTTCGACTGTCGAGCGGCCTGGGCAGCGGCGCACGGAGGGGACACCCTCGCCATCGCCAGCAGGCCCACAACCAGCAGCAGTTTCGTCTTAGACATGCTTGCTCTCATCGATGACCTCATCGCATTGGGCGTGACCTGACCGTGCTTGTCGCGACCTGATGGCGCTTGTCGCGACCTGGCGAACCTAGAAGACGGCCTCATCCACGCCGTCGGAGGGGCGCTCGCGCGGGCCCATGAATCCGCCGACGGAAATCACCACACCGCTGCCCTCGCCGGCCCGGGCGACCGATTGGATCGGTGCGTCCGGCGCCAGGTCGAAGGAGAACTCGACGACGGGCTTGGCCTGCGGCGCGGCGGCCGGTGGTCCGACCAGTGCGAACTCGACGCGGGCCGGCCCGGGAACCATCGTTGGCGGTCCAGACCGCATCGACCACCACAGCCCGGCCACGATCGCCAATGACGCGGCCGCCGCCAGCGGCGTATACAGCCGGATGATCCGCCGAGGCCACTGGCTGACGCGACCCGCCGCCTCGGCGTGGATCGTCTCGCACAGCCGCTCATACAATCGCTCGTGATCGATGGGGGGCTCGATACTGCCCCACGCGCGGACCACCCGCTCGAGCCGCCGGTACTGATGCGCCAACAGGCCCAGATGGGGGTCCCGCTGGGCATGGGCGGCCCAATCTCCCTCGGCCTGTTCCTCCCCGTCGAGGACCCGGCTGATCGCGAACTCGGCGTCCTGTCGTACGCGCTGGCCCAGCACGTGCGCCGCGTGATCGTCGGCCACGGGCGCGGGCCGACCGCCCCATTGGCCGATCAGATCGTTCAGCCGTTTCATCCGCTCGAACTCGGCCCGCGCGTCGGCGTCGTCGGCCAGATCCCGCTTGAGCCGCTCCGACTCCTCGGCCGATAGCTGCCCGTCGATGGCCTGGCTCATCAAGAACTCGAGCTGTTCCGCGTCGATGTCCACGTCAAGATCCCGCCGTTGCTGGTGCTATCCGTTTATTCCTATCTATCGTCTCGCCGCCCCCGATTCAACGAGCCCGTCCATCGGACGACGGCGTCTATAAGTAATCGGCCAGCTTCTCCTTCAACGTCTTTCGGGCCTGAAAGACGTGCCATTTGACGGCCTCGACGCTGCATTCGAGGGTGTCGGCCACGTCCTTCTGTGCGATGCCCTCGATGGCGAACAGCACGAGTGCCAGCCGCTGTTTCTCCGGCAGCTCGTTGATGGCCTTGGAGATGGCCACCCCAAGCTCCGAGGCCAGCGCCTCGTCCGGCGGCATCCCCGCGCTCGCCATCCAATCACTACCCATGCCTTCCTCGCCGCCCGACAGCAGGCAATCGTCCACCGGGATCGGCGTGGATTGCCGCCGCGAACGACGGAAGTTCAGCGACAAGTTGCTGACCGTTCGCATCAGCCACGGGCCAAACCGCTCCGGATCCTTCAACGATTCCAAGGACCGGTACGCCCGCAAAAACGCATCTTGGCAAACCTCCATCGCGTCATGGGCGTTGCCCAGAAGCCGATAGGCCACCGACACCGCCCGGCGCTGGTAGCGACGGATCAGCTCGTCGAAGCCCTCGGTGTCCCCCTCGAGGGTCCGACGGACCAACTCGGCGTCCACGAGCCGATCCTCCACTTGCTGGCCGCTTGCCACCATGTTAGACACAGCCCCAGCCGGACAGGTTAGCGATCGTCCCCACGCTGTCCCAAACGACACCTTAGAGGATAAACTCATGTTTGGCAAGGGGTTATTACGTTCTTTAATGAGAGACGCGGCCTGGGGGTCCGAGCCGCCGCGCTCGGCCTCGGTCGGGGGCGACGGTTCGGTCCGGGAGGGCTATTCGCCAGAGCGCCCGATCCTACCGAACGGGGCGGGGCCCCACCGCTCCGCATCGGACTCCGAGCGGATCCCGGGGTCCGATCTGGCCGCGTCCCATTCCCGGCTAGCGTGGATGGCACGGGGGCGGTTGTCTGGGATGGGGGCGCCGGCCCGCGGGAAGCCACGGTCTCCGGGCCCCGACGATCGCGCCGAAACGGGACCTGTCATCCGACGTTTGAGGCACACCGATCCGGCGTGCCTTAACAGATGGAGCGAGCAGCGAAAAAATCCAACGGGGGTCCGAACCGGCCTGATCACTCCTCTACGCGCTTGAGCGTCAGCTTGTCGCCGCTCCGCTTGAGCTTAAGCGTCCTGTTCATGATCACCATGGCGTCCCAGACCTGCTCCTGGTCCTTGGCGCTGAGCTTGAGCTGGAAGCCGTTGAACTGGTACTTCCCCGTCTTCACGTTGGACTTCTTGAGGCCCTCCGCGCTCTCCCGGACGTCGGCCTTGTAGGTCCCCTCCGCATCGAACTGGATGTTCATGATGATGGTCTTGGCCTGCTTGAGATCGGGAGAGTTCTTGTCGAGGGTCCACTTGCCCACAAGCGCTCTGCTGCACCCAGTCAGAGCAAACAGACTCAGGGACACTAGTGCGAGTTTGGCGTTCACGATACGGGCTCCTTTGTTTGGCCACGACTGCCGGTTGTCCGGCGTGAAACGTGTCACAGATCGGTGCGGCCCGCGCCGCTGGCTCCGCGCCAAGTTCGACTTGTATTCCGTTTAGAATACAAGAGTAGCGTCCGCTTTGTCAACGGTCGCCCGAATCCGCGCGCAAAAAACCCTTGCCGCCCTTCGGGCGTGCGCCCGGCAGCGGGATCTGCTCCGCGGACTTCTCAGCCCACAGAGCGCGTTGGCGCTGGATCGCTATTGCACTGCGCGTTGCTCGGTACGAGGCGGCGACGAGGGCGGGCGGGGGACGGTCCCCTGCGCCGGGGACCCGGAGGACTCGAGCAGATCCGTGTCGGGGTTGGGAATCTGGCTGGGTGCATCGTTGAAGCGGATGTCCTTAATCTGGGGATAGAACGTCGTCAAACACGCCGGCATACCTTGTCCTCCGTGGGCCCTGGGGTTGACCTGCCCGAGAACGACCATGGCGACCCACGACCATGTCGGTGCACGATCCTCTCGTGCCAGAGCGATACGGCTTGCAAAGGCGATGGCCCTTCCCCCGGACGAAGTCCCTTCGATAAGGGAGAGGACACGACCCCCACAATCTGACAGATGCTCGGGTGTATGTCCTCACTAACATGGTCGGCTAGCGCGCGGGGGGCCCTTCACAAAAACCCGTCTCAGTCCGACCACGAATGGCACAGGAACGCCGCTGCCAGCATGTCCCCACGCGCTTGTGGCGATAACTACTGCAACGCGGATCACCGCCGATGTGGGGGGGGATCTTGTGGCCGCGGCTCGACGCTGCCCCCGGGGGTGGCTCAGGCCAGGGTCGACGCCGGCCGCACCTCCCTGGGCTCGCCCTGCTGCGGCTCGGCCACGGGCCGATCTGTCAGCACGCCGCTGGTCTCGGTGAACAGCCCGCGGACCACGTTCCACAACCAATGCCGGCGGTACCGATGATGCGTCAGTCGGTCGAAGAGCGCCTGGTCGTCGACCATGTAGCGCCCGTCGGGTCCGTACCGCCGGACCATCATCCAGTACCAGCTTCGGAACCAGAGGTTAACGGCCAAGTGGGTGACGAGCTGGGGAAGATCGGCCCACCAACGATCCGGCAATCGCCTCAAGATGCTCCGCAAGCCGAAGAAACGCCGGATGAACCACCGCAGCCCCTCGTTGAGCTCGTCCAACGTCATGCCGTCGGGTACGACGATCGGGTGGAGCCCGTCGTAAGCCCGCAGGTCGCGGGTGATGATCCGGCCCGCGGCCCGCATCTGGTCATAGGCGCGGGTACCGGGGACGTAGGTCACGTAGGTGGGTGTGGTGTAGGTGACCTTGGCCCGCTCGAAGAACGCCAGCATTCGCTGGTAGAAGTCACGGTCCTCGCCGTCGAGCCCCAGCACCATCCCGCAGCCCACGCGAATGCCGTAGCCCTGCACCTTGCGGATGATGCGGAGGTAGTCGTCGACCGGGTTGAAGGACTTGTTGATCTTGGCCAGGGCCTTGGGGTTGATGCTCTCGAGCCCGACGTAGGCCTCGTGCATGCCGCTACGGGCGAGCGCCTCCAACAGCTCATCGTCGTCGAGGCTGGGCAGGGTCATCTCAGCCGACCAGCCCAGTCCCCCGGTTTCCTCCAGCAGCTTGGCCACGCGGAAGATGTGATCGCGATCGGCCGTCACGTTCAGATCGTGCGCGCCCAACAGGTCCATGTCGCGGTAGCTCAGGTCGCGGGCGATGTTCTCCAGGCTGATCGTGCGGAACGTCCTGAATATGTACGGATTCACGCAGAACCCGCAGGCGTTCGGGCAGCCCCGCGTGAACTCGATCGGATAGCCCACGCCCATGTAGCGATCGTTTTTCAGAAGATCGACCCGTGGCCGGGGCATGTGACTGACGTCGGGCGGCTCGGGGTTCTCGTAGATGCCCCGCAGTTGGCCGTGCTCGAGGTCGTGCATGATCCGTCCGGTCAGGCCTTCGACCTCGCCGACGACCACGGCGTCGCCGTGTTGGAGACAGTGTTCGGGTTGCAGCGACGGGTAGGTCCCGCCGAAGA
>Ga0180432_10009001_pt1 | contig 12287 bp, 9 predicted proteins | sample SS_ome_10_FD_132414 | JGI IMG/M metagenome (GOLD analysis project Ga0180432, IMG submission 132414) | Hypersaline lake sediment archaeal communities from the Salton Sea, California, USA - SS_1_MS_2 metaG | ecosystem: Environmental > Aquatic > Non-marine Saline and Alkaline > Hypersaline >...
ACCCCGACTGCCGCAATGCAGCATGATCACAACCTGGTTCGGCCGATCAATCCCGAACGCACGCGCCAGCTTCCCATCAAACACGTTCTCCCGCCGAGCCACCTGGATCTCCAGATAATGATTGCCCGAACCCAACGTCCCCACCTGGCCGTAACCCCGCTCCACCGCCTTGTCCGACACCTTCCTCGCGTCCGCCCTCCCCATCCAACCTCCCTCCTCCGTGTGCTCCAGGTCCTCCTGCTGTGCATACCCATGCTTCAGACACCAACGCGAACCCTGCTCCGTCAGCTCCCGAAACTCATCACGCGACATCTTCACAAAACCCCTGCCCCCTACCCCCGCCGGTATCCGCTCAAAAAGACGATCCACTAATGCCCGTAAACGAGGCCTTACCTCCGCCTCCGTCAAATCCGTCCGAATCAGACGTACCCCGCAATTAATGTCAAAACCAATCCCACCCGGCGATATCACACCCTCCTCCAAATCCGTCGCCGCCAGACCACCTATCGGAAAACCATACCCCCAATGACCGTCCGGCATACAGTAGACGTGATCCACCACCCCCGGCAGCGTCGCCACATTGGCCAGCTGCTCGAAGACCCCCGCGTCCATCTCACCCAACAAGCCCTCGCTCGCAAAAATCCGACCCGGCACCCGCATCCCCGCCTTATGCGTCACCGGCAGCTCCCACAACGACTCGCTCACCCGAATCAAGGCCTTACGCACATCCATAACCACCTCGCCTCCGCTACCTCTCCCTCGTTACGACAACCCGCCTCGCGACCCTAACCTATACAACCAATGGGCCCGCCGCAACCCCTCAACACCCTTCATACTAAACGATAGGGACTCTCGACCCAAAATTCCACCCCTGCACCCTCAAACGCACCCCCCAAAACGCCTACACCCCGCGCCTTTACGGCCTCCCCTCCACCCGCTATACTACCACTACCGTGGCCCGCCAGACAACGCAGACCATAACAACACAAACCCAGCGAGGTGCAATGGAACTGTCCATCGTCATACCGGCCTATAACGAAGCCAATAAAATCGCTCGCGACGTCCAAGCCGCTGCCGACTTCCTCGGTAAACACCACCTCTCCGGCGAAATCATCGTAGTCGATGACGGCAGCACCGACCAGACCGCCCACAACGCCCAACAGGCTCCAATTCCCGACCATATCAAAAGAAACGTCATCGCCTACCACCCCAACCGCGGAAAAGGCCACGCCGTCAAAACCGGCGTCCTCGCCAGTAAGGGCCAGTACGTCCTCTTCGCCGACAGCGGCCTGTGCATCGACTACGAATTCGCGACCACAGGACTCGCTATACTAAAAACACGCCACTGCCACCTCGCCCACGCCTCCCGCAGAATGCACGGCAGCCATATCGTCCACAAACACCTGCCCCATCGACGCGTCTGCTCCCAAATCTTCCGCGGACTCGTCCACCTCTTCATGGGTATACCCAACCATATCACCGATACCCAGTGCGGCTTCAAACTGTACCGCGGCGACGTCGCCCGATTCCTCTACCAGCAGTGCACCTCCGAACGCTTCATGTTCGACGTCGAAATCATCCTCCGCGCCCAGCAACATGGCTACCACATCTGCGAATTCCCCATCAACTGGGACAGCGACCGCGATACCCGCTTTCGCTTCCTCAATAACTCCGTCCGCAGCATGATCGACCTCGTCGCCGTCAAAAGCGCCGTCCGCCAAGCCGCCGAACAACTCCACGAAAAACCGCCCCACCACACGATGCTCGCCGAAGAAGACGTCATGGACCACACCACTGCCCATAAACACGCACAAGAACATCCCGATACTGACTAGCCCGCACGTTTCATGAACTTCTAAATGTTACTTCCAATGTAAGAGTTCACGCTTTAGCGTGTTCTCTTGCGTTTTGTATACTATAGTGTGGACTCCTGCTGAGATTGGAACTTCGGATGAGTATGTAGGATGGATAAGTCTTCTTACCCATGCTGTTTCTTGATGGCCGACCGACGCGTGCCGGCGAGTGGCAGCGTTTGCCCGGGCCACAACGCAACGCAAGCCTGGCCGTGTTAGCGCCTCACTCACCCGATCGCCTCGTGTCCCTCCTCCCCCGTGCGAATCCGCACGCAGCGCTCCAACGCCACCACAAAAATCTTGCCGTCACCAATCTGACCCGTCTTCGCCCCCGCCACAATCGCGTCAATCGTCGGCTGAACATACGTCTCGTTCACCGCAATCTCCAGCCGCACCTTCTTCAACAGATTCACCTCCATGTCCACCCCCCGGTACGACTCATGATAACCCATCTGCTGGCCGCACCCCAACGCGTTCGTCACCGACATCTTGTGCACCTTTGCCTTGTACAACGCCTGCTTGACGTCGTTAAGCCGCTCCGGCTGAATATACGCTATAACCAATCTCATCAAACATCTCCTTATATCGCTGTCGTGAAACACCTCTTTGGATGTGCCTTTACCCGTATACGTATCATCCCACCCGGCCTACTGCGTCGTAAACACCTGAAAACCTGCATACGCCTCCATGCCGTGCTCACCAATATCCAGACCCTTCACTTCCTCTTCAGCACTCGCCCGCAGCCCCACCGTCTTCTTGATCGCCACAAACAGCACCAGACCCAACACGAACGCCCAGGCAAAACCCGCCCCCACCCCCGCCAACTGCACCCCCAGCTGCCTGACACCGCCGCCATAAAACAACCCCGTGCTCGCCTGCCCTATCCCCAACGCCGCCTCCGCGTTGAACAACCCGCACGCCAGCGTCCCGAACGCTCCGCACACCCCGTGCACGCTAACCGCTCCCACCGGATCGTCCACCTTCAACACCCGATCCACAAACACCACACTTACCACCACCAGCACCCCCGCGACCGCGCCAATCAGCATCGCACCCACGGGCGTCACCGTGTAGCACCCCGCCGTAATGGCCACCAAACCCGCCAACGCCCCGTTCAACGACATCGACGCGTCAGGCTTCCTAAACAGCATCCACGATATCACCATCGCCAGCACCGCCCCCGCCGCCGCTGACAAATTCGTCGTCACCGCCACCCGCCCGATCTCCCCGTTGCCCGCCGTCGTGCTGCCCGGGTTGAAACCAAACCACCCGAACCACAAAATAAACACACCCAACGCCGCCAGCGTAATGTTATGACCCGGTATCGCCCGCGCCTTGCCGTCCGGACCATACTTGCCAATCCGAGGCCCCAGCACGATCGCGCCCGCCAACGCCAGCCAGCCGCCTATCGAATGCACCACCGTCGACCCCGCAAAATCCACAAAACCCAGCCGCTCCAGCCAGCCGCCGCCGTGCAACAGCCCCCCCCACGCCCACGAACCAAATACCGGATATATCAACGCACAAATAAACACGCTGTAACACAAGTACCCCCGAAACTTCGTCCGACCCGCCATCGCCCCCGAGACAATCGTCGCAGCCGTCCCCGCAAAGACCGTCTGAAAGATCAAGAAAGTATAGTCCCAGTGCTCTGCGCTGCCCAGCACACCCCGAACCAAGAAATCCGTCGTCCCGAACAACCCGTTCGTCTCCCCAAACATCAAACCATAACCCAACAGAAAAAACGCCAGCGTCCCTATCGAAAAATCCATCAGGTTCTTCATCACAATGTTCACCGCGTTCTTCGCACGCGTGAACCCCGCCTCCACCATGGCAAAACCCGCCTGCATGAAAAACACCAGAAACGCCGCCACGCACGTCCAAACCACATTCAAATTCGTTTCCAGCGATTCCACCAACGCCGCCGCGCTGGGCCCATCAGCCGAAACCTCCGCCCCCCAACCCACCGAGCCAAAACCCAGCACCACCACCGCTAACAACAATCTTCTTATCTGCCACCGATTCATAAATCATCTCCCGTGTCTTGTATCGCCACGCTCTCTGGGCGCACCGATACCGCAAACGCCTCAGGGACGCCTTAATGGTTAATTCTGGAACAGTCGCCTACACGCGACCTTGTCGTGCTTGAGCCGCTGCTTCTCCTAGAAGCTTATGCTCGCGCTAACACCCCCATAAATCTCGTCCTCGTCGTTGACACTGTCGTCCATCGACACCTGATAATACACAAAAGGCGTCAGCGTCACCGGCCCCGCCGGCACACTCGTCGACACCCCAAACGTCGAATGACTCCAGTCGTGATCCGAACCGAACAGACCGTCGTTGTACGCCACCTCCCCCGAAAAACTCAGCGTCAAATCCGTCTCCGGCACCGCCACCTCATAACCCAGCCCCAGCCCGTGATAGCCGCCCGCTACGTCCGACACCCCCGACGACGTCGGCCAAAGCTTGCCCACACTGTAACTCGGCACCAACGCGCTACCGCCAATCTCCAGCAAATTCGGCAACGCCACGCTCGCCCCGATCTCTTGGCTATCCGCCATGTGATTCAGCTTCGGAAAATCGTAATAAATATAGTTCGCTCCCAGCTCCACTGCGTAACGCTCCTCCGCGAACAGCGTCTTACTGTACGCCAGCGTGTAGTCGTACTCCTGCCACTGGTTGATCCCGCCGCCCTGGTTATTGCTGCCCGTGCCCATCGGAATCGCACCCCACGCGTTCATACTGAAACCCGTCCCGAACAAATCCACATCCACGCTAGGCTGCAACGCCGCGTGATCATCAAACAAATCATAACCCCGCCACACATACTTGCTCACCCACGTCGTGTCCAACGCCACACCCAACCGCGACGCCACCTGGTCCCCACCCGCCGGCGACTCCTCCGCTCGCGCCACGCTCAAAGGCAACCACGCCAACGCTCCCAACAATACCATCCCCACGCCTGCCCGACTCCGCTCCTTCACTTGCCTTGCGTCCACGCGACTCTCCTTTGCTTCAGTAAACGCTATCTCGCTTGCCAATACATACCCGGCCCTTCGCCAGGCTCTGCCCTGCTACTATCGCAACGTTTGTGCCAAAAAACAACAAAACTGTAATTGCCTGAAAAGAAAGCACTTAAGACCTTCCGCGACCGGACCTTCTCTCCCACAAAAGTTACATACTTGTTTTTCTGCGACTTGATAAGTACAATATTGTAACTTTATGGCCGCCGCTACCCCCCAGGCTGGCCAAAAACAGGAGAAAAACCATGCCCCCCCATGGAACCAAAGTCGAAATCAAGCTCGCCCACGCCGAAAGACACACCCGCGAACTCGAAGCCCTCTACAAAATCAGCCGCATCCTCGCCGAAGGCCAGAACGACCGCCAAGTCTTCTCCGCCGTCCTCGACACCCTACACAACGACCTGGGCATGTCCCGAGGCACCGTCGTACTGCTCAGCCCCGACGGCAGCCACATCTCCGTCGAGGTCGCACACGACATCACCGAAAAACAACGACGAACCATCAAATATCAGCTCGGCGAGGGCGTCACCGGCCGCGTCGTCCAGTCCGGAAAACCCATGGTCGTCCCCAAAGTCTCCCAGGAACCCCTCTTCCTCGACCGACTCGAACGACGAAAAACCATCGGCAAAAACGAAATCAGCTTCATCTGCGTCCCCATCAAACTAGGCCAAAACGTCCTCGGCGCCCTCAACGTCGACCGCATCTTCGAAGAAGTCGCCTCACTCGACGAAGATGTCCGCGTCCTCACCATCGTCGCCGGCGTCCTGGCCCACTACGTCCAGTCACGCCGCGCCGAAGCCGCTCGCCGACAAGCCCTCGAAGATGAAAACCTCCGACTACGCTCCCAACTCGAAGACCGCTTCCGACCCGAAAACATCATCGGCAACTCCAACGCCATGCGCGAAGTCTACCAGGCCATCCACCAGGTCGCACCCTCCGATACCACCGTCCTCATCCGAGGCGAATCCGGCACCGGAAAAGAACTCGTCGCCCACGCCATCCACTTCGCCAGCCCCCGCGACAAAGGAGCCTTCGTCCGCGTCAACTGCGCCGCACTAAGCGAAACTCTCCTCGAATCCGAACTCTTCGGCCACGAAAAAGGTGCCTTCACCGGAGCCATCCGCACCCGAAAAGGACGCATCGAACAAGCCGCCGGAGGCTCCCTCTTCCTCGACGAAATCGGCGACTTCTCTCCCGCCATACAGGTAAAACTCCTCCGCGTACTCCAGGAACGCGAATTCGAACGCGTCGGCTCCAACGAAACCCTCCGCGCCAACACCCGCATCATCTGCGCCACCAACCGAGACCTCGAACAAGCCGTCGACCACAACCTCTTCCGACAAGACCTCTACTACCGCATCAACGTCTTCCCCATCTTCCTGCCACCTCTACGAGACCGAAAAGACGACATCCTCCAACTCGCCGACTACTTCATCGAAAGACACGCCTCCCGTATGAAAAAAGACATCCGCCGTATCTCCACCCCAGCCATCAACATGATGGTCGCCTACCATTGGCCCGGAAACGTCCGCGAACTCGAAAACTGCATCGAACGCGCCGTACTGCTCGCCCACGAAGGAGTCATCCAGGGCCACCACCTGCCCCCCACCCTCCAAACCTCCGACGCCTCCGACACCGTTGGCGACGGTTCCTTCGCCCAGCGCGTCAGCCTCTTCGAACGCGACATCATCATCGATGCCCTCAAACGACAAAACGGCTCCCTCGCCGCCGCCGCACGCGACCTCGGCGCCACACCACGCATCATCCGCTACAAAGCCACCCAACTAGACATCGACCCCAAACGCTTCCGAAGAAAAACATGACCAGCCCCCGATGTAAAATCGGGGGATTCTTACAGCCACCCGCTCCTGTAAGAATTCACCCTTCAGCGTGACCAATCAGATGCGATTGCCCTGCATCAGCGACCCCCAACGCTTCCCACCCTCACCGTTCGCCCCCGCCCTTACGCGCCACCGACCGCGCCTTCACCTCAAAACGATAATGCCGCGGCAACGCCCGCTTCTGCGCCAGCTTGTCCTCCGCCTGCACCGTGAAACGATACTTGCCCGGCTTCAACGTCGGCACCTTCAACAACGCCCGAAGATAAAAATCCTCCCGCGCACTAAACGAAGGCGTGTCCGGCACGTCCGTCCACGGCAAACTCACCACCGGCTCATTGTCCTCATCCACCAGCACGATCTGAGCCCGTATCGACGACGAATACTGCCCCTCCCCGTTCCGCTCGCTCGCAAAATTCTCCAACTCAAAATACACATACACCCCCCGCGGCGACCCGCTGCTCAGCACCTGCTCGTCCACCTCCGTGTACCGACCAAACCCCTTGACCTCCTGACAAATCTTCAGGCCAGCAATCCGCAAATCCGCCGACTTCGCCACCTGCCGCCGCAACCGCTCCAAGGCCGCCAACGTCTCATTCGCCTGCTCCGGATCCGACGCCAACAACGCCCGCGCCTTCGCCGGCTCGTCCTGCGCCAAATACAAATGATACAACGCCAACGCCGCCGACGTGTCCTCCGGCTTCTCCCGCAAACGACGCTCCAGACGCGCCACCACCGTCTCCGGGGACGCCTCCACCGGCCCCGCCGCCTGACCGCCACCAGCTTCCCCTCCACCCGCTACACGACGAATCGCCCCCGCCGGCGCCCTCAGATCCCGCCCGTCCGCACCGCCGCCCCGCAGCACACCTACGTCCTCGACCTTCTCCATCCCAGATATAGCCGATACCTGCACCACCTCCACCGAAACGCCATCCTGGCCATCCGCAACAGACCGCCCCGCCTTCACCACGCCACCCTCCGACCGCGCCGCCGCCCCCTCGTAAAAATGCAACCGCCCCGATGCCGAACCCGCCCCCTGATGCCCTCGCGCCGCCGAGACCACAGCACCCTGCGCCACCCCGTCGCCCAGCGTCGGCGCCGTCCCCCGCGCCGTCACCTGCACGCCACCCCGTATCGGCTCAGGCAAAATAGCACCCTCACGCCGCCTCTGACCCTTCTGCCCGTACGCCGCTACCGCTTCCATACGAGCCGCACTCACCACCCTCACCGGCTCTTCCGCGTCAGGCGAATAACGCTCACTCGCCGCCCGCACCTCACGCCCCTGAGCCACCGGACCGATGTACCCCCCCTCACCAGAGCCTGCCCGGTCACCGGTTCCAGACCCCGACTCACCATATACCCCCGGACCCGCCCCCGACTCCAGCACCCGCGCACCGCTAATCGGCGCCGGCGTAGGACGACACCCCCACAACAGACTCGAAAGAAGCACCCCCCACCATGCCCCTCTAATACCGCCGCCTAATAGCCCTCTGAACACCTCACAACGGTTCATCGCCTATGCGCCTCCATGCTTCCTGTCTCTTACGATCCGTCGTACCCCATCACGCCACGCTCACGACAGCAACGATTGCTCCAACGCGCTCGAACCCCCAAACGCAATGATCAGCCTCTCCAGCGACGTCGCCACACTCGCGCCACGCTTGCTCGCCAAGTCCACGTCACGCAAATGTCGCAGACACCCACCAATCTTGTCAATACTTAATTGCCCCACCTGACGCAAAAACGCCTCCTTCTGCGACCAGATCCGCAACGACTTGATAATATCCCTGCCACCCACTCCCTGGTCCCGCAACAGACGCGCCTCATACAAACGACGAAAATGCCACGCAAACGCTCCTACCGCGCGATACTGCGCCTCACGATCCTGCGCAAACAACTGATGCAAAAACCCCAACGCCTCCCCTTTATCCCCTCGCGTCATCGCGTCAATCACATTAAACACACTGTACTGTCGGTTGTTGCCCACCAACCGCTCCACGTCCGCTCTCTCGATCCGCTCCTTGCCCCGCTGACCCTCGCCCCCCCCCACAAACGTCGCCAGCTTGTCCACCTCACCGCACAGTATCCCCGTCTCCTCGCCCGCCAGCTCCACCAGCAACGTCGCCGCCTCCTGACCCAACGTCAAACCGTGCGCCCGCCGTGCATACGCCGAGACATACTTGGGCAACTCCCACGCCTTCACCGGCTCACACGCCACCACCTCACCCACCGCCGCCGCCTTCTTCGCCAGCCGCGTCCGACCCGGAAAACTCTTCGCCATCAACAACAGCACCCCCGTACTGCTCGGCTGCTCCAGATACTTCTCCAACGCCTCCCGGTGATCGCTGATAAACTTGTCCGCGTCCTTGATCACCACCAGACGACGCTCCGTCAAAAACGGCAGCGTCCGCAAACCATCCAGAACCTCCGCCAGCGACGCACTGTCCCCCTCATAAACGCTCAACGCCAACTGCGGATCCGCCTCCCCCAGCACCGCCTCCCGAATCTCCTCCAACGCCTCCCGACCCCGCCGCCCATCCTGACCATATATTACATACACACACTTGATCCCCCCTGCCCCCGCCTTCGCCCCCGCCGACCTCTGTCCCTTTGCCTTCGCCACGTCGCCCTGCCCTTCTCCGCTCGCCTATTGACCCCAACACCGCCTGATATCACGCCTCACGCCCCCACGACCCACACTCTATCACTAACGCCCGTAACGCCCCAAACGCTCCAATGCCTCCGCACGCACCGGCGAACCTGCCACCCCCGCACGACGCCAACTTCGCGCCGCCGCCTCCCGCTCGCCCAACTCCCCACAAACATCACCATGCATCAGCCACACCAGACAATCCCCGCCATCTAAACCCAATAACCGCGCCAACGTCGTCTCCGCCTCCCCGTACGACCCCAGCGTCATCTGCGTCTTGGCCAAACCAAACAACGCCGACTCCTGACCCGGATCCTGCGACAGACAACGACCATACTCCCCCTGCGCCTCCGAAAAACGACCCTGACGAAAATGCACATCCGCCAGATTCAACCGCGCCGCCATCCACCCCGGATCCGCCACCAACGCCTCCTCAAACGCCTTCACCGCCGCCTCGTATTCGTTACGCTCGCAGTGCAGCCGCGCCCGACGATAACTCAACGCCGCCTTCGCCCGCGCCGCACGTACCGCCGCACTCGGCTCTACCCGTGCCTCGCGACCCGCCGCCGCGGCGCCCTCCACACCTGCCGCCGACGCCCCCAAACCACTCCTCTCCGCCACTGCCTCACCGGCCGAATCGCTCGCTTCCCCCGACCCGGACGCACCCGAATCTGCCTGCTCACCCTCTACCCCAGCCGCCTGTTCCGGCCGGCCGATCTTCACCACCCCCGAAAACTGAACATCCTCATTACCCACCCTGTCCACCGCCACCGCCTTGATGATCACCGACCCGCACAGCCCCGCCGGATACTCCCAACCACAATGACCCCGCGACGGCAAACCCTCCCCAATCAGAACCCAATCTCGACTCCCCTGACAATGATAATACAAACGCACCGGACCCTTGCCCAAATGCTGATCCACCGTCACCCAACGCAGCTCGATCTGACCCGGCACCTGCGACTCACCACCCCGCGGACTATAAAGATACAAACGCGGCGATGTCGAATCCATAAACACCGTCGTCGACGCCCCCACCCGACCCGGTACCACGCCACCCTGCTCCTGAGGCATGCAGTTGCCCCGAGGGTCCAACCACCAGTGACGCCCCTGCTTGTCCACCGCGCCCACCAACAGCCGGTACAATCCCTCCACCTCTGCCGTAAAACCTATCGGGCTCGCCAGATCCTCGTCGTAACCATAAAACACCCACCTCCCCGCCTCGCCCCGGCTATACCACAAACCCACCCGCGCCAACTGACCACGCAATCCCTCCGGCACCCGATAATGCACATCCGCACGCGTCGTCCGAAGCGACTCTACCGCCGAGACCCCCTCCACAACCACGCCCGCCTCTTGCCCTCCCAACACACCCTCACCAAACCCCGAAAACGCCGCCAATATCCCCAAAAAATACCCCCACCAACCACCTGGACTCCTCGCGCCGCCCCCTAACAGCCCCAAGGGCTTGACTCCCCCCTGCTCCAGTCGTCCGTGACTCATCATCGTCCTTACCCTTTCGCCGCCCCTCCGGGCGCAGCCCCGCCAGAAGGCTCCATCTCTACTTATCGGACGCATAGCCTGCACGCTTGAATCTTACTGCACACGCCGCTCGCCCCTTCAACCCCCTATTCAACCCGAAAACACGCACCTATTCAACCTCGTATCCGTCCGACCCCTCCGCCATCGCCGGCAGATAACCCTCCTCACCACACACCTCCAGCAGCCGACGCGCCACCGGCGCCGCCACCGTACCGCCTCCACCCGCCTTCTCCAACACCACCGTAAACGCCAGACAGCGACCGTCCTCCGCCCGCGCATACCCACCAAACACCGAATAATTCGTCGAGCCCGTCTTGCCGTACACCTTAACACCAGGCCACACCATACCCTCAAACGCACCTTGCGCCGTACCCACATAACCCTCCACCACCCGACGCATCCCCTCCTCCACCACCGCCGTCGCCGCCTCGCTCGCCAAACGCACCGGCCGCGCCGCCGTCCCCGGCGCCGCTATCAGCCGCACCGGTCCATACACTCCCCCCCGCGCTATCGTCGCCATGCTGTTGGCCATCTGAACCACCGACGCCTTCATCGGGTTCAAACCCACACACACAAACATCATCTCCGACCAACGAGGCGCCCCCTCACCCGCACGACGCAAATAACCCGACGTCTCCCGAAACGCCCGCCAGGCACCATCCGCCTCCGCCGGCCACGCCATCACCTTCCGACCATACCCCGCCCGACCCAGCCAATCCGCCAAACCCGTCCACCCCATCTTCTTACCCAACTCCATAAAATAATAATTACAGCTCACCTCCACCGCCAGATACCCTCCCGTCCAGCCGTGACCATACTTCTGACACGCCCAGTTAGGCTTGCCCGGCACACAACCCGCGTGACAATCCACCTGCCACCCCGGCGTCACCACCCCCCTGCTCAAACCACCCAGCAACAACACCGGCTTGATCAACGAGCCCGGCATGTAAGGCTCCGACATCGCCCGATTCAAACCCACACGCTCCACATCGCCTGCCGCCGGAAAATTCACCCGCTTAAACGTCGACGGCTCGTAATACCCGTTCAAATCAAACGTCGGCACCGACACCAACGCCCGCACCTCCCCCGTCGCCACGTCAAGAACCACCGCTCCACCGCGATAACGCTCGCCCGCCTCGTTGTCTCCCGCCAAAACCCCCTCCAAACGACCCTGCAACACAATGTCCAGCGTCAACGCCACATCGCCCCCCAACGCCGCCTCCTCACGAACCTCCTGCTCTCCCTGACGCTTGGCCCAACCCCGACGACCCCGCAAATATCCCTCCAACAACGCCTCCACCCCCCACGCCCCCCGACCACCATCCACCCGATACGCCTCCAACCCCGCCCTGCCCCGAACCTCCCGCCCGTCCGCCCCCGC
>Ga0180432_10009005_pt1 | contig 12283 bp, 8 predicted proteins | sample SS_ome_10_FD_132414 | JGI IMG/M metagenome (GOLD analysis project Ga0180432, IMG submission 132414) | Hypersaline lake sediment archaeal communities from the Salton Sea, California, USA - SS_1_MS_2 metaG | ecosystem: Environmental > Aquatic > Non-marine Saline and Alkaline > Hypersaline >...
ACCGAGGATGACAGCCCCCGCGACATCGATCGGCTCTGGTTCGTTCCGCGCCGGACCCATCAACCCGGATCGGTCGTGAGACTGCGCCGCGGAGGCACGTTGTCCCAGATCCCCGAAACATACGCGTACTTCTGGGACCAGTGCCCCGGGACCGCGTTCTCGAACGGGGTCGTAAACGAATGGGGGGTGGCCTTCGGCAGCAACGGCTGTGCCTCGCGGGAGGACTCGTACGACGAGGTCGTCGCCCGGGGGGAAATCGTTGACGGCGGTATTGGTTTCCGACTCAGGCTTATTCTCGCCGAACGCTGCCGTACGGCCCGCGAGGCGGTCGAAATGGCAGCCGAACTGATCAACCGGTTCGGGTACGCGGCTTCGGGGCGGAACCTGAATATCGTCGGTCCCGGGGAGGCATGGCAGCTCCAGATGGCGCGGGGCCGGCACTATGTCGCCCGCCGGGTCCGGGACGATGAAGTGGCCATCATCGCCAACACCTTCAGCATCCGAGAAGTGGATCCCGACGATCGGGAGAACATCATCTGTTCACCCGATCTGATCGCCTATGCCATCGAACGGGGCTGGTACGATCCGGCCGGGGGCGAGCCTTTCGATTTTGCCCGCGCCTATGCTCCCGAACGGAACCATACTTCGCCCTCCAATACCGACCGTCAGTGGAACATGGCCCGTCTGCTCAACGAGGACTTTCCGCTCACTCTCGAGGACGCCCGGGCGGGGCGGATGCCGGTTGCGGTCATTCCCGACCGTCCGCTCACTGTCCGTGATGCCTTTGCCGTGTTCCGCAACCACTACGAGGGCACCGCACTGGATCGTTCGGGATTCACCGTCTCGGGTGAATACGGGCAGAGTCCGCATCGCAATGCCTCCCCGATCTGTAACTACGGCACCCACCGGACCACCGTCATCCAGCAGCGCCGCGATATGCCGCCCGCCGTGGGCACCCTCATCTGGCGGGCTCTCGACCAGCCCTGCAGCAGCGTCTTCGTTCCCTGGTATCTGGGAGCCGACCGCATTCCCGGGCCGTACCAGCAATCCCCGGAGAACCTCGCGACCACCGACCGCGATCTGCTCGCCTTCCACTTCGACCTTCCTCCAGAGATCTGGAAACTGGATCGCGAATCCGCCTCGGGCATCTTCGGCTACCTGGGTGGTCTGGTCGATGCCTGGTACGAGCTGACCATCGATGTCGTCCGGGCGCGGTGGAACGCTTTCGAGGCGGTCCAGTTCGATCTGCAGCCGGCGATCGAGTCCACTGCCCTCGAGCTCTGGCACCAGGATCCCGATCTGGCGCGCGAGTACCTCACGATCTATACCCGGTCCCGCGCCGTCGAAGCGCTCGATATCGCCCGTGAGCTGACCGCGGCGATCGAGCAGCAACTGTGGACCTCGGGCGTGAGAAGGAGACTCATCCCCCCCGGTGACTGAGCCGGCACGAGTCATGACGAGTATCCCTCTTTATACTCGGGATGGTTAAAAAAAAGGCGGCCCGAAGGCCGCCTTTTCCCGATGTGCCCCGGGATCGGAGCCCATCCTGTGGATCGTATCGGGTGAAATCTACATCCGGTCGACGATCGCTTCTCCAAAGCCCGAGCACGACACTTCGGTCACGTCCTCGCGACCCTCGCGCTTCATCAACCGTGCCAGGTCGTAGGTCACGTGGCCGTCGATGATAGCCTGGCCCATGCCCTTGTTGATCAGGTCGGCGGCTTCGTTCCACTCCATGTGGTTGAGCATCATCACCGCCGAGAGGATCAGCGAACCGGGGTTGACCTTGTCCATCCCGGTGTACTTCGGGGCGGTACCGTGAGTGGCTTCGAACAGGGCCACGTCATCAGACATGTTGGCCCCCGGTCCAAGTCCCAGACCGCCGACCAGGGCGATGGCCGCATCCGAGAGAAAGTCGCCGTTCAGGTTCGGCGTGCAGAGAACGTTGTACTCGTCGGGGCGGGTCTGGATCTGCTGGAAGATCGAGTCGGCGATCCGGTCCTTGACCAGGATCTTGCCCTCGGGCATCTCGCCGCCCAGTTCGTCCCAGAGCTTCTTCTCGGTGACGATCTTGTCGGCGAACTCATCCTCGGCCAGCTCATAGCTCCACTTGGTGAACGACCCTTCGGTGAACTTCATGATGTTGCCCTTGTGCACGAAGGTCACGGTCGGCAGATCGTGGTCGACCGCCCACTGCAGGGCCATGCGTGCCAGCCGCTTGGTGCCGGTCACCGAGATGGGCTTTACCCCGATCCCGGAGTCGGGCAGGATCTCGCGGCCGGTCTTTTCCTTGATGATGTCGATGATGGCCATCGCGGTCTCACTGCCGGCTTCGAAGTCATGTCCGGCGTACACATCCTCGGTGTTCTCCCGGAAAATGATGAAGTTCACCTTGTCGGCGTACTTGCTGGGCGAGGGGACGCCTTCGAAGAAACGGATGGGGCGCACGCAGGCGAACAGGTTCAGGTGCTGGCGCAGGTTCACGTTGATCGAACGGAACCGGGGCGCCACGCCGTCGTCCTTGCCGCACTTGTCGCAGGTGCCGTCGTGGTACTGCTGGTGGGCGCAGTAGAGGCAGACGTGGGTTTCTTCGCCGATCGGGGTGGTGAAGGGCCCCTTGATGGCGATCCGCAGGTAGCGGATGGCGTCGACCGTCTCCTGGGGGAAGACGTCACCGTAGTGGTGGAGACCTTCCAGGCCGGCGTAGAGCGGGCACCAGGAGATCTTGCGCTGGCCGCCATAGGCCTTCTCGACGGCTGAGTCGACCACATTCTGCATGGCCGGAGTGATATCCAGCCCGATACCGTCCCCACGCAGGTAGCCGATAACGGGATTGTCACCGATAATGTAGCGGCCGTCTTCGTACTGGATGAGGTCGCCTTCGGGGATCGTAACTTCCTTGAATTCCATCGTGTCCTTCCTGTTCGGTGTGGCGGCCTTCAGGCGCCGCTCCGCACGCATGGTGCACTCGCAGATCGGCGTACGGTGGTCAGTGAGCACCGTACTATATACGTATCCGCGCGGCGGGAAACAAGCGGCTGGGCGGGCCTGATTCCGATTTGTGAACCGGCCGCGATTATTCGGTGCGCAGAGCCTCGATCGGATCGAGACGGGTAACCCGCAGGGCCGGCAGCAGACAGGAAAGGAAAGCCACCGCCAGCAGCAGCAGGGTAACGAGAATCCAGGTCAGCGGTTCGATCGGGGCTACCTCGTAGAGCATTCCTTCCAGGAAGCGGCTCAGAGCCGCCGCGGCGGCCAGACCGATGCCGATCCCGATCAGGGCCCGGACCATGCCCTGACGGACGATCAGGTTCAACACCCCCTGCGGCATCGCGCCCAGGGTCAGCCTGACAGCCAGCTCGGGGGCCCGCTCGTTCACGCCGTGCGCTACCACCCCGAACAGACCCGCACATCCGAGGATCAGGGCTATGAAGGCGAAGATCCCGAAGACCGAGGTCGTAAACCGTGAGCTGGTCAGAGAGCCGTCCAGCGATTCCTCGAGGGTGCGTATATTGGCCATTGGAAGATCGGGATCCAGGTCGGCCAGGATGGCCCGCAGATCGGGGACGACGGCCCGGGGATCGCCCTCGGTATGCACCACGAAGGTGACCGGGTTCCAGATGTCGAGGGCGTACGAGATATAGGCCGCCCGGGTCGCCTCACGCCCCGGCCCCCGCTCGCGCATTTCCTCGACCACGCCCAGGACCGGCGCCCGGGTGTCTTCCTCTCCCCACAGCAGGGCCTGGCGGCCGAGCGGATTCTCATCGGGCCAGAGGGCAGACGCCAGGTTCTCGCTGCAGATGAAACCCGACAGGACCTCGGCATTGCTCAGATCGTGCCAGGTCCGGCCCTGTTTGAGTTCCAGGCCCATGGCTGCGAAATAGTGGGGCGTGACATACCGCCAGTCGGCCAGCAGCATGGCTTCCTCACCCAGGTGCGCCTTTTCGGAGGTGATGATGCCCATGTTGGTCGACCATGGCCCCATGGGGGCGACACTGACCGCTCCGGCCTCCTGCACGGCGGAGTGGGCTTCGATCCGGTCGAGAAAGGACTCGAGCAGCCGGTCGGCCCGGTCGTTACGGGAGACCAGATCGAGGACCGACGTCGGCGGCGGGCCCGGCGGACTGTAGATGTTCTCGGGCAGTTCGACATCGAAGAGCAGGCGGTTTTCGGCTTCGAACCCGACCTCGCTCCGGGTGAGTCCCGCCAGGCTCGAGAGCATCAGACCTGCCCCGATCAGCAGGACCAGCGAGAGAGCCAGTTCCACGATTACCAGCCCCCCCTGCAGCCGGCGGCGGCTGGAACTTGCGGTGGTCCGGTTGCTTCCCTCCCGCAGGATCGCCCCGGCCCTGTCCCGGGTGGCCTGCAGGGCCGGGATGATACCCGCCGTAAAACCGGTTGCAATGATCAGCAGGGCGGTAAAAAACAGGACCGCGCCGTTCAATGTCACCTGCTCCAGGCGGGGGATCCCGCCCGGATCGAGGGCTTTGACGAAGCTGATTCCCCAGGTGGCCAGGATGATCCCCACGCCTCCCCCGATCACGGTCAGAAGCAGCGACTCGGTCACAAGCTGGCGGATGATCCGGCCGCGATCGGCCCCCAGAGCCGACACGATGGCAATCTCACGCCGGCGGGCGGTAGCCTGAGCGAGCAGGATGTTGGCCAAGTTCAGACAGGCGAGCAGTAGGACGAAGCCGACCGCCCCCAGCAGCACCAGCAGGGTACGCGGCGCCTGCTGTCCGTGCAGCCAGTCGCGCAGGGGCATCAACGTCGTTCCGGTCAGGTCGGCTTCGGTGGATTGCTCTGCTATCTGAAGCGCGATGCGGTCGAGTTCGGCCCCGGCCTGTTCGGGGGTCACGCCCGGTCGCATCCGGCCGAAACACGAGAGAATGTGATTGTTACGATCCCCGGTGGCATTGGCTCCCAGCGGCAGAAAAACCTCGTGCCACGTCTGCCAGTATTCGCCCGGTTCGAGGATCCCGATAACGGTGCACGGTTCTCCGTTCAGAGTGATCGACGAACCGAGTAGGGCCCGGTCACCGGCGAACGCCTCCTGCCAGAATCTGTAGGAGAGGACGGCCACGCGGGCGGGATCGCCGCTCTGATCCTCCTCGGGCGTGAAGGTGCGGCCGAGGTGGGTTTCGATCCCGAGCGCGGGGAAGAATCCGTGGGAGACCAGGCAGGTGGACAGCTGGCGGGCCGATTCCTCCCCGGTCAGAACCGAGCTTCCCCGCCGGTAGGCCCCCAGATGAGTGAAGCTCATCGCCCGTTGCTGCAGATCGAGAAAGTTCGGTTCGCAGACCGCGCTGTACTCGGACCCCCGATCGTCATTGCGTTCGAATATCCGCTGGATCCGGTCGGGCTCGGGGTAGGGCAGGGGCTTGATGACGGCCTGGTACACCAGGCTGAAAATGGCGCTGTTGGCCCCGATCCCCAGGGCGAGCATCAGGGTGGCGATCCCGGTCGCGGCGGGCTTCTTCGCCATCCGGCGCAGGCCGTACCTCACATCCCGGGCGAAGGTCTCCAGAAAACGAGCCCGGCTCTCTTCGCGTACCTGTTCCTTGGTCATCTCCATGCCTCCCAGACTCTTTAGAGCCTGCCTGCGGGCCAGCGTCGGATCCATCCCCTGTTCGATGAATGCTTCAGTCTGCATCTCGATGTGGAACCGGAGTTCGGAATCGAGCTGTTCCTCCAGAGCGGTCGTCCGGAAGAGGTTCAGGAAGCGGTTCAGGAAGCGACGCAGGTCGGCCATGATCGTGTCAATCCTGATCAGGTACGCGAGGGTGTCAACGTACCACATGCGGCTGTCGAATGCTTCCCCTAGATGAACGACAAAAGAGAAGAAATTGTTTCACATCGGTTCCGACTATCCCTCAGCGGGGGATCCTGTCAGAAGGGGGCGCACCGCCGGAGCCGTCGAATCCGGCCGGATCGCTCTGACGGTTGCGTCTATTCCACCCGCAGGATCTCGACCGGGTCAGTCCGCACCGCCCGCCAGGCAGGATAGAGAGTGACCAGGATGGCGGTGAGGCAGATGATGAGACCGGCCCCGATTACGACCAGCGGATCGAGCGTACCGACTCCCCAGACGGCCACCTGCAGAGCCAGGGTCAGGACGATCGCTCCGGCGGTCCCGATCCCGATTCCGATTCCGACCTGACGGAGGCCGTAGGAAAAAACCTGTCTGATGACCCGTCCGCCGTCGGCTCCCAGGGCGTAGCGCACGCCGAATTCGCGGCGCTGCCGGCCGACCATGTAGAGCATAGTGGAGTACATACCTGCCAGGGCGAGGATGAGGGCCATGGCTCCAAAACCGGCGAAGAGCCAGGTGAAAGAGCGGGGAGTGGCCAGTGATTCATCCACCCTGTCCTGCATCGGAATGATGTCGTCGACCGGCAGGCCGGGATCCAGACTCCAGACCGCACTCCTGACGGCCGGGGCGAAGATTTCGGTCTCGGCGCTCGTTCGCACGACCAGTTGCAGGGAGTCCATGAATCCGGTCAGGGGCGAGTGCGGGATATAGAGACCGTAGGGCATCCCCTGGCGCAGACCCCAGTGCGGTATACCTTCCACCACCCCGACGATCGTGAAGATGTGGGTGTCCGCGACCCGCAGTGTCCGGCCCAACACATCTGTTTCTCCGAAGAGCTGCATCGCCGTGCGGTAATTGATGATGGCGACGGTCGGTTGGGATCTGATGTCGGCTGAGGTGAATTCGCGTCCTGTCAGAAGGGGGTGTTCGAGAGTGGTGAAGTAGCCCGGTGAGATCGGGTGCATGATGGCGGTGAGCGGTTCGGCGTCGGCCGGGGCCTCGGTGCTGGTGAAGGGCACGTGCCAGCCCGATTGCCCCGGACCGGTGTGCTCGAAGGGTGCGATGGGAATGGCGGCGACGGCTTCGGTGCCGGGCAGGCGCCGGACCCGGTCCAGGATATCCGTCATGAAAAGGATCCGTTCCTCGCCGCTGTAGGCTGGGCCGAGCCGCAGGGGTATGGTCATGAGTCGCTCGGTCGCCAGGGGCAGATCGAAGCTGACAAGGACGGCCAGACTGCGCAGCATCGTCCCCGCGCCGACCAGGAGGGCCAGGGTCAGAGCGATCTCGGCTATCACCAGACGGCGCCCGATGCTGCCGCTCCGCCGGCTCCAGGTGACTCCGGTGCCGCTTTCCTTCAGGATCTCGTGCGGTTTGCGGTGGGCCGCGATCAGGGCCGGCAGCAGGCCGCAGAGGATCCCTGTCAGGGTCGCAATGGCGAGGGCACCGGCAAGGATGCGCAGATCGAGATGGACCGAGGCGAGTCCGGGAATGCTGTCCCCCTCGAGACCGATGAAGAGACGCAGACCGAAATGGGCCAGCCCGAAACCGAGCATCCCCCCGGCCAGGGCCAGGGCGGTACTTTCGGTCATGATCCAGAGGATGATCCGCCGGCGGCTGGCGCCGAGCGCTCCCCGCAGAGCCACCTCGTGGGCCCGATCGGTGCCGCGGGCCAGGAAGAGATTGGCCACGTTGGCACAAGCAATGAGCAGGAGGAAACCGACCGAGATGAGCAAGAGCAGGATCCGCGGTGCGATTCCACGCACTTCAGCCTCATGTAGCGACATCAGGTATAGATGCAGGGGGGTGCCGTCCCGCTGAAGATAGCGATCGGGCAGGACGTCGGCCATCGAGTGAACCAGTCGGGTCATTTCCTGCCGGGCGCCGTTGATGCCCGTTCCCTCGGCCAGGCGGCCCGTCACGGAAAGGACCGCGAATCCGTAGGACTGCGTGCCGGGGGCTCCGACCGTCATCGGTGCCCAGACATCGGTCCGCTGGTTGATCAGCACCCGGGGCGGCCGGAAATCGGGTGCGAGGATGCCGATGACCGTTACCGACGCTCCCCCCACCTGCACCTGCTGTCCGATGACTCCGGGATCGCTTCCCCAGCGGTTCTGCCAGTATCGATGGCTGAGGAGAACGACCTCCGGAGAATCGTAGTCTTCGCCCGCCTCGTACTCTTCGGGAGTGGGGAGGCGCCCCAGGCTGGTCGTGCCGCCCATCAGTTCGAAGAAATGAGGGGTGATGCGGGCCGCGTTCACCCATTCGGGCCGGTCGCCGACAATCAAGGCCAGTCGCTGATTCCAGGTCGCGGCCAGAGCGTCGAGCGTCGAGAGGTGCTCCCGCCAGTCGGCGTAGTACCCGGGGGAGACGACGTTGGCGGTGATATAGACCAGACGGTGGGAATCCGGGCAGGGCAGGGGCCTGAGCAGCAGGGTGTCGAAAACACTGAAAATGACCGTCACCGAGCCGATACCGAGGCTCAGGATTGCGATCACCATCAGGGCGAAGAAGGGCCGCCGGCGGTGGGTTCGCAGGCTCAATCGCAGATCCTGCCGGATAGCCTGGACGATCTGCCCCAGACGGAGCCAGCGGTCGCGATGGGTCTCGATTACCCGGCACTCGTCTCTGACCGCATCCGGATCGCCGAACCGGCGGCGGGCCTCGGCCCGGGCAGCTTCGGGCGACCAGCCTTCGTTTACCATATCCTCGACCGTCTGTTCCAGGTGGGCGGCGAGTTCCTGGTCGATGTCGATTCCGGCTTCCCGTTCGTGCACGACGGGGCGCTGGCCGGTGATGTGTGCGATCCGGCGGTGGTTGTTCTTCCCGGTCACGTTCACCATCCCTTTCTCATACCTCGGCCGCCTTCATGACAGCGGCCATGGCTTCCACATAGCGGGACCAGGTGTCCTCCTGTGAGGTGAGCTGACGCTGACCCTCGGCGGTGAGGGTGTAGAACTTCACCTCGCGGTTGGTCTCCGATATGCCCCATTCCGATTCGAGCCAGCCCCGGGCCTGCAGGCGGCGCAGGGCGGGGTACAGAGCTCCTTCTTCGATCTGGATCACCGCTTCCGAAGACTGCGTGATCCATTTGGCGATCTCATAACCGTGCATCGGACGCCGGCTGAGGGTCTTGAGGATCAGAATGTCAAGGGTGCCCCGGAAGAGATCAAGCGATTCGCGGCTCATGCCGTCCTCCCCGTTCGGCCCGGTCCCGCTCCCCGCTGTCTCATACCGGCCGGGAGCGCTCACAGGCCTAAGGTTCATACACCTAAGAACATTATGCATAAGGTGTACGAATATCGTCAAAGGAAAGTTTCATCTGCGGAGACTCCCGACCGGGGAGAGATACCCGAGGCTCCGGCCGTGGCGGCCCGGATCTATTACGCAGGTACCTGCCTGCGGCCGGTTTCCGAGCCGGCATTCGGGAGCGCGACAATTTCCTTGACAAATATTTAGAGCACTCTAAATATTAGAGTGTAATTAGTGCACCAGTGCCCCCGGCCAGGGGGAAGGAGGTACAAGGTGACGGCATCAGAAAAACTGGAGGGCGACCTGCAGTATGTGAAAGAGGTCGTCGAGAGAGCCGGTGACCGGCGCTACCCGCCCGAGATTTTCTATCTCTGGGCGGTCATCGTCCTAGTGGGCGATATCCTGCTCGACATCGATGGTCAGGTGGGGGGGGCCTTCTGGATGATTGCGGCCCCGGCGGGTTTCCTCTTGAGCGGCTGGCTCGGCTACCGCTGGGGTCGGAACCTGGGGCAGCAGTCCCATGCCGAGAGCCGGTCGCACGTGCTGCACTGGCTGGGTCTGCTGGTCGCGATTTTCGCCGGCTCCCTGCTGGTGGTGCAGGGTGTACTCAGGCCGGAGGGGATGGGAGCCTTCATCCTGCTCTTACTGGCGTTAGGATATTTCACGGCCGGACTCTACCAGGCCCGGCCTCTGCTCTGGGTTGGACTGTTGCTCGCCGCGGCTTATGTGGCTGTCCTCTTCATCGAGGGCCCGGTCTGGTCGATCGTAGGGGTGGTTACCGCCATCGCCCTGGCCCTGACCGGTTGGGTGGAAGGACGCCGCAACCGTGTCTGAGGCCCGACCGGAGCCAGACGCCGTCAGGGAGGAACTGGCCGGTCTTGACCGCCTGCTCGAGCACCGGGTCCGCCTAGCGATCATAGTCCTGCTGCGCCGTTACGATACCCTCTCCTTCTCGCGGCTGAAGGAGCTCACCGGTGAGACCGACGGCAACCTGGGGGCGAACCTGCGCAAGCTCGAAGAGGCTGGCTACCTCTCGGCCCGCAAGGAATTCGTCAAACGCAAGCCGGTCACCTGGTACGCTTTGCGGGCCGGGGGCCGCCGGGCGCTCTCGACTCACGTGCGGGCGCTCGATGCCCTGCTCAACGGAGCCGGGGGAGAATGAATCCCTGGGATTCTACTCGGTTCCGTGTATCCTGAGTGCGGGACAGGAGGGGAGCCGATGCCAGGAACAATTCTGATCATGATGTTCTTCCTGTTCGGCACGGTGGAATCGACCGGGGTTCCTGACACCGGTACAGGTCCCGGAGCCGTATCGTCCGCTACGGTTCTGACGACCGCCTGTGAGCAGGATCCGGCTGCTCTCATCGTGCAGGGACGTGGTTTGCTTGCCGAGGGCGTGAACCGGCGTGAGCGCGATCGCATCGAACAGGCCAGGGAAGTCTTCGAACAGTTGATGGCCGCTGGCGACAATGCACAACTCGGCCATTACTACCTTGGCCTGGCCGGCTACCGGTTAGCCAATCTGGGCCCGGAGGAGGATCGACGTACCATCCGACGGCACATCAATGCCGCCATCGACCACCTTGAAACTGCGGTCGAACTCGATCCCGATTCAGCCGAGTCCCTGGCTCTGCTGGGCGGTGCCTACGGGATCAAGATCGCCGTCTATCCCCTGACCGCCATGACCCTGGGGCCGAAGAACCAGCGGGTGCGCGAGCGAGCCCGCGAGCTGGCCCCCGACAATCCCCGGGTGGTCCTGCTCGACGCTATCAGCTACTTCAATACTCCCGGCGCCTTCGGAGGAGATAAAGAGAAGGCTCTCGAACTGGCCCTGCACTCAGCCGACCTCTTCACTGCCGAAGAGGTGGACGATCCGCGGCTCCCCCGCTGGGGCAGGGAGGAAGTCTGGGCTTGGATCGGAATCATCCAGACCGATGCCGGCCGGGACGAAGAGGCCCGCGCGGCTTATGAGAGGGCTCTCGAGATCAATCCCGATTACAGCTGGGTCAGAGATGTCCTGCTCCCCGACCTGCCGCCCGGCACCTGATCCGGATCAGATCCCGGCCCCGTACCTGGTGCATCGTATCGAAGCCGGGTGATCGTTCCCGGAACATTCACCGGCCAGGATGCGTATCTCCTTTTGGATTTAAAAAGGAGTTGTGGTATCTTTTCCTTTGGTATTTCAAAAGGAGATAGATGAGGCAGAGGGGATAAAGAGCCGAGGAAGATAGAGGAGAGGCCGATGGCCGAATCGAAGGCGGACGTGCTGCGGGGAACCCTCGATATGCTGGTTCTCAAGACCCTGGCTCTGGAGCCGATGCACGGCTGGGGACTGGCCGAGCGGATCGAACAGATCTCCCGCGGAGTCTTCAGCATCAATCAGGGCACGCTCTATCCGGCCCTGCAGCGTCTCAAGCGCAAGGGCTTGGTTCGTTCTCAGTGGCGGATGACTGAAAACAATCGGCGGGCCCGGTATTACTACCTGACACGGGGGGCGGAGAAGCAGCTGGAGCGCGAGATGCACGAGTGGGAGCGCACGTCGGCGGCAGTGAACCGGATCCTCGCCTTCACCTTTCCGGAGGCGCGGTCATGACCTGGTTCTGGGGGCTTGTGGAACGGCTGCGCAACCTCTTCCGGCGCCGGCAGGCAGAGGAGGAGTTGGAGGAGGAGATCCGGTTCCATCTCGAACGGGCGGTGGAGAAGAACATCAGGCGAGGTATGTCAGGCGTCGAGGCACGGCGGGCGGCTCTCATCGCCTTCGGCGGCGAGGAGCGGATCAAGGAGCAGACCCGCCGGGAGCGGGGAGTGCATGTCCTGCTGGATCTGCGGCAGGACATCCGTCAGGCCCTCCGCGACCTGAAACGGCGTCCCGGTTTCTCGGCCGTCGTGATCCTCACCCTCGTCCTCTGCGTGGGCGCCAACACCGCCATCTTTCCCCTGATCAATACGGTCGTCCTGCGGGCGTTGCCCTATCCCGACGCCCGGCGGCTCGTCTATGTCTACAACTCCGCCCCCGGAGCCGACGAGGAACGCCTCGGAAACAACTACATCGATTTCCACCAGCGGCGGGAAGGGGTGGAGGCCTTCGATGAGGTGGCTCTCTTCACCTACGGGGGAGGGGTGGTGGGAATGGGCCGGAGCCAGCGACATGTCTTTACGACCTCCGTCACACCCTCGTATTTCTCATTGCTGGGCGTGCGACCGGCCGCCGGCCGGTTCTTC
>Ga0180432_10009007_pt1 | contig 12281 bp, 11 predicted proteins | sample SS_ome_10_FD_132414 | JGI IMG/M metagenome (GOLD analysis project Ga0180432, IMG submission 132414) | Hypersaline lake sediment archaeal communities from the Salton Sea, California, USA - SS_1_MS_2 metaG | ecosystem: Environmental > Aquatic > Non-marine Saline and Alkaline > Hypersaline >...
GATGAACGAATTAGCTGAAGTGGGTATTGGTGGTTTTATTGGATCAGGTAATCTAGATATAAGTATACCCGGAGAAGAAAACTCTGTAGCAATATTATGTAACTGGGGACCAAATATTGGATTTTATCTATATGCTATTTCTATAATTTTAATTATGGTAATATTAGTTTTTAATGTAAAAAAGATATTTAAAATGAAGAATTAGATAATTTTTTATTTCATCTTTTTCTTCTGTTTTTCCTGAGCGCGTCTTATCTTTTCAAGAGCGACTTGTTTTTTTCGTTCTGACTCAGCAGATCGTTTTTTAATAGAAGTATATTGATCTTTAATTATCTCTGGTGTTTCTTTAGGTTTTTCTTCTTTTTCAACAGGTTTTTCTTTTTTCTTAGATGTTTTTTTCTCTTTTTTTGGTGGTTTTTCTTTCTTGTTCTTTATTGTTTTTTCTTTTTTAGTCTCAGGTTTTTTAAAAAACTCATTTAATTTTGAGTTAAAATTGTTTGATTTTGGTTTATGTTGTTCGTTTCGTATTGACTGACGTTGATCATCATACCAAAGTAAAGCTGATTTGTATTCGTCTTCCATCATAAGACGTTCTTTCTCGTAAGCTTGTTTATCTTTTTGTTTTAATTCTTCAAGATGCTTTTTTTCTTCAGGTATTTTCCATGGTTTTTTTGGTTTTCCAAAGAGTTCTTGTTCTTTTTTTTGTTTTAAATAGAAGAAAATGAAATATATTACTAACAATATTATAATAATTGGTATTAATATTATCCATACTAATGGGGTGATATAAATTCCTTCTGTAATAATAACTACATTTCCTACCATTATTTTTGTCGGATCTTTGAGGGAATAAGCATAGATGTCAATTACATGTGGTGTACCGGGATCATAAAAAGACTCTTTTGTTAAAACTCCAATACTTACTCTTTTTGTCTCTCCTGGTTTTATATTTATTGATTGTTCGTTTGCTATACCAAAAAGTCCATCATTGCTTTTTATATCAAATTGAAAAAGGTCCTCATAATAACCTCTATTTGTTATGTCAATCTGGAAATTTACAATTGATTTTGGAGATGCTTTTATAGATGGATTAACTGATTTTACATCTAAATAATTAAATGGACTCGTTTTTACTGGTATATATGCATATGATTCACCTGCAATATCTCCCCAAACGTCTCTTCTTATAATTCTTATACCTATAGTTACTGAATAATCTACATCTAATCTGTTCGTTTGAACCTGCAAAATTCTACTATACTGCCTTCCCTGATCGGCTTCAGGGATAACAGAATCGTTCATTCGAACTTCCCATCCAGTAGGATCACCTTCAATAATTTCAGGATAAAGTTCAATAGATGTATAACCTGTAAATCTCCTTACATAAGGACCTAAAGTTATAGGCCAAATTAGTCTTGTTCGTATCTTATAAACTTTCAACCTATCCCAGTTTATTCCAAATTGATCAAAAAGTGTAAGGTTAATGTTAGTCCAATTATTATTTTGAATTGGTGGTAAATCACCATCTATCAAAATTGCAACTTGAGCTGATTCTGTCTCATCTGGTTCTTGGGAAACAACTGGAAAAGAAAAAATAGGTAGAATTATACATAGAATGATAAGGAAGATAGACAATGTTCTATATTTTATTTGATTCACCTCATATTTGATATTTTTTTTATTAATCAGAGATTATTTTGTAATTTTACGTCTTTTTGCAAATAAAATCATGAATAATGAAATTGCTATAAACAGAAAAGCTGTCTCAAATCCTGGTGTGGAAAATCCTCGATTATTAAATCTTAAATATACTTGAACGGATGGACCAGGTTCACCTCCGCCTGGTGAAGCTTCAGGTGTAAAATCAATCTGAATTACTTTTGTTTCATCATGCCAACCAAAGTTATAAGGAGGAGTAACAGACAGAGTTATTGTTTCTTCACCTCCTGGCGAAATTTCTATTTTTGTAGGATTTATTATTGGTGACCAATCATCAGGCACATCTATCATTTCATGTCTTACTATTGTCCAATAGTTAGCATTATTCTTTATTTTTATATTCACATTTACTTCTTCTCTTGGCCCTACCATCCTTGAAGGCCTATCAACTGTTACCCCAATTTCTGGGACATATGCTGGTTGGAAATTTACATTGTAATTCATTGTTTTTCCCATTACTCGCCCTCGTTTTTCTACTTCTATTGAAAACTCTATATTAAAAGGTTCAGATGGTGCTTCTCTTAATGGAGATATTATCAAATTTACTTGAATTTTAAAAGGTTCTTCATCTTTTCCTGGAATATCTACGTCATGATCTGGTGTGCTAAAATAAATATTTGCCCAATCAGGTGAATTGAGCACCTTTAAATGGACAGATTGCTGTGGCATGGGAGATCCATATATCATAGTATTTCGTAATGTAAAAGGTAAAAGCATTAGGAAATTTGGAATTTGTACATCAGTATAATAACCAATTTCTAAAGGAACAGTAACAGCTTTATTAATATCTATAGGCTGATTTAAATCTTCAGATTCATAAGCTAATGTAATAAATGAATTGAATGTAACTATATACTCTCGAGCAGATGCTGGTGTAGATAAAGCAGCAATAGCGCTAAAAAATAAAATACCCATTATTAAGCTGGTTTTAACTGTTCTGAGGTGTTTTGTCATTTTTTTACCACCAATTATTATATATTTATTATATTAGTTGTTTTGCATATATATAAATGTTGTTGTACATCTCTTGTTTACTTTATATAAACGCACATCTTAATATATAACTTACTTGATATAAAAATATTTGCATCTAAATCATATTTTAAAATAAAACAAATTAAAAAATGAAATATTATTCTTATGTTATTTTTTAGAGGGGATATAAGGTTTTATTATTCTATCATATCAATTTCTGATTCTTCTGTTTTATCAGCAGGTTTTGCATCCTTTTCCTTTCTTGTTGTAACCTTTTCAGGGAAATTAGATAAAATAACAATATCACCAACGGCGTTTACCCATCTATATGGAACTGACACATCAATACTACCTTCAACAAGCGAAGGATTAGTGTTTGTAACAAGTAAACTACTAACTCTTTTTTCTTCAATATCTAAAAAAACATTTTTCACATGTCCAACATATGTTCCCTCACGAGTATAGACAGGTAGTTTTAGAAAAGATGTGACCTCCTCAGAGTTATCTTTGCTTTTATTTTCCATCATGTAATCAAAATACATTTACATATATTAAAATGTGATGGTATTAAGAAATAGAATCATTTTTTAGTAGATATTAATTATCTGTATTAATGGCACCTAAATCAAATAAAAAAAGAGCCGATATATTTAAGGAACTAGATACATATAAAAAAAGAGATTTTAGTTTTTCAAATGGACATATCCTTGGTTCTATGTGTACAAAACCTCACCCAATATCAAAAAAAGCACATATAAAATTTTTAGAGACAAACCTTGGAGATCCAGAGCTATTTCCAGGTACAAAACAAATAGAATCAAAACTAATTGAATTTACAAAAAAACTACTTAATGCACCAAAATCCTCAACTGGACAGATTGTAACGGGTGGAACTGAAGGTAACATTACTGCTATGTGGATTGCAAAACAACTATCTGGAAAAAAGGAGATAATAATCCCAGAGACCGCTCATTTTTCGTTTCAAAAGATAGCATCACTTATGGATATGAAGCTTGTTACAGTTCCAATAACAAAAGAATATACCATTGATACTGCAAAATTAAAAAGTAAGATTACAAAGGATACTGCAGCAGTTGTTGGTATTGCTGGCTCAACAGAGCTAGGGACAATTGATCCAATTCCAGAAATCAGTGATATCTGTAATAAAAAGGATATCTTTTTGCATGTTGATGCAGCATTTGGAGGATTTGTTATACCATTTTTAAAAAAACTGGGTTATGATGTACCTGATTTTGATTTTAAACAAAAAGGTGTTAGTTCAATTTCAATTGATTTTCATAAGATGGGGTATTCTTCATTATCACTTGGAACAATAATTATTAGAGATGGTACTTGGTTTGATAAGATATCTGTTGATTCGCCTTATATCAGTGTTAAAAAACATATTGGTATTCTTGGAACAAGATCTGGTGGACCTGTTGTTGCAGCATATACTGTTGCCAAATATCTTGGGTTGGATGGATATGAAAAAGTTATAAAAAACTGTATGCAGACAACAAAATATACAGAAAAAAGACTACAGGAGATAGGACTTAATCTTATTATAAAGCCAACAATGAATGTACTAGGCGTGAAACTATCAAAACCTGGTGAGATTGCAGATAAGCTTTCTGATATGGGATGGCGTGTAAATAAGATGAGCAGATTATCATGTATTAGAATTGTGTTGATGCCACAGATAAATAAAAAGAATATCGATGAATTTATACCCGCCCTTGAAAAGGTTTGTAAAGAGGTTGGGGAAGTATGAATATTGGACAGTTAAAAAAATCCTTTGAAAATGCCCCAATTATTAAAATGGGAGATTACAACTATATTGTTCATCCAATATTAGATGGAATACCTGAAATAAACCCTGATCTTTTAAAACTAGTAATAACCGAGATGAAAAAATATATTGAAAAATGTCTACAAATTGATAAGATAGTAACAATTGAATCAATGGGGATTCCTCTTGCTACTGCATTATCACTTGATATGAACATTCCATTTACGATTATCCGTAAAAGAAAATATGGATTACCTGGTGAAATGTGTGTTGATCAGGTCACTGGTTATTCAAAATCAAAACTATATATTAATGGACTTAAAAAAGGAGATAATGTTGTAATTGTTGATGATTTGATTAGTACAGGTGGTACGCTTAAAGGTGTTTTATCTGGTTTAATGAAGATAGGTGTTAATGTTAAAGGAGTTTTTGTTGCTGTTGATAAAGGAATATGTTTTAATGATATTAGCAATAAATTGAATAATCAGATTATAACAATTTTTCAAATAAATAATACTGATTTCAACAACAAGATATAATCATTTTTTCATATCAAAAACTATATCAGCTATAATTATAATGTGGATACTGGATAGATATGGCAGAAAAAGTTGCTCAACATACACATTGTCAGATATGTGGTAAGGCAATACCTATATCAGAAACACTATGCTCTGAAGAATGCAAAGAAAAATATCAAGGTATGATTAAAAAAAGAAAAATACTCATGTATATAATGTACGCTTTGATATTTGTAATATTAATAACATTTGTACTAAGTGGTACCCAAGTTTAAGAAATCTATAATTAATCAATACAACCATTTTTTCATATTGAAATAAAAGACAAATTTTAAATTCGATTTTATACTCTTTAATTCTGATCTATGATAGATATAATCCACGTATTAATAATACTTGGAGCTATAATGCTTCTTGGATTTATTGGAAATCTTATCTTTAATAGAACACAAATCCCAAGTATTGTATGGCTACTTTTTTTTGGTTTAATAATAGGATTTATATTTCAAATCCAAGAAACAATACCAGAAAGCATCCTTAAAACAATTTCAAGTTTTGTAGGTGCTGTAGCAATTATAATCATTTTATTTGACGGCGGGATAAATACAAAGCTATATCAACTATTTAAAGGAGCACCACGCGGATTTCTACTATCAATTAGTACATTTTTATTTAGCATTCTTGCAACTATGATTGTTGTAGTTATAATATCTGCTACAATGATGCCTGCTATTCCTTTTGAAAATAGTATGATTGTAGGATTAATTCTTGGTGCAATTATTGCAGGAACAAGTAGCCCAATTGTTATTCCATTAGCAATCAGACTTAAAAACCTGCAAGATAAAACAAAAACAGCTCTGTCAATTGAAAGTATAATCACAGATCCACTCTGTATTGTAGTTGTACTTGCTATTAGCTATATGATAATTGAACCAGGGGCAGGAATTGATCTAGGGGAAGGTGCAAAAAGCCTAGTTAGCACGTTTTCTGTTGGAGCTGTTGTAGGTGCTGTTTTAGGATTATTTTGGCTTCCTATAATGCATAGAGTAAGAAAGGAACAATATTCATATGTTGTAACACTTGCTGTTGTGTTTCTAATCTATTCACTTACTGAATCCTGGTGGGGAGGAGCAGGAGCAATATCTTGTCTAATGTTTGGACTTGTACTAGGTAATGGAAAAAAAATACTAAAAACAATAAATTACACAGGTACATGCTACGAGGTTGATGTAGAGACCAAACAATTCCATGCGTTAACATCATTTATAATACGAACATTTTTCTTTGTATATCTAGGTATGCTTGTAAGTTTTCAAAAAATTGAATATATTTTTATTGGTATAATTATCTTAATTATTCTTTTTGTTATAAGATACCTGGCAATATTTATATCAACCTATAAAGGTGGATTTGAAAAAGATGATAAGCAAACCATGCTTGTTATGATGCCTCGTGGATTAGCTGCGGCTATACTTGCAATTATATATGGTCCAAGTTTTGTAGATAAACTAATGCCTGGGCTTGATGGATTTTTCAAAGACACTGCATTTGTTGTAATACTTGGAACAGCAATAATATGTACAATTGGAGTTTCAATTATTGCACATAGTGAAAAGAAAAAACAAGAAAATAATAGAAATAATGATATAAATAAACTAATAGGTAAATCTAAAAAATGAAAATTATTTTTTTTTTATTCAGCGAGTTCTTCCTGCAAATCAATAACCATTTCAGTAAGTACATCTTCGAAAACTGGATGCCGGTACTCCTTTACTGATCCATTTGCAAGATGTGCTCGTGCGACAAAATCACGACCATCTTTTAAGATCTCAATGTGAACAACTGTTTCCATAGATCTCCCTTCCTGGTTTAAATTCCGGAATCCATCAACTCTATTTATAATTTATTGTGGGGTAAATTTAAATTTAAATATTGGCTATATGCATCCTGGGACAAAGATATGTATAAGATAAGAAAACCTTCCGTTGCTGGTCAATTCTATCCTGGTACAAAAATTGGTTTAAATCATCAGATACAAGAATGTTTTTTAGATAATCGAGGAATCCAAAAATTACCAAAAATAGATCAAAGCAAGAAGGATATCAAAGGAATTGTAGTTCCCCACGCAGGTTATGTTTATTCAGGTGCTATTGCATCCTTTTCATATAATGATCTTGCAGCTGATGGATTTGCAGATACTTTTACAATTCTGGGTCCAAATCATACAGGAATGGGCTCGGGAGTTTCTATTATGACAGATGGTGCTTGGGAGACTCCACTGGGATCTGTGACTGTAAATTCAGAGATAGCTAAACAAATTCATAAAGGAATTATTGATTGTGATGATATGGCTCATCTTAGTGAGCATAGTATAGAAGTTCAACTTCCTTTTTTACAGTTTATTGCAAAAGAAAAAGATTTTGATTTTGTGCCTATATGTATGATGATGCAGGATTTTGAAACAGCATTTGAAGTTGGAACAATCATCGCAGAGACAATAAAGAATAACACAAAAAAAGTTGTTATAATTGCAAGTACTGATTTTTCTCATGCTGGATTTAACTATATGAGTATGCCCCCAAAAGGGGTTAGAGTTGATGACTATGCTAAAAAACAAGATAAATATGCAATAGATAAAATTGTTTCATTAGACCCGCAGGGTCTTATTCAAACCATTCATGATAAGAATATTTCGATGTGTGGATATGGACCTGTTGCAACTATGCTTGTTGCTGCAAAAAAGCTTGGGGCATCAAAAGCAGAACTTTTAAAATATGGGACATCTTATGAGGTTCATCCTGGGACTTCTTGTGTAGGCTATGGATCAATAGTTGTATATTAGGTGATTTAAATGAAACCAGTAAAAGACATAAAATTACAAAACGGTATGACATCAAATGATATAATCAAAGAATTTTACGAATCAGGTGGTTTTACTGCAAAAAAACTTGCAGAAGGTGTTGACATCCTTGAAGATATGATAAAACAAAAGGATTGCACAGTGTTTTTATCGTTTCCGGCATGTATAATTTCAACAGGTACAAGAGGAGTTATTAGGGAGATATTAAAAAGAAAACTTGTTGATGCAGTAATAACAACTTGTGGCACGTTGGATCATGATCTTGCAAGAGTATGGAAGAATTATTATCACGGAACGTTTAATGCAGATGATAAACACCTCCATAAAAAGGGAATTAATAGACTTGGAAATATTTTCATTCCACTTGAATGCTATGGAACTGTTCTAGAAGAAAGAATGCAACCTATACTTAATGATTTATATAAAATAAATAAAAAATGGTCCACAAAAGATATTATTTGGGAGTTTGGAAAACATCTTGAATCAGAAAAAAACGCAGAAGAATCCATTATGTATTGGGCATGGAAAAATAAAATACCAATATTTGTACCAGGGATAACTGATGGTGCTTTTGGTTCACAACTATGGATGTATTATCAGGAACATAGGGATTTTGTAATAGATCTTTTCTCTGATGAGCAGGATTTATCAGATATTGTTTTTAATTCAAAAAAGATGGGCGCTTTAATTGTTGGAGGTGGGATTTCCAAGCATCATGTTATCTGGTGGGCTCAATTTAAAGATGGACTTGACTACGCAGTATATATAACTACAGCAGTTGAACATGATGGAAGTCTTTCAGGTGCTAGAATGCGTGAGGCTGTATCCTGGGGAAAGATAAAAGAAAAAGGAACATATGTAACTGTTGAAGGTGATGCAACTGTTCTTTTGCCCTTAATGAGTTTAGCCTTATTTGAAAGAATTAAATAAAAAAATAAAAAAAGGGTGTTGTTTTTATTTAGAATTTTATGGTACCAGTACCCAAAATAGTAGTATTCTGCCAGTAGCTACTGTTTCATCAAATGATCCTTCAGCACAACTTGCATGGATTGTTATATCAATAGGTCCAAGACCAAAGAAAAAACCTGATTCAATTGCATATTCCTCGTCAACTCCAAGATTTAGAATAATATCTGATACATCAACATCTACTTTTTCAAATATGCCACCTGTTACAGTTATTGTATATTCAACATTAGTTGCATTAGCTTGACCAGTATTTTTTATAGTAGCGAGTACACCTATTCCACCAGAAATGTTGCCTATCTCAAGTTTTGGATATAGAGGTGGTTGTCCGCCATTAATTAAACCTTTCATACAAAAGTTAGCTGTTTCAGGGTATTCAACATCTGAATCAGTTAAATCCAACCATTCTGATCCCTCTTTATAAAAGCTTTGACCGGGTTCTGCTGCAGATTCAACCATTGTCCTAGTAGATGCTCCAAGTAATACAGGTACATCTGATGTTCTATCAAAAGCATGTCCACCTGAGGATAGTTCAAGATATATATAGAAATCATCACCTTGTGTTAATCCAACAGGGGTACTAAGATAAACTGTGTGAAATCCAAGATATTCAATGGTTCCAGTTTTTGTTGAAAGTTCATCAAGTAATTCTCCACTTTCAAACCTATCATATATTTTAACAGTGTATGTCACATCGTCAGCTGCAGTGAAAAAGCTAACTGCTGATAGACATTCATCATCGCCATCTGATACAAAAGCGTTGAATGCTTCAGTACAATCTGTTTTTGTATCACGCCATCCATGGTAGTCATGGTAGTAAGTTTTGTTAAATGGTTGATATACAACATCTTGAAATGATACAGCTCCCATCTGAGGTTCTTTGCAGCACCATTTATCATAATATGATATCCAAAAATAGCCATCAAGTCCCCAGCCAGATCCCCAACTGTTTTTGACAATCCAAGCTCCAGGACCTTCGGGTGCTTGAGTTACTTTAGAATCATCCCAACCTACAATTGCAACAGCATGATTTGGTAGAGAACTAGTACCTGGGGGTTGATAATGTATATAGTTTTGGATAAATCCACCATCATAACACATACAGGTTCCCAGAACTCCTTCAGTCATAATTATGTTTTTTATAGTATCAATATTGCTTAGATCTTCTTCTGCTACAAACCATTCTATATCATTAGGGTAATAGATATGATAACTTGGAAGATATCTTTCTGGTGGTGAACTAAATGATTGTCCATCAATGTCTCTTACAGCTCCTTCTCCACGTGTTAAATATGCAGAGGTTACCATATAATCGCCACCCATATGAACTTCAAGTCCGCCTCCACCAGGGTCATCATCATTGTTGAATGTATTAAATCCATTCCACCAATCAAGATGATATTCAGCAAGGTTAGGTTCACCTGTTTCCCCAGCAGCTGCCCAATTATCAGTCATCAAAAGATTTCCTTCCATTGCAGCCATAGCACCATGTGTCCAACATGTACCGCCCTGTTGATCCTTAACAGATGTTACAAAGTTTTCGCCATTAAAATCTCTCAAATCAAAATAACTAGGTGGATCATAAAGTGGCATTTCAATGTTAATTATTTCTTTTTCCTCACTTTGCATCGTTTTACTGATATCAACAATGCTTACACCAGCAGGCATACTAGCAAGTAGTATACATATTCCGATAATTATTATTTTTTTGTTCAATTTATTTCGCCCCCCAAATTTCTCGCGATGTTATTATATGTAACTAATATCATATAAACTTAACTCATAAGCGTGTTATTTAGAAATTATAAATTTATTTTAAAGTATACCATTAAAATTATATGGCTTTTAAAGTTATATCATCCTCCATATGCAGGGTAAAGAAATAGTTAAAACCCTAAAAAATAAGAAGAAAATAGCATCTTTTTTAATTACAAATTATAATATTTTATCAAGTGTTATAATTTTAAGTGCTGTAACAGGGAATCTAGGAGTATTTAATAAATCTCTAATGCTTTTATTTTCAATATATCTTATTTTTGGATTATTAATTCTTAACATTCCCATAAAAAAAACCTATTTTTCTATAAAAAATTACGATAAATCAAGTAAAAAAGTATTATTTTCTATATTTCTGATATCAGTATGTTTTTTGTTCCTGTTAAGTTCCAACTCTCAGATGATTTGGACTGCAAGTATTTCATTATTATTTGCTGGTTTAAATATTATTAATAATGAAATTCAAATTCAGAGAAAAGAATTATCTGTTTTGATGGTTGCATCATTTGTTTATGCTTTATTTTTTATATTTTTACAGACAATTCCAGGTTTTTGGAATATAATTCAAAAATTATCAATTGGTTTTTCAAAATTTATTGGTATAATCCTTGGTAGATCAATGATATTTGGGCCATCTATTACCAGTCTTTATATTTTAATTATTTTTATTATTTTATCAGTAGTTATATATCTTTTAACAAACAATAAACAAAAAATATTGAAAAAATTTATTTTAACATTAATATCTCTTATAATCATTTGGTCATTTTATGTTGTTATTCTAGGCTTTATTGGATTTTCCATATTCTATCAACATTTTGTATTATTATTTTTTTGTATTATTCCAATAAACTTTTTGATATCTAAATATAAAATTGATAAAACAAGTGCTATTATTTGTAAATTCAATAAATTTAATTATAAAAATATAGTAAAAAATGGTTTTGTATGGGCAGCTATTTTTATTCTTTTATCAACATTTTTAATCACTTCATTTGTAGGTGAACAAAATAATGATTCAACTGATCAGAAAATATTGTTTTATGGTAGAGATATGCTTGGAACATGGGATATCCCAGAATATGGGAAATATGGAAGAGAAGCATCTGGTATGTTTGGTCTTTTACCTATTTATTTAACAGCATCTGGTTATAAATGTGAAATAATTGTTGATGATATTGTAAATTTTCTAAATAAAACTCAGCCAGATATATTAATAGATAACACAACACAATATGATATCAACAATTCGAGTTTCAGAACTATTGACAGATATGTAAATATAACAGATTATGTAGATATTTCAGAATCAGAATTTATCAATGAAGATATCCTAAATGACGTTAAAATTTTTGTTGTAACAAATATAAATAATTCTTTTTCAAAAGATGAATTGAAGATAATTTGGAATTTTGTTGAAAAAGGTGGTTCATTACTTGTTTTGGGTGATCATACAAATGTAGGAGGAGTACAAAAACCATTAAATTCTTTAATAGAACCTTTTGATATAATCTATCGATTTGATTCTGCCCTGCCTATTGATTCAAAGTTTAGATGGCAAACAAGTTACGATATTTTACATCATCCAATTACATCCAATATAAAAAATGGTGATGAACTTCAAATAAGCGTAGGTGCATCACTAGATATTTCATATACATCCTTTCCAGTTGTA
>Ga0180432_10009010_pt1 | contig 12278 bp, 30 predicted proteins | sample SS_ome_10_FD_132414 | JGI IMG/M metagenome (GOLD analysis project Ga0180432, IMG submission 132414) | Hypersaline lake sediment archaeal communities from the Salton Sea, California, USA - SS_1_MS_2 metaG | ecosystem: Environmental > Aquatic > Non-marine Saline and Alkaline > Hypersaline >...
ATCAGAATATTCTGACGGTTCTGGAGAGTCTATAGACCTAAAAGGACTCACTTCTTTTAACTCACGTTTTTTATCTAATCTAAAAAAGGAGCTAGAAGATCATTTAAAAAAGCTAAGAACTGAATTTGAGGAGTTATAGTGATGGTATTTATAGGTAAGCAATTAAATGATCTATTAGAAGCCGATGGTCAACCACGTTCCTTGAATGACGATGGGCGTTATGTTATGATACCAGGAGGCAAGATCATTCCACTGGAAAAGTACCTGGAAATGATTAAACTTACAGATGTTAAAGAACTTGAGAAAGGCTCAGTCTTTAATGCAGCTATGGAAACTATGGAGAAGAAAGATGATAAGGGAGACTAGTGCAGAAATTAGAGCAGAAATACTTAGACTTGCTTGTATGTTTATGGAAATGGGTGCTAAGGTAGAGCTTGAGGAAAGACAAGTAACAGTATTTCACAATAACTGGCATACACACTATGGAAATTTCTCTAGACATTCAAAAATAGATGGCTGGGAAATTAAAAGAATGAGATCAGACCTCTATAACCTATATGAAGAATATATCAACAATACACTGGTCATGACATATGAGAGAGCAGAAAAGAAAGGTATTAATCCAACACAGTGGTTTATCGACCAGAGGGGTAATGATAAGCGTGTGATTCTAACACACGATAAAGAATGGAATGAGATGAAAGCTGCTTTTGAAGAGCTAAAGGAAAAAGTATATGAGTAAGAAAGTACCATCAAGAACCAGAGGAACTCTCCAGTTCTTCAAGAGACAAACCTGGAATAATATGAATAAGCGATGTGTTAATGGAGCATACCATGATGCAAGCAATCCAAAGAATGAGCCATATATTCGCAAAGGTGTAAAGATCACAATGACCAAGAGCATGTTCTATAGATGGTGCGATGCTAACGAAGCTAGTATTATGTGGTATTATAATAGAGGAATGACACCTAGCGTTGATCGTATCGATCCCAACAAAAACTATCACCCTAGTAATATACAGATAATCAGCCTTAGAAAGAATATAATTAAATCAAATGTAAAGAGGAGCTAAGTATGATTTATAAAAAAGATAATGTAAAACAACTGATTAGAGTCCATGTCCCTTCAATGTGTTTTACAGACAAGCTTGGTGAAGAGTTTGAGCTTGTAGCTACACCAGAACTTGAACAGGCTATTCTCACAATCAATTCAGCATGTTCCAAAAGAGCGTATGATCAGGCAAATTATGTATTTACAGAGTTTTTAGTAGATGCTAGGGACAAGTTAGTGGCAGCTTTTAAAAGAGGAGATCAAAAAGAGTTTATGGAAATACTGTTATTGATTGCTAACTATAAGAGAGAAAACAAGTTGGAGCTTATGGGAGGATAATATGCCATATATTAAACAAAAAGACAGAGATAAATTTACGGACCTAGAGAATGAGCTTCTATTTGCGGTTCCTTCCAATGCTGGAGAGTTGAATTATCTATTTAGCAGGATTGTAACTCTTTATATTAAGAAGAAAAGTCAAAACTACCAGGCATATAATGATCTGATTGGTGCGCTAGAAGGTGCTAAGTTAGAACTATACCGTAGAGGAATTGCTTTATATGAGGATCAAAAGATAGAGGAGAATGGTGATCTGTGAACTTAAAATATGAAGCTATATTAAAGATTGCCGGAATTGTTACCTTGCTAATAGCACCAGGTGGTATTCCATTACTCGCATATCTTGCATACAAGAAGAAAAAGAAAAAATGAAATACTTATTACTACTAGCTTTAATTGGATGCGGTCACTTTCAAGGTGACTATGACCATATTCATAATTCAGATGAGGTCAAGCCAGGTGGACCAACAGACCCAGAGTTTGACTCATACATCCTGGACTTTGAGCTTAGGACAGATAAAGATGTAAGTCATATCCCAGTACAGTTTGACAACCTTAAGGACAATAAAGTAGGAGTTTGCCACTCCTGGTCTAATGGTAAGAGCAAGATACTCATCGACCGTGGACAGTGGGAAGATAAGTTATCAGAACTACAGAAAGAAGCTCTGATATGGCATGAGTTTGGACATTGTGCGTTAAATTTCGGACATAATGATTCGCAAAGACCTGACAAGTGTCCAACGCATATAATGAACTGGCAATTACTAAGTGACTATTGCTATAATAAACACTATAACGATTATATAAGAAGATTCTTGGAGGACATGTGAAAGTAAATAAGGTGAGAGAAAATATTATACAATTAGATTACGATACACAGGAAGAGCTTGCATCTTCTTTTCTTCGTTTTCAAGAATATTATGAATCACCTATGTTTAGAAATATGATATTCACACTGGGACAGTTTCGTGAATGGTATAGTCAAGAGTATGGTGGATTTACATACTACCAAGATTGGAATGGATTTAATGTGCCTAGCTATGTGTTAGATACTTTTAGAAAAGGCTTGTTTGATCCACTTACTGAGGCTGAAAAGAAGATACTAGAGGTACTTCCAGGATCTCGTAATAAATACTATGTGATAGGGACTCATGGCGGTGGAGATAAGAATGTACTTGAGCATGAAATATGTCACGGAATGTTCTATACAAATCAAGACTATAGCAAGGAAGTTCAAAAGGCTATGGATTCTACAAAATATAAAGATTTAGAGCCAGTTTTTAGCTATTTATCAAAAATGGGGTATCATGGAGATGTTTTGGTTGATGAAGCTCATGCATATATAGGTGTTGACTATAAAGAGCTGGAGGCTGATGGTATTGGATACCCTGAAAAGCTCAGAGATAAATTATTAAACATTAGAGAGAAATACGGAGTATAGATGAACAGAGTTGTATACTTAACAGCAGCTTTATTGACATCGGTAGCTACAGCCTGGCAATTTGCACTTGTAAATTCAATATGGGGTATCGGTCCGATTATGCTTTCAGCATTAGGTGCTATTTTATTTTACGCAAGTAAGGATTTAGAGGAGGATAAAAATGAATAAATACAAGAAAATCATAGAGAACTGGTTTCTACATTTTTATTTCATTGTAAAAACCAATAGGTTAAACACAAAGCCAATTACAGGCACTATCACCACGATAGATGGCTGTATTGATGGTATGATCCAGGATCTTTTAAAAGAGTTTAGGAGTAAACCTTGAAAATTGTTAAGTTTATCCTATATTGGCTACCCTATTTGCTACTTGCGTCAATTATTGTTACAATAGGTGTAGTGGCTCTGGCATATGTTATGCCATACATCCATGAACTAATGGGGTTAGTATGAAGAGTTTATTAAATTTCTTATCAAAGCTTATTGTAGGTACTCTAGCTGTTGGCTTATTACTTGGTATCGGGTTAGGTATAGTAATTGGTCTTGTTGTATTAGCTAGAGAATTTGCTTCAGATGAGTTTGTAAAAGCTGCTTATATAGGTTTTAGTATCTTAGGCGGTTTGTTTTTGCTTGCAATGTGCTATATGCAAGGTGAGGAGATTTTAGAGCCCTATCAACACAAAGATAAGTATGCGTTTATGGAAGATAAAGAGCTTGAAAATTTACATGTTAGAATAGTTAATGAAATTGAGTACAGGAATACTAAGTAATGTATTACGATAATAAATACCTAACATTCTACACTGGAGAGTCTTATATAGAATACCCACCATTTTTCTATATAGACTTTTTTCGTACTAAGGTTAATCTCAAAAGAAATTGGCGTGATTCTAATGAGTTAACATTTTCAATAGGTCTGGCTGGATACTGTATGACAATTAACGTAAGATGGGGATATAAGGAAAGAGCTAGAACAAAGAGAGAAGAAGAAAGACATCAAAGAACTTTAGAGTTTTTAGAAGGATGGGGAAATGAGTAAATGCAAACAATGTAATGACACAGGTTATTACTACTGTCCATTCATGTTAATGGAAGAAGAGTGTGTTAGATGCGATGCATCAAAGAAACTATCAAATGAGGCTGTTGAAGCTGCTGTACTTAATGCAATGAGTTTTGGAGCACCAGATTTGTCAGGTGGTTTTACAATCGAAGATGGTGTGGTATACTTTAAGGACAAGTTAGGTCATACTAGTTTAATGATGGAAGAAGATGCTTATAATGCTTTTGTAAAGCAAAGTAAGAAACAAATAGACGAAATAAGGAGAAAGAAATGATTGAAGTAATTGTAGGGACAACTTTAGGTGTAGGTGTTGTAGGTTATCTAGCTTACGAGACTATTAAAAACGTAAACAAGCCAAATGGTAGAATCCTCAAATTTCAGGATGGAATACCTACAGAAGAAATTAACTTAGAATTAATACCAAACAGCATTGCTGATCAGATCGATATCGTAAAGCTGGCTTGTAATGTACACGAAGGACGTACAGTACTTACAGATGATGATTACATGAAACTACTTATGGAAATTGGGTATCGTGATTTATTTCACTTACTTGATTCTGTAGAAGAAGTACGATCAGCAGTATAGGAGGAACTATGAACCAAGAAGAAAGACAAAGAATTACAGTGATCAAGCGGTATAAAAACCGTAAGCTCTATGACACGGTAGCCCATAAGTATGTCACACTTGAAGATGTACGCAAGCTGGTAAAGGAAGGTCACGATGTAATGGTTGTAGATAATACAACTAAGCAGAATATTACGCTCATGACATTGTTACAAGCTTTCTATGAAGTGCAGAAGAAGAAGATTGAGAACGGTGATGTTGACGCTCCACGCATGAGTGACCTGATGGCTGCCTTGAGAGCTATGTAGGATTTTAATGGTTGTTATCGGAGGATGAGATGAAGTATTTATTATTTTTATTACTTTTAGGGTGTTCTGAAAAAGACAAACAAAAGAACAGTATGGAGGAGTCTATTGACGAAGTTACCATAAAAAACCAAGAATATATAAATAAAAATTATGTTGGAAAATGTTTTAAACGCTGGACAGGTTCTATAATTACACTAAAAAAAGCCAAATTACATAAATCAGGACTTCAAAGGTATGAAATATGTGGATATCCTAAATACTGCGACCACCGAGATTCTACTAAGTGCATAATTCATTTTAGCTGTGGAACAAATACTACAGCTCATTTTCTTTTAAGAAAGGGTAACTTACGTAATACAATAGAAACTTTTGGAGAAGAGATTAATTGTGATATAGTACAAAAGTTGAGAGTACGATAATACATATAGGGGTTTGAATTGAAATTACTTGATACACCAGATTATTATTCACATGTGGCTCACCTTGAGGGCTTCGAGTTGATTATTAACATGATTTGGTTTATCATTACATTCTACGCATCTATGATTGTGTTTATTATCATGAATGCGCTACTCACAGCAGCTATTTGCTGGAGTTTATTGTTTATTTTCAGGCTGTTAGGTATACCTTGGCTTGATGGTACTACAAAAGGTTTTATTAATAGGAGTTGATGTGACGTATTGGGATATTCAAAACATTTTATGGTCAATTCCAGCTATACTGGCAAGCATATATATGCTTTCAATGATTAAACATACTAGAGATCCATTTACAATTGCTAGTATAGTGTTTACGTCTTTAATTATGTTTAGTTTAGCAGTTGTAAACTATATATTTTTATGGTAAAAGGACTAGTATGAACAAAGAAGATATAGATAAGCTAAAGAAAGAAAATGACGCAATGAGATATATTATAAGAGAAACCATGTGGATGGCTCGTAGATATGCACACAAAAGATCTACGTTTGCACCTGGTTCAGTAAATGAGTGTATCATGTTGGCTGAGTCTATTGGTATCAATATTGACGAAGATGGTGCTGAGAAGATAATGTACGCTGAGGACGGTATGCTGGGTAAGTGGAATCCAGACACAGAAAGTTTTGAAGGAGAGTAGGTGCCAGTATACAATAAAGACCACAAGTTATTAGGGTACACAGTAGAAGGCAGTATGTGGACACCTAAGGGTATTAAAGTGTTATTATATGTAACATATTTAGCAGAGGATTATTTCGATGATGTTTGCAGTAAAATTCACGAAGGTTAAAAATAACCATAATAGAATCAGGACAGATGAAGTACTCGGTAAGACCGATGAGTTACCTCAGGTAGGTAAACCATTTATATTGATAGGAGAAGGTCTAGAGTTCGGCAATAGGATGGTAAATACCTCTCCAGTCAAGGAGATTGAAAGACATCAGCCAAACCTGTTTGTTTTAACCACTGAATCTGGTAGTATATATCATGTACAGGTATTGGGAGTATTAGATGAAAGAACAAATTAAGCCAATCCAACTTACCGTAGAAACAACACTAGAGCCGCTAGATGAGTTTGCTCTAGAACCTGTAGATCATACCAAACAAGAAAGAAGGGTTTATCTAGACAATCAAAGAGCACCTGACTTTATTGAAAAAGCTATTCTCCACTATATGGATTATAATATGAATGAATATTTAAACTATATTGAAAACAGGATGGAAAATGAAAATTAAAAGAATTGATGTAAACAACCCAATAGACATTAGAGAGAATCTCACTGATTCACTTAAGAACACTGGCTTTGCAGTATTTACAGGAAATCCAGATTTTACTTATGTGTATGACACCTGGAAAGATTTTTTTCAAGCTCCACTGGATGTTAAAGCTAAGTTTGCATTTGACAGATCGCAGCAACACCAGAATGGATATTTCCCATATAAGTCTGAGAACGCTAAGGGAGAGGTTAATCCAGATCTCAAAGAGTTCTATCAAATCTATCACAACACAGGATATCCTGATCAGCAAATAGCGCACCAGATGTTTGGACTACACGCTAGACTTACTAACCTGGCTAGAATTGCACTGGCTGAGATTGGAGAGGACTTGTACCTTGGTAATATTCTAAATGAAGTTACCAGAAACTCCCCAACACTGCTAAGGGTTATTTATTATCCAGAAATACCTAATAACGAGAAAGGTGTACGTGCGGCTGCGCACGAGGATATTAACTTAATCACTTTATTACCAGCATCTACGAACCCTGGACTCCAGGTTAAAGATACAGAAGGTAATTGGTACGATGTTGGGACAGAAAAAGGTGACATTATAGTAAATGTAGGTGATATGTTGCAGATGCTTTCTAAGGGAAAGTACAAATCAACTACGCACCGTGTTATTAACTTGCCAGGTGATAGGCTCTCTATGCCCATGTTTGTTCATCCTGTATCTAACTATAGCCTGGGTGAGATGACTGCTGGAGAGTATTTAGATCAAAGACTTAGGGAGATTGGATTAAAATGAAAATTATATTAAGTTATTTTGTTTCTATATACATGTTAGTTTCTTTATTTGTAATTACAGGTATGTTGGCAATGGGTCATCGCAGTAATGTACATGGGATACACTGTGAAGGCGACAGATATTATTATCATACGAAGACCAGGTGGTTTAAGATATATAGTAAATCTTTTAGACCAGCTTATAAGGTATCTTGCTACTTGCTAGAATCTGAGGAAGAATAATGAAAGACTTGCTGATTAAAGTAGAAAACCAAAACCCAACAGATGCTATCGTAATGATTGTGGATGACCACATGAGTCATATTAAAAGTCATATCAGATACATCTACAAGCCAGCTATGATCTTACATGTATTTAAACACTTATACTGGCACTATAAAAGAAAGAAAGCAGGTATACCTGTGATTGAAATGAGGAGTAACAAATGAGAAAAACAGCTAAGAACAATCCTGTAAAGACTGACACTGCAACAAACAGAAAGCTTATTTTAAAGTTTCTAGGAAACAGAGAGCTGACTGCTAATGAGATTATTGATAGAATTTTTAAAAGCGATATCAGATCGGGTAGGATTGAAGAAAGAACGTGGAAGTTCTATGTACACCTTAATAAGCTGTTCTCACCGCTGGAGTATGATGGTGTTATTGAGGTTGTCGATACTGTGACTGGTCCCACCAATAGACCTGAGAAGGTCTGGAAAGCCCTGTGAATCTAAAGCTTAAATTACATGCATGGTTCTATAGACGTACAGGTATTTACACCAAGTACGCTAGGAAGAAAGAGCAGGAGTTTGTTAATGGTGAGATAGGTGATGAGCAAGGTCTTGGAAGGGACTTACTCATAGGAGCCTGGCAAGCAAAACATGGTTTTTATAGAACATCCGAGCAGCACAAGATAGATATAAGGAAAAGAATGGAAAAAAGGAAGAAATTATGAAGTACGTTATTTTTGTGTTATTATTGTCTGGATGCACTACCTTTCCACCATGCAAGGATGTGCCTAAAAGTGAAAAACAGGAATGTCTCAAGAAGCATTATGAGAGAATGGAAAGACTTGAGAGAATGCAAGATATGGGGTCTAAGGGAATAAGATGAAAGTAATAACCGTAAAAGGTGAAGAATACGAAGTATTGCACGAGTTTCCAGTTATGTATGAAGGCTGGGAACTAGATCATTGTGGATTTGTAGTGAATAAAAATGACAAGCCTGCATTAGTACTATCAAACCATGGTCGTTTTTACTTTGCCAAGAATAAGGAAGTAGAGGAAAAGATTGCTGAGTACAGAGAAGCTATGAAGCTCAGCAAGCAAGCCCTGGTTATGATATATAATAAGAAACTTGATATCACGTAATGTGATTTCAAATAGGAGAACTAAAATGTGCATGATATGTGTTGATTTAATTAAACAGAGGATGACACTGGTTGAAGCCAGTCGAAATGCTCGTGAGATGAATACTACGAGAGCTGGCTCAGATCATTATATGGAGCTAGAGCAGGCTATTGAAAACCTGGATCTAGACAAGCTTGCCAAGGTATTGGACGAGGGTACTCAGGAGATTGAGTAATGGACGTAGTATTAGCTGCCTTTCTATCTCATTATCTAGCTGACTGGGTACTTCAGAGTCCCAAAATGGGGCGTGAGAAGTCCTCTAAGCTTGCTGTGCTGGCTATCCATATCTCCATCATATTCGGGGTTATCTTCCTCGGTACAAGCTATTTCCTGGGCGTACAGGAGGCTCTGAAGCTATCTGCTATCAATGCCCTGACTCATGCTATCATTGATTGGAATATTTGGCGATTCTATCGTGTTTCCGTGTACTTACGTAACAAAGATCGTGATATCAAGGACTTACAGAAGAATTACAAGTACTGGCTAGATCCAGTGTTTGGGTACTTCCTGGGCTTTGACCAGCTCCTGCATTTCCTCATTTTATATGTTATTTATCGATAATGTTCATAATTATGTACTAAAAAGTGTGAAAATGTGTATTATTATGTACATTATAATGTAACATATATTACTCATTAACCCCAAAAATAGCCCTTAATGTAACATATATTACTCATTACTAACAAAAATGGGGCTAAACTAACACATATGTAGTGTTATAGTAGCTTCCAGTAGCAAATAGTAGCCTGTAGTACCGATTAGTAAATCACAATCTTTATAATAAGACCTTCCTAAACACTATCTATATCTGACTCATAAAATATCCAAAACTACAATCTTTAAGATATGATAATTTACAAGATAACTAATAGAATTGATGATAAGGTGTATATAGGTCAGACTATAGGCTCTGTAGAAAACAGATGGAAGTCTCACATATATGATCACAAGAGAAAAGATTTTGTACTCTATCGTGCAATGCGCAAATACGGTATCGATAGCTTTACAATAGAAGAAATCGATGGTGCTAATAGTTTAAGTGAGTTAAATTACAAAGAATGGTTATTAATACACATATTCAATAGCTTAGCACCTAATGGATATAATTCTGCGACTGGTGGTAGAAATTCTAAACCAATACAAGAAGTTAAGGATAAAATATCTAAGGCTCATATAGGAAAGATTGTAACAAAAGAAGCTAGGAAAAATATGTCTATAGCTCAAAAAGGTAAGAAACAACCTAAAGAAACTGTCAAAAAAAGAAAAGAGGCGATGTTAAATAATCCCAAAACGTCTAAAAAAATTGTCAGAAACGACGGTGTAATATTTCCTTCCATATCGGAATGTGCTAGACAGACTAAAACTTCTACTGGAAATATATGTTCAGTACTTGATGGTAAAAGATTACAAGCAAAAGGCTTTCATTTTAAATATTTAAGTGATTTTAACGACAGGCAAGATGTAAAACCTTGGAACATACCCTACCCTAAAGAAAAAAAAGTACTTAGAGGTGATGGTGTTGTTTTTAATAATATAAAAGAAGCTGCTGACAATATGGGCACTGTAATATTTAATATATCTAGGGTAATTAAAGGTACTAGAAAAACATATAAAGGATACTCTTTTGAGTATTTGGAGAATATAGATGAGTAATGGAAAAGAAATAAGAATCAAGTGGGTCAGTGACGATTCCTCTATAGATCAGAGTATCCAGAATCTCCAGCGTAAGCTCCAGCAAATAAATCGAACTTCAGGAAACATTCAGAATATCCAAGAAACTGGAGGTCAACTCTCCAGTAGGGCTCAGTACGCTCAAAAAGCCTTCCAAAAAACCTCTACAGAATTATTACAGAAAGAATCTAGAGAGCTAGAGCAGCGTCAAAGAAGTGAAATGCAAATGCTTCTACAGAAGCAACGTGAACTTAATAAGTTAAATAAATCAGAAGAGAATATTACTGAAGAAAAACGCAAGCAATTGGAAATATTAAAGCAAGAGGTCAATCTCCAAGCCCAGAAGGTAATGGATATTGAAACCTCTAAGAAAAAAATAGACCAAACAATGCGTGATATGCAGCCAGGTGGACCTGGTGGACCAGGCGGTGGTGACGGACCTCCAACTGCTGGTGGTGGTGCTCCCAGAAATAAAGAAAGTATGATGAAGGATTTTGCCAGGATATTAAGATCCCTTGGTGTTGCTTCAGTATTAAATGGTGCTATTAATTTTGCTCAACATAGATTAGAAAGAGATAGACGTGTATTAGCTGATCAAGGTCAGACTGCTCAAATGGCTTCTCGTGAACTTAGAGAGGCAGTTGAGGGTCAAGGTATGCGTGGTGTATTCTTTTCTCAAGAGCGTAGACAAGCTATGCAGATGGCTGCTCAAGAACAAAGAGGAATGCGAAATATTGATCTAGCTAAGATTGGTGGTGGTATGGCTGCTGGTGCTTTAGGTGGAGCCGCTGCCTTTGGTGTAGGGGCTATTCCAGGTGCTTTAGCAGGTGGTGCTTTAGCCTTTGGCGGCATGATGGCTGGTTCTGACAGAATGTACTCAAGGGTATTTGACCAAGAGCAATATAGACAGCTACTTACCAGAGAAGGTATGCAGAAGTACGAGCAAAATAGAGCTATGCTTGAACTTCAAAACCCAAATAAAACAATAGCTTTTGAGGAAAGTCAAAGAAGAGCTGACAGAAATGTTCAACTAGAAAGAACATTAGGCTTAGGTGATAGAGATCTTTATGGTCAGACCAGGCAAGGTCCGGCAATGCCAGATGAGATCATGGATATCATGAATCAGCCTCAACTTAAAACAAGATATGAATATAGAAGAGTAGGTCGAGGTGCTGGTAATGTTGCAGTAGGTAGAGGTTATGATCCTACAGGAACAGCACCACTAAGACCAGGAGAAGGCGGTTTACAAGGTTCTCCCATGCCTTTTATGGGTGGAGAAGAAGATTTTAAATTTTATGAAGCTGGTGAAGGTGCGGCTAATCAAACAGGTTATTTAGACAGAATGAGAAAACCATTCGGTACTAAGTTTGGTTTCTCAGATCAAGATATTCAAGGATCAATCCAGTCACTGATAGGAGCAGGTGCTACTACAGAGGGTGCTCGTGGAATGGCTGGTCAAGCACTTCAATTTCAAAGAAATTTAAGACTAAAAAATGCTCAAGAAGTAATGGGTCGGTTATCTGGTGCTGGTATGCAAACAGATCAAACCGATGACGCAACACTAAGACTTATGGCTGAAGCTGTAAAGTTGGGTGTTGATGATTCTACCATGCCACAAGAAATGAAGAGAATGACTGCTGTTACAGCTCAACTTGCTACTCAAGGCGGTGGTTTCTCAGCAGAAGCTGTGGAGAACTTTGCTGCTGGTCTAACTGGCTTTAGTCAAAGTGAAATAGGAGGGGCTCAATCAGCATTTGAAGAGATGCAACAAAGAGCTAAGACTGCTGGTGGATTTGAAGGTCAGATGGGTATGGGCTTTCTCATGGGAGAAGGTGCTGCTGGTATACTAGGTGGTGAAGCTGCTGGTAAACTTAAGGGTGATTCTAAATTAATGAACGCACTTAACCAATTGTCTGCCGAAGATATCGATAGAGATCCAGGACTAGCTAAAGGTTTAG
>Ga0180432_10009012_pt1 | contig 12276 bp, 14 predicted proteins | sample SS_ome_10_FD_132414 | JGI IMG/M metagenome (GOLD analysis project Ga0180432, IMG submission 132414) | Hypersaline lake sediment archaeal communities from the Salton Sea, California, USA - SS_1_MS_2 metaG | ecosystem: Environmental > Aquatic > Non-marine Saline and Alkaline > Hypersaline >...
CCCGGCCAGGGCGAGCTGGGGGGCGTCCGGTTCTGCTGCTTCTGTGGCAGCGCGGACGTCGTCATCGACGTCCGCGACTCCTGCGTTCGGTGTCGCCGTTGCCACAAGACCCTCTACTTCAACTCGAAGCCGGCAGTGGCCGCGGTCATTCTTAGAGATCTCGAAGTGTTGCTTGTCACCGATTCTGGGCGCTCCGCCCGCGAGCAACAGTGGGATTTTCCAGGAGGTTTCCTTCTCTACGGGGAGTCTCCAGAGGATGGGTTGCGTCGGGAGTTGCGGGAGGAGCTTAAGGTCGACATCATGGTAGGAGACCTTCTTACGGCAGCCCTTGACCGATATGGTGGGGGGTCTCTCTTCTCACTCAATTTGTTTTACAGGGCGCGCCTCCTTTCAGACGGCATCGAGCATGGCGCGGAGATCGAGGAACACGGGTGGTTTCCTGTCGGCATGCCACCACCCATCAAGTACAAGAGCACCGCCTCGGTGTTATCAGGATTGACAGCGTCTTTGCGTGGGAGTGCCGATCATGCCAGGGGAAGTTGATCGAGAGCGCCGAGATCGGGCTCAGAGACTCTACACAGGTGCCAAGGCGCTGTTCGCCTTCAGGGATATTCCAGAAGGGATCAAGATCGAGATTGTCTTGCCTAATCCAGAGCGCACACGCGAGCCTACCTTAGACTGCAAGAATTATCCGCTGTTCAAGCACGAGGTCTCTCCGGATGACATGTATTCGGCCATCAGGGTGCACTCTCTCTTGACTGCGTGCTACGGCGAGGTAGTCGACCTGAGTTTTGTGGACTATCACCAGGATAGCGAGAGCCACCTAGTCCTAATTGGTGCGCCGTACACGAACAGATTGACCGCAGGCGCGAATTACCAGTTGAAAACCGATGGTGGCATCTACTTCCAAGACAATGAACCTGATCGTGAGATTGTCGGAAGAAAGGACAAGTACAAGATCGGGTTCGACAGGGACGATGTGCCGGTCAAGAACAGGTCCATAGTCCGCGATTACTGCTATCTGTCTCGGAGGCGCCTTAGCGGGAATCGAGTCGAAATCATCATCGCGGGCTTGAGGGCTTACGGGCAGAAGGCATCTTACAGTTTCCTTCACGAGGAATCGTTCTATAGGTGTGTGGCGCCCGTGCTTGAACTTGGAGACTTCCAGATCGTTGTGGAGGTTGCCGTATGCAATTGGAGCGTGCATGACTGGAAAGTCGTTGAGGTTAACGCCGGCTCGAACCTCGAGGGGCGGATAGCGCGCCTGAGCCCGCGTCAAGCGGCCAGCCTGTCCCAGTACAACGAGGCCCTGACTCGGCTGCAGAAGCGGAATCCAGGTAAAGGGCCCTTCAAGGACGCCGAGGTATACAAGGAGTGGAGAGAAAACCACGACCCCGGCGACAACTTGCTGCCTCAGGACACGTGGCTGCGCTACGTCCGAGCGGCCAGAAAATCGCTCGGCACGTCCAGGGACGCAGCGTTGAATTCGGGGGCCCCCGTGCGGAGTATCCGTGACCACGACGGACGCCGCTCTGGCCCTTGAAGCGGACCGAAACGGAATTCCTCCGGATTTTTCCCGGCGTCCGCGGCTCGTCCGCCGACCACATCGAGGCCAGTCCTTGGCACTGTGTCGTTGCGTAACCTCTTGCTGACGTTCAGGTTACGATCTCTTGCTCTGCTGGGCAAACGGACGGCACCGCGTCCCCCTTCTCCATCCGCGCGTCCTCCGCGCGCGTCCGCCACTGCGGTTCGTCCTGCTAATTAGATGGACCGGCAGAGAAGAAGAAGCCGTCAACCCGAACTCACGGAGGCGATCGTGAAACTGCTCATCACCGGTCTGGCCGGATTTGTCGGCAGCGTGCTCACGAGCGTGGCGCTTGGCCTGGGCCATTCGGTGCGCGGCCTCGACCGGCTCTGTTTCGGTGTCGAGCCGCTCCGGCCGTACCTCGCCAACCCGCGGTTCGAGCTGGTGCGGGGCGACATCCGCGATGCCGGGCAGGTCCGACGCGCGGTGCGCGGGGTAGACGCCATCATCCACCTCGCCGCACTGGTCGGGGTTCCCGCCTGCCAGCGCGACACGAGAGAGGCCTGGGAAGTGAACGTCGAAGGCGCGCGCACGCTCGACGGGGCGCGGCCTCGCGGCGTGCCCCTGATTCTGGCGTCGACGGGATCGGTTTACGGAGAGGTGGAAGGCATCTGTACGGAAGACACGGAGCCGAACCCGCTGTCGGTCTACGCTCGGACCAAGTACGAGGCCGAGCGAATCCTGCGGGACCGGGGCGCGCTGATCCTCCGGTTCGCGACCGGGTTTGGGCTGGCGCCCCGGCTGCGCCTGGACCTGCTGCCAAACGCGTTCTGCTACCAGGCGGTCCACGAGGGCAAGCTGAACGTGTACGAAGGCCGTTTCCGCCGCAGCTTCATTCACGTGTTCGACATGGCGCGGGCTCTCATCCTCGGGCTCGATCACTACGCGGAAATGGTCAGTCGGCCGCTGAACGTCGGGGACAACGCCCTGAACACGACCAAACTGGAGCTGGCCCAACTCGTCGCCCGGCGCGCGGGAGCTTCCGTCTCCGTCGACGAGCGTGGCCATGACCAGGACCAGCGAGACTACGAAGTCGACTACCGCCGAATCCGCGAGGCCGGCTTTCGGACGACGGTGTCCCTTGCTGCCGGAATCGACGAGATGGTCCGCGTGTTCATGTTCCTGAAGGAAGAGGGACAGTGGCCGGAGTCGGCCGACCACGTCCGGAACGCAGAAGAGCCCGAACTATGAAAGCACTACACGACGTCGGCCCGAGTCGGCCCCGAACCCCCGGAGACCAGAGCGGGCCTGGGCGGTCCCAGCCGGCGACCGTGCCCGGGCACGTGTCCCGACGAACCGGCCTGCCGAGGCTGCTGGCGATCCTGCTCGCGGATCGGCGGCACCGGTCGCACGCGGGGCCCGAGGACGATCGAGCGGGTCAGGGCTAAACGGCCAGTGAAAGGCACCCATACCTGTCGTACGGAGGTATCCCCATGACCGTCGGATCTTCTTGCATGCTCGCGGATCGTGCTCGGTCATCCGCTCGGGTTCGCCTCGAGCGGATCGACCAGCATTGCTTCATTGCGTACGGATCGTCCGGTGAGTATCTGGTCGACCTGCGGGAAATGTCGTGCGAGTGCCCGGACTTTCGGTATCGCTGTGGGCCCGGCGACATCCCCTGCAAGCACCTGATTGCCGCCTTGCGCGAGAACAACCAGTGGGATGCGTACTTGGCCGGCCTCCAACGAGGTCCGGCGAGCTGAGACGTGAAGGTGTGCGTCCAGAGACGACGTGCGACTAGAGACGAAAGGAGATTGACATGTCAGATCAGAAGCTCAAGTTCCGCTTCGGCGGCGGCCGTACGGCCGAGGTCGACCTGGACGTCGCCGCCGGCTACCAGGGCCAGGCCAGCGACGTCATACGTCGGATCCTCGCCGAACACGTCGAGGACTCCGAAGAGAAGCAGCAGATGCTCGACGGGCCGGTCGTCTTCGACCAGCTCACCGACGACGTGGAAAGGCCGATCTCTCCGACCCACGCGTGGTCCGACATCGTCGATCGCGCGGCCCAGGCCCAGTATTCCGAGATCGGCGTCGGCCAACGTCATACGGGAGGAGGCACGGCATGAAGCGCAAGCGAAGACGGAACCATCGAAAGCCAACGGCGTCGACGCTTCCGGAAACCCGTTTCCCGCGCAACCCGGTGCTGACGCAGCCGGCCGGGTTCAGCCCAACCGGCCCTGACCGGCAGGCGGCCGCGAAAGGCCGGATGGTCTTCTTCAGCGGACGAGTCATCGCCATCGTCGAGGCCATTATCGCGTACATGCGCCATTGGGAGGCCATCTGGTACTACCTTACCCCCAGCGGCGATCCGGTGGCCACGGCAACCGACGTCATCATTCCGCGGCAGGAGGTTACCTCGGCCAGTTGCACGGTCGACCCTCGCGAAGTCCTGCGTTGCGCGAGGCTGGCCGAGCGCCGCGGCGGCCGGATCGGCTTCCCGGGCCACGGTCACGGCTCCAACTTCCTGGGAACCAGCGGCCAGGACTGGCGGCAACTCGAAAGCCAGTGCTGCGAGGGGCTGGGGTTGACCACGAAGGTCTGCAAGACCACCGCCGGCGAAGTGCGTCCCGTTGCCGACGAGACCCACGGCGGGGCGCTCTACGAAGTCGGCTTCGGCGCGAACGTGAAGGAGACCGTCAGGATCGCGACCGGCAGCGCCGTGGAGGGGATGGCCGTCGAGCTGTGCGAGTCCCAGCGGTCCATCCTGACCTATTTCACCACGTCGAACCAGAGCCAGGGCCACCTGGTCGCCGGTCTGGAGGCCGTGCGGTGCAGCAAGTGCGGCGCCAGCGTGTACCGCAGAATCCCGCCCGAGGAGATCACCGTCTGCGTGGTCGGACCGATCGAGATCACCGACGAGCAGCGCGAGGCCATCCACGCCGAGCTCGCGGAGAAGGTTACCTCCGGCTACTGGGAGTTCAACCGTCCCCAGCAGGCGATCGACGACCACGCCTCCTGGCAGCCGGCCGTGGCGGGTCCGGTCGTTGCCCAGGACGGACAGGACTACGAGCTGTGGCGCGGTAATACGCGGATTGCCACGATCACCCCGGCGTGTCTCGAGGAGAGCGCCGCCAAGTGCGAGAGCCTGAGTCAACAACTGGGCTGGTCGACGTCGCAGGCGCAAGGCCAAGCCCAGGAGCCGAGGGCAAACCACGAAGAGGGAGGTTCGCAAACCGATGAGCATACTGGCTGAGACAGACCGCTACGCGCGGCAGGACGTGGCGTTTTCGGAGTCGCATCGCGGGGCAACCGCGCTACAGGTGTTCGGCGGGGACGTCAACGCGTTGTTCGCCAGGGCCCTTGCCGCCGGCGCCGCGGGTGCCGGCATCGCGCTCGCCTCCGACTTCCACGACCCGTGTGGCGACGGGTCCCACTTCCTGTCCGGGCCGATCCCGGACATGGTCGCGCAGATCAACCGCGAGGTGGCGTACCACTACGTCGATGCGTTCGCGGCGGCGGCGGATTGTGAGCCGATCCTGGCCCGAAGGTCCCACGCCTGGACCGCGCTGCCGATCGCCGACGTCGAGACGACGCGGCGCGTGCTCGAAGAGTTCCGTTCTGCCCGCATCGGAACGCGGGTCTTGCTGTGGCAGACCGGGCCTGGCGGCGTGTTGGTCGAACGATGCTCCGGTCCGACCGCGGGGCTGGACCGGCTGGAGACGGTGCCGCGTCTGGACGAGGTGCCTGCGGGGCGGCCGGAGTTGGCCATCCTGGCGGCCGGGGCCGTGCTCAGCGAGGTGATGAGCCCCCAGGCCTTCGAGGCAGAGGACGAGCTGCCGTCTTTCCGCACCGTGATGGTCTACTCCTTCCATCGGCGCGACCGCGTCACGCCGGTCGAAGAGGGGCTTTCACTCGGGGACCTGGCCGGCGAGATCGCGCTGGGCAGAGGACAAGAGACGATCGAGCTTACCGATCGGGAGCTCGCGGTCGTGGGGGTCGGCGCATTGGGCCAGTGGTACCTTCTCGGGCCTGCGTGGGCCGGCGAAGGCCTGCGCGTGGTGATCTACGACAAGGACCCGGAAATCGCTTTGCACAACGTCTCGCGCCAGCCGGTGGGGTGCCGGTCCGTCGGGCCGAATCCGAAGCCGCACGTGGTGGCGACGGAGCTGCAGGGCCTGGACCCGCGTGGTCAGTACCGGGCGGTGTTCCGCGCGATCCGCTCGCCGGAGGACTTCGACTCGCTCGGTTCGGCCGCGGCGGTTGCGGCGCTGCCTGACAGCGACGCGCCGAGGGCCGTCTCGGGGGACGCCGCGCTGGGCGCGGGCCTCCCGTTCGGCACGGCCGGCTCGTCGGTCCTCGGGGCCCAGTCGGTCGTCTGCCGGCCGGATCGCGGCGCGTGCGTGCGGTGCCTGTTGGGGCTCGACGGTTCGGACGGTTCGGCCGCTCGACCGGCGTCGTGTGCCTTCCAGGCGGGGAGCGTCGTGGGCACGAACATGGTCGGCGCGGCGATCAACCTGGCCGAAATGCGGCGGACGCTTTCCGGCCTGCCGCTGGCCAACGTGCGATTCAGCACCACCGGGCACCACGGAAACCGGCTGGAGCGGATGGTCAGCCATCCGCCGAACTGCGAGCACGTCGACGCCGCGCGAGCGAACACGTGAGACGAATCCACCGGAGGTGCCGAACATGAGTGAACCGCATCGAAATGGCCCAACAGGAACGGGCAAGTCGGAAGCCATTCTGCGCTTCCTTCGAGAGGCAGCCCGGGCCGCAGGGAGGCCAGATGTCTATCGGATTCATCACATCTCGCCAGGCAGCACCGGCACGGTGTACGCTCACGACGACGCCCGAAACATGGCCGGCGCGTTTCGTCGGCTGGCCCGCAAGCTCGCCGACGACTCCCGTCGCCAGCGCGTGATCGTGATAGACGAGATAGACGATCCGGATGGGTTGAGGGAGTAAGACTATGAGAACGACCGTTGCGGTGCGTATCGAACCCGGTCTGGACGAGGTCGACGGGCGACACCCTGTCGAGGACCCTCCCGGCCTGGTGTGCTTCGGGCAAGAGACTTTCGTCGAGGAGCCGCCGGAGGGCGAGGCCACGGTTGATGGGCTGCCGGTCATCGTGCTTCAAGTGATCAACGATCGCGACAGCTTCCGGCTGAAGTCCGGCGGGCCGATCTACACCGAGTGCCGTCGGGCGGTGAAGCGGGTTGCCGGCGAGGGGCGGATTTGCGGTTTCACAGGAGTGCCGATCGAGGGGCCGGCCCTGGAGTGCCCCTGCGGCTGCGTGGTCAGGGCCGAGGTGGCCGACAACCCGGACACGGCGTTTTGCCCCCAGTGCGGGGCGGATTTGCCCCGACCCCAAGAGGAAAGCAACACCCATGAGTAAGACCTGGACGATGCACGTGCTCGGGTGCGGCACGGCCGCCTATTGGCTGGTCATGATGCTGGTCGACCTGATCCGTTCGTCCCTCCCGTCGGGGACGGGCGACTTGGACCGCCTTCGCCGTATCACCTTCACGGACGTTGCCCGGGTCCGGCAGCACAACCGGATCACGTGCCCCGGCTACCGCCGGTCCCTGTGGGGCCAGCTCAAGTGCATCGCGTTGGCAGGGCTGATCCGGGCGAGATTGCCCGCGTCCGTGATCCTGGAATCGTATCCGATCGCGGTCGAGGAGCTCGACTGGGCGCGGCTCTTGCCGGCGCAGGACCTGCGGCGCGGGGAGGACACGGTGATTGCCATATTGCTGGACAACTGGGACAGCCGGCTGGTGGCCCTTCAGGACGTTCGGCAGCGCGTGGCGGAGGTTTGCCCGGAGGCCGCGGAGCACGTCCTGATGGTCACGGTCGGCCTGGACAAGGGGGCGGCCCAGGTCTGCACGTTCACGGCGGACCGCCGGGACCACTGCCCGTTGTGCTGGCTGCCGAGCCTTCCCATGCCGGAGCCGTGCGCGGTGTTCGACGCCCAGAAGAGGCTCCTTCGGGGGAACCTGCACCGCGAATCGCAGGCGGCCGCGAAGCTGGTGTTGCAGATGATCGGCGACCATCGCCGGCGCAGCGAGCGTCCCAGTCCCTGGCCCAACACGAACAGCCACGTGCTGCTGCCGAGCGCCGAAGCGCCGGGCGGCTCGGTCGAGACGCGGCCGGGCCGGCGAATGCCCGGGTGCGCAGGCCCCCATTCCGCCAGCGTACCCGTTCGCTGGGACCACGTCCTTCCGTCGTTGGACGCGTTCCGGCGTGGCCATGACAGTCGCCTTTCGCTCCGCGAAAGTGGCGTGCTTTCGGGGAGCAAGGGGCGTTGACGTGTGGGAGAACGCTACTTTCGCGGAGCGAAAGGCGACAGTGCTACTTTCGCGGAGCGAAAGGCGACAGTGCTAAGCCAAGACAGGAGGAACCGATCATGACCGCAACGGCGATGAAGACCGAAGAAATCATCCGGGCGTTGCTGGCTTCGGGAAACCTGGGCGACGTCCGAAAGGGCGAGTGCATCCGCCGCGTGCACGCGTTGGAGGAGGGCCTCTGGAAGGGGCGGTTCCGAATCGCGGGGTACGCCGTCGAGCAGCGGTCCCTGGTGGTGCTTTCCGAGATGCGCGTGCGGGGATGGCTCTGGGAAAACGGCAGGCCCCACGTCCACGACCGCTGGCTGCTGGCGACGGCCCTGCCGAGCCATTACCCGGCGGCGATGCCCCTGGTGCGATTCCTGGACAAGGTGCCCTTCAATCCGCACGTGGTCAGCCGCCATCACCTGCCCGAGACGGCCGGCATGCCGCCGGAGCTGCAGGAGTACGTCCGCAACGGGAACGACGGTCTTTGCTGCTACCTGAAAGGATCGGAGTGGTCGCCCAAGGAGTCGATGGGGTTGCCTTTTGTGTATGCCCAGGTGAGTCGCGTGTTGGTAGGGTACGTGCACGGGGAGGCCATGAGCCTGAATCCCGTGGCGCGCGACTGGGCCATCCGGCACGCCGACCAGTTGCCGTTGGGGCCGCCGCTGCCCTGGCCGAGCCGCGATCAATGGGCCGCCGCGCCGACCGCCGGCGGCGAACCCGAGGCGATCGATTGGATCGAGGAGGACCCGACGTGATCCACGAGAACAGCCAAGCGATCCTCGAGCCCGTGGCGCCCGAGTGCCGCGAAGCGGTGGTCCGGCTGGCAAGAGAGATCTCGCGCCGCACGCGGCTGGAGCTCACCGTCACGGAGCACCGGGACCCCGACTTCGCGCTGGAAGGACGCAAGACCTTATGCGTGGAGGCGGTTCTCGCCAGCGTGGAGCAAAACGACCCGTTGGCCGGCTGCAACGTCCTCGAGGATGCGCCGGAACCCCAGACGGATGCCGGTGGCAGCGTCACCGGGCACTACCTGCGGAATCTTGAAGCCGTTGCCCGCAACCCCCCGGCGGCGCGGGCTGTGCTGGAGAAGCTGAAGGCAAGGCCGGGAACCACCAGGAAAGGCCGGCGGAAACGGTCCGCCCGAACCAGGCGCTAGTGATGCGTGATACCTGTACTCTTGTTGAAAGGAGCGACGACGTGAGTGAAACCAAATTGAAAAGGTTGACGTTCGCCATCGAGGGACGCGAGCCCCAGTCGGGGTACGTGCGCAATCCCCAAGCGACACTGGGCTCTGTGGCTACGCAAGTAGCTTCCAGGGTCGGACTGGCGGGCACCTTTCAGTGCCTGCGTGAAGACGAGGACGGCGAAACCCTGTTGTCTCCCGAGACGCCTCTGGACGAGATCCCCGAGGAGACGACCATTCGCCTGTCGCCGCAGTACACCCCGGCGTAAAGTCTTTCCGCAACGGCAAGGAGACTGCCCATGTCTTGCGACACGGTGGGACATCACGTCGCGATCCTGATGTTTCAGGACAAGCAGGTCAGCGGGTACGGGGTCCGCGACCTTCGGACGGACTTCGCGCCGCTGACCAAGGAATTCCTGCATCGCGTCGCGGGCATTCACCCCGACCTTGCCCGACAGCCGTGCAGTCTCCGTGCTCGCAAGGGGACGCTGCCGACGGGCAGGCCGTGTTTGTCCCTGGAGGCGACTGTCGCGGGGGAGGCGGCGCCCGTGGCCACCCGCGACGTGCCTCTGGAGAAGTTCGCGGGGGTCGCCCGGGCCATGGCCGACTCGATCGGTCTGGCCGGCCAGTTCACCTTCGGCGTGTTCCCGTTGAAGGGGGACGATCCGCTCGTGGTCGACTGGGATCGCCGCCGCAAGGCCGAGGAGACTGATTTTGTGTTGGACGAAGCGGAGGTGGAGTTGCGGCTGCCCGACGACTTCTCCGTCGGGCAGCCGCCGGGGCAGTCGCGCGTGCTCCACGATGCGGGTACTTGGCTCCGCTGCCTCTTCCGCCGGACGTGTTACGACGAGTATCTCCAGGCCGCGGCGGCCGAGCGGTCGGTGGAAAGGGCCTGGATCGCCACCGGGCATACGTACCTGGAGCCCGACGCGTGTACCGTCGTCATCGAAAGGCTGGTCGAGACCTCCGGCGAGTCCACCTGGTGCTCGCTGACGACCGACGGAGTCGAGGTGGACCGCCTGCGTCGTCGGTTCGGCGGCCGGCGTCAAGGGTACCTTCATCTACATCCCCCTTACATCGTCGACGACAAGGGGCAGAAGCAAAAGGTCGCGCCCGCCCCCAGCGGGGCGGACCTGGCGCTGGCGATCAATTTCGACAGGGTCCCCCGCCCCACCGTCTACCCCCTGTGCCTGTTCGGCGTCGATCCCGAGCGGCCCGACGGCGACCTGGCCGTCTACGGCTTTCAGGACGGCGTGTTGACCCCGATCACGACACTACTGGAAACGGAGTAACGAGACGATGCCGAGCGTAGCTGAAGCCAAACGATTCAAGCGGGAGATCGAAGCGATCGCGCAATTCGTGCAGGACAATCCGGATACGTTGGAGGATCCGACCGTAGCGTCCCGGGCCTTCTCGCTCGTTCGACGCGCGTGCGGAGGAAACCCGGAGCTTGCGCAGCGGGAAATCACGCGGCGATATCTCAAGGCCGACAGCGATCTCCGCAAGGTGCTCCGGGACCTCAAGAACCTCAAGCAGCCGATGTACACCCCCGCCTGGATCCTCGGCGGGCCGACCACCCACCGCAGCAACGGGTCGGACTACAAGGTGGTCCAGGCCATCGTGATCTCGGGCGGCCACCCCGGCCAACCGCGGTTCTTCAAGGTCGTCGAGAACCCATTGGGTGACGGTGACAACGGCCAGGACTCCAACGGCACCGGGAAACCGGGACGCAACGGCCGCTCCCCCCCGTACCTCGGACTGGTCGATCCCACCGCGGGGCTCTACATTTCCTCGCTGGAAGAGCAGGACCTGCCCGACCTGTTGCTGCTGGCCGAAGAGAAGCAGGTCAGCTCGGTCGAGGTGAAGACGCAGATCCCCGGCATCGGCCAGATCAAGGTCGTCGAGCGCGATGGGTCGGAGGGGAAAAGCCGGGTCTTCTGCGCCGAGAGCCTCGCCCGGCAGAGCAAGGAGATGATCGAATCCGGCGAGGCAGTGACCGTCGACGTGGCGTGCGGCATCGCCCAAGGAATCGTCACGTCGCGTGGAAAGGTCTACGAATCGTTCGTGCAGTTCCGCAGCGCAGCCGAAATCCCGCCCATCGGAGAGATGGTCTGGCCGCGGAAGCTGCACAAGGAGTTCAAGAAGGACGTCCGCTACACCCTGCAGGGACGGCCGGTGTGCGTGGACCTTGTCGGGCCCACGGGGACGGGGAAGTCGGAGGCCGCGCTGCGCAACGGGGGCGAGGCGGCCCGGGCCAAGAACGCCCGAGAAGTCGTCTTCCTCGACATCTCGCCAAGCAGCGCCGGCACCGCGTACGTCCACGAGTACGCCCGAACCATGGCCCGGGCGTTTCGCCTGGCCGCCAAGTTCGCCGACGACCCCCGCTATCAGCCCGTGATCCTGATGGACGAGGGAGACGACGTGCTGGGCCAGGGGGACGGATACGCCTACGCCCACAACGACGAGGAGCGGTTCGCGTTGCAGCGGCTCCTCACCAATATTGCCCCGGGCGTGATGGTCTACGTCACCCGGAACATCCGCCGCCATCGTTCTCTGCCGCCGGAGATGGCGGGCCGGCTCAAGACGCGGGAGTTCCCGCTCCCGAATCGCGAAACCACGAGCCGGGTGGCGGCGCTGTACTGCACGGCGGAGGTCGCCGCGCGGTTCGGCCTCACCAAGGAGGCCTTCGGCCAGCGCGTCGCGGACAGCATGTTCTCGTCGCACCGCGTGCTCGGCGTGGCCCACTTCCACAGCGGGGCCCGAGTGCCGGTTCGGGTCTGCGACCTCCACCAGTTGGTCGCCCCCCGAAACGTCAAGACCATCGTGCAGAGCTTTTGCTGGGACGTCGAAGACGGCGAGATCGACTCGCTCGAGGCCCTCTTCTCCCAGATCGACGAGCTGCGGGTTCCGGACCTCAGCGCGCGCAATTTCTGGGAGCTCACGACCCTCCAACGTCCCAACGACGATACCCTCCGCAGCGTGGAACTCAATCGTGCATGACCGTCATGCAATGGACCTACGATCCCAATTTGACGAAGAAGGCCGACGGCCTGTTTCCGGGCTACCGGCCCAGGGTGGCCCGGAGCGGCAAGCACTACCGCCTGGATGAGTCCCCGTACGGGCGTATTGAGATCATCTCGATGCGGGGGTGGTTCCTGATCGCGGCGAACGCCCCGCCCGAGGTCGCGTCCCCGGCCGATCTCGATTGCCTGTCGAAGGACATCATCCGACACCTTC
>Ga0180432_10009013_pt1 | contig 12275 bp, 10 predicted proteins | sample SS_ome_10_FD_132414 | JGI IMG/M metagenome (GOLD analysis project Ga0180432, IMG submission 132414) | Hypersaline lake sediment archaeal communities from the Salton Sea, California, USA - SS_1_MS_2 metaG | ecosystem: Environmental > Aquatic > Non-marine Saline and Alkaline > Hypersaline >...
AAGTATTAGAAAAATCTCAAATTTATCACCTATTGATGGTGCCGATAAAATTGAAGTGGCAACTATTGACGGTTGGAAAGTAGTTGTTGCAAAAGATGTCGGACATAAAGTCGGTGATTTGGTTGTTTACTGTGAAGTTGATTCTTTTTTACCGATTAAACCTGAGTTTGAGTTTTTGAGAAAGAGTTCTTACAAAAAAATGTCTGATGGAACTGAAGGTTTTAGATTGAAAACCATTAAACTTCGTGGGCAAGTTTCTCAAGGATTAATACTCCCTGTTAGTATTGTACCTATCGCACAGTTTGCAACATCACATGAATTACCTGAGGGGTTAGATGTGACTGAAATGTTGGGTATTGTAAAATACGAACCACCTATTCCTGCAGAACTAGCTGGTAAAGTTAAAGGTTTGTTCCCATCTTTTTTACGTAAAACTGATGAAGAGAGAGTTCAAAACTTGGCAAAAGAATTCGGTGAATGGGGATTTCAATCAAAACACCAATTTTATGTTACTGAAAAATTAGACGGGTCTTCCTCAACTTACTATATGAAAGACGGTGAATTTGGGGTTTGTTCAAGAAATCTTGAGTTATTAGAAACTGAAGGTAATACTTTTTGGAAAGTCGCTAGAGAACTTGACCTTGAAAACAAATTACGTAATTACGGTATGAATATATCTTTACAAGGGGAGTTAATTGGTGAGGGAATACAAGGAAACCCTTATAAAATAAAAGGACAAACCGTTAAGTTTTTTAATGTGTTTAATATTGATACTCAAGAACGAATGACTTTAGGTGGTTTCTTGAAAGTAATGGACGATTTAGATTTGGATTTTGTACCTTTCTTGGATATGAATTTTATGTTACCAAGAACCATAGATGATATGTTACAATATGCAGAAGGTAAATCTAAATTAAATTTTGGTGCTGAACGTGAGGGTGTTGTTGTTAGAAGTATGGATATGACAATTAGTTTTAAATCTATCAGTAATAAATTTTTATTAAATGAAAAATAAATAGTATCTTTGTGGTATGTTAGACGTTTTAAACAAATATTTGGAAGAAGAGCTGGTGATGAAACAAGTTCACCCAACTCTTCCTTTAACTATTTGGAACTACACAACCAAGACTCAATATGGTTTACCATACAATTCTTATGGGTATTGGGATGAAATTACTTTACAATGTCGAGGATTAGTGACTGATGATAAAGGAAACGTAATCGCCAGACCATTTAAAAAATTTTTTAATATTGAAGAAAATAGACATACTCCAACACAAGATTTTGAAATTTTTGAAAAAATGGATGGTTCTTTGGGGATAATGTTTAAATATAACGATGAACTAATTTGTGCAACTCGTGGTTCATTCACCTCAGACCAATCAGTTTGGATGACTAAATTTGCTAAAGAATACAATTATCAAAATATTATTGTTGATGGCTTTACTTATTTATTTGAAATAATATACCCTGAAAACAGAATTGTTGTTGATTACGGTAAACAAGAAAGGTTAGTATTATTGGGTATTATTAAAACTGAAACTGGTGAGGAAATACCTTATGATGAGATATCTTTTGACGGTTGGGATATAGTTCAGAAGTTTGATAAATTTAAAGACTATCAATATTTGAAACATGCCATACCAAATAATAAGGAAGGATATGTTGTTAGATTTTCAAACGGAGACAGAATGAAAATTAAAGGTGAAGAATATCTTAGACTACATAAGATAATGACTAATTTATCTACAACTTCTATTTGGGAGGTATTATCTAACAATGGTAAAATGGAAGACTTTTTAATTAATGTTCCTGATGAATTTTATAAAAAAATAAAGGAATATGAGAAAGGTTTAAAATACTCATTCTTTCAAATTTCAGAGTACTGTGGTAAACTACATGATGGTTTTAGATATGGTAAATACAATGACATATATCCCGAACCAATCAAAAAAGAATTTGCCGAGTTTATTATGAAAAACACAAAACCTGAATTTCACCCAATATTGTTTGCAATGTGGGATAAAAAACCGTATGACTATTTAATATGGAAATTATTAAAACCTAAGTTTGAAAAACTATAAATCTGACATTTTGTCGGATTTTTTTTTATCCTCTAATATTTATAAAACAGAAATATTTTATAAATAATGGGGACAGAAGTTATAGTTGCATTTATTACGGGTATTTTAGGGCCAATAATATTATTATATTTAAAAAATAAATTTGAAAAGAAAAAAACACCTGATATGGTTAAAGACGCTTTACGTGTCAGTGAATTAGTTACGTCAAAGATAGAACATATAAGAGAAGAATTTTCGGCGGACAGGGTTTGGATTACACAATTTCATAATGGAGGACATTTTTACCCCACAGGAAAATCAATGGCTAAATTTAGTATTATATACGAATCGGTAGGTTCAAACACAAATTCAGTTCAATTAAATTTTCAAAATATACCCGTAAATTTATTTAGTAGGTCAATAAATCAATTATTAGAAAATGATGTAATTGAAATTCCTGAATTTAAAGATGAAACAATCGCAACCTATGGTTTAAAATATATTGCCGAAGATACTGGATGTAAATCAGGATATCTTTTTGCTATAAAAACAATTGATGATAAATTTATTGGTGTTTTAGGGTTAGATTATACCAAAAGAAAAACTAAATTAGGTATAGAATCAATAAACCACATATCAAACCATGCGGCATCTATTGGAGGTGTATTAATGGGTCATTTAAACGCTTAATATATTTGTATGTCTAATTCTTCATTTCAAAATCCAGCAACTTACGGACAATTTAAACTCACCGACACTAAAAGTGCATCATTAATATCTTACCCTAATTCAAAACTATCTTCACCGTATGCGGGTGTTGTGGTTTATGATATGACACCCGATTGTGAAAATTCAATAAAGATTAAACATTCTTTTAATGATGAAATTGTTTATTCAGTATTTTGTGGTGTTAGTCAGCAAATAGTAAGTAATGGTGATAAAGTTAAACAAGGTGAAATGATAGGTAAATTTGGTGATGATAAAATAAAATATTTTATTGTTGATTCTGAAGATAGAAAAAAACCTCTTGAGAACTTTTTTAACCCTAAAGGAAAACGTGACAATAAAAAAGACAAAACAACTACCACAACAACAACTTTAAAACAAAAACCCAGTGATAATGAACTCCCAAATCCATTCATGGATATTTTATTATCACCATTTAGTTTAGCGACAAGCCTTGGTCAAGAAATAAAAAAAGATGTCAAAGGTCTTTTTAGTAAAAAGAAAAAAGAAGACAAAAAAGACGATGAAGAAAAAGATAGTTTGACCGAAGAAGTTTTAAGAATTAAAAAACTCATGAAATAAAAAAACCCCTCAATGAGGGGTTTTTTTTATTTGATTTCTTCATAATCTTAGTTAACAGTATCCACTGATGTAGTATCAGTGTTAATCACAGTTGAATCAACAAGAGTTGAGTCGTTTAATACCTCGGTCCCTTCAGTGTTACCACCTGAACAAGAAACCATTACCATCGAAAGAGTAATCATTGTTGCGAAAAATAGTTTTCTCATAGTTTTAAATAATTTAATTTGATTAATAAATAGGTTAAAATGGTCAAAAAATCAATACACTTGTGAATTTTTTTGTTAAAAATAAATTTTTAGTTATTTAGATATATTTATAACTACAAAAACCTAAAAAAACATTGTTCAGGGTATTGACAGAACAGATTTTTTTATTACCTTTGTAAAACAATTCGGAAATGTCCGATACGTTCTTTGAAGATATTGGTTACAGAAACAGTCTAGGTCCGTAGGGCTACTGTTGTATGTGAGGAAAGTGACTACGGAACAAACGTATACTGTATGAAACAAAGCAGATGTCCTTCACATTTAAAGTGTTAATGAAACATATAACCGCAACAGTTATTGTAATCAAAAAAAGTGAAAGAAAAATTTGGAAGATTAAAAAATTCTTCTTAACTTTGTAAAAGATTTGAGAATGGCAACGATTCAGATACAACTCTCAAAAGTTCTTTGAAAAAAGTGAAAGAAAAATTTGGAAGATTAAAAAATTCTTCTTAACTTTGTAAAACAATTCAGAAAGGAGGTCTGGTGTGAACCCGATATAATAGAGTGAGGAAACTCACCCATTAAGCGAGTCGGTAGCATATTCTGAATTTTCAGGGGTGGTAGTACAAGATGTACAAGCCTAACGTGAGGTTGTAAAAGGAAACGTAAACTTCCTTAACTTCGGTAAAAGTCCGAACCACCCCCGAAAAAAAAAGTTTGAGAAAAATTTGACAAATTGAAAAATTCTTCTTAACTTTGTAAAACAATTCGGAAACGTCCGATGAGTTCTTTGAAATATTGAATTATCCATCAGGTGAAAGTAACCCTTCGGGGTGATGATAATCTGTAAATGATAATCGGCCGTGTATGGTCGTTAAATAAACCACGAAAGTGGGATAAAGTGAACCCTTAGTGTGTTGGGTTTGCGTCTTGAGAAATCGAGGTCGAGTACACAAGCGGGATACCGTTTAACCTTGAGTACCGAGGGCAACGCTGTAGGGAAACTGGTTAGGTGATTGGGCGATGTGGGTCGTCTGATTGAGGTGGGAACACCAATAGGAATAACCCGTAGGAATCAAACAAAAAATGATGTTCCAACGTCGTTATTGTGGGTTCCAATATCAGAGGATACTTAAAACCGAAAGGTATGATAACAAACGGGTGGTGCCGACATTATCCTTGACCTTAGCTTACCAAAGCATGTGTCTTGAAGTAGTCTTGAAGTATGGAGGTGGGGACATCTCACGGAGTAGTTTGGTATTTTGTTGTTCAAAAGATAACAAAGCCTATGACGAACCACTACTTCGACAATCCACAACACAATCTCTTTATTTGAATTAAAGGTAATTTAATAACACAATAGAAGGAAAAGTGTTCGTCAGGTTTGAATGAAAGGTGACTACTTAGTCACGGGCTGTCCGTGGCACACAAAGGCCCCAAGCCGATGTGTAATTATCCGAAAAACCTTTAGTCCCGCAAGGACGAACTGAGGAGGCATCCTCGGAAAGAGTCAAGTAAGATGAGAGTAATTCAAACCTCAAGGAGTGGTAAACCTAAAAGACCGTCACTGAGAAATACTTCTCAAAAGGAAGTGGAAACGGGAAGAAACAATAATGTCCCTAAAGGTTCTCAACAAAAGGTGTATTCTCAGCCCAAATTTTTAAAATATTGTGGGGTGGAGCAGTGGCAGCTCGTGTGGCTCATAACCACAAGGTCGGCGGTTCGAACCCGTCCCCCGCAACAGTGACTCCAAACAATGGAATAGTCGGTAATTAAAGTTAGCCCGAGAAGTTATGAGTATAAAATGTTCTTCTAAATGGTCTTTAAGGTTTTTAGGGTGATTGATTTGTAATCTACACAACACCAAGTTTTTTTTCCACAAAAAACAAAAAAAGTAATGTTACCCCGTTGGGTCAATCCAAGACCACCATGGTTACTGTAAAAAAATGGTAAGGACTAATTTTTAGGATGTGGATAGTATTATAACCACAGTGTTTAATGGTCCCAAAACATACAAACACAAAAATCTATACTCGTGAAACTAGTACCACCCAACGACATAGGGTTCTGTAGTTGTGTCACTAACGACTCAGTAGGTTTAAATTCCTAGGACAAACAAGGGAAGAACGACTCGAGAAAGTTCTTCCCTTTTTTTATGCACTAAAATATAATAATCACACAACACTAATATATAATTTTATCACATAAAAAAACCCCATCCGAAGATGAGGTTTAAATGGTGGAGGTAGAGGGACTCGAACCCTCGTGTTGCCCATCTTGACTACTAAGGACTACACGCTTAGGATAACATTTTCTAATGTTCCAAAATAGTCGGTTTGTTCTTCACCATCGTAAACCTAACAACCAATGGACGATTCGATTTAGGGTTCAATCGTTTTTCCACCCTGTAAGGACTTCTGTTCCTGGGTTAATGTCCTCCCGACCCGAATGGTGTTTCCTAATCTGATTAGGCTACAACCGCAGCGTCTTCACGGATAAGACCGATAGTCGCCATTTTGTTTAGAACGTTGCCGTCTAATTGTTGACTCCATAGATTTAAGTGATAGGAACCCTCTCACTGCGTGCCCCGAATAACCAACTATGTCAGTCAATTCCGAGTTACCCCCATATGTTAAAGAACTTAATTCTTATACAAAGATAAGAAAGTTTTTACTAATAACAAACTTTTTATATTTATTATTTAGATAAATATACATGGAAGATTCAAACAACAGTGATATATATGACGCGTTAGTCCAAATTAGTCAAGGAGAACAAATTTCTAATTGGGACTTACAGAGAATGGATGATATTGTTGACAGCGTTAGGTTTAATTCATCATCACCTCGTAAAAGTAGAATTAAACTTAGATTTAGTGATAATGAAGACTACTGGAAACTATTTGATTTGAATGATAATGATATTTGGTTTGCCAATGTTGTTTACTCAAATTACGATACTTTTGAATTTGAAAGTGGTGATTGGGCTGATGACGATTGGAAACAAGGATATCTTCTACGTGAGTTTGATGCCGACAACTTAGAAAAAGTTAGAGATATTTTAAAATTAATAGCACCTAAGTATTATAAGTTGGCTAATGATGAAGATTTTGAAAAAGCTTCAGTTTTATTAGAAAATATGTTTAATAGACAAGTTGACGAAATAAAATGGTCTTACACTTCGGAACGAAATAACTGTAAAGAAAGAGGGGCTATTGATATGATAGAAACAGATACTTGTAATGCTTTTCAGAACTATGGTATTTTTTCACTTGGTCGTTGTTTCTATAGTTATGTGACTACAGTTTCAATATTACTTTCATTGTACAAAAGGTATGGTAATCCGTCTATGACTGTTTATGAATTATTACAAAAAATAGGTGAAGATTTACCAAGTGATGATTGGTATGAATACATGCATGAGCAAGATTGTATTGATTTTGACTATGAAAGTTTTAATAGAGAGGTTTCATGGCAATTAGAAAAAATAATGGACATAATTACAGACGACGAGGATTTTGTTGATTTAAAAACTTCTGTGGAAAAACTATCAACAATACTAGATAAGTACAATATTGACGAATGGTATAAGTTACCTAAAGACCCTAACGCATCTTTTAAAATTTTAGACATTAATTTAAAAGAAGAAAAAGTAATTGTTGCTCTCCAAAAACAATGGAAAGGTGTTGAAAAAAGAAGTTACCCTTTTGAAGATTTTAATACATTTTTATACCAACCTGAATTATTTGAACATAGAAAATTTGGTAGATTGAAATAAATACATTACCTTTGTATTATGGAAAGAGACTATCAATTGTTGAAGGATGTATTATCCGTTCCAACAAAAACATATAAAGAAGATAGAATGATTGAATTTTTGGTTGAGTGGTTAACCAAGAATAATTTTTCATTTGAAGTTGATGAATATTATAACATTTACGTCACAAAACAAACTGACGAAAATGTTGAGTATTTTCCTTGTGTTGTTGCCCATACTGACACCGTACACCAACTTGATGTTATTAATGTTCATGAAGAACAATTACCAAACGACCAAGGCGAATTAAAATTATCGTTAAAAGGTTATAACGACGATGGAAAACCCACAGGTATTGGTGGTGATGATAAATGTGGCGTGTTTGCTTGTTTGGAACTTTTAAAAGAACTACCAAATTTAAAAGCGGCATTTTTTGTATCCGAAGAAACAGGATGTCACGGCTCAAAAAACGCAAGTAAGAACTTCTTTGATAACGTGGGTTATGCAATTCAATTTGATGCTCCAGGTAATTCTATGGTTAGTCAGTATTGTATGGGAGTTCAATTGTTTGATTCAACCAGCAGTTTCTTTGAAAAATGTGATAAAGTTTTAACCGAAACATTTAATAGAGAAAGACGATACGAGTCACACCCATATACTGATGTGTATATGCTTAAAAAGTTATTTGACTTTTCTTGTATTAATTTTGCGATTGGGTATTACAGATATCACACACCAAATGAATATGTGGTTGTTGAGGATGTGTATAATGGTATTAAAACAGGTAAAGAACTCATTGAGAGTTTGGGATGTGAGAAATATAAATACATTGCCAACCCAAGATACGATAGATATTCGTTATTCGATTAAAAAAAAGAGGGTTATTCACCCTCTTTTTTCTTTTTACTCTTTTTGTTTTCCGACTTTAATTTCACCTCATTATTTTCCGAAATCAAAGTATATTCTTTGTTTTCAATAATAGTTCCCTTTAAAACCTCTTCGGATATAAAATCTTCTAACTTATCTTGAATTGCTCTTTTAATGGGTCTTGCACCATACATCTCATCAAATCCAACCTCAGATATCATTTCTAAAATAGAATCTTCAAACACTATGTTATAGTTAAGGCCAACCAGTCTTTTTGTTAATTCTTCTAACTCGATTTTAACAATTTTCTTAACATCTTCTTTAACTAAAGAATTGAATATAATAACTTCATCAATTCTATTTAAAAACTCAGGTGCGAAAAACTTCTTAAGTTCCTTTTTTAACATTTCACGTTTTTGTTCTTCTTTAATGTAAGAACTTGCCTTCGTCTCAAACCCAACACCAGCCCCAAAATCTTGTAACTTTTTAACCCCAACATTTGATGTCATGATAATTACACAATTCTTAAAATTGATTTTACGACCCAAACCATCGGTTAAATGACCATCATCCAATACCTGAAGTAATGTTGCGAATATGTCTTTGTTTGCCTTTTCAATCTCATCAAATAAAACAACAGAGTATGGTTTGTTTTTAACTTGTTCAGTTAATTGACCCCCTTCATCATAACCAACATATCCAGGAGGTGCCCCAATCAAACGGGAGATTGTATGTTTTTCTTGGTACTCAGACATATCAACTCGAATCATGTTTTCTTCACTACCAAAAATTTCTTTAGCCAATTGTTTTGCCAAATATGTTTTACCCACACCTGTTGAACCTAAGAAGATAAACGAACCAATCGGTTTTTTAGGGTCTTTAATTCCTATTCTATTTCTACGAATTGATTTTGCAATTTTTGAAACTGCTTCTGATTGACCTATAACCTTACTTGACAACACATTTTCAAGTTCAGACAAAGATTTAGTTTCATCGGCGTTTAATTTATTGATTGGTATTTTTGTCATATTTGACACAACTTCATAAACCAATTCCGCCAAAACTTCTTTTTTACTTGTTAATAGCTCTTGTTCAAATTTTACCTTTTCATTTTCTAATTTAGTAAGGATTCTTTTTTCTTTATCTCTTAAATTGGCGGCCTCCTCATAATTTTGTTTTTTAACCACCTCAAGTTTATCTAATTTAACTTGAGTTGCTTCTTGTTTTAACTTCTCAACAATCTCAGGCATTTTAATTTCAACCTGACTACGAGCACCAACTTCATCAATAATATCAAACGCTTTGTCAGGGAATTCGCGGTCAGTAATATATCTGTCTGCCAAGTCAACACATAGTTTTAATATTTCATTTGAAAATGAAACTTTATGAAAGGTTTCATATTTGTCTTTGACGTTCAATAAAATTTCTAATGTTTCTTCTTTGGTTGCGGCATCAACAATTACTTTTTGAAATCTACGTTCCAATGCCCCATCTTTTTCAAAATTCTTACGATATTCATCCAAAGTTGTTGCACCAACACATTGAATTTCTCCACGAGCAAGTGCAGGTTTGAATATATTTGATGCGTCTAAAGAACCTGAAGAATTACCCGCCCCAACAATAGTATGAATTTCATCGATAAACACAATTGTATTTGGGGTTGATTGTAATTCTTCGATAATAACCTTCATCCTCTCTTCAAATTGACCACGGTATTTTGTACCCGCAACAATGGAAGTCATATCCAACGAAACAATTCGTGTATCCATTAAGTTACGAGGACAATCACCATTAAAAATTTTAATAGCCAATCCCTCAACAATTGCCGTTTTTCCACAACCTGGTTCTCCAATAATAATTGGATTATTTTTCTTTCTTCTTGATAAGATTTGTGCAATTCTTGTAATTTCTCTTTCTCTGCCAACAACAGGGTCTAATTTACCTTGTTCCGCCAATTTAATCAAATCCCTACTAAAGTTATCTAACACAGGAGTTGATGATTCTGAACCTGTTTTAGGTGTTTTACCCTTGTTACCATTATCCATTGATTCTATCATAATATAAAGTATATGGGGTAAAGATAATTATAGTTCAGTGAAATATCAACCAAGAACATATTTATTATTATGACAAAACATTATGAAAAATATATAACCACTTTAAATGCTGGCGAAGATATTTTAAATACTTATCGTGATTTAAGAAGAGCGTTTCAAAGAGAGGGGTGGACAGAAAAAGATTTAGAAAAACCACCATATTACCCATCAGACATAATGAGAAATTTTCAAAGATTTTCAGATTTACAAACTAAATTGTTTTTTGAATTGAAAAGTTTTTTCCCAGATATTGACTATAATGAGTTTGTTGATTATCTTAGAAATAAATTAAAAGAAATAAATTTAGAAATACCTTTAGAAAATGGCGATAACAAAAGAAGAAATAATTGGGACGAGGATTTTGAATGAGGTTCAGTCTAGTAATATAGTAAAGACTGAGTTTGATACTGAAACAAAATCTATGATTGTTGAATTTAAAAACGGCACGAGATACCAATACGAAAACGTTCCTCATGAAGTGTATACTCGTTTTAGAATGACTGAATCCCAAGGTAAATTTTTTAGTTCAGATATTTCTAAAAAATACAAATTTACAAAACTATAATAATTTCAAAATACAAACTATTTATAATGGATGAATAATGTCCAATCCATAATCAATAGTTTTAATTTACAAGATAAGTTAGACCCAAATATTTGGTCATTAAAGAATGGTAAATATACCATGAAACCAAATATTAGACGTAATTTACTTGAAATTGCCTATGATTTTATAGACTCATTAAATGTTGATGTAGTGTTTAGTGATGTGGTAATGACAGGTTCATTAGCTAATTTTAATTGGTCTAAATATTCAGATGTTGATATACACATTATTGTTGATTACAACCAATTCCCAAAAGACTCTCGTGAATTATATGATGAATTGTTTAGAATGAAAAAAACAATCTATTCAAACAAACAAGACATTACAATTTATAACTATGATGTTGAACTTTACGTTGAGGACGAAAACGTACCGAGAGACACTAAAAACGTGGGTAGATTTTCAATTTTGAATGACGAGTGGTTAACTTACCCTTCAAAAAACAACATAAAAATCAATGTTAAAAATATTAAAGAAAAGGCCAATCAATGGATGAAAATTATTGATGGTGTTTTAGATAATATTGAAGATGAAGATATTGAAAACGCCAAAAAATTAATTGACAAATACAGAACAAAACTTAGAAAGTTTAGACAATGTGGTTTAGATAAAGGTGGTGAATATTCTGAAGAAAATTTGGTTTTCAAAATATTAAGAAGAAATGGTTATTTAGAAAAATTAAAAGACGCTAAAAACAAACGTGTGGACAAAAGACTCACTATAAAAGAAGCGACAACAAATATTGGAGGGGTATTTAAAACTGATTTAGAAAATGGACCAAAAAATCATGGTAGTAGAGCTTTAGGTAATTGGCAATCAGATAATGCCTGGGATTTATTTGCACCTGCAGGCACCGTAGTTAATTCATATACTAATGGTACTGTTACAAAAATTAGAGACACAGGTAAAAATTCAGGTAAAATTTTTGGAACTCAAGTAAGCATTCAAGGTAAAGATGGATATCCTGACATTTTTTATACACACTTAAAAAATGTAAAACTAAAATCAGGTGATAAAGTTAGTGTTGGTGATTATATTGGTGAAATATCAGAATGGGTCGGTCATGACAGTATAACGCATGTACACATTGGGTTACCTAAAGGTAGACATTTAAGAGAATTATTGAATTCTAATAGTAAAAGTAAAATATTTTCAGGACAAAAGGGTAGTTCTCCTGAAAGTGATTCTACACCATATATGAGTTCAGAACAACCAAATAGTTCAGGACAATCAACCAGCCTTATAAGTAAAGACGATTTAATTAATATGTATAAACAAGTTTTTGGGGGTTTTTTTAAACCTTAATAATATTACCCTTAAAATAAACATTTTTACATCATCATATATTTATATATAAAATAATTAAAAAAAA
>Ga0180432_10009015_pt1 | contig 12274 bp, 8 predicted proteins | sample SS_ome_10_FD_132414 | JGI IMG/M metagenome (GOLD analysis project Ga0180432, IMG submission 132414) | Hypersaline lake sediment archaeal communities from the Salton Sea, California, USA - SS_1_MS_2 metaG | ecosystem: Environmental > Aquatic > Non-marine Saline and Alkaline > Hypersaline >...
CTGGTAGGCGTCCTCGAAATCGGGGATCGGCACGGTCGGCTCCTGGCCGGCGATCACGCGCATTATGTCGTAGGCCTGATTCACGAAGGTGTGCTCGTAGCCGATGATGTGGGCGTCGGGCCACCAGTTGGCCACGTAGGGATGGTCGCCACCGTGAGTGCACATGATGTTGGTCCAGCCTTGCACGGCGCGGGGCGCGGTGGCGTCGTAGTACTCCAACTCGTTCATGCGTTCGAAGTCGAACTTGACCGCGCCCTTGGTGCCGTTGATCTCGAACGTATTGCGGTTCTGGTTCCCGGTGGCCTGCCGGGCGGCCTCGAAGCTGGCGACCGCGCCGCCGGAGAACCGGGCGAGGAACAACACCGTGTCGTCGACCGTCACCTCGCCTTCCTCTTCGGCGCTCTGGAGGCCCGCCGTAATTTGCCCGGCAACGGTCCCTTTCAACAGCTTGCGTTTCTTGATGAAGGTTTCGGCGATGGCCCCACCGATTTCAGTGATTTCCTGGCCGGTGACGAAGCGGGTCATGTCGATGATGTGGGCGTTGAGATCACCGTGGGCGCCGCTGCCGCAGAACTCCTTTGTGAATCGCCACATCAGGGGCGTCTGTTCACCGGCCCAGTCTTGCAGATAGGTTGCGCGAACGTGGCGGATGTCGCCCAGCTTGCCGTCGCGGACCAGTTGATGGGCCAGGGCAACGGCCGGGCAACGACGGTAGTTGTAAAAGACGAACGTCTTGACACCGGCCGCCTTGGCGGCTTCCATCATCTTGCGGGCGTCGTCCAGGGTGGCGGCCACCGGCTTTTCGCTGGAGCAGTGCTTGCCCGCCTTCACCGCCTCCACCGCCACGGGCGCATGTAAGTAGGTCGGCGTGGCCACGTCGACCAGGCCGATCTCCGGCGAGGCGACCAGTTGTTGCCAGTCGTTAGAGATGTTCTGCCAGCCCCAGGTGTCGGCAAACCCCTGGTTATCCTCTTCCGGCTGGCCGAAGACCGTGTGCATGACCGGTTCGATCGGCGGCTTGAAGAACTTGTTGACCTGGCCCCAGGCATTGGAGTGGGCTCGTCCCATAAAGCCTTGCCCGATCAGGGCAACGTTGATCTTTTCCATTTCTGACTCCTTGAATACGTGAGATACGGAAATTGGCGATTCTGGCATGGTTCAAGTAGACTTGGCCTGGGGTAGCACTGGGGTGGAACGTCCAGGTTAGCCGCCGGCCTTGCCCGGCGCGTTTGCGCGACCAATTCTGCAGACAACGCGCCGGGCAAGCCCGGCGGCTGACTGTAACCCAAGTTTGAACCCTGCCGCGATTTTTCTCTACAAGTGACGGTTATAGGCTGATTCGCCACGGTTCGCAAGCGATGCCGACGCGTGCAATCAAAACAACCCCTTGACGTTGCGATACAGATCGACATACCGGTTATAGGCCGCATCGTAGCGGCTTGCCGCGGCCGGATCGAATGGGATTGTCTTCCGCACTTGGACCATATGATCGCGCGCTTCGGACAGGTCGTTGTAGACTCCGCTGCCGACGCAGGAGAGCATGGCCACGCCCAGACAGGCCGCTTCCTCGCACTCCATCACGATCAGGTCCTTGCGGCAGACGTCGGCCTTGATTTGCAGCCAGAGGTCGCTCCTGGCGGCACCGCCGAGCGAGCGGACTTCCTCTATCTCCATTCCCAACGCTTCCAGCAGTTCCAGGTTGCTCCGCAACATGAAGGCGACTGATTCCAGGATCGCCCGCACGAAATGCCCACGCTCGTGTCGCAAAGTCACGCCCCAGAACACGCCTTTGACCGCCGGGTCGGGCTGGGGACAACCGGCTCCACTGAAGTGCGGCAGCACGATCAGGCCATCGGCCCCGGGCACGATGTGCTCGGCCTCCTTCGTCAAAACTTCATAATCCTCCCCTCCGCCTAACTCATCGCGAAACCAGCGCAGTACCATGCCGGCCGTGGGCACCCAGGGAAGGAGCACGTATTGGCCCTTGAGGGCGTGTTGATAGAGGCCGACCCGCCTTTGGGGATCGTAGACGGGCTGATCCAGCGTGGCGCAGATTGCCAAAGCGGCGCCCGTGGTTTCGGTAATAACGCCCGGCGCCACGTTCCCCGCGCCGACGGCACCGGCTACCTGGTCGATCGGGGCGGTGGTGACGACCGTTTCGGTACTCAGGCCCGTCTCCTCCGCGGCCCGATGGGAAATCGAGCCGGCAACCTCACCGGAGACCTTCAACTGCGGCAATTGCTCCTCGCGGATGCCCAGCAACCGGAGCATTTCCGGCCACCACTGATCCCGGGTGATGTCGAAGTAGAGTGTCGAGGGATTCAGTGCCCGGTCGGTGACGTACTCGCCGGTGAGCTTGTAGATGAGGTAGTCCTCGACCATCAAGTACTTGTGGGCGTTTTGGAAGACGGCCGGCTCGTGCTTGCGGATCCAGAGGATTCGGGTGGCGGTCCAGGTGGGGATCATCTCCTGCTGGCCGGTGACGCGGTAGATTTCGTCGAGCTCCAGCGCGCGGCCGATCTCGCCAGCCTCTTCCTGTGAGCGATTGTCCAGCCAGACGATCGACGGCCGCAAGGGCTCTCCGTTTCGGTCGAGGACCGTCAGCGTTTCGCCCTGGCTGGTGACACCCAGCGATACTATTTGGCGCGGATCGATCTCGCTTTCTGCGAGGATGCTCTTTATGACGGTTTTGGCCGAGTCCCAGTAGAGCCGGCAGTCGAGTTCGACCATGTCGGGACCGGGCTTGCTCAATTCGTATTCCCGCAGACAGGCGGCCAGTTGTCGGCCGCCGGTGTCGAACAGCACGCCCTTGAGCGACGTGGTTCCGACGTCCAGTGACAAGACGTATTGCATGGAGCCCATCCTTCCCTAGAGAACGTCCACGCCCAGGATCCCGCACAAATCGACCAGGGCTTCGGTGTTGTCGCCGTAGGATAGGATGTAGTGCTGGCCGAGCACTTTCTGGATGAACTCGTCGATGGGGCCGCCCAAGACGACTTCCAGGCTGGGAAGCTGCGGCGCCGGCGGGGCCCAACCGGCCTCCTCCCACTTGCGCGGCTCGCGGGCTTCGCCGGTGACGATGTGCATGCCGTAGCGGTCGCCGGTGTAGGTCAGGCGGGCTAGCGTCACCTGGCCGGTCTTCACCTTGGAGACGTTCAACAGCCCCTCGCCAAACTCGCCGAACGCCGTAGGCATGACCGTGACCGGTCCGTCCACGATCTCGCTGGGCACGTAATCCGGCACGCCCATCAGCATTCCGTCCTCCATGAACTCGTAAAACTCCATGTAGGCCGCCACCTGGCCGGTGAGGTAGCGGGTGATGAGTTGGGTAACCGCTCCCATCGTGTCGTTTTCCGGGATGGTCGAGATGTCTTCTTCCTCGTGCATCAGCATGAACACTCCGGCCGGGGCGAACTGCATGAGCTTCTTCACGCCGTCGACATCGATCAAGGACACCACCTCGTAGCCTCGCTCCTTGATCTTGCCGCTGAGAGCCAGGTAGAGCTTGACGGCGTTTTCGACCGTTCCTTCGGCGGGAGGCTTGACGAAAGTCCAGCGCTCCTTGACGCTCTCGGCCAGCTCGGCGACCTTCTGCGCGTCGAGCTCTTCGATCGCCTGGGCCATTTCCAGCATCTCGAAAAACTCCACCTCCGGCCCGATCCGGGCTCGTAGCGATACGCCGTCGTAGAGGGTCGCGTAGAGATTCATGTCGCGATAGCCCATCTGCCCGATCCGGGCGCCTCGGAGCATGGCACTGGCGCGGGCGGCCTTGGCATAGCTTGCAATCTTCTCCATCGGCGCCGGGCCGCCACGGAAATTGACCACGTACTTGAACGTGTAGCCCAGGTCGGCCATCGGTTTTCGCAGGGCCGTGGTGCCCGCTTGGTCGGCAGTGGTGACAAACCGATCGCCCTCGGTCCAGCCGGTCAGTCCCCAAAGCAGCATCGGCTTGTCTCGGAACTGGTCGATCACCCCGATGACCGCATGGGAAGGAATCCAGCCGGCCAGGCACACTATCAGCAGGTCGAAGTCCTTCCCGCTGAGTTCCGCCCGGGCCCGGGCAACGTCCTTACCCTGCGGATCGTCGCTCACCGGCTCGGTCCAAATGACCTCGATGTCCTGCTGTTCGATCTGCTTTCGGGCCTCGTTGCACTTCTTCTCGATAATGTCGCGGGGGGTGTTCACCTCGCCGAAGCCGACGAATCCTGCCACGATCTTTCGCATTGTGGTCCTCTCCTTAACCCCTATATTTCCCATTTAGCCGTCGCGCGGGTACGCTCCGAGCGACGATTTGTCAATGCTATCCGAGAGCCGCGTGGAATTCCAGTCGACCAGGCTGATTCTCCCACCGTGGGGTGCATTCCGCACTTTGCCTTTGGCACGGGATTGTGCAGGAAAAGTTTTGGGATTTGGCTCTTTTGCGCGGGGCTGGCATGGAAAAGGGTTAGGCATGGAAAGATAGTGAGGTTGGGGAATGGATTGCGGTGTGGGTGCGAAGATAAAAGAGTTGGTCGAGGATTTGGCTCGAGAACACCAGCAGGAATTGGCCGATGCGGGAACTCTGGTCGATTTGAAGGAGTTGACCTCCGAAATCGGCGGCGGGTGGCATGCCGTCACGCAGCGAAGCTGCGGGTCAGCATGCTTACGGTTCGCGTGATTGAGGACCCACACAATCGCGAGAGCCCCATCGGGTAACACGATTTTTTGAAGAGGTGTGGTAAGGCCACAGGAGATGGCTACATGCCGACGCGCGGCTTCGCCGCGTGACGGCATGCCACCTTGTCGTCAGCGCGGATGCCCCGACACGCAAGCAGTCGTGGATGGCAGCTCCTTTTACTTGCTTGCCGGTTTCTGATTTGCCAACACCCGGTCGGGGATCATCATGCGTCGGTTTTTCTCGAAGTGTCGTCCGATCTTGCTATTCGCGGTGAGGTCCCAGAGCGACGTGTTTAACTGCCGCAGGGCGAGCACGGTGATGATCCATCCCTGAGTCCAGCCGGTTTCGGCACACCAGACGCCCCATCCGGCGTCGCCGTTGCTTGCCCAATACTCCCAGCGGTCGAAATCGAACGCCCGAAACCAGACGCCGTCCAGTTCGGGCCGCGCCGGGCTGCGAACCTGGATTCGGCAGAGGAACCGGGCCAGCCTGTCTTCCGCCCGGCGATAAAACGGGTCGCCCGTGGCCGCGGCCGCCTCGTGCAGCCCCAGCAGTGCGAAATTGCACGTGTAGAGAAGGTCGCAGGCAGGGTCCCCGTTCTTCTGAATCAATGGTGTTTCGGTGGTGCCATAAGCCTTGTTCGACCTGGGCGGGCCGTAGATCCCCTTGCCCAGGGAGCCCAGCTCCTCACGGATGGCACCGCAGGCGACCTGATGGGCCAGCATTTCGTCCGTCATGAAGCGAAGCCAGCGGCGATGCTCGGGCGTATCCTCGACGCGGACAAGCCACGCCAGCGGCAACAGCATCCGCGCCCGCTCCTGCTGAAGCCCGTTGAGCCACCGCCACTCGTTCGGATAGGCCGCCATCGTCATTCGGATAGCCGTCTTGGTGCGGTCGAGGAAGAGCTTCGAGCCCGTGTGGTGGTAGGCCCAGAGGTAGGCGGCCCAGACGTGCGAATGGAAGTAGGTTGCGTAGTCGACCAGCGGTTCCTCGAAGAAATGCCGCCAGCCTTTCTTCTCCAGCAACGCCTGGCTGAGGCGGCCGTGGCGAATCCCGAATCGGCCGGTGGTCCGCAGGTTGCCGAGCAGACATTGCATGATCCGCTCATCCCAGGCGTCGTTTTCGAGCACGGTGGCGGCGGCGAGCAGGCCGAGCATTCCGCGGGCGTTCACCACGCCGTAGAAAATGCCGTACCCGTGCCGGTCCGGCGAGGCGCCGGGCCGATCGTGCCAGCCGATCAAACCGAATGCAGGATGGCTCGGGTCGGCCCGCTTGCCTTGTGACATGATCGACCGTAGGCAGAGGAAGTCGCCGATGTTCCTGGACACAAGTTTGCACTTCTCGTCGTGCAGTGCGTGGCTGGCCAGGGCCATGGCGCCGGCCGTCTCGCCGTTGCAGTCGGACCGCCGGAGCCAGCGGGCCGTTTGGGTTCCGTTCGAGAGGATGTTCGACTCGAGGCCCTCGAGCACGCCCTCGCTGCCGTCGCCGATCGGCAGCTTGATGCGTTCCGCCGGACCGGCACGCGGAATCGGTTTCGCGGCTTTGCGGTCGTACATGCCCAGCCAGGAAGGATGAATGAGCATCCGCGCGTTGAACAGCCACCGGGTCCCGCGGCGGATCGCCTGGAGTTCCACGTCGTCGGGCAGTTTATCGGCGGCGGCAAAGCTGGGTCGCACCGCCGGCTCCCATTTCAACTCGGGTACCGGACGACCGGACTGGAGCCAGCCGAGCACCATCTTCCAGATCGGACCCCAGGCGTCGGTCGGGGCATACCGGGCGGTGACGAACTGGCTAAGCTTGGTTGTGGCCACCAGCATGTTGCCCCGGGAATGCTCGAATAGGATTGGCCACTTCTCCGTGTCGTCCAAAGCGTAAACCGCCGTGTCGAAGCCGGCTACCCGGGCGACCACCAGGTGCGCCGCGTCTACCTCGACCGGCACGAAATGGCAGTCGTGTACGGCGAGAATCCGAAATCGCTTCAGCGTTGGGCCGAAGGCATCCGACGTGACCACCGCCCGTTCCCACCGCGTGTGCCGGGGCTTGCCGATGTTGAGCCCGGGGAGTGCCTGGGGATACTCTACATATAGCCGCAACTTCTTCTTGGCCACCAGGTCGATCAGTTCATCGCCGATTTGCGTGGTCTTTTGCGGATATCCGTCGGCCAGAACGAGCACCCCGGCACCGGCCGGCGCCGCCCGAGCTGCTTCCACCGCTTCGGCATAGCGGGGACATGCGATCCCGTTGCCCGTGACTACTCGATAGAGGTCGTTGTCCGGGGCGCACCGGAATACAAGCTTCAAATCACCGGCGGGCGTAGCTTGCGCCGTCGTCGATGACGGCCAAACACCCGCCACAGCAAGCAACACGCAGCCGAGGATCGCTCGCAATACGGGCCAGTTCATGCCTGCTCCTTCGGTGATTGATCTGTGGGAATTGATGTGTGAGAGTTGACGTGCGGGAATTGATGTGTGGAGGTCACACAAATCTCAAGCCCAGGGGTTGCAACCCCTGGGCTTGGAAGTATTGGTGCGGCATGTTTGTTTCTCTGCGTCGTCAATCCTGGATGATTCCTTCGACTTCCTTTCCGTTGCAGGTGGACAACGCTTGATAAACGTCGAACGGCATTGTTTCAGAGAGGAATCGCACGCTGGCATCGCCAAGGAGGAAGTGGGCACCGCCGGGGTGATAGCTTCCCAGGGGCAAGTGGTTGAAGGGAATCCCGTCGCGGCTGCGCTGGACCCTGGAGTTGATCGGATAGACGCAGACCCGAAAAGTGTAGCTGGCCTTACTGGTTTGCGTGGCCCCCAGTATCCACGGTCGCACGTTGCCTGGGAAGTCGCCGAATTCTCCTTCGTCGTCGCGCTGGACGTATTCCCCCATCGTGAGCGTGTTGCTCAGCCCGTCGCCGACCTGGTTGGCCCGCCGCACGAACTCCCAGCCGAACATGCCGTTTTTGGGGATAGCGCCGCCGCCCTCGTCGGGCGTGGTCTCGACGCCTTCGCGGAGCACGCCGGCCACGCCCAGGTAGGTGCACGACGCCCCGTTCTTGTAGCCGTTGGCCTTGTTGCGAACGACCCGTTCACCGGGGTAGCTGGGGCAGAAGTACACGTCGATCGGCGTGTAACGATGCGGCTCGATGAACGTGTCGCCGTCCAGGTCGAGCTCGTCGTGGATGGTCTGCAATTCCAGAAACGGCAGGATGTGGGAGAACAGTCCGTGGCGTCTGGGCCCCGGGCTGCCCGGCGGAAAATACTCGCGGTGCTGGTCCATGTAGTTGTGTATGGCCAGCCCCATTTGTTTCAGGTTGTTCGAGCACTGGGTCCGCCGGGCCGCCTCCCGGGCCGCTTGCACCGCCGGTAACAAAAGGGCAATCAAGATCCCGATGATGGCAATTACCACCAGCAATTCCACGAGTGTAAAACCGCATCGCACAATGCGCTTTGTCAGAAATTGACGGGCTGTGACCTTGTGCATGGCAACTCACTTTCTGGTTGCCGCTTTCACCTTTTGATCAGCCGGCTCAGTGAAACCAGATAGCGGCAACATCAGCATTGAATATGCGCGAAGTGTCCTCTTGACCCTAAGTCTACCCAGAAAAGCCTTTGATAGCAACCGGTTCCCGCGGCTTGCGTGTGGGACGAGCCGGTCGTCTTCGACCTGACCGGTTCGCGGCCCGTCAAGATGTCTATATGTCTACGGTTCAAAATGGTAAAGGTGGGTGGCCATGGGCGGTAGCACGTCGGTGAACTGTTTTACCGGTTTGTTGGCCACGGTGCGGTTGCTGAACAGCTCTACCACGCGAGCCGGCTTCGGCAGTTCAAACGTCCGCCGGCCACCCTCGCCCGAATGGACGGCCAGCAGCATGTCGTTGGCGTAGAGCGGGTCGCCGGCCTCGCTGTAGACGTGCACGCCGGCCGCCTTGGCCAGCCGGCGGAGGGTAGCGGCCGGAATGTTCGGACGCGAAACGTAGACCGACGTCCACCCGTCCATCTTCCTGCTCTCGATTTGCATGGCAGCGCTAAGCGGCCGGATCGCATCGACCGCTATCCCGGTGAGCTTCTCGATGTTTTGCAGGTCGTAGCGGCCGTTGGTGATGATGCCCGGGGCAAGCCCCCAGACAACGTGGCGGCCATCGCGGAACACCTTCTCTTTGAGCAGGCGGCTTTTCTGAGGTGTCAGGGCAAAGAGATTCGGCAGCAAGACCAGCTTGAACCGGGAGAGGTCGAGCTTGTCGAGGTCGAGCGTGGAATAGAGCTCGTAGGGCGCCCCCATCCGCGTCAAGCCGGCCCTCTGGTCGCGCAGCACGGCCGAGGCGTACGGCGAGTGGCCGTCGAGATACCACATCGAGTCCTCGTCGATGAGCACGGCTACTTCGGCTCGCGAGTGCGAACGGCTTGCCAGCCGGTTGCTGATCCGCTGCATTCGGGCGATCTCGGCCATCAGCGCGGGGCTGTCGTACCAGCCGCCGAACATGTCGAACCACCACACGGGCATGCCGTAGATGAGCGAGGCGGCGAACCCGCGGCGGAGGACTCCGATCGTTTCTGTTTCGCTGCTGTGCCCTTTCCATTTGCCCGGGTTGAGGGCTTTTCCCGAGGGGTCGTTAACCAGCCAGGTCCTGTGGTCGAGCTCGAGCCAGGCTTGCTTTCCGCGAAGCCGCAGGGAATCGACACACATCATGATTCCTTCCGCGCCGCCGGGCTGGCGTTCCTGGTACGACGTGGGGCTGACGAAGAAGTCCAGATCGGGCGACGAAAAGACACGCTCGTAGCACAAGTGACCTTCGTACATCAGCCGGCGATAGCCAAGCTCGAGGATGTAGCCGTAGAAAATGCCCAACGGCACGCGATGCCGGATGATCTCCTGGGCCTGGCCGGCACACTCCAAAACGCGGTCGGCAACCACCGACGTGGAGAATCGCCAGTAGGCGATCGAGCGGGCGTCGGCCTGGGGGTCGTAGAAGGGCGGGCGAGAGGGTTTCATCCGCTCCGGGGGAATCACGGCCTGGGGATCGTCGAGCCACTTGCGAAAAGCGGCCAATTTCTCAGGGCCCGGCTTGCGCCAGCCCATGTCGTACCACTCGCACGTCCAGCCGGCCGATAGCATATAGGCGGCGATCTTCTCTTTGTGGTTCGTTTCCGTATATCGCAAAAACGCCCGGAGATACGCGCTTGCGTCGCGGCGGTAGTCCTCGCGCAACGAGACCTCGCCGAAGTTGCGAAAACTATCCGCCCCGCCGTGCGACTCGATCCACCAGGTGGGCGTGTTCAGGTCGATCATGCAAAGCAACTTCGCCTTGGGATTCCAGGCGATGATGTCGTCGATCTGGCGCTTCAGCGGCTTCCAGTCGTACCGGTTGGGTCCGATCCAGCTTGGCGGGTACTTCGTGTATGGTATTCTCAACGAGCATAGCGTATTGGCCGGATAGATGTGCACCAGCCTGACGCCGGCCTCGGCAAACTGACGATTGACACGCTCGGTATGCCAGAACGAGCGGAATGTCATTAGCGGCAGCTCTTCCGCCTTTAACTCGGCCAGCACAGATGCCGCCACGATCAACGCGGCCGTCAAAATGCCGTATTCTCGCATGTTTCCCTCTCGAAGTTGTCGATCCGGAACGAGTTCGTTAAGTTCTTTGCCGCGTTGGGCGGACCGTGATTGACGGGTTACTTCGTTTCGATATCGAAATCGAACACCATGGGGCCCTTGGCGCCGATTGTCACGATGATATTGGTTCGTGTGTTGTACTTCGGTGGAATACGTTCGATCCCGTAACCGGCCGCAGCCGCCGGCCCCGGAGCACCGGCCGATTTGGCCACCATTTTTGCGTCTTTCGGCGAGAAGATCCGCACCCGGTATTCACCCGGCGGTAAACCTTTCAAGGTCGGGATGGCGTATCGGCCGTTGTCGATCCGGGCCCCGGTGCCGACCGTGCCTACTTCCTTGCAGGGGCTGAACTCGATCACGCCTTTGTCGAGCGGCCGGCCCTCGAAGGTGACCGTGCCGGAAATGGGCAAGCGGCCCAACGGATTACCCCGGCCACAGCCCGACGCTATCGCTATGACGGACCCTACGACCGCCGTGGGCCAAAGTAGTCGATATCGCATGATTGAAGGGAGAATGCCGGCGCAGCTACCAGGATCAACACTTAACCGGAATGTAACCGAGCTTGGTGGCGATCGCAAGAGCCGTGGCCAGAACCGATGGCCGGCATAGCCGGCCCTACTGGAATCGTGCAAGGCTATTCAGAACCGGCTCGAGTCTACCACCTGGCCGTCACGGCGGTGTCCGAGGTGGCGGTGAGTGGTCGCGTCGATCGAGTAGCTGATCATGTGCACCGAGCCGTCGCAGAAGACAAAATTGCAGCCACTGGGGTGCGCGCTGCCGAAACGCTGCGTCAAAAGGAGACCGGGTGTATCCGGCTTCGGCGTCCGGCCTTGATCCGTCCACCGGTTGTTGTCGGAGTCCTGGCCCTGAAACATGGCCGTGTTGTCGCCATAGTCCTTGCCGTCTTGATAGTTGTCCGGCCGGACATTCTTCTCACCGACAAAGTAGGTGTTGCTTGTGCCGTCGCGGATGTCGGCCACACAGATCAGGCTGCGCAAGTAGATCACGCCGGTGGACTGCTCGAAGTGGTGGCTGGTCGACCAGTCGAAGCCGGGATCGTCGCCCTCGGCGAGCGTTGCCGGCCCGGTGAAGATTTTCACCACCGAATCTCCCGCATTGGCCGCATAGTCGGCGCGGCCGACCGTGGGTTTCTCGTCGGCGTTCCGGGGCCAGTAGGAACTATGCGATATGGCAAAAGGCAGTGGTATGGGCCTCCGACGGGAAGGACAGGTCATCACGCTCAGCGGGGTCTGTTGCAGCGTGCCCGCTCCGGCTTTTTGGGTGGCCGTAACTGTCGTCGGGTCCCCATCGGCCGGCAGGTTGTAGAGCGCTTCCTGCTCCAGAAACGGCAGGAGATTGTAGACCCAGCCACCCGTCTGCCGCTCATCCGCGCCCCGGTCCGCATCTCCCGTCCACCAGTAGCCCCACCCGCCGGTCGGAAAATGCCCGTGCGTGGCGTGATGATTCTGGGCAGCCAGGCCGATCTGCTTGAGGTTGTTCTGGCATTGCATCCGCCGGGCCGCCTCACGGGCCGATTGCACGGCGGGCAGCAACAACGCGATCAGAATCCCAATGATGGTGATTACCACCAAAAGCTCGACGAGCGTAAAACCGTGCCGTGCGGTTCGCATCGCGTACGCCCCCAGAGAAGACTGACTTTCCTACTTCCGTAGGCGTTTACGGCCAGCGGGATGAGCATCCAACAATAATCTACCCCGACTTGCCGGTGCTGGCAATAGCATACGCAAGCATGCGACGGCCGGCACAGCCGGCCCTACGTCGTTTTTCGCCGGTGGCCGTAGACCACAAGCACCAGCAGCCCGAGGATAGCCAACACGCCCGTGCCGGGCTCCGGGATCTGGAGAAACGCCACCTGGTCGAGGGTGTACTTGCTGCCGGTCACCGTGCCGCCGTCGAACCTCAGAAGCACATGCGAGGCCGGCACGCCCGCTACGTCCAGAAACAGGTCGTTGCGGAAAGCAGTATCGTCGAAGCCTGTGTACGTGGTAA
>Ga0180432_10009016_pt1 | contig 12272 bp, 12 predicted proteins | sample SS_ome_10_FD_132414 | JGI IMG/M metagenome (GOLD analysis project Ga0180432, IMG submission 132414) | Hypersaline lake sediment archaeal communities from the Salton Sea, California, USA - SS_1_MS_2 metaG | ecosystem: Environmental > Aquatic > Non-marine Saline and Alkaline > Hypersaline >...
GCCGGCGGGTGTGCTTGTTCTCGACAACGGTGAACTGGTTGACTGCCAGCCAGTCGTTGTTCGTCACGTCGGAAAAGTCGATTACCTGTGCCTGGGCCCCCCGTATGGTGCCGTCTGCGTCTCGGTACTCGACCGTGACGCCGTCCACGAGCAGGCGGTGGAAGGCGCGATTGCGAGCCTCGAGTGTCGGCCCCTCCGGGCGCGTAAGCCGGCGGAAGGCATCGTCGAGCGCTTCGGTCGGCAGCGTCGGGTTGAGCTGCGTCAGCGCCTGCCTCAGGCGTCCGTGGAGAATGACATCGGTGTAACTGTCTCGCTCCGGGGTGGGCCCGTCGGGAGCGATGTCGGGACCTGCCTTCGCGGTGAAGCCCAGGCTCTCGAACCATTCGAGGGCGGCCTGCTCGACGGTGGACTCTGTAATGCCGGTCATCACATCCGCCCCACTAACGCGCCGAGATTGTCACAAAGTATTCGACCCACCTTCTCACGCGACTGAGCCCAGATCTCGCTCAACACTTGGACGGCGAGATGCACATCCCAAGGCATGGCGGAGACCCCGTCGATCTGAGCAAACGGTCCATCAGACTCTGTAAGGACTCGGTCCCGCGGCATACGCGCAACAAGGGATCGTCCTCTCTCACCATTCACCATCGCTGGGCCGACGCTGAACCAACAACCGAGTTTGATGGCGCGGTCGAGGTCGCTCGGGCTCCCTGAAAACCAGTGCAAGACCGATATGCCCGCGCCGGGATGCGCCTCGACGCAGTCAAGAACTCCCTTGCTGGCGCTCCGGCTGTGGATCGACATGATACGCCCGCCGGCCTGTGCGCACGCTTCTAGAACGTGGCCGAAGACGGCGAGCTGATCTTTCCAGTAGGCGCGACACTCGGGCGTGCCATCGAGGCCGATTTCCCCGACATAACGCGTGCGCGGAAGTAGCTCGTCGAACAGCGTCAGTTCGATCTTGCGCTCATGGGCAAGTTGGGGATGCAGGCCTAGCGCTGTGCGGGTCCGTTCTTGTGCCAGACGGTTGGTCCCGTACCAAGCACTCGGCGTGGTCGTCACTGAAAGCACGTAGAGACCGCGCTCTGCACATTCGCGGGCAACGCGATCTGGTTCGGGATAAAGGTCCAGGTGACAATGAAAATCGATCACTTCACCCCTGCCACCTTGAGGAATGCGGCTAGCTCGTTGAGACCACGCACCGCAACATCCCGATAAGGCAGAGCGTCGCCGAGCAACGCTGTGCTAATCGCTGGGCCAGCCCAGATTGAGATACCCTCCGCCTCTGCGCTTGTCACGGCCATGGCGGCAGAGCGCACGTCATCATAGCGGGCATGGTTCGTGTCGTTGCGGGATAAATCCACAAACACATATGGGGTTCTGTCTTGCACGCCCCATGCATGGAATGCGGCCCTGCGGATAAGGCAGGGGATGCAAAGGCCGCAATGCTTGAAGCCGTTGCGCGCGTAGCGACTGCAGCTTGTGCCAGCATGAGCGTATTCCTGAAGAAAGGGTTGATCGGCGCAGGCGCTCAGCATCTCGCCCTTGGTTGCAAACTGGTACGGGTTTTCTAGCGTGACGCGAAGGCCCGCCGCGCCGAGCAGCTCCTGGAAGAGCCGGATGTAGTATGGGTGCGTGGTCCTCGTGCTCAGGCTGCCAAGCCGCGCGCCTGTCAGCGGCGGATTAATCGAGATAAGGCCGTTCTCGCAGACATAGAGTGTCACGCGTCCGCCGTCGTGATAGTGCTTCAACGCAGTCGCGGCTAGCACGCCATATGCAAGGAAGACGATGGACCGCGCGCGCTGCGAGCGTTCATTCTGACCAGGGCAATTGGCGTTGTGATTGAGCTGGAGATGGGCGAGGCCGTCGCCGATGCTGGATGCGAAGAGGCTCTGCTTCTGCTTGTCGCCCTTCGAAACCTGGCTGACGGCGTAAGGGTCCTTGCCGTGCGCCTTCACCAAGTCGATCGCGCCGACTAGGCTGTCGAGCCCACCGGAGAGAAGGACGATGCAATCCTGTTCGGGCCGCGCTGGCGCCTTGGGCGGCACGGGTTGAACTCCTCCGTCCATGAAAGTAATGCTCCAGATATCGGTCGTCAGGAACTCAAGCTGTCGGATCAGAAGATCGCGCTGCGCAGTCCAGAAGTCCGGGTCGCCGACAGCGACGTGGAGATCGAGCTGGCGTGTCCAGCCGTCCGGACTCTCATCGCGCCGCGCTGCCGTGTCGGCGACAACCACGGACAGGGCGATCGATAAGAGGTCCCATGCCCGCGCCGCCGGTTCGAGCTTGCGGTGCTGAATGATGTGGCGGGCGGTCGCGCCGACAGCGGCCGTGTCCGGTCTGCTGACACGACCATAGAGGATGACGTTAAGGTCGCCACCGGCAGGGGCCGCGAACTTGTGGTTCTCTGGTGCGCAGACGATTCTCATTGGATGTAATCCTCAAATACCTGGAAGGCACCTCGCAGAGCCTGCCGGGTGAGTACGAATATGCGCCGCGCCCCAAGCTTCTCGCCCGCCTTCACCAGAGCACGGAAACGGGCCGACACTGTTTGTTTCACGTAGTCTTTCACATCCTTGAGCCGCGACAGTGCGGCGGTCGCGCTGGGCGCACTTTCCTGGATAGTTTTGCCAAGGTCGAGCACGAAACGGCTGTAGACGTCGAGAGCGACAAAGCCCTCGATGGCGAAGAAGCGCTCCTCTTCCGTAAGGTTTAGGAGGTTGGCGTCGGGGAAGCGGTTAAGTAGTTCGGACATGGCGTTGCGGATGGCCCAGCGTGAGGCTTCGGCGTCCTGCGTGCCGTCGGTGGAGCGAACGGCCTCGACCAGCGCGTCCATGACCTCGTCGGCCGACCGCCCGACAAGGATAGCCGGATCAAACGGGCTGCCTGGCGCCGCGGATTGGCCGACAGCTGCCGCGGAAAGTGCGCCATAAAGGGTGCCTGCCGTGCGGGCCGTGCCGCCCATGCGCTGGGTGGTGGAACCGGCGCCGCCATAGCCCTTGCGGACGTAGTGGCCAACACCGCGCCGCATGTCGTCCGAAGACCCGGTACGCGCAAACCTTCCCAGGCTGGTGCGCGCCGGGCCGAAGCGTCCGGCCGGCGCCAACGGTCCGGGCTGAGGGGCCGGCGCAGGATGAGGCACGGGCTCAGACTTGGCCTGCTGATCCTGCCCGTCCGGGTCAGCCGCATCTGTACCGTTTACATCTGCCGGTGGAACCGGGTCGGGAACCCACGGGGGCACGAGCGGGATGCCGGGCCCGGGACCCGAGCCGGAACTAGACGTGCCCATGACGTTTCCTCTCCTGCGTGATCGCGGCCTTTACCGGCGATACAACGGCAGACCCGTACCACGTGTCGAAGACGTCCGTGGCCCAGGGGCAATCGCCGATCTTGGGCACGATTCCTGGCTTGATTTGCGTGGGGGGGCGTTCACGCAGGAATGCCGCAAGCCGTGGCCCCTGCGCAGGATCAGCGACGGTGACGGCAAGAGCCGCTTCGAGGATGGGAGGGGTGCCCCATTCCTGTATCTGGCGGGCGCGCTCAAGCAGACGATCCATAATAACGGTCATTTCGGGGCGTGGCACGCGCACCAGCCGATCGTGCAAGGCGGCGGCCGTTTCTGGCTGTTCAAGGATCGCGGCCAGCAACTCCGCCGCTTCCGAGGAAAGGCGGTCCTCCGGCGTGATCAGCGGCGCGTGTTCGCGGCTAACATAGAGGACGCCGCGCAGATCGATGTCGGCGAGGCGCGGCGGCACTGTAAGCCATTCACGGATAAAGGGATGGTCCCAGGGCTCATTGAGGTCCAGCCTCTCACCGGCCAATGCCTTCTCTTCCCATTCAGCGAGGAAGCGCGGCTTGCCCTCGTCGTCGTTGTTGACGGCTGCAGTAAGCGCTTCATAAGCCGCCGAAATGGCGCAACGCTCGAAGAGTAGCAACTTGGCCAGAACCGCTTCATCGACGCCGACGCCATGTGCATTGGAAATCGCCATCCGAATGGAGAGCGCGTTCAGGAACCGCTTAATAAGACGCGGATTGCCCGCGATTTCCTTTGCCGTCGTCATGAGCGGGGCGAGCCGGTCGGCAGTATCGAACCGGGATATGAGGTCGGACGGAAGTGCCTCATGGGTCGTCTGCATGAAGGCGCGGTCAACGCGGCAGCCGCGCCAGGTCTGCGCGAGCTGCTTGCAGACCATTGCCCGGATATCCTCCTTGTCGGGTTCCGAAAGCGCGCTATTCTCGACGAAGAGCAACATCAGGTAGGCGCGAACTTCCTGCGTGCCAAGCGGCGGTACGCGGATCGGCACCTGGATCAGTTTGTCAAAATAGTTGATGACCATGGCGTCATCGACGCCATCGAAATGGCTGCGCACGGCATGTTTGATCATCGTGTCGTCGGCCGCAATGACGAACGCCGTGTTTTCCAGGAAGAGGAAGAGCCGGATCGCTTCGAGCGTCGAGATCGTGGTCGGCGGAAGGCAGCGATCGAGATCGTCGATCAGAACGACGAGCTTCACGCCCAACTCCGCAAGAGTCTGCTCGAAACATGCACGGATGGCATGGATTTCTTTGGGCGGGGAGATCTCCGGTTTCGGCTTTAGCAGGCCGGAGAGTTCATCACCGGCCTTGCGCGTCACTTCGTCCGCCGTGGCGATCGTCTTCTCGTCGGCTTTTCCGTCCACTACTCTCTGGCCGAGCTGATAGAGTTCTCCGGCAAGCCCAACCGGCGGCAGGCCGAGCGCCAGGGCGAGGGCCGAACCTCCTGTCAGCTTCGCCGCTCTCAGCCAGTTGACCCGACGGAGCAGATCGTGGGCCTTGTCGAGTCCAGTCTTCCGCCTCTCAGCTTCGTCCATCAGGGTGGTGGCAATGACTTCCAGGAGGGCGGCGCGCGCATCGTCGTAGCCCTGGTAGAGCCAGGCGTTGAACTCGACCAAGACGAAGGGTCCATCGCGTCCTTCCAGGGCGCCGCGAATCAGCTTGATCATGGACGACTTTCCAACGCCCCATGCGCCGGAGACGCCGATCGAGATTGGCCGGCCATCCGCTTGGACGATGATCTCAGCAACGGTATCCGCGACGCCGGAGAAGTTCAGGAAGTCGCGGGCTGTTTCGTTATCCGACCACATCGTCGACCTCGTATGTCGGCAGGTTGCCCAAGCTGGCAACTCGCAATTCGCCGCTGACAAGACTGGGCAGTAAGACATCGCGCAAGGTGGCGAGGGTGCGCGACGCCTGCTCTCCAGAGGCAATCCTTGCCAGCAGGGTATCGACGATCCGGGCAAACACGTCAAGTATAGGATCGGGAGCTACGACGACTTGCGTTGCAGCCACAACGTCGGGCCGGACAGCCGGGTACGCCGCACCGTCAGCCAGAAGCCTCAAGCGATCGATGTTTCCCCGCGATGTCGCCGCGCAGTAGGCAAGTGAACGATACCGGGGAGCTCGTGGACGAAGGACCGCGAAACCGGTGCTTCCGGTGAGATCACGCTCCATGATGAGCACGTAGGAGCCATTGCCTGGACGAACGGTACCGACAATGGTGTCCCACGGCTGCAGCACCCTTCGTGCCCGAGTTGGTGCAGCTTCCCATGGGTACTCGCCGATTGAGGAGATCGAGCCCCACTTCGTGTTCGCGAGATCTACATACCGCACAGTCTCTGGGGCCGTTGTCTTTGACCAACTCTCCGGGTTGAGGGCAGCCAAGTCCGAGAGGGTTTCGATCTCCCACCCCTCCGGAATCTCCCCCAGTTCCGAGGGCACTAGACGTTCGGGGAAGAGGTTATAGAGGTGGGCTGGGAGGCCGGGAAGCGATTGGCCGGCATCCCAGCGGCCTTCCATTTTCACGCGGACGGGGTCGAAGTCCACAAACCACGACTTGAACAGTGCTCGCGCCATCGCTTCCAGCGTTTCACTCATCCGTCGATTCAGTTCGATCTTGTCGTCCAGCGTGCCGAGGATGTGGGCGATGGCGCATTGTTCGTCGACGTCCGTAGGAAATAAGATGGCCGCCTGGTGAAGGTGGTTTCGATTCAGGCCTGGGACGGCGGCCTTATCTGAGAAGGCCATGTAATCCAGCCCTGTCAGGAAGTAGCTGATGAATCGGGGGTCATTGCCCTTAAAGTCTCGGACATATAGTGTCGTATTCAGTGGCCAGAAGTCCTCGCGCACGTAGAACACCTGCCCAAGGGTCCCATATCGTCCCGTCACGACACCAGGCCCCTTCACCTTACATTGGGAATGATGGTCGGTTACTCCAGACGAGGACACGAGTGGCACCGAACCCGGCCTACGTTCCCGTTTAGGCAAGTCGTAACCGCGCTTCAGCTCTATTACATCACCCAGAGTGGTCTCCGCCCACTCACTCGCCATACCCAAGCTCCTTCAGGTTGGCGGCGGTTGTAGCAACATTGTTCGCGGTCCTTTCCCGATATTGAGACTTCACGGCCGCCCACCCTTCGGCCGATAGTCTCGTGAATCGAGGCAGGAGTCGTATGTTGAACGGTCGATGGGTATCCAGTCAGTCTTGTTAATGCCTCGTCGGTTACTAGCGGTAGGACTCGTTGGGAATGCGCTCGCGATCTTGATCCACCGATTCTGTTCCTGTGATATACGACGAATCTCGTCTGCTGCTTCTGAGAGATCCTGGTCCTGGCTGAATACGAGGGCAACGTCATACTCCTGCCGATGCGCCATGCGGATGATGTCCAGTGCGATACGGACGTCGATACCTTTCTCTTCGCCAGTGAGGAAAGTATGCTCATTCCCATCAGGCAGTTTGACTCGCTTATTGTGATAGCGAAGTGACCGGCTGAATACGTGGACATTCTGGCGACCGAGCATGGCCAGTTTATGGGTCCAGAAATGATGCCAGAATGGATTGTCCGCTGGATCGGGAACACCGGTGTAGAATCGTGTCTGAGTCAGCTGCCAGTCATTACTGCTACATATAGCGGTTGCCAGTGCCTGCGGAGCATAGTTGGGCCAAGTATATCCGAATGTAGTTCGGGCGGCGTGGAACAGATTCTGTCCATCGAAAAAGGCGACGGTACGCTTGATAGTGGGTTCAAGGGGCATGACACACCCCCGTGGGGCTATAAAAAATAACCCCGCCCGAGGCCTTGCGGCGTATCGAGCGGGGAGTAAGTATGGATATAATGTAGCTGCTGTAGTGTATGATGTCAACACCTGCAGGATCTTTACATCCTATTCTTTCAATAGACCCGGACGGGTTATGAATGAGCCCGTTCAAAGAATAATCATTTACCAAACCCGAGCTCCTTCAGGTTGGCGGCAATAGCGGCATCGAGCTCCGCCGCCTCAGTCTGCTGCTCCTGCAGCTGCGCGACCAGCCTATTCATCTTTTCTTCGAATGGCTCCCCATCATCCTCCTGCGCCACGGCGACGACGTAGCGGCCGGGTGTCAGAACGTGGCCGTGCTTCTCAATCTCTGCCAGTGTCGCACTCTTGCAGAAGCCGGGCAGGTCCTCGTATTCGCCTACCTCTTTCTCGCCACGCCAGGCGTGATAGGTGTCAGCGATCCTCGCGATATCTTCGTCTGTGAGTTCACGGTGGGTGCGGTCTACCAATTGGCCGAGGTTCCGGGCATCGATGAACAGGATCTCGCCGCGTCGATCACGGAACGTGCCGTCCTTGCGGTCACGCGCGAGGAACCATAGGCACGCCGGAATCTGCGTCGAATAGAACAGTTGACCCGGCAGCGCCACCATGCAGTCCACGAGGTCGGCCTCGATCAGGTTCCTGCGGATATCACCCTCGCCGGACTGGTTTGAGGACATCGAGCCGTTGGCCAGTACGAATCCGGCGACCCCGGATGGTGCCAGGTGATGGACGATATGTTGCACCCAGGCAAAGTTGGCGTTTCGAGCGGGCGGGATGCCATACTTCCAGCGCTTGTCGTCCTTGAGGCGCTCCCCGCCCCAGTCTGAGATGTTGAACGGGGGATTGGCAAGGATGAAGTCGGCCTTCAGATCCGGAAAGCGGTCGTCGTGGAAGGTGTCGCCGTGAGCGATCTGGCCTTCGATTCCTCGGATAGCGAGATTCATCTTGGCCAGTCGCCAAGTGGTGTAGTTGGACTCCTGGCCGTAGATCGAGATATCGGCCTGCCCCGTTCCGCCACCTGATTTCCCTGCGTTGCCATTACCGGTGGCGTGCGCACGGATGAACTCAACCGACTGTACGAACATTCCCGAGGAACCGCAGCAGGGGTCATAGACGCGGCCTCGGTAGGGCTCGATCATCTCGACCAGGAGTTTCACGACACACCGTGGTGTGTAGAACTCACCACCCTTCTTGCCCTCTGCACTGGCGAACTGGGACAGGAAGTATTCATAGACGCGACCGATCACGTCCTTGGCGCGGGCTTCGACGCTTCCTATCTGAATGTTACTGATAAGGTCGATGAGTTGGCCGAGTCGAGCCTTGTCAAGTGCCGGGCGGGCGTAGTCCTTTGGCAGTACTCCCTTGAGGGCGGGATTGTCTCGCTCAATGGCGGCCATGGCGTCATCCACCAGCCGGCCGACGGTGGCCTGTCGGGCTTGTTTCTTCAGGTGGGTCCAGCGCGCTTCGCGAGGTACCCAGAAGATGTTCTGGGCGCGGTACTCGTCGGGGTCCTCGGGATCGGCGCCCTGAGCCTGTTCACCGAGGAGGATTTCGTTGGCTTCGTCAAAGGCGTCAGAGATGTACTTGAGGAAGATCAGGCCGAGAACGACGTGCTTGTACTCGGCGGCATCCATGCTGCCGCGCAGGGCATCCGCCATCTGCCAGAGTTCGGCCTCGTAGCCGACCGTGGCGCCATTGTCGTTTCTCGTCTGTGTACTCTTCCTTTTGGCCATCTGCTTGTCCGGTCCCTTCCATTCTCAGTATTCCGGCAGGCTTCACGTGTTGCCATGCTGCATTCCGGCTCGCATCATGGCAGAACCCGCATGCGGCAGGGTCACTCCGCTTCCTGTGCAGCGACGGTCCAGATACGCTTGAGAGGCAATTCGGCCTTCAGATCATCGTCCAGATGATCGTACTGGTCAAACAAAGCCTCCAACAGTTCCTTCTGAGTCCAGAGGCGTACACGGAAGAAGCTCGGTGCAAGTTCCTTCTGGACATTGGTCTTGAACCCGCTCCAGGAGACAAACAAGCCCTCCTCTGCTCCGAACTTGGACACGGCGCCAAGCAGCTTGTCCACTGTCGGCCGATCTATGGGAGAGCTCTCAGATTTCACTTCAACGCAGAGCCGTGGAGCTCCGAATCCAAGAGGTCCAGTACCGGCGAGGATGTCCGCGCCCCCGTCTGAACCCTCCGGGCTACGGTAAGTGACATACCCCTGAGCTTCGAGGATGCCCTCCACCAGCCGCGTCAATCCATGGCCCTTGAAGCGAGCGGAGATCAGACTGGCTATCTGGTCCCGTGCTGCTTCCTCTAGATCGGTGCTCTCCATGGCATCTGTTGAATCCTGTGAGGAAACTTCAGGTGCGGAGGTGATGGCTGCAACCGTCTCCGGCTGCCAGCCTTTGGCCCGCATGGCGTCAATGCGAGCCTCCGCATTGTTGCGCTGCACGCGGCATATGGTCAGGAATGCACCGAACGTGTACAATAGATCCTGTCCGAAGTGGGAACGCGGCACGGCATCCGCGATCCAGTCAACGGAACGCCAATGGAAGAACGGGCTGGGGCCACGTGGCTCGAATTGATAGTCACCTGTAATCTCACCGATCTGGATCGCGCGCTGGCTCTTCAACGGGAGCACCACGAGGTCCGACTTCTCCATCTCATGAGCGAACGGCCACACCTGACTCGCCCAGTTCGCAATCGCTCTGGGCTTTACGTCAGGGTACCGCTCAGTCATCGCGTCTTTCAGTTCAGTGCGCTCGCTGAGTTCGGAGAGATCGAGGTCTAGGTCGTCCCAGGTGACATAGATTCGGCCCTCCTGAATGAATTTGGACTCGTACTCGCCATGTGCGCCGGCACGGACTAGCCAAACAGCCATTGGTATTCCACCTTGTCTGGTTCAGCGTCATTTTCAGACTGTGCCCACAATGCTGGTGGAGGGTATTGGGATTCCCCCCGAAAAGTGAACACGGGGTTAAGCAACATTTGCCATCCGCTCGTACTCTACGGGGCTGAGGTAATCGAGTGACGAGTGTAGGCGTTCGAAATTGTAGAACACTTCGATGTAATCGAACAAGAGAGCGTTGATCTGCTCCCTGGGCAGATTCTCCTTTCCGAACAATTCCTCCATTCTCAAGGTACTGATGAAACTCTCTGCTGGCGCATTGTCCCAACAATTTCCTTTCCTGCTCATGCTGCAAACCATACCTCTGGCATCCAGAATCGCCTGGTAATCCTCGGAAGCATACTGAACGCCCCGATCGGAGTGATGAATCAATCCCGCCGGCGGTCGCCGGCGCCAGATGGCCATCATCAGAGCGTCGATGGCGAGCTGACGATCCAGACTGGTACTGGTAGACCAGCCAACGATTCGGCGACTGAACATGTCCAGAACGAAGGCCAGGTACAACCATCCCTCGGCGGTTGGAATGTAGGTGATATCGGACAACCAGATTTGGTTGGGAGCGGCGGCCTCGAACTGTCGATCCAGGATGTTCGGAGCCACCGGGAGAGTGTGTCCCGAGTCCGTGGTGACCCGGAATTTACGTTTTTGACGGGCTCTCAGGCCGTTCTGTGCCATCAAACGCTCAACCCGTTTGATGTTGCAGAAGATCTCCCTCTCCAGGAGCTTTCTGAACACACGAGGACTCCCATAGCGCTCATTGAACTGTTTGAAGATCGCTTTGATCTCGGTCAGAATCCGGCGGTTCTCACGTTCCCTCTTGCTCTCGGGACGTTTCAGCCAGGTGTAGTACCCGCTACGAGAAACTTCCAGGACCCGGCACATGACTTGAACGGGATATTCGTTCGCGTGTTCGCGGATAAACGGGTACTTCACTCCGGGCCGTTTGCGAAGTACCCCACCGCTTTTTTTAATATGTCCCGCTCCATCTCCAGCTGCGTTACCCTGCGACGCAGCCGGGTCAGTTCCTCCTGGTCCGGACTCTGATGCCCCTTGCCAGGAAATGCATCAGGATCTTCCTGCAATTGTTTCTTCCACCGGGCCAAGAGACTTCGACCAATATCGAGATCACGGGCCACCTGGGAGATACTCATCCCCCCTTCGGTGACCAGCTTGACTGCCTCGATCTTGAACTCTCGGGAAAACTTCCTTCTGGCTCTTGCCATGACACACCTCCAGGGTACCAGTATGTACCTTTTCGATGTGTCCACTCAATGGGGGGAGACCCAGTATATCTGTGCACGGTACCGTGTGACATGCGACGATCCTTCGACGGACTGTCGATGATGGCTGAGCACATCGTGCGGGCCAATCCGCTCTCAGGACATCTGTTCGTGTACTGCAACCGGCGGATGGATCGGGTGAAGATCCTGTATTGGGACCGGGATGGATGGGCGATCTGGTACAAGCGGCTGGAGGCGGGGACGTTCCAGTATCCGTTTTCAGAGACGGGTCGCAAGGAGATTGCAGCGTGGGAGCTGGGTGCGTTGCTGGAAGGGATTGATCTGAAGGCCGGGCGGCGTCGCAAGCGCTTTCAGTTGCCTCAAGGTCTGGCTAGCGGATCGGGTATTGGTGGTGGATGAAAAAAGTTGGCTGGCGGCGCATTTTTTTGTTGCGCAGAGCCGATAGCTTTATTAGGTTATCGGTGTGACCATTCCCAAGCTACAGGATCGCATCCAGGCCATCAAGGCCGAACTCTCCGCCCTGGGTCCCCTACACCCGGGCAGTCTATCGGAGCAGTATAACGTCTGCGGCACCCCGGGGTGTCGGTGCAAGGATCCGAAGAATCCTGTCAAACACGGCCCTTACCACCAGCTCAGCTACACCTGGCGGGGCAAGAGCACGAGCCGGTTCGTGCGGGACACGGAAGTGGAGAGAACGGCAGCGAAGCTGGCCAACTACAAGCGCATGCGGGCCCTCACCTCCGAGTGGGTGGATCTGGAAGTTGAGCTGGAGACGCTGGAGCGCAAGGCGGCGCGGGGCGGACGATGAAGATCGATCTCGACAAACTGCCCCGGAACCTGGAGCAGTGCCACGCGCTCATCGCCGAGCTGGCGACCGAGCTGGAGGCGAAGGATCACAAGCTGCAGCGGGTGCTGCACCAGTTGGCCAAGATACTGCGCTGGCGCTATGGGCCGCGGCGGGAGCGGATCGATCCGAACCAGTGTTTTCTGTTTGCGGTGGGGATCGTGGA
>Ga0180432_10009017_pt1 | contig 12271 bp, 9 predicted proteins | sample SS_ome_10_FD_132414 | JGI IMG/M metagenome (GOLD analysis project Ga0180432, IMG submission 132414) | Hypersaline lake sediment archaeal communities from the Salton Sea, California, USA - SS_1_MS_2 metaG | ecosystem: Environmental > Aquatic > Non-marine Saline and Alkaline > Hypersaline >...
GCATGGATACGCACTTTCTGATCCCGATGCGCGACTATTTCCGAGCAGATCTTAAAAAAAAGCGATTGCTGCCCCTCGCCCAGGAGGATTTCAATCGTGTGGCGAACGCGGAAAACAACAAACCCCATGAGCCTTTGTACACACAGGTGAGCGGATTCCATTTGCTTTCCCCTAAACAGCTGGCGATACTCCAATCCTTATGCTTGTTCCGCGATGCGGAAGCCAAGAAAAAAAACCGCCCGTTATTCAAAGTGATCAGCTCGCGGGCATTGTATGCAATCGCGCTGACTTCCCCGCGGGACAGCAAAGCTCTGCGGGAGATTGGTGCGCTGCCAGATAGGCTGCGCGAACGCTACCGGCGCCAATTACTCCAGGCGGTACAAAATGGTTTACGGGCGGATCCGATTTATTTGCCAGCCAAAAAGAAACCATCCCAGAATACCATAAAGAGATGGGATGCATTAAAATTATGGCGTAAGAAAGCTGCCGCGAAAATGGGCGTCCAATCCGATGTGGTTTTACCGCGTGATATTCTTGAGGAAATTGTCAAACAGAATCCGCACAATGCGGTTGCTTTGGAGCAGGTTATGGCACAAGTTCCATGGCGTTTTCAGCATTTTGGCGGAGAAATTATGAACGTATTAGCAAAAAGGAATTTGGGATGAAAATACATTTCTATGGGGCTGCGCGAACGGTAACAGGCTCCCAGCATCTTCTTGAAGTGAATGGAAAGAAATTGTTGTTGGAATGCGGTATCTTCCAGGGGCGCAGGCGGGATTTTTATGAGCGGAACTGCTGTTTTGCGTTCGATCCGCACGCTATCGACGCGGTAATTCTCTCTCATGCCCACATCGATCACTCCGGCAACTTGCCGAACTTGGTCAAGCAGGGTTATGAAAATCCTATCTATGCCACCAAACCCACTGCGGAATTGGCGGGCATTATGCTGCGCGACTCGGGGCATATCTATGAAGAGGATACGGAATTTTTAAACAAAAAGAAACGCAAACATGGCGAACCTGTCATCGAACCGCTCTATACCATCCGTGACGCGGAAAAAGTGCCCGCTCTCTTTCAGACGGTGAACTATGACGAGCCCTTCACACCAGTCGAGGGGGTTACTGCCCGCCTGGTGGATGCGGGCCACATCCTGGGTTCCGCTGCGGTTGTGCTGGATATCGAAGAGCGCGGCGAGAAGAAGCGCCTGTGGTTTTCAGGGGATATCGGCCGGTATAAGCTTCCGCTGCTGCGTGATCCAGTCCTTCCGGAAAATGTAGATGTGCTGCTGATGGAATCGACGTATGGAGACAAGGACCATCGTGATGCGGATACTGCTTACTTTGAATTTCGCGATGTGGTCAAACGCACTGTTGCGCGCGGGGGAAAGGTTGTTGTTCCAGCGTTTGCTGTTGGTCGAACACAGGAGCTGGTTTATTCCCTCAACCGCATGATTTCCGCGGGAAATATCCCGCGCATACCGGTTTTTGTGGACAGCCCATTGGCCATCAACGCGACAGAAATCTTTCAAAAATACCCTGAATTTTTCGATGATGAAACCCACGAATTTGTGCGAACAGGGAAACACCCCGCGCTCACATTTCCAGGCTTGAAATATACCCGGCCGGTCGCAGCGTCCAAAGCCATCAATGAAATGGATGAACCTATGGTGATCATTTCTGCTTCCGGAATGGCGGAAGCAGGGCGCATTCTGCACCATTTGATTCATAATATTGAAGATAAAAGGAATACGGTCTGCATTGTCTCGTGGCAGGCTCCCCACACCCTTGGCAGGCGTCTGGCGGAAGGGGAAAAAAAGGTCCGCATTTTCGGTGAAAGCCGTCCAGTGCGCGCTGAAATTGCGACCATCGGCGGACTTTCGGCGCATGGCGGCCAGCAAATGCTGCTCAAATACGCCCATGCAGCTGACCAACATGCTTTGAAACAAATCTATCTGGTGCACGCGGATGAACACCCCGCGCAGGTTCTGATGGAAAAAATGAGAGCCCAGGGCTTGCAGCACGTCCATTATCCGGAGCGCGGTGAGGTCGTGGAAGTATAAACTTCCCAGACAGGGGTTAATCTGATGGAGAATAATTATTTTCAAGCGGATTTTCTAAAGCAGAATGAAAAACTGATTTCTTTTGATATTGAGATCGCCAAAGCGCTCCCCGATGATTTTGGAGATTTCAAATCCCATCGTCCTTTAGGCATCAGCTGCGCGGCGGGCGTGACCCACGATGATCATGTTTCACTGTGGCACGGCGGCCAGGCGCATGGTGATTTCACACCCAGGATGTCCATTGGAGAAGTCCGCTCAATGGTCGACCAGCTGTGGAAAAAATACGAGGATGGATACCATATCCTCACCTGGAATGGGCTTGGTTTTGACTTTGACATTCTGTTTGAAGAATCGGGCGGAGACCCCCGCTGCAGGCAAATGGCGCTGGACCATGTGGATATGATGTTTCATTTCTTCTGCATCAAGGGTTATGCGCTATCGTTAGACAAAGCGGCCAATGGGATGGGCCTTGCTGGCAAGCTGGAAGGAATGGATGGCGCCCTGGCTCCCATTCTATGGAAGCAGGGAGAATTTGAAAAAGTATTGGATTATGTCGTCCAGGATGCGCGAACGACACTCGATATCTACCGGGCAGTGGCACGCGAAAAAAAATTGCGCTGGACCAGCAACCGCGGCCTCCCTGCACACTGTGCGCTGCCGGACGGGTGGTTAACCGCCAATGATGCGATCGGCCTTCCGGAACCAGATACTTCCTGGATGCGCGATCCCTGGCCGCGGGATAAATTTACCGGATGGCTTGCCGCCTGACATCTTGATCTGGGACACCCATGCATTATATAAAATCATCGCGAATAAACATTTTTAGAGGAATGATCGAAAGCGAAGTCCCATGAGCCAAAATAAATCTGCCCATTTATTTCAAGCGTTTTTCGAATCTCCGAAAGGCAAGCGCCTGAGCCTATGGCTGGCGTTTTTTGTGTATTGGGGCGGAGTGGCAGCCGTGCTTCCCTTCCTGGGTGTGTTCTATGAAAGCATCCATCTCACTGGGCGGCAGATCGGCCAATTGAACAGCATTCCTTTTTTTATTTCTCTGCTTAGCAGTGTTACCTTTGGTTTTCTGTCTGATTTCACCAGGCGTTATAAATTGCTGCTGCGCGTTTGCGCGCTTGGTATGATCGGCGCTTTGTTTTTCTATCCACAGGTTCGCGGATTCGCCGCGTTCTTTCCGGTCGTCCTGATGTACGCTATTTTCAACGCGCCCGCCAATCCGATCTTAGATGAAACGAGCCTGGTGTCCCTGGAAGACCCGGCAAAATACGGCCTTATCCGCCTGGGCGGTTCACTCGGATGGGGGGTAATTGTGCTGGTGACCGGGATTCTGATCGATCAGCTTGGACTGGGTTTGCCGATCATTTTTTATATTCACATTGCCTTTCTGGTACTCTTCCTGATGATTACGTTTATCATGCCCAAACAGCGCGCATTGAAGCAGACTGAAATGGAAAGAATATCTCTGAAAGAGTTTGGACAAGTTTTGTCCCAGCCGGGTTTCATTACCATTTTGTTTTTGATCATCATCTGGGGCATCGCTGAATCCAGCATACAGAACTTTCTTTTTCTGCATATCAAATTCTTAGGGGGCAGTTCGACGCTGATGGGTACGGCTTTGTCTGTTTCATTAATTGGTGAGATCGTAATCTTTGCCCTGGCTGAGAAAATCCAAAAACGCCTGGGGTCTTCCCGCATGATGTTAGCCGCCTTCGTGGTCATGTTTGCCTGGCTGATCGGGCTTTCCCTGATTAAGAACCCGACCATCATCCCCCTCTTCCAAATGTTTGGCGGTGCGGGTTTTGCGTTGATCCAATCCGGCAGTGTGGCTTATGTCAACCAGCATGCCCCCCGGCAGCTGGGAACCACCGCGCAGGCGGTGCGCGGGGGTGTTCTGTCAGGGCTGGGTGTTGGGGTGGGTACGCTGGTCAGTGGTTTCATTTATGAATTGGTTGGATCCGTTGCGCTCTACCGCATCATGTCCGCTTTCTCCGCGACCGGATTTTTCCTGGGTTTGTGGATTTATTTCAAGGAAAGGCGCAAACATAATTCTGCGCAGATATAAGAAGAAAAAACCGGAAGCGTGAAGCTTCCGGTTCTCTTAGCCAGGCATTCCGCCGGCTTTTTGTTGCTCAACCCTTCCTACAGATTCTCCTGCCGCCAGCCGCTGCGAAGCTGTTGGCATAAAAATGTATGATTGCGGTCATTCCTGTTCGGGTGGAGGTTGAAGTCCCAATAAGCTCATGGCGAAGAATGCAACACTGACCAATCCAATAATGATGCGTGTGACGATAGCCATGGTTCACCTCTATAAAGTATATAAATCCTTACCGTACAGGCCTGGTATCAACCGGGCGCAGCCTCCTGTCTGAATCAATATGCCGCGCTTATAAAACATCCAGCGCGCGCTCACCGCACAATTTCACGGCGTGCTTGTTATCTTATATAACGCAATATAGGGAAAAAAGTTTCTTATACCTGGAAAATTTGCCTGAGAAGACAAAAATAATTAATGCCACACGCCAGCCACAACCTGGCCGCATTGCGGGCATGTGTTTTCATCAGTGACGCAGTTTTCTTCCACCCGATAGCCCCACCGTTTCACCAGCAGGCTCTGGCAGTGCGGGCAGTATGTGTTTTCCAGCGAACCGACCCTTCCCGGAAGGTTGCCGGCGTACACATACTGTAATCCCGCCTCTTGGCCAATTTCAGCGGCCAGCTGCAGTGTCTCTGGCGGTGTCCTTCCTGCGGAAGTATGATGGTAGGTTGGATAAAACGCTGTCACGTGCCACGGAATATCGGCTGAAACAGAACGTACAAATTCTGCCATCTGCCATAATTCTTGTGTGCTGTCATTGAAATCCGGGATAACCAGTGATACTACCTCTACCCAAATCCCCAGGTCGTGCGCAAATTGGATTGTGTGACACACTTGCTCCAGCCTGCCGCCCAGCGTGCGGTAGTGTTCGTCAGAAAAACATTTCAGGTCGATTTTCAATCCATCCAATGTGGGCTGCAGCGCTTTCAAGACGCGTTCCGTTGCGAATCCATTGGATACATACACGCACCGCATGCCCTTCTCCTGCGCGATATTGAATATATCAATCGCCCATTCCGTTGTGATCAGCGGTTCGTTGTACGAAGAAGCGATCACTTTTGCCCCGGCTCGTTCTGCCGCTGCAACCACACCCTCTGGCTGTATTTCCCTGATATAGCGCAGCGCTGAGGCCGAAGCGGGATCACGCAATGTCTGGGAACTGACCCAATTCTGACAGAAATCGCAGTGAAAATTGCATCCCAGCATGCCGAACGTCAGCGCAAGGCTGCCGGGTAGAAAATGCATGAATGGCTTTTTCTCGATTGGATCCGCATTCATGGCAGCCACATATCCCCACGGGCTGTGCAGTACACCGTCTTTATTTGTGCGCATCTTACAAACCCCACGTTTTCCGGGCAAGACAAGGCATTGGTGGGCGCAGGCCAGGCAGCGCACGCCATTGCTCTCTTCTTCGTAAATCCATGCGGGCTGCGTCAACCGATCAAGAAATTGCGCGTTTGTTTCCATCATTATCCATATTATAGCAATCCATTTGCGGTAGGTTGGTATAATCCATCTATCTCAATGCTGTGAGGAAAACATGAATGACCATATGCCAATATATATTGGGAATCAAGCGATAGCGGAGTTTGTAAATTTTTGTAAGAAAGAGAAGTTATCTAAATATTTCCTAATTGCGGATGAAAACACTTTTCAAGTGCTCGGAAAAACGGTACGGGAGGCGGTGCTTGCCCAGGGCTGGGACTTGATCCAAATTATTCTTGATCCGGAAGGTCTACATGCGGATGACCTCAACCTGACGCGCGTACTTAACGCCTATGACGCCCAACCGCGCACGTTTCTTGCGGTGGGATCTGGCACCATAACAGATACTGCCCGTTTTACCAGCCACCGTTCGCAGAACCAATTCATCTCTTTTCCCACTGCGGCGTCTGTGGATGCCTATACATCCAAGAACGCGCCGGTGACAATTGGCAATCTGAAAGGATCTATTTACTGCCACGCCCCTATCGCCATCTTCACCCATATCCCGACCATCTGTGAATCGCCCAAATTTCTTACCGCTTCCGGGTTTGGCGATTTGGTCAGCAAACTGACCTCTTCCTCGGATTGGAAATACACCCACCTCTTGTGGGGTTCAAAGTTTGACCAGGATATTTATGATCGCGCTCTCGCTGCCGGGCAGACCGCCGCCAACCTTGTGAAAGGCATTGCCGCAGCGGACCCGGACAGCATGGCGGGCATGATGCAGGGGCAGTTTGACAGCGGTTTTTGCATGGCTGATTTCGGGCAAAGCGATCCGGCATCCGGCGGTGAACACCATATTGCCCATATCTGGGAAATGATGGCCCATTGGGAGCACCGCGAGGGGCTGTTTCACGGCAATGCGGTTGGCGTCGCAACTATTATGGAAGCGCGCTGGTATGAAAAATTGCGCAGCCTGTCCAGGGATGAAGCGTTTGCATTAATCGAAAAAGCGACTGTTCCTGGTTATGAGGAACAGGCTCACGATTTACAGGAAAATATTCCCGAAATTGCGCAGGAGCTGATCGAAAGCAATCCGATTTATATGCAGCTCAGCGATCCTGAAAAACTTGACCGGGTAAAAGACAAAATGCGCGCACATTGGGAAGAGATTCAGGCTACCGCTGCTCTTGTTCCTTCCCCGCAGGACCTGGAAAAATGGCTGGTCATACTGGGCGGCCCTACGACACCGGAAGAATTAGATTTTTCCGCAGAACAGATCCGCCTTGCCAGGGATTACGGCTTATACCTGCGAGCGCGGTTTTCGATCAATATCATTCGAAAAATGTTCGGCTGGTAGAGCGTTTAAATTCTTTATTGGTGATTAGCGCTATAATTGGGCGCGATGGATGCAAAATCACTACGAACACTCGAATACCATAAAATAATTGACCGACTGGCAAGCTATACAGCTTTTTCTGCCTCGGAAAAATTAGCCCGTGCGCTGCGCCCGACGAGCAATTTTCATAAGGCGCATACCCGGCTGGCACGCACAAGCGAAGCTTCCCGCCTACTGAGCGAACATCCCGACCTCACCATCGGCGCAGCGCGCGATGTTCGTGACCAGGTTCGCCTGGCAGGGCGCGGCGGTGTTTTGGAAGCAGGTGTTTTCCTTGAAATTTCCTCCACGCTGGTTGCTGCCCGCAACCTGTTCCGATTTTTCAACAAACTTGCAATCGAATTGCCACAGCTGAAAGAAGCGGCGGGTCGGCTGCAGCCGCCGGAAGGTTTGCTGGAGGCGATCCATACTGTGCTGGATGACACCGGCATTGTAAAGGACAGCGCGTCCACCAAGCTGCAGGAGATTCGCCGGAATCTCGAAAAAGCGGATGACCGCGCGGTCGCATTTCTTTCACGCATGATCAATGACTCCAAAAATGCCAAAATGCTGCAGGAACCCATCATTACCAAGCGGGCCAATCGCTATGTGATCCCAATTCGCGCGGAATACAAAAACCGTCTACAGTGTGTGGTTCAGGACCAGTCATCTTCCGGCTCCACTTTTTTTGTCGAACCTTTTCCCGTTGTGGCGCTCAACAACGAACGCCTTTCGCTAGCCAGTGAGGAAAAAGAGGAAGTTCACCGCATCCTGTCGGCATTGTCGCATCAGGTTGGCGATCACGCCGCGCATATCGAATCGATCGTTCATCAGCTGGCAGATTTGGATCTAGCTTTTGCAAGTGCCCGCTATGGCCAGGATCTTAAAGCAGTCGAACCGATCCTGCTGCCGGATGCGGAAAAGCTGAAGGAAGATCAGCCCCTATTGAAATTAACGCATGCCCGCCACCCGCTTCTTGATCCAGAATCGGTTGTGCCGATTGATCTCATTCTCGAAAAAGAAACGCTTGCCCTGGTGATCACAGGCCCCAACACCGGCGGAAAAACAATATCCTTAAAAACTGCTGGATTGCTGATTGCAATGGCCCAATCCGGGCTGCACATCCCAGCCCAATCCGGTTCATTATTGTGTATGTTCGCCAATGTGTTTGCTGAAATTGGTGATGAACAATCCATTGAACAGTCGCTCTCCACCTTTTCCGCGCATATTAAGAATATCGTGCGCATCCTGCAAAAAGCGGATAGAAACACGCTGGTACTGTTAGATGAGCTCGGAGCAGGCACCGATCCGCAAGAAGGTTCTGCGCTCGCCCGAGCAATTCTTGCTTTCTTATTAAAAAAACAAGTTCCCTCTCTGATCGCCACGCATTACCCGGAATTGAAATTGTTTGCCCATAGCGCGGCGGGCGTCACCAACGCCAGCGTTGAATTTGATCCGAAAACTTTGCAACCCACGTACCGATTATTGGTCGGTTTGCCCGGCCGTTCAAATGCGCTGACCATCGCGGAACGCCTGGGCATTTCCGCGGATATCATCCAGGATGCACGAGAGATGGTGCATCCGGATGATTTGCGCAGTGATGACCTGCTGGATAGCATCCAGCAGCAACTACGAGAAGCGCGCCAGGAAAACGAAACCATGCGCGCCCTGCGGCTTCAATTGGAAGAAAAAAAAAATCAGCTCACGGAGCGGCTGCAGGAAATTGAGACCGAACGTGTGCGCATACTGGAGCAGGCCCGCCAGGACGCGGCGCAGGAAGCGCAGCAACTGTACAGCGCCATTCAGGATATCCGCAAAAAGGCTGCTGCCCCCAAAAAGACAGCCATTCAGCACAGAAAAGAATTACGCGGGGAGGTTGATGACCTGATCGCTTCCATTGACCAGCCGGTGGAAAAGGAAGAATTTCGCCGCCGGGAAAATCGGCCGCTGCGACTGGGCGACCGTGTGTATATTCAGAAATTGGATGTGGACGGAATTGTGGGGGAGATTGGTGAGGAAGCCATTCAAGTGCAGGTTGGAAAAATGCGCATGAAAGTAGATGTGAGCGATCTGGAAAGGCCGCAAGCGTCTGCCCCTAAAAAAAACACCAAATCTGAAGTAGTGAAAAAGACCTCATCTCCACATACCAAACAAGAAGAGATTTTTCATTCTTCGCCGGGCGGTGAATTACGGCTTTTGGGGGAGCGTGTCGAGGATGCCTTGTTGAAATTGGAGCGCTACCTTGATGCGGCCTATGCCGCAGGTTTGCCGTATGTCCGCATTGTGCACGGAAAAGGGACCGGCACCCTGCGGAAAGCGGTCAGGAATACGGTAGGCTCCTATGCGGTTGTCTCCCGTTGGGAGCGCGCCCTGGATAATGAAGGCGGCGAGGGTGTCACGATCGTGTTTTTAAAAGATGTTTAAAGATAAAGATCGATAGTGGCTGACCTCGTGTCACTATCGATCTTTTTGCACAGAGTCCCTAGATTCTGTGCTGCGATGGTCCTATAATGAGAAAAATACTTTACGAACTGGTAATTATCATACACCAATACCAATTAATTTGCAAGAAAAAAATATAAACAGCATGGCAGTATGGACGAGCCAGTGTTGGTAGAGAAATTTTCCCTAACTGTGACGATCATTGGTGAAAAAATGGTGTTGCGATGCTATCCATCAGAAATAAAAAATGCGGCACATACGTGCCGCATTGACTGGATAAAATAGTATATTTACTGGTACGTGAATCCCGAGAAGCTTCCCGCTGCGAACAGGGCCATTTGTCCGCTGGCGATATCCAGGGTTAGCAGGTTTGTCTCGTTCCAGTCCTGCCCATGGCATTCAATCAGCACGGTCATGTTGTCCAGCCATCCCACAGGTTTCATCATTGCGGCGCTTCCGCTGGGCATGAATTGGCTTGCTGTGTCCAAATTAACTTCATTCACAATACCCCCATTGGGAATATATCCTGCGCGAACACGCGCCTGGAAATTGAGCGGTTCCGAAACCATCGAGCCGCTCGCTTCCAGCCAGGCTGCATACTGGTTGTCTGGTGAGAAAACCACGAACCCGGCTCCGCGATCGCTGGATGGGTCAAGCTGGAAGGACGTAACCTGCCCGGCAGCCAATTTCATCACCTGCAGCGCCCGGTCGCCTGAAGGTTCAAAATCTACCCAGCCGGCTGTGCTGAAATCCGGAGAAATTCCCTGAAAACTTTTTTCCGGGTCGAGGTATTGGATATTATCCCCGCTGGTCAGGTCAAATCGGTAAAGCCCGCGCGTGATTGGGAAGATGAGGTCAACGCCGCCAATACCCCAGGCCGACTTGGTGTACCATACCGACTGTGGCTGGTTGGCAAGCGCCTCCACGCCGACTGGCATAAGCGCCATATAGGTAGGTGCGTCAATCAGGTCGAAGAAGGCGGAAACATCCCCCAAATTATCTGTGTTGCCGGCGTATAGATAGCTGTGCGGTTCATCCCCATCCATCTGTACTTCGCTGAAGGCGATCGCACTTTGGCCGGGCGCGCCGCTCATGGCGAAAAAACCATCGCTTTTCCGCAAAGTCGTGATGGTATCGTTGACGTTTATCATGATAGCCTGCTGCGGGTCCCAGCTGCGGTATACCAGCGGCGTGTAAATTGGACCGGAAGGGATTGTCCCGGCGACATGTACTTCTTTGCTGTCCGCGCTGGCGATCCCGGGTGTCTTCAGCTCTGTGATCAATTGGCCGGCGGCATTTACATAGGATAAGCCCATTCCGTCCTGCGTATTGACGAATGCGCCCGCAGGAACCAGCGACCCGCTCGGGTCAGCTATCTCTTCTATGGTGCTTTCAGCAGGCGCGCTGTCTTCATCCAGCCCTTCATTGGCTATTTCTTCCTGCGCGGGGGAGTCCATAGAAATATTAAAAGGCAGCGCATCGCAGGAAATGATGAGTAAGCTTACTGTTATTAATATCGCGATCAGAGGCAAAAACTTTCTTTTCATCCAAACCCTCCTCTATTATTGGATTGTTTATAATACCAACGAAAAACCTACTGCAAAAGTTCCAATCCCAATCCTAAAACCATAAATCTGTTATCTCTTTATCATCGAGCAGCTTTTTCACAACTTTATCATGGTTCTTGATCGGGCCGTATACGTCAAATGTGCACACCATATTATCGTCTTTTTTTAATTGTTTTATGCTGTCAATCGATAGCTTATTGTCCTTGAAAAGGCTTTTTAATTCTTTATATTTATTCCAACTGGTCTTGGTGGTGATCTCATAAACCCGCCCCTCACTTTTTATCTCAAGGTATTCTTCCAGCCGCGTGAAAAGCATCAAAACAATCATCGCGATCACGGTCGTGCCGACTGCCAGGTAGTATTCACTCGCTCCGGCGGCCATCCCGACCGCGGCAACCAGCCAGATCGTAGCGGCTGTAGTCAAGCCTACCACGCGCCCGCGCTCTTCCAGGATCACGCCAGCACCCAAAAAACCAATCCCGCTGACGATATTGGCCGCGATGCGCGTAGGTTCAAGCCCGACAGAATTACCAATGCGGATGGAGAGGATTGTGAACAGCGCTGACCCGACTGCGATCAGGATCAGCGTCCGCAGGCCGACTGCCTTTTTCTGCCGTTCCCGTTCAGCCCCAATTACACCGCCCAATACCAGCGCTAAAATAATTTTCACAAAATCTTCCAAATAAAAAATCATACAAACTCCCTTCCTTAGAAGTTGGTTGTAGGTTTATTGTAGCAAAACCGGTCTTAAAAAAGAAAAACCCATTTGCGCCCATAAAAAGAAAAAACGGGGAAATGGGTCTCTTTCGTTGTCTTTTGTTATTTCTTTGCCAGGCTGGTCTTGATTTCTGTCAGAGTATTGTTCATCTGGAATAACAGGATCAGCAATTCGCAGTAAATTCGTACGACGATTGGGCCAATGATAACCATAGCCAATCCGCCCAAAAATACCATTGCGCCGCCGTTGTACGCGTTAAAGCTCATAAACATCGTAACCAAACCGCCCAAAATGGAACCTGCCACACCAACCCAAAACAGAATTTGAATAATGACGGGTGTGATCATTTTCCGGAATTTAATAAAGTCCTCCATTGTTGTTCCTCCTTTTTTAATAATTAATCAATTAATTGCAGTATAGCAGACCTTTCTGCGTGTTTCAATGCTTAATATTGAGGGTGTTGAAAAACAAGTGACAAAATTGACAGATTAAGCCAACTTTAATAAAATTAGACAGACGGAAGAAAAGAGGCAGACATGGCACAGGGACGCTTTATCGAGGTTGGCACAGGCAC
>Ga0180432_10009018_pt1 | contig 12271 bp, 11 predicted proteins | sample SS_ome_10_FD_132414 | JGI IMG/M metagenome (GOLD analysis project Ga0180432, IMG submission 132414) | Hypersaline lake sediment archaeal communities from the Salton Sea, California, USA - SS_1_MS_2 metaG | ecosystem: Environmental > Aquatic > Non-marine Saline and Alkaline > Hypersaline >...
CATCTAGCCACACCCGACCGTCCGTCGGCTCCAACAGCCCGACCAGGTGTTGCACCAGCGTTGACTTACCGGACCCGGTCGGTCCCACGATGCCGATCCGCTCGCCGGCGCTGATCTCCACGCTCACTCCCCGCAGCGCGGTACGTGCCAGAAGCGTGCCCGGGGCGTACGTATGGACGAGTTTCTCGACCTGAATCAGCACAGCGCGCTCACCAACGCCTCCGCCGTCAGCACGCCGCCCGGTAGCGGCAATCCCTGGTCGCGCAGGCGGTGGGCGATCTCGACGGTTGCGGGCAGGTCCAGCCCCATCGACCGCAGCCGCTCTCCCTGCTCGAAGATCCCCTCCGGCGGTCCATCCATCGCGATGCGGCCTTCGTGCATCACCACCACCCGCCCGGCGGCGGCCGCCTCGTCCATCGACTGGGTGATCAGCAGTACGGTGATCGATTCCTCGACGTTGAGCCGCCGGATCGTCGCCAGGATCTGCCGGCGGCCCGATGGATCGAGCATGGATGTCGGCTCGTCGAAGGCGATGCACGTGGGGCGCGTCGCCAGCGCGCCGGCGACGGCGACCAACTGCTTCTGGCCGCCGGACAGCATCTGCGGCGGGTGGGTACGGTACTCCGTGAGGCCGACGGCGTCCAGCGCCTCGTCCACTCGCCGGCGGATCTCGCGCCGCGGGAGCGCCAGGTTCTCCGGGCCGAAGGCCACGTCCTCCTCGACGGTGCTGGCGACGAGCTGGTTCTCGGGATTCTGGAACACCATGCTCACCCGCTGCCGCACGGCCCACAGATTGCCTGGGTCAGACGTCAGCAGGCCATCGACCCACACCTGCCCTGCCGTCGGCAACAGCAGCCCGTTGAGGTGCTGGGCCAGCGTGGATTTCCCCGACCCGTTCGGCCCGACGACGGCCACGAACTCCCCCCGCTCGACCGTCAGATCCACGCCCCGCAGCGCCACGATCTGTCCGCCGTACGCCAGCGGGTAGACGTGTTTCAGCCCCTGAATTTCAATGAAGGCTTCCATGGCACAGCTCACCTCAGAGCCCGCATGAGCACCCGCGATTGAGCGCTCCCATAGCCGTTCGTAGTAACGACTTCAGTCGTCTCTTGCCCCAGCAGTGCTCATAGTGACGACTTCAGGCGTTTCCGTCACTGCGATCTTCTTCCATCATCCCCTCAATCTCGCATCGCGGCGATCTGCCCCTTTCCCACCGCCCGCAGCGCCGCGACGGCCGGGATCGTGACGACCAGCGCTAGCGCCACCTCGATCGGGACGTTCATCGAGAACACGGGCACCAGCAGCGCGGCCGGCAGCGTGCCCAACCAGATCAGCAGCCCCAGCACGCCGAATGAGTTGGTCAGCGTCCCCACCAGCCCGGCGACCCCGGCGGCCAGTGCTGGCCAGCGCCGCAGTGGGCGGTAGGCGTAGTAGGCGAGGACGCCGATCAGGATCCGTGGCAGGAAGGCAGCGGTCAGTGCCACCAACATGTTGCCCCCGGCGAACGTCATGAAGGACGCGCTGTAGAGATACCAGGACGAGATGGCCAGCACCAGCCCCACCAGCCCGCCCACCACGGGGCCGGAGAGGATGCCGGCCACGATGGCCGGCAGGTGCAGGCTGGTCGCAGCCTCGGTCGGGTTGGGCACGGGAATCAGCCCCAACGGAGTGAATGCCAGCACGATGGCCAGGGCGCCAAAAACGCCGGCCACGGCCAGGTCGTGGGTGCTCAGCCGCAGCGGTCCTGCCGAAGAGTGTTGATTCTGTTCCACAGTTGCCTCCTTGTGTGTGTGGTGCCTGGGTGTCGGCAGACGCGGAATGAGCAGGGGATGGGCAAAGATGGGACGGGGACAGCCCCGTCGAAGGAGTACCACTCCCTCCTGCCGTCTCGGTCGCCTGGGCGATCCCAGCGGCACCGGAAAGCGGTGCGTTTGGTTCGTTTGACTGTGAGATGTAGCTCACGGCCCGATGGGTCCATGGCAATACTATTGTACTCAAGTTGGGTGTGGCGTCAAGTGGGAGCGAACCGCTGCCTCAACGTTCGACGCACCCGAAAGACGCATTTCTGTGCCCAGGGCATCAGTGGTAGAATAGGCCAGTTCCGTATCCCCCGCACGGTCGGACGGGCAAATCAATACCCCGAACAAAATGAACAAGGAGCATATCAGTGGAGAAAAGCCTCAAATCGAGATTGGCGCAGGGAGAGGTCCTCGTGGGGCCGCTCGTCACACTGCCCTCGCCCGAGGTCGCGGAGATTATGGCCAGCGTCGGCTTCGACTACCTGTGGATCGAGACCGAGCACGCGCCGATGAACCTCACCCAGGCGCAGATGATGATTCAGGCGGTGGGTGGTCGCTGTCCCTGTGTCGTGCGCATTCCCGAAAACGCCGAGGTGTGGATCAAGCGAGCGCTGGATATTGGCTGCGATGGCATTGTGATACCGCAGGTCAAGTCGGCGGCTGAAGCGGAGGAAGCCGTCCGCTGTTGCCTGTACCCGCCGGCCGGCAAGCGGGGCGTTGGTATCGGCAGAGCCCACGGATACGGCCTGTCGTTTCAGGAGTACGTCGAAGTCGCGAACGACCAACTGGCCATCATCCTCCAGGTCGAACACGTCGACGGGGTGCGCAACATCCGCTCGATCGCGGCCACTCCAGGCATCGACGCTATCCTCATCGGACCTTTCGATCTGTCGGGGAGCCTGGGGCTGCTCGGGCAGATCGATCACCCACGGGTGAGAGAGGCCATCTATGAGATCATGCGTCACTGCCAAGCAGCGCAGGTGCCCGTCGGCATGTTCGCGGTAGAGCCTGAGGCGGCGAGGCAGTGCATCGATGATGGCGTGAGATTGATTGCTTTGGGGATGGACGTCTTATACCTGTCGCAATCGGCGAAACAGGCCCTGAACGAGGTGCAGCCGGGGAAGCCATAGCCTGGTCCCCTCCCCGTGGGGCTGTTACCGGCAGATCAGTATTGGCCAATGGCTCTCGCGCAGCACCTGATCCACGGCGCTGCCGAGCACGACTTCCAGCACCGGGCTGAACCCGTAGCCTCCCATGATGATCAGATCGCACCCGTGGCCCTCGGCCGTCTTCAGGATCGCATCGGCGACAGGCGTGCTCTCCTCCACAAAGGCAGCCTGCACCCCGTGTGTCTCCAGGTACTCTTGGGCAAGATTCAGCGTCCCCGACGCCGTGCGCTCGCTCTCCACCACGCTCACGACGACCAGGGGGATGCCCCACTGGCCTGACAGGTAGGTGGCGATGAACAGCGCCTCCTTGGCCTTGGGGCTGCCGTCGTAGGCCAGCAGCGCCCGATTCAGGGCAGAAGGGACCCGGGGCACCGCCAGCACCGGCCGGGGGCAACGCCGTACGATAGCGTGAAAACCCGAGTCGAGCCGCGCGATGGGCTGGGGCTCAGGAGGATAGTTCAAGCTCAGGATGGCCAGGTCGGTCCATCGCGCCCGATCGCATATCCTGTGCGCCGGGTCTCCGATTTCGAGCGCCAGATCCGCTGAGACACCGGCCGCTTCGCAGCGCCGGTTGAACTCGGCTTGCACCGCTTGCGTCCCTTCGCTTTCGACTTGGTCCGCTGTGGACGCCGCGTAGAGCCCGTGCAGTCGCGTGTCCTCGCGCTGGGCCAGGACCAACGCCTGCTCCAGCGCACACCAACCGGTCTCCTCACCGGTGATGGAGACCAGGGCGTCCCTGAACAGGCGATCGGCTGCTCCGTCTGCCATCCGTCCCGCCCGCCACTGCCCGGGCGGCGGCCCGGCCGTCAGTTCCTCTGGGGTGATGGCGCCCAGGATCCTTGCACCGGCCCGGGCGACCACCCGCTCGGGCGTTGAACTGAACCGCGCGGCCAGATCGGCGGCTGCCTCCTCAGGTTGGACGTCCCACCCGATTTCCTCGGCCAGCGCGGCCCGGTGCTCCGAGAGCCACAGGTAGAGGTCGGCCTCGGTCCGACCAGGAAAGTCGCGCAGGATGCCCTGCCTTCGAATGATCTGTACCACAGGCAGGTAGACCTCGTCGTAGAAGTGGGTGACCGCTTCCTCGTAGGGGATCTCTCGCTGCTGCTCCAGGCCCATGAAATAGCGATGGACGGCTATGTGCTCCTCCAGCACTGGATACTTCCCAGGGGCGGTCACGCTCAGGTCGGCCTCGGGGCGAAGCTCATCCAGGTGGGTGTGCTCCAGGAAATCGGTGTACTCGGCCTTCAGGATCAGGTCATCGAGCTGATCTTCGGACGAGAGCGGCACCTTCGTGCGGACCCTGGTCACGTACGCCTGGATGTGCGTCGCGCCAAGCTGCCGCGCCACCGACACCCGGTGGTTCCCGTCCCGCACGAAGTAGGCCTGGCCGACCTGGTATACCTCGATCGGCGGCAGCCCACGCAGGTCGGTCGTCGCCACCTTGACCCTGGCCCATCGGCCTGCATCGCTGTCTCGCCGCGGCAAGAAGCTGCGGGTGAAGTCGCTGTACCGCCCGACGCTGCCCACGACGGCGTCTAACGGGATGTCTTCCAGTTTCGCCCCGCCACTCTCTCTGGCCTTCAGCTTCCGGCGCACTTCCTCGTAGGACAGCAGATCGGCCGGCCGGCCGGTCAGGCGCGCCATGATCTGCTGCAGAGCAGCCTGGCGGCGCGCGCGATGAAAGTCTGCTATTGCTGACGAAAAACTCTCTCCGACCATTTTCCCATCACCCAGAGATATCCTGCGCCCCGTCGACGACCACCGTGGCGAGGAAAGATACCTTCATCTTATCACACCTTGCTCCTCCCCGCAACGTCTATCCAGTTGAGGGAGACGGAGTAGATCAATCCACTGTGTTCATTAAAGAAAGCTCCCGGCGGATCACAGTCCGCCGCCAGATGCAGAGCGATCGGGATCCTTGCCAGGAATTGGTGACCGGGCGTCCCGGCAGGGAAGGGCAGCATCCGCCTCATGGGCGGCCGAAGTCGGCGATGAAGTAGTAGCCCCAGGTGGTCTGGGCCACACCGACGCCGATCTCTGAGAGCCAGGTCGTGAGCAACGTCCGCCGGTGGGGATCGTTGGGGGGTACCTCATCCATCCAGATGTCGACCGCGCCCTGGGGGGTCTGGCGCTGGGCCCAGCATTCGGCCCAACTTGCGGGCTGGTAGCCGGCGCGGATGACGCGCGTCTTGATGTCCGCTCCGTCGGAGCCGGTGTGGCTGCACCAGCCGCGTTGGGCGCAGTCGTTCGCCTGCCCCTGGGCTGCCTGCGCCAGCGCCTCGTCATACGCCAGCGGCGGCAGCCCGTGCTGAGCCCGCACCTCGTTGATCAGCCGCACCGTCTCGCGCGGCCAGTCTGCCACGTTGGCGGGTGGGGGGGCGGCCGGCGCGGCAGTCGGGGAGGATAGCGCCGTGGTTGGATCTGCAGGCGGGACCGGGTTTGGGCTGGGCGAAGGAACCGGCGTGTCGACCGGCGCGGGCGCCTGGGCCACGGCCGGCCCGTCCAATGGTAGCACCAGCTCTTGGCCCACGCGGATCAAGTCCGCGTCGGCCAGGTCGTTGGCAACCTTGAGCCGCTCCGCCTTCAGCCCATATGCTCGGGCGATGCCAACCAGCGTCTCGCCTTCCCTGACGACGTGCACGACCCAGAAGGCCGAGGACTCTTCCCAGCCAGCCTGCGAGGGGATGGAGAGCATCTGTCCCACCTGTACCACCGTCGAGTCGCCCATCCCGTTGCGTAGCTGGATCGCGGCCATCGGCACGCCGTATTTCCTGGCGATTCCCAGCAGCGTGTCGTCCTTCTGCACGGCATGCTCGGCGGCGGCAGGTTCGGCCGCCGGTACCTCAGTGGGCGCCGCGTCCGGCTCTGGTATTGAGGTTGGCGATGGCGTGTGCTGGTGAGGAGGGGAAGGGCTGGGAGGAAGTGTCGAGTTCCCGGCCGGAGCAGCACTCGGGAGCGCCGGGGGAGAGGGCGTGGGCATGCCTTCCGCGGGCTGCCTGGCGCAGGAGCCCAGGAAGGCAGGTAAGAGCGACAGAGTAACCAGGGCGACGGTAAATGCGCTGCGTCTTTTCATGCGATCCGGATGAGATTCACTCCAGCCAGTGCGGCGAGGAGACGGCGGTCAGTTCGGCGGCTGAAGGTTTGTCTGCAACCAATTTATGCTTATCCACCACGCGAAGTCATTGTCCGATATCTGCTCCGTTGATCAATTCCTGGACGCTGCGCCCCCGGGGGACCGATCTGTGCTATCCCTTGCGGCCCTGAGATGCACGTAGCGACGGCGCACTGCCAGGGGCTGCTCGACTGGGTGCAACTTGGCCACCATCGCACGGTTGGATATCCGGCGCACGATCTGCCGCCTCTTAGCCAGCATGCGCGCCACTTTGCCCAGCGCCTCTATCCGCCCCTGCACCGCGCCCAACCCACGCCCGGAAGCTATCGCGTATCCCACCGCCATGAGATCGTATGCCCAGACAAGCAGCAGGCCCCAAAGCGACAGAGGGTAGTCCTTGCACAGGAGCCAGACCTTGTTGCGGCCCAGCAGGCGGTTCTTGAAATGAGAGCCCTCTCTTCCCGTAGCGGAGTGGACGTGGTGCACGACCGCTTGAGGCACGTAAACGCATTTCCAGCCGGCCCACTGCGCCCGCCATGCCAGGTCTACGTCCTCCATGTAGGCAAAGAAGTCCTCGTCAAAGAAGCCGACGTCGTCCAGCATAGTCCGCCGATATAGCGCCGCCCCCGCGCAAGGACCAAAGACGGGGGTCGGGGTCGCCCCGCCGGTACAATCCGCTCCGTCGACAGTACCGCTTTCCCTGTTCCAGACCATACCCGCCCTATCCACGGCGACACCAGCCGAATCGATCACGTCCCCCCGCTCTGCAAACAACAGCTTGGATGCACACATTCCGATACTTGAATCGGCCTCGGCAGCGCGCACCAACGCGCCCAACCACCCTGGCTCGACCACCGTGTCGTTGTTCAATGTGGCCACGAATTGTGACGTGGATGCTCGGATGGCCTGGTTATTAGCGGGGGCGAAGCCCCGATTTTAGCTGTTTTCAATGAGATGTACCTGCGGGAAGCGTGTCTGCACCAGATCAACAGAGCCATCCGTCGAGCCGTTGTCCACGAGGATCACTGCGAAGTCCTGAAACTCCTGGGCGAAAACGGAGTACAGGCAAGGCTCCAGGTATTGTCGGCCGTTCCAATTAGGGATGACTATCACAACCCGACAGTGCACACCAGGCCTCCCTCGGATGTCTTCTGTCCACGGACGCCTCTCGTCCGCGATATCAGCTTGTCGCAGCGCCAGCTCGACCAAACGGGACATAGGACCCAAACGGCGTAGCCGCCTTTCCGAAGCCCAACCACCCCAATAGAGTCTTGACCGTACCACTATGCTATGCTAAAATGCCGCTGGAGTCAAGTCAGTTCGCGTGTTCTACCAGACGCCTTTCGTCAGCTCTGTGGCTATCCACCGCTCGACCGGCGACTAGCGTATTCCCTTGTAGTTTACAGACTTCCCGCAAGCAGTTAACGCCGTTCGATGGAAGAGGACGTTGAATCCAGATGAAACTCGCGGTCATCATTCTGAATTGGAACGCCGCCGACGATACGATCCGCTGCGTTCGTACCGTCGCGTCCTGGGAAGTCCTGCATCCTACGATTTGGGTCGTGGACAATCACTCCACCGACAGAAGCGCCGACGGATTGGAACAATTCGCGACCATCTCCCGTGAGTGCCCCGGTGTCCACTTGATCCGCAACGCGGCCAACCTGGGCTTTTCCGGCGGCAACAACCGTGGGATCGTTCAAGCGCTTTCCGCCAGTGACGCGCCGATTCTCCTGATGAACAACGATGCTTTCGTCGAGGAGCAAGATATTATGCGACTCCTGGATACACTCCAGGAGGATGAAGATTGGGGACTTATTGGGCCCCTGATCTTCGACGCCGACCAGAGAGACAGACTGCTTTCGGCAGGCGGACGGGATATTGGAAGATACGTTAACACGCACATCTGCGAAGCCACTGTCGGTGACCCTGTCCGTCAGGTGGATTACGTGCCGGGTACAATGATGGTAGTCCGGGCCGAGGTCTTTCGCACTGTCGGGCTTTTCGACGAAGGGTACTTCTTCAGCGGCGAGGCCGCCGATCTGTGCGAGCGAGCCAGACAGCACGGCTACGCCAGTGCCATAGATACGCGGGCACGCGCTTTCCACTCCCTAGGTCGTTCGTCCGATCTCCGCGAGACACTCCACGCTTACTACAGCTTGCGAAACCGCTTTCTGTTTATCCGCAAGTTTCGCCATACACAGAGGGTCTGGCTCTACAGTTTTTGGGTCCTCTATGACCTGGGGGGGTCGCTGAAGGCACAATTGCAGGGCAAATCGGCCAAAGCGCGGGCTGTTCGTCTCGGGCTCCTCGACGGATTACGCGGGCGCTTCGGCGGGCGAAACGAATATGTGTTGTCGGCAGGCGCCGACGCAACCGGCAAAGCAGCCCGTATCCAATCATGAACATCCTTTACCATCTGACCATCCCCCCTCCAGAGATGCCGGAGTGCGACGCCGTGCTGCAGGAAATCGAGACCCTTCGAGGCCATTTTGGCGGCGATACGGTCTATCTCAATCCCAACCGCCCTTTCTGCGAGCGCCATCTTCCTTTGCGCCTTCCCCGGCTGTTTTTTGGAATCCACAAGCTGAATCGACTGCGGAATCGGGGAGCGGACATCGATGTGCATCACCTGTTCAACCCCGATCCCTTCCCTTTCCCGGTTTTGCGTGCGCTGCGACGGCCGATTGTCTACTCGCTGACCGGCGGGGTGGAAAGCCAAAAACCCAACGTGGCCTTCTTTGCCTCCTGCGCGGCCATCACCGTATCCGACGAGCGCAGCTTGGATCGCCTCAGATCGTGGAAGCTGGACAACAGTATGTTGGTCCGTCCCGGCGTTGACACGGCCCGGTTCACCTGCTCCCCGCTTCCGCTGCGGTCGGAGATGAAGCTGATGGTCGGATCGGCCCCTTGGAACCGGTCGCAGTTTCGGCAAAAGGGAATCGAGGCTCTCCTCACCGCCGCGCAACGTTCTCCTCGACTCCGCTTGGTATTCCTGTGGCGGGGTGTGCTGGCCAATGATATGGAACGTCGCGTGCGCCGCATGAACCTCGAGAACCAGGTAGAAGTCCTGAACAAAAAGGTGGACGTCAATGAGGTGCTGGTCGGTGTGCACGCCAGCGTCGTGTTGGCAACAGACCCAGCGATTATTCGGCCCTACCCCCACTCATTGATGGATTCCCTGGCTGCCGGGAAGCCCGTTCTCGTCAGCCGCTGCATCCCGATGGCGGACTACGTGGAACAGACAGGCTGCGGGGAGATTGTGGAGAGCCTGGACCCGTACAGCATCCTCGATGCTGTCGAAGCACTGGCACGTGAGTATCAGGGCTCACAAAGAACAGCTCAAGAGGTAGGACAGAGGGACTTCTCACAACAGGCGATGATCGCATCTTTCCATGAAGTATATGACCGCGTTTTAGAGCTAAGCCGGATGAAAACGTCTGTAGGCAATTGTAAACGTGTGGCGTAGCCGCAGCAGCATGAACGGCATCAGGAGCTGGTACGACAATGCGCCGATGCAAAGCTTCTTTGGCACACTGAAGAGCGAACGGGTGCATCACTGTGTGTACCATACTCGCGACGAAGCAAAGGCGGACGTGTTCTACTACATCGAGTCGTTCTACAACCGATGTCGCCAATACTCAGCGCTGTACTCTCTCAGCTCAGAAGCCTACGAGCGACTCTTCTATCACCAGGAGTTGGTTCTTGCTTAATCATATGTCTGCTGAACCCGGGGGGGGCTCAATGGAGCTGCCGGGCTCATTTTCATACAAAAGGAAGCGCAGTGGCTCATTCCGATAAGGCAAGACGGGATACGTTGGAAGCTGCTTTGCTGCTGCTCCTGTCGTTGGTCGTCTTCTTCTGGCCTGCCGTGCTCGGCGGGCGTGTGCTGTTGCCCACCGATCTGATCTTTGACCTTGATCCGCTCTGGCAACCCCTTGCCCCGGAAGGGTACACCCAGCCAGCCAACCATATTCTCTCCGACCAGGTCTATTACTTCTTCCCCTGGAAGGTTTTCACCTTGCGTTCGTTCGCTCAGGGCCAGTTGCCGCTCTGGAATCCATACGTCAGCGGGGGGGTACCGTTTGTAGGAAACATTCAGTCCGCAGTCTTCAGCCCATTCAACCTGGTGAGTTATCTTCTACCTCTGTACCCTTCGTACGTCATCACTGCCATTCTCATTCTCTCCGTCGCGGGGATTTTCACATTCCTGTTTGCCCGGGAGATCGGGATCAGCAAATCTGGTGCGCTGCTCGCTATGGTGGCCTTCACCTTCAGCGGGCCTATGGTTGTATGGGTTGGCTACCCGCTCGCTCCGGTCATAGCCTGGCTACCGGCAATGCTGCTAACCATCGAAAGGGCACTCACCAGAAGAAGCGGGGTGTACGTCTCCGCAAGTGGCCTGACCATCGCGGCTCAGTTCCTGGGTGGCCATCCAGAAACTTCCTTCCACGTGATGGTAGCATGGGCAGCATATTCCCTGTACCGTGCCCTCGCCCTCGAGGGCCGGCGGCCGTCGAGGTTGTTTCCACAACTGTTGAGAATCGCCACCGCAGCCGCTATTGGGGTGCTGTTGGCGGCGGTGCAACTGCTCCCTTTCTTGGAGGCGCTCCTCCGGAGCGCCATGCTCTCCGACAGACAGGCCCAGGTAAACAGGAGCGCTTTGTCCCTTGTAACTCACCTTTTGCTGGAGTGGCACCAATGGCCAACGGCCATCACGGCTATCCTGCCCCAGTACTTCGGCACCCCCCTCGACAAGAGTTACCTGTACCCTTACAACAATTACGTTGGACAGAACGCATACGTGGGCGTGTTGCCCCTGGCGCTGGCAGGGGCAGTCGTCCTTCGCAGCATCAAGACCCGCTCCACTCCTCGGCGCAACCTGGTCCTGTTTTTCGCCTTGCTAGCCTTCGTCTGCCTGGGGATCGCGATCCGCCTGCCGCTACTAAACGGCATCAACGACCTGCCTCTATTCAACATAGCCTCGAATGGAAGGGTGCGCCTGATTTATGCCTTCGCCGTTGCCATGCTGGCAGGCCTGGGGCTAGATGAGGCCAGTAGAGGCCGCCGTGACTGCCACCGCACCACCCTGCGCATCCTGGCCCTGCTGGCATTGGTCAGCCTGTGCCTCATCGCGCTTGCATACGCTGGCTTCGTTGTCTTCAAGGATGAGATCATTCGCTTCGGTCGCGCTTTCGCGGACGCGCGATGGGGCACGCCCTATTACTCGCGGCCCCTGGAATATTACTACGCTCAGGTGGAGCAGAAATACGAGAAAAGACTGGCATCTTTCCTCCCCAACAACATCGTGATGTATCTCCCGATCTTGACCGCGCTTGCTTGCTTTGCGCTGCATCGGTGGAGGAAAAGGCTACGCCGCGATACCAACCTGTCGGCCTACGTGGTCCTCGGCCTGACGATCCTCGACCTTTTCCTCTTAGGTATGCCATTCAACCCTACAATCGCCCCTGAGCACGTTTTCCCGACGCCGGATGCCATTCGTTTTCTACAACGGGACCCGGACATCTACCGGGTCTGCGGCACCGGCTTGACCCTGTACCCCAACAGCGGCACGGCCTTCGGCATATCCGATATACGGGGATATGAGACGATTGTGCCTCAGCGATACGTGGATCTGATTGACCGCCTGGACGGTCACTACCGCTTGGGCATCCGCTCGCTGTTCACAAAGGCCGATTCGCCTCTCCTGGACCTGCTGAACGTGAAGTACGTCCTGACAGACCAGGAACTGGACGGGCGGTGGGAGTTGGCCTACAGAGGGAAGGACAGCGTAGATGTCTACCGCAACCGGGACGTGCTGCCCCGCGCTTTCGTTGTCTATCATGCCGAAGTTGTGGGCAGCGCGACTCAATCCCTGCAGCGCATCACCAACAGCGCCTTCGACTTCCGCACAAGGGGCGTGCTGGAGGAAACCCCCGCAGGCTGGACGGAGCCGCCGGAGATCCCTGCAACACCCACCGCTCGCATCGCCGATTACGAGCCAAACCACGTCAGGGTAGAAGTTGAGACGGCTGCTGATGGTCTGCTTGTCCTGACCGATACGTACGCGCCGGGCTGGAAAGCGCTGCTGGATGGGCAAGCCACGCACGTATACGTGGCCAACCACGCCTTCCGCGCCGTGGCACTGCCGGCAGGAAAACACCAGGTGACGTTCTTCTATGACCCGCCAG
>Ga0180432_10009019_pt1 | contig 12269 bp, 15 predicted proteins | sample SS_ome_10_FD_132414 | JGI IMG/M metagenome (GOLD analysis project Ga0180432, IMG submission 132414) | Hypersaline lake sediment archaeal communities from the Salton Sea, California, USA - SS_1_MS_2 metaG | ecosystem: Environmental > Aquatic > Non-marine Saline and Alkaline > Hypersaline >...
AATTTGAGAGTGCAGATTGATGATCGTTTTATTTTCACACTCTAAAAGAGTATGAATTTTCAAAAAATTTCTTGTATATTTCCTTAGATTTCTATAGATTTAGAGGCAACTGTTGCGAACCCCCTTCCATCACAGCGGAAGCAAGGGAGCTTTTTCCCAAACTCACCTGTCCTATCCGTATAAGTGACGTGGAAAGCAATAATGATGCCGTTTTCACAATCTGGGCATTTAGTCATTCTGGTATTGTAACATATTGGGATGATTTGTCAAACCTTGTCCTTGTAGCCGGGAGGTATATTTTGTTGCCTTTCATCTTATATTGCTATACTGCCTGGGTTGACTGCTGCGTTCGAGCCATAATTTCTTTGGGGGACAAAGGTTGTGTTCCCCGTCCTAATGTACCCTCAATAACCGTTATGAATTTCTCAACATATGGACCGAACCAACGTAGGTTTAAGAAAGCCACTCCAAAAAAGTTTTCATTATCTCTCCTCGTTTCTCTGTTTCTCTATTTAGCAAAATCAAAGCCTTTTTTACTATAATAGGGAAGCAACAAAGGAGAAAGTCATGTTTAAGAGACTAGTGAAGGGTCTGTCTCGATGGTGGACGAGAATGCGAACTCCCCACGTCGAACAGTCAAAACCTGAACCGAAATGCCCGCCTTCCTCTTGGGAACCCGAAGAACCACCGCCTTGGAAACCTGCGGATCTTAATCCTTCGGCCTATTGTCTTGAACTAAGTTATGGGGCAGAGAAACTTCTTGAGGAGTCCGAGTTCCCATTCAGCCGAGAAGATTACAAAGATGTAATTTTTGAACCTAATGATAAGCGGCCCGCCCTCCTGGAGGTTATGCCGGGATTACCACATTGCAACTACACTCGGTACTTAGTGGAAGTTTGTGGTTGGGATCGCGGTTTGGCCGAAACCACAGGCAAACGGATGAGGGCTGCTGCCATAATGAAAAGAGATCTTAAGCAATTAGAAGATATCGAAAAAGAGATGGAAAAGATGGGTTACGAACCCGGTTGGAAAACTTCTCGACTCCCAAATTGGAAGGCACCAGGGTAATTATGCAGCCCCATAATATTTGTGCTTTGGGTCATGTAAGGCGGCCACAAATTTCTTTACGGCGATCTTCCAAAATCGGGGATTGTTTTGTTTGAGATTTCCGAAGAAATTGTTGGTGTGCCATAGACTGCCGGGTTCGGCAGGTTTGATTCCGACAAACGTATCAATAGCGTCTCGCTTGTCTTTGAATCCGCCTTTAGGTACTTCCTCGCGACCCTTCATCCAATCTTGAAGCCGCATTGTATTTTGGAAATCGAAGATAGCACTCTTGATTTGTGGATCAAATTCTTTCTGGCTCATGTAATACCCTTTGGTGCCACCTTTGTGTTTTTCCTTTTCTTGATATCTTGGATCGAGCTTGTCTAAGGCTCTGTACTGAAGCATGTGAGTCATCTCATGCTCTAGATTGTCTCTCAGATGGGCGATGTAGTAGTCAATCTCATCAGGATCGTAGCGAAGATAGTTTTTGGCAAAATCGCCTTTGATGGCGATCAATTCGATGGGGTTACCATCTGCTGAATCCACATAAGCCGCAACATTTCCATCGTCTTTACCGAACATGCGATTATTATAATCGATCCATATCGTCAAAACTGATTTTTCGTGTGTGAAAGCATCCTGGATAGCTTGAGGGAGATCGCTCACATCATATGTAATTTCTGAAAACATGCCGGAATGCCAGTATCCCGGTTTAATTCCGTACCTTCGGCAGATCTTTTTGAGTTCTTGGGCATGTTCTGGATATTTGCGTTTCTTTCCTCTGAGAATTTTTTTATCTCTGGCGGCGTAAAACCCCTACTTTTCTACAAAGTAGAAAAGTTTGGTCGCAAAGCGAGTGAGCGAAGCGAACGAGTCTGCGACCAAACCTCTTTAGGGCAGAGGGATGTAAGCCGCCTAAATGTAAATTATATCCTATTTACGCTAGTTAAGTATCATTTCTATTTGTCCCATTAAGAACGGATTTTAAGCCATTTTAACGGATAAAAAGTATTGAAAAATCGTTTTCAATGCACTATATTATAGTAGCAACTTGAGTTGCAACTTTGATCTTTGGCAATCGGAATATGTGGTTCTACAAGAAAGTGTAAAACACTACGCTTGTAGGTAAAATTCCAGCGTAATTCAATGCTAAAACGAGAACCAAGTTTTAGTTTAATTAAGCATACATTATGCTACAAAGTCCTCTTTTGAGGCTACGCACGGTCGGAACGACCGAGAAATACGTTAGAGCCGTTCGCCTTGGCATAAGACCCGTCTATGATGGGCTGTTGATTGGGACGGAAGTCCCGACCTCTTTAGGGTCGGGGTAGTTCACCGAGATAGCTAACCAACTCTTGAATAATCTCTCGCATTGCCTCGTCCATCATTTTCCGAGGGACGGGAATGAGACCTTCTTGCAACACCAACCACTTCTTGAAATTCACGCTACTCCTTCAGAATATTCTTGATGTTGTCGATCAAACGAGTCCTTTCGGACTTCTCGTTTTCGGACTGCTCAATTGCATAACGAATCTCATCAATTTTCTTAGCATTCTGGGCACTGATGTAGAACGTGTGACCCAAAAGAACGACGGAAATCAATATTAGCAATGTAGCCGCGAATTTAAAACTTTTCATGCTGCCCTTCTCAAAAATTCTATGAACTCGTACTTTTCTGTGGGTCGGCTGCCATCGTAAGCAGTAATTCTCATATCGGAGAATTTGTGTGCATGCCCAGCTTGAATCATTTTAATGACCCAATCTTCCAATCTCCTGTAAAACGACCTATCATATACACCGGTTTGAATGGAAAAGAAATCTGGACGATTGTACTTGCGAATACGAATCCAACCACGATTCATGGCATCAACCATCAATTCTTCCCTGGCTCTGCCTTCCTGACTGGGATGTTCTCCGTATTTGTCAAATTTCGCCTGTACCTCCTCCTGTGTGAACCCAAATCGTTCGGGATCTTTTATTATGGCTTCAATGTGTATTTTGTGCGGCAAGGACGTAATTACCCCATCCGGCGATATCCAATATGCCGTACTCTGCTCAATGTTCTCTAGCCACAATCGAAAATCGAGACTATTGCTCTTCTCGCTGAACCTCTTGATTCTCATTATTATCATCCTTTTGTTCGATAGGCTGCTCTTCTTGCACTCGTTTCTGTAGCCAATCAGAAAAAGATTCGTTATATTATTATATACTTACTCATAGGCTAAATACTGTATGCAGTTCCGGGAATTTATCATGTTAGAAGCACAAGTCCCTATGAAGGGCGAATTGAGGTATAGTGATGTTACTGCGGGCCATCGTCCCCAGGCCGCTATTTATCTACCTAGAGAGTTCGGGAGATATTACTTCAGTTTGATTCCGAAAGAAAAAGATGCCCAGCCACAGGCATATGCTCCTCACGTCACCGTAGTTAGGACTGGGGCCGAGTTCCCGCTGAATATGGATGCATGGGGTAAATATGAAGGAGAAATGGTCGAATTTGTTTATGAGCCCGTCGTTGATACGGATGGCGTGTACTTTTATTTGAACGTCGAAAGTGATAGAATTGGAGATATTCGCGAAGAATTAGGATTGCCACGTTATCGAGCAGACAACAAGGGCTACCATGTTACAATTGGGAATATAAAGCACCATGATGTTTAGAAACTGGCTAGAACAAGAAGAATCTAAATCCATACGGGATTTATTGAAAGGAGTGCCTCAATCTCCAATTCATCACCCCGAAGGGGATGTATGGAAACACAGTAGACTTACTAGGCGGGCAATGGACCGTGCAATCGAGGGCTTAAAAGCCGCCCAACAAGAACCAGATTCCCCATTTTCTAACTTAGATCTCAATTTAACTAAAGACGAGCGGAATATGCTCCGAATCGCAGGACTGTTCCATGATATTGGTAAAGAATCCGCTACAGCTTGGACAACCGCGAGTGGAAAACGAGTGCCTTGGAGAGAGGTCCCAGAAGCCCCGGAAACGGCCCTAGGCGGCAAGGGATGGCAATCTATTGGTCATGAGGACCCTAAGCATATAGAAGCCGCCACAGAACGTCTGAGCCCCTTCTGGAGGAAACTACAACAACAGGCCGATCCCAAGGACCTAGAAGACCTCAAATTCATCATTCAAAACCATATGTCGCTTATGAGTAAAAAGGCATTTGATTGGATGAATAATGAGGGAAAATTTAAAAACGACCGCCGCATCAAACTCTTGTTATTAGTTATTCTGATGGACCAGCTTGGTCGCGGGGTCGGTCCCAGCGTATCAATCGATAAAATGAAAGCCGTTTCCCTTGAAAAAAAGAAGAAAATAGAACAACAACGTCGCCGGGCACAAGAACAAGAACAGCAAAGAATCGCAACAACTACCCCAGAAAGCATGATTCAATGGTGGATTCAAATGAAGAAGCCCTTGAGTGCCCTGCCAGGGGCACTCAAGGGCAAGTTTGGATTAAACGATAATGAAATTAACAAGTTACTTTAATTTGCCACTTTTTGTATCCAGCATACTCGATTAGGGTATGATAGAAGTTGTCTATTTTATGAACGATGAAAATTCACGTCATATCAAAATTGGCCGTACTTTTAACGTTGAGGAACGATTGGCAATAGCTCAATGCTTCAATCCCAATCCATTAGAAATTATCAAGATAATTAAGGGAGATTGCTATATTGAAACCGCTCTACACCGCCGCTTCAAGACTTACAAAAGCATCGGCGGCGGTACAGAGTGGTTTTCCTATCATCCTGAATTGTTAAAATTGGCGGGAATCTAACCATCCACGGTAATGACGGGAACGGCGGATATCCTTTGCTTCCGTCCCTTGATGACGCTTTCACCATGGCAGGTCCTCATAAACCGCTCCAGCGTCAACATTAGGCTCTTGACCTTGGCCCCGATCTGCTCGTTGTCCAGGTTGTCAGCACTGAACTGTTGGATAAGCTTTCGGGATTTAAGGATATCCCTAAAGTCCTTTTCGGTATTGTCCAACTTCCGACCCAACCAACCGTCTTGCTGAACCGACTTGAAATACTGTTCAGCGGGCCATGCCGTTTCGCCATTCTTCGGTTTTTCATGTAGAATGTCGAAGGTCCGTTCCGCGTGAGGAGCGTCATAATACCGAACCAACGGACCAATGAGTCCATCTGAACGACGGCAATCTCTCAACCGTCCCGATTTAATCAACCCGGCGAACCACTTAAAGTCAGTCGAACATCCAGCAACCTCATCAGCCCCCCTATAGGGAGACTTCTTGGCTTTCTGTTGGACAAACTTTGCTTTTTCAGCATCATAGCCCCAATGTTCCACTAAGATGGGGATATAAGCATGATGGAACTTACTCCACTCACGCGGATCTTTCAGTCCCGACTCTTCATACCAAACGTAGGCCCCGACATACTTCTTCGCGGCCTTGGTCGAATTGAACTGACAATGATCTCTAATCTGTTCCCAAGACCAATTGTACTTGATGCGGAACTCATGGGCGATTTTCGATTGCACATAACTAGGCCACTCTAACGGGCCACTTGTATGCTTGGTAGTAACAAGGGTCAGAACTTGTTCCTTGGTCATTTCATCGGGCAAAATAATGACAAGGATTTCGTCCTGCTTTCCACTGAGAATCGACTGTCGTCGGTTCCCTTCAACAATCTTGTTCCTCCAGACCATCAAAGGCTCACACTGTCCCCCATGAGAATCAATTGCCCTCTCTAACGTTTTAGCCTGGGGAGAGGTATTGAAATGACTTTTGATTTTGATCTGGCTGGGTCGGGAGCCCAAGTCCGCTACCAAGAGCCTGGGATTCTCAGGATCTAACTTTGGGGCATTCGGTCCTTTGGCTGGAACTGTGGCAACGGTTATGATAAACTCATTGCCTTGGACGAAAATTGGATACTGTCCGTGTTTCTTCAAAATCTTCCCTGAATAAGTGGACTTTTTGGACATCGAAATTCCTCCATAAAAAAAGTGAAACTAAGGAAACTATTCCGCTTCAACGGGCTGGATTTTGCCGATTTTCTTGTCCATCTGGTCAGTGATCGCGGCAATCACTGGACGCTCCAGCATGGAGATAAGAAATTGGTTGATATGGCAATCCCAAATTTCATCTGGGGAGACCTTGTTTTCGTAGCATTCGGGAATCTTGGATTCATCCGTCCCTTGGATGGAAAACGTAGGATACCCGGCGTAGAGACATTCGGCCAGTTCTCTCAACCGTTCGTACAATTCGGTTGCTAACTTTTCCAATCCTGGACGATTTTTGAAGTATTCGTAGACCCATTTGTGAAATACATTCAGCTTAAACATTTTGGCTGTGGGATCGTATTCGCACAAAATATTTTCATGCCGTTCACACTTCCAATCTTGAGGACCTTGCCCAGGGCCCTTTCCACTGCGATTGCCTCGATTTCCACCTCTCCCACCGGGTTTGGGCGGAACAGTTTCCACGATCAGGAAGGGGGACCTACTCCCATCGGGATTCAAGATTGGATGATTACGACCAGGAAAATTATTCTTCCTATGTACGTATTCACTGGGCCCGATAGGAATAATCTGATCGCCTTCCTGGCGATGCATCGCGTCGATCTTGACGCTAATGACGGGAATCGCATGCTTCTTTTTCTTAGCCATTACCATTTCCTTTCATTAGAATGATTTCTTCGATCTTCTGTTGACTTTCTTCAATGCCGGGGATTTGATCCGCAACATTCGTAATGTTGGTTAGAGTGGCCCCACGAGAAAGCATAGGACAAAGGGTCACATTACTCTCCGGTTGACCAGTCTCTTTGTTGACAAATGTCACCCAAAGAATCGAACCATCCTTCACACTCTTAGGCCCATCCAGTAATTCCACATTGCCCTTACCATCATGGACATAGGCATCATAGACAGGGCTGGATCGTTTGACTTTTCTGGGTTCCCTGTTCAAATTCAACGTAATAAATTTACCATCTCTGGGCGGGAACAGTTCTTCACACATTTGAATCAGTTCCTTTGGAACCTCTTCGACGGCCTTACAGGCTTCACGCATAATTTCATGGATGCCTTTTTCATTATCAAACGTAAAATCGGGCCGTCGCTGCATATCCATGAGGAAAGCCAACGGGTCCGCTTGCTCCTCAAGCGGCGGTTCCTGAGAATTATCAATGATGACTTCAACCGAATCGATCACTACATGAATCGTCACATACGGCCTGGAGATTCCCCCACCGGGTTGAAAGTATCTGCCTTCCGAATAGCGACAATTGAGGATATTCATTAGGGTACTGATCCGGTTGTAGGTTCCAAGGGAATTATCCCTGAAACGACCGAATCTTTCGGCATCCTCTGCCCCTACATCCTGGAGCATTTTTGTGTAGACCCAGGGACAAACTAAGAACGCCTTGAGAGTGGGTGGCTTACCCAGTTCATTTTTCCCACCCTTCTTGAAGGTTCCACCCCCTTGGTCCACACCGTCCCTCTCATTGACGGGCCACGTATCAGTGGGTCCGATGTACCGACAAGGGAAGACATCGACCTTGATATGGGCCTTGTATCTGTGAATCAGATTGGGTCTAACCTCAACATCAAAAGTTTTACACTTCATTTCGAAGTGCCCATTGTCATAGCGAAAACGATCCAAGAACCCCTTGAAGGAAGCAACACGGCGGTGCATGTTGGTCGCCTTCCGATGAGTTCCGCTCTTAACGGCGGTTGTGTAGCAGCGATACTTTTTGTCCTGGACGGAGGGGTGACCAACTTGCTTTTCTGCAAAATAAATGGTCATTCCTTCTGTCAGAGACGGGGCCATCATCGTAAGTTGGCTCATCATGGAGACGGTGAGATACACCCTGGAGGGGATGTGCTTCAAGGTACAGCGGAAAAGATAAAAAACTCTGTACTTCTCCGCTTCTGGCCCAATAAGAGCCTGTAGTTTCTTTGCCAAGGACTTAGAAATATCATCCCTGAACCAAAGATTCAACTTAGATTTGTATCCACGGCCCGCATGAAAATTCTTATTTTTACAAAAGGAGCCAATTAACAATTCCGGCGTCCGGTGCATGGCCCCAGCACTGGCGATCAAGCCACATCCCTGCATAGCACTACCGCGTTCGGTTGTCTGATTGGGTTGCAGGCCATTTCCCCAAATGTCCTCATAATCATCAAAGGGTTTCCCGTCATGCATATAGCAGAGGTAGTCAAACCCGTCCATGTGAATGAACAAAATAAGGGCATTCTTTGCTTCGTAGTTCTTGGCATTAGAGTGGCATTCCCTAATGACATAGGTCAATTTCGTGGAAATCGCTCCATTTCGGAAGACGATGTCGGTCGGAAGGGGGGTAACGGGCTTGGGAGTAAGGTCTTTCCCCTCCACTGGGTAAACTTTTCTGGACTGGAATTTTTTTTCCGTCATTTTGGGTTCCTTTCGTTTCCAAATTTGACTAAATTACCCATTTTCTCATAACAAATATTTTAGCCTAAAATCTGAATTTGTAAAGCAGCGATTCGAATTTTTCTGGGCCGGTCGGCCTTCAACCCAGTATGTCTGAAGGCGGGTGATTATTCGGTGAACTTGGCAATCCGATCTTTGGCAATTTTGACATATTCTTCCGATATGTCAATGCCAATGTAATTTCTTTTCAGCCGGATACAACATAAACAGGTCTGACCGCTTCCAACAAAGGGATCTAGAATGAGATCGCCTTCCCGGCTGAAAGTTTTAATAAGAAAATCTGCGACTCCTTGCGGGTACATTGCGGGGTGCATTACCCCCTTATCCATAGTACCGATAGGCACCGTCACAACGTCGGCACATCGCGATGTGCCCTTTTTCAACTCCCGACACTGGTTTTTGGCGACCACATCCCCAGCATCGAATCGGTCGGAGCCCGCAAAACCGCCAACCCTGGTCGAGGTCGTGTTGCCGCAGGCTTTGAGGTCACAATAAGGATCATTGGTGAGACTGAACCACAGGATCTTCTCCCAGGTTCTACGAGGCCGTTTTGTGCTGCCCAATGGTGGGGCATCGGGTTTGTGCCAAATCAATTCCTCACATTCGGCCCACCCAATTTCCCGGAGAAGCAATCTGGTTTTTAAGACATAATCAGAAATCACACCATTTTTAATGTGAGGTCTAATTACAATAAAAACTGAAGCTCTACTTTTAAGCTTTGGCTTTATGGCCTCCATCCACCTCGCTGTCCAGTGGGGATACTCACCCTCATCAATTCCACCATACAGTTTTTTTCGTTGCTGTGCGTATGGGGGAGAACAAACTACAGCCTGAATGCTGGCATCATCCAACTGGGGAGCTAGCTTAGTACAATCACCTTGTAAAACCTGATTTATCACTACCCATATCAGAGTGCCCGTAATTCGATTCCTTCCCTATTCTTGCTTTCCTTCTCCCAATATTCCTTTCTTTTGGGATCTAATTTCATGAACTCATCGTCAGGAAGTTTTTGTTTATGGCCGAACATCCATTCGACCAATCCAACATACCTCCCTCGACAAAAGGCAAAGTTGAGAATCGTAATACACGGATCGCTCATCCATAAACCCAATGCTGGTCTAACCGATGAGTCAAATAGACAATATTGAGTAATGGCCGATGGATGAATCACTCCCTGATAACAACAATTACCAAGTTTCTCCAAACTTAACTTCCAGTGATGTTGATAGTCCTCCAAATTGTCACGCACGAAGTTATGAACATCATCTAAGGGAAGTTGGTCTCGATTTGCAATTGCCTGAGCGATAAAGTCTTCGTCTGGAAAGAATCGATCTTCGTCAAGTTGGTCCAAATCAATTTCAAGAACCAAAAGCCTCTCGTTTTCTTCCGATGCTTGTAAAGCATAGTAGAAAGGATAACCAATTGACATATAGACCATGTCCGGTCTGCTTGCCACATCCCATTGACTCTTCTTCTTGCCACGGGGTTTCAATCCCTTTGCAAGGACTTTTGGAAGAAATCGCTCCGCAGTTCCGTGATATGCAAGCACTAGGCAGAAACTTTCTTTTTTTTCGATTTCGGGCACGGGCGATGACGCAAACGAGGTTTCTTCACTTTGCGTTTAGAACCAACTGTCCTTTGAATCGCTTTTTCGGGCTGAGTGATATGAGACTGAAGGATCATGCCTTCGGGTCGAAAAGCACCTACAAACGTCTGTGGTATTTTCTTCGGCATCGGTACTCTTTCAAAACTGAAAGATGGCTGCGGTACTCCGTAGAACTTCGCCATCACTTTTTCCCAATCCTTCGGACTGTGCCGCATTAAGGCTTCAACAATGTCCTTCGCCTCTTTGAGCCCGCAGCCCGTCATCGCTCGGAATTGTTTGATCGCAGGAATTTTCGGAGGATTTGGCCTACCAAGCAAAGTAAGCAGCCTTGTTTTGAGGGTCGGCCACATAATGGAAACGATACCGCCTTCAATTGAGCAGTTTTCACTGACGAGGATTCGGATCAACCGATGATATTCGTTGGAGGGAAACGGGGGACGTTCTCCAGCCTCAATCTCAATCAGATCAGCGATAACATTTGCCATGTAACTCGTATCCATGATTTCCTCCGTGGATTCCCCATAAGGGTGGACTTTAGTATTGCCCGACTAATTGTAGGGTAGAAATCCTAGCTTGTAAAGCCGATATTACCCCACCTATGAGGTATTTTTCGAAAAAATTTGCACCGATGTGTTGTTTACTGCGACATATAGAATAGTAAAGCCTTGGTCTATTGCCAATCCTTCGCCAGATCTCGGAGACTCTGTATGTTTACACAACGTTATGTCTTAGTGGTACAGTTTGAAGATGAGGATGACCCTGAATGTTCCTACTACGACTTCGATGAACTGGATAAAGCCTTGAAAGAATTTGAAAAAACGAGAGGTTTTTTGGAAGTCCGAATCATCGATCAATTCACCGGCAAAACTGTGAGACAAATGGAAGCTTGCGAATACACGCTGCCCGTTCAAAATAATCCGTATGATCCTGCGGATTGGTGGAAGCCGACAGGATGGAAGTTATAGAAATTTAAAACCCATCTTGCCCTTTCCTTCTGAAAACTGTTGACAAAAAGCATAAAAGTCTATTATCAAAATGGTCGGGTAATGATCGCTAAAATCTATGCTTAGTTCAACATCTGTATTCTCTACAGTAAGATGAAATGGAAATTGAATCGGTCCCTTTTTACCATAATGCCATTTCGCCCCTCCCGGTTTATCAAATATAATCCTATCATAAAATTTAACCGTTTTCTTTTCTATGTTTATCTTGGTTGGAACCGCATAATAGGGCAACCGGGTGTGACAAAATCCAACATATGTGTCATACATCCAAGGCAAATAAGGTGTTCCATTACAAATCTTGTGACGACCGCCTTGATTTTCCATCTTACCACACACCAACTTACAACAACCATTTTTCACATCGGGTTTTAACAGCGTAAATGGATCAATAGAATATACCAAATATAGTTCGTCTTTCCAAATCAACGGACTCCAATTTTTCTCCGTCTCGCTTTGACCGTTAATCTTTAATTGAACAGTATGGTTAGTATTGCAATTATGCAAAAACATCTTGCGATCACAGTGAACTCCGTTCCCTTTTACACATCCATTAAATACTATCCAAACATTATCTCTCCAAAAAAAACTACGAGGATCTTCTGCTTTATTTACTGACAATCGGTTGCCATTGACCTCCATATAAGCCTCATAACCTCTCCAACTTCTCTTGTTTACAATATCAAACCCATTGTATATCATTCTGTGCTTGATTCTTGGTTTTTGAAGCCTGTCTTTACCATATTTGACTAAAGGTTTTTTACACACAACGTCATCTTCAGTAATTTGTTTTTGAAACCTTGAATTGATTGCAATCGATGGAAGTTGAAAAGCCTTTATATCGACCAACCCATAGACTTGTTTTACGATCTTTTGTTTCCGTTCAAAACATAAAGAATCACATACACAATTAACAACCATTCCACCCAATCATCGATTAAATCATCCATGTAAATATTTATTGAAAAAAACAAGAATTGATAACGACGGACCTTTCAGAAATGTTCCGATTTTTTCACGGAGCAATCTTTATTGTGTTGGAAATCCATACCCTATCTATTAAAAACCGGCTCTCTTTCCTAAATATCAGAAAAGGAGCCGCATGAGAAGCTTTGAAGAATGGGCAAAAGAAGAGCATTACGATGAAATCTTCCGTTGGTGGAAAAGATGGAA
>Ga0180432_10009020_pt1 | contig 12267 bp, 8 predicted proteins | sample SS_ome_10_FD_132414 | JGI IMG/M metagenome (GOLD analysis project Ga0180432, IMG submission 132414) | Hypersaline lake sediment archaeal communities from the Salton Sea, California, USA - SS_1_MS_2 metaG | ecosystem: Environmental > Aquatic > Non-marine Saline and Alkaline > Hypersaline >...
AAGCTGAATCCGTTCCGTTTCCCAGGCTACTACTTCCAGATCCGCGCCGAAGATGGTCATATTATGGACAGATCGCGCAACCTTCGCGACAAATCGCTGCCGCTCAGTGAGGTCGCTCACGCGACTCGGAGATCCGGACTTCCCGTACTTGAGACGCTCTCAGGCAAAATGACCGATGAGCTCCTGGAAAGCCCGGGCAAGCTGCGTATGGTCACGCTCTATCAAGACGAGCCCGACACGGGCGTTTTCTTCCTCCAGGTGGCTTCAAGCCTCACGCCGGTGGAGCACGCGATGCAAACACTCCGCCGGTTGTTCCTCGGCATCGTGCCGTTCGGTTTAGCGGCCGTGGCCCTGGCCTCATGGCTGATGGCCAGCAGATCGTTGGCTCCGATCGGCGAGATTGCCCGACAGGCACGTGAGTTGACGGCTGCCCGCCTCGATCGGCGCATCGAGGCCCGGGCCGCAAAGGACGAGGTGGCCGGCATGGTCACCGTCATCAATGAGATGTTGGATCGGTTGGCGGCGGCCTTTGGGTCTCAGGAACGTTTCATCGCTGATGTATCCCATGAGCTCAAGACGCCGCTGTCCGTGTTGCTTGGCCAGGCGCAGGTGCTCCTGCAGCAGCCACGGGAGGCGAAGGAGTACCAGCGCTTCGTGGCGAGCGTTCAGGACGAACTGCGGCAACTCGCCCGTTTGGTCGACAGCTTGCTTGTTCTGTCTAGAGCCGAAAGCGGCGTCCCCCTCAAGCCGATGTGGGTGTCGGTCAACGACATCGTCATGGACGCCGTACAGGCCTGCGAGCCCCTGGCCGAACAGCGCGGCGTCCGTCTGATCCCCAGCTTGGCCCTCCCGACCCCGGAAGGGGTGGAGGCCGTCGTGGGCGGGGATCCCACACTCTTGCGGGCAATGATGGAGAATCTGATCCGCAACGCCACCCGGTACTCCCCCGTCGAGGCCGCCGTTGAGATTCAGGTGGAACTCCGCCGGGACGACGTCACCGTCGTCGTTCGAGACAGCGGCCCGGGCATCCCGCCGGAGCACCTAGACCGGGTGTTCGATCGCTTCTTCCGCGTCCAGCGGGGTGATCAACAAGCCCCCGGGGCCGGGCTGGGCCTGGCGATCGCCCGGGAGGTCGCCAAGCTGCATCAGGGGTCGATTAGGGTCAGCAATAGACCAGAGGGGGGCTGCGAGTTCGTGGTTCGCTTGCTCCTGGATCATGCGACAAGCTAGCCCGGATGGGAGATTCCGCGAACCGCCCGCATCCGGGCGCCTCGATGCGGTTAGAAAGAGCAGCCACAGTCGCAACATGCGACGGCGGGGAGGCCCCCTAGCGTGTCCCCCGCGGCCAGAGAGACATCAATGATCAGAGAATTCACCCGTCAGGAAATCGGCGTCGATCCCGACGAGTCACTCGTGTTTATTTCTGAGCAAAGCCAGCCGACCGCACCGGCCGCGCCGGTGGAGCTTGACGCCATTCTGTCGGTCGCCATAGAGCGTGAGGCATCGGATGTGCACCTTACGCCCGGCTACCCGCCCGTACTGCGCGTCCATGGCCGGCTCGCGTCGCTGGACGAACCACCGCTAACGCCGGATCAGGTCCAGCAGATGGTCCAGCCCGTCGTCCCCCGTCACCTCCGTGAGCAGTTCGACCAGGGCAAGAACCTGGACTGCTCGTTGCCGTCTACATGCAACGGGGAACTACATCGCTTCCGCCTCAACGTCTATCGCGCGCAGGGACATTGGTGTGCCTGTTTCCGTCACATTGAAAGCCAAGTGCCGACGTTTGGTGAGCTGGGGCTGTCCCAGGAGCTGGCAGCTCAGCTACTCCAGTGTACGAATGGCATGATCATCCTGACCGGCGTGACAGGCTCGGGCAAGTCTTCCACGCTGGCGGCCCTGGTCCACCATTTTCGCGAGAAGGGCAGCTATCACATCCTGACGATCGAGGAGCCGATCGAATTTCAGCACGCGCCCGGTGGTCCCAGCATGGTCACACAACGGGAGGTCGGGCGGGACGTGAGCACGTTTGCCGAGGGGCTGAAGTACGGGCTGCGGCAAGACCCCGACATCATTCTTGTCGGCGAGATACGGGACTGGGAAACGGCCCAGATTGCGCTGAGTGCCGCTGAGACCGGGCATCTCATCCTAACCACCATGCACACGCGTGACGCCAAGGGCGCCCTGACGCGATTCGTCGACCTGTTCCCATACCAGGCTCAGGAAGACGTTCGCAAGCAGCTGGCCATGAGCCTGCGATGGATCATCACCCAGTACCTGCTCCCGCCAGTAGAGGGCGAACGGCGAGTGCTCGCCCTGGAGGCACTTCGCATTAACCAACAGGTGCAGATCGCGATCCGATCGGGGAAGATCGAGGCCATTGACTCCGCCGCCCAAATGGGCAAGCGAGATGGCATGATCACGCTTGATGAAGACATCCAGCGGCTGGTCAAACTGGGCAAGATCTCCGTTGAGACGGCGCGTTGCTTCGTGAGAGACCCCGATACCATCAAGGTCGGCGCACGTACGTGGTAGCCACGTCACTGCACGTGGCGGGGGTGCGCGCGATTGCCAAGGGACTGCCGGCCCCGGGGATTAAGCGGTTTTCATCTCGTTTTCACGTCGCTTTCAATCCTGTGGCGCGTAATGCGCTTCAGTGAGTACACGGGGCGGAGGGGAAGGCGGTTATCAGCCGAGTCGTCCGAACGCGAACCGCCAGGTACCGTTTGTTTCCTGGGACCGGTGTTCGGGGGCGTGCGGCGCATCTTAACGAGGGGCAGACGTGAGGCCCCGTTGGCAGCGGCTGACAGCCGTAGGCAGGCGGCCTGCATCCTGCTGGATTGGACCACAGCACATGCCTTTGGGCAGGAGAGAGCTAAAGTACTGCTGATGGGCCCCAATCTTGCGAGGGTCGTGCCCTCGCAACCCCGGCCCCTGGGCCGTCCGGCAGGAGCATCCCGCTTGTCCTGTTTACGCGAGGCCCGCTTGCATGGCGAGCGGAGCGTCGTGTATCCGTAGGTCCTGGCAGCGGATAACGGCCCGCACCCGGCCCCGGCGGCACCAGACTCGCCGAGCGTCAGTCATATCTCGGACCGCTTGAGCGGAACAGGAGTACGTGGCCGTCAGTAAGCGGTAGACGCCGCGCGTGCCGCCATGCGACCTCCACAATCCGTTCGCCGGTGATTCCGATCACCTCGGAGGGGACGTCTTTGGCCGAATAGGCGCCGGGCCCAAGCCCGGCCAGGGCATTGGGTGGCTCTAGCACCATCAGTCGGCCTTGGCCGCGCACGTTCGTAACCACCATGCCGGCAACGAACCAATCCAGGCCGGTGATCTCCGACAGCTGCTTGGTCACTGTCACGAGCTGTGGCAACCATCCGTGTTCGATCGCGTGACCTTCGATCATCGCAGGCTGATGTTCGCCCTTGCGATACCAGCATGGCGCGATATGGCCGAACAGATACCAGACGAGAAGTCTTAGTTTTACGTCGTCCGCGGTTGCGGGCTTCGGATAGGACGAGACGAGGACCCGTTTGCCCCGCGGGAACTTGGCGCGGGCCAGTGCGGACGATACCACGGCTGCGCTGCTGACCAGGAGACGGCTTCGGTCCATTCCAAACGCGGGCTGGGCCATCCACGTCTTCCCGAGCTTAGCCCGCTCGGTACGCGCCAACGCTCGCCTTCCCGGCTTCCAGCCCTCAACCACGAACCGTCGAGGCACAGGGACGCCCGCGCGCCGCAGGTACGTGAATTGCAGGTCGCGGTCCGCGTAGATTCGGGCGTCGTCTGGGTCTTCGACGACGAGGCAGCCTTTCGATTTGAGCGTTCGGCAGAGAAGCATCGACGGGCTTTGCATGCTTGTGCCGTCAGCTTGCGTGTTTAGAAACAGACCGACTTCGATTTGACCGTCTTCGATCCGGCGCCGGATTCGATCCTCGTGCCCCTTAAGGACGCGGAGGCAACGGATGCGACGTCGCCTTGCAGCCGACTCGAGGGCCTTTGTGAACGCGTGCTCGGGGTTATTGATCCAGTTGAAACCCAGTTCGTATCGCGTCCTCTTCGCCATCGTCTCGTGCTCACCGAGGAAGCCAGATTGAAAGCCCGTCCACGGGGCCGATGCCGCGTTTGACTCGCCATGCCGCCTCGGCCAATCGCTCAGCGACGTGATGCACGACCTTGTCAGGGACCCCACAGTGGGTGAAGCTCTGCGCTGCCATGTCGCAGGGGTCGTTGACATAGTCCACCGCCACAAAGCGGCGGCGGGCGCCCTTGCCGATGGCCGCCAGCTCGGTCGTGAAGAAGCTCATGTGCGTGACCTGCGCGATTCGCCACATGATCCGGCACAGCGGTGCGAGCCCGTACTCCTCGTGCTCCTTCGCGCTCACAGGGGCGTAGTGTTCGGTCTTCGTATCCCACCAGCAGAGGGTCACCTGACCCAATACGTAGAAGGCCCTGAACCAGCCCATGCGATGGCCGAACCATTCGGGTACCACCATGCGTTGCAGAAGGAAGTCGTCCCCTCGGTCGTAGCGCCTGGCCTTGGCAATTTCCTTGATCGTACCGGCGTTAGCCCGGGCAACGCCCTGTTTGCCGTAGCCTCGCGCAGGTTTGATAACGAAAGGCCGACCGAGTCGCTTGCGCTCCGCCGGTGTCAGCCGGAAGTCCGATGGCTCCCAATTCCGAACGACAATGGTCGGCGGTACGGGAATCCCTGTACGCTCGAACTGATAGTGGATCTTGGCCTTGTCGATGCCAAGCCTGGCACTGTCGGGCTCGTTGACGACGAAGCCGCCCTGATCCTTGACGGCATAGGCCAGCCTCTTGTAGGGATCGGCATCGTCTTCATGTTCCGCTTGAGCGTCAACGTGAAACCCCACAAACGTGCGCTCGGATTCGACCCCACGGATCATGTTGTGGACGTTGGTGTCCCGAGCGACGACGCACGTCAGGCCCCGGGCGTCGCAATGGCGCAGGATCATGTCCAGGAAGAGCTCGTTGGGCCACGGGCCCCAACCGACGCAGAAATCAACAACGCGTTTTGGCAACTGCGACACCCGCACATACGCCACAAGACACCGATGCTTGCTTCCTCACCGTCTAGTGTACGACGTAAGAGTACTATCTCAACCCCTACCACAAGATGGCGGCCAGCGATTGAGATCCGTCACAGGCCTCTACCCTGGTCCAGCAAGTCGAAGCCGAGTCAATGCCTGGGGGTGGCTGAGCACAGTTGACGGTCACGACGCATGCGCGCCTGCGGGCACGATGACCATGTGCTCGGCGACGAATTGGCGAACGGCCCGTGCAGATCCGAGCCCCACAATCTGGGGGGCGAGTTTCTCAAGCGGTTTGAGGTGCGTCACGCGAAGCGTCGACAGAACCCTGAGGTAGTTGCTTCGGGAGACGCTCAGACGGCGTATTCCCAGGGCAAGCAGGAGGCCTGTCATCTCTGGATCTCCGGCCGCCTCGCCACAGGCCGTCACGGGCTTGCTGCGTGCCTTAGCCGCCAATATGACCTGCCTGAGCAATCGGAGAACCGCGGGCTGCATGGGGTCGTGATAGGCCTCGACGAACTCATCGTCTCGATCGGCCGCCATCGTGTACTGCGTCAGGTCGTTAAGCCCCGTGGCCACGTAATCCACGTGATCGATGATCTCCTCGATCATCAGCGCTGCGGAGGGGACCTCGATCATCGCGCCCAGTCGGAACGGCAGTTCTTCGCGGGTGTGGCAGCCAGCGATCCTGCAAAGCCTCTCGGTGGCCACCACAAGCGTGTCCACCGAATCCAGCATCGGCAGGAGGAGGGTGATCGGACGTTCCCTGGCCAGGCGAAGTATCGCGCGAACCTGTGGCTGAAGGATGTCGTCGCGCTGCAGGAGTAGACGCAATCCGCGAAGCCCGAGGCTTGGGTTTCGGTTTATGGGGAAATCAGCGTAGAGCGGACACTTCTCAGCGCCGAAGTCGGCCAGCCTGATGTTTAGTTCGCCTTCCGTCACTTGTGTCGCGATGCTCTGGTACTGCTCGTAGCATTCCCCCTCGGACGGCCACCTCGGCCTGTCCATGTAGAGGAATTCCGTTCGCAACAGTCCGATGCCATCGGCCCCCAGCTCGTGCACCGCGGCGCTTTCGGCAGGATCGCTGACGTTCAACAGGAGCGACACGCGAACGCCATCGGCTGTCACGGCTGGCCCTGAAGGCTGGGTGCCTGGCGAGAGCGAGACCGGAGGTCCCTCAACCAGCGCCAGCGCTGCCGCCGCCCCTTCGTTCTCGTCCCCGAGGAACACGTATCCGGCGCAGCCATCCACAGTGGCCGGAGCCCCCTCGGGTATGGTCTGCGACGCCAGGTTCACGCCCGTTACCATCGGGATGCCCAGACCACGAGCGAGAATGGCGGTGTGGGAGTTGGGGCCGCAGTTCTCGGTGATGATCGCCTTGACTCCCTGGTGCGCGAACCGCACAAGCTCTGATGGCGTGATCTCCCGAGCGACGATGACGCCGTCCTTGTACATGTCCTCCTGGCCTTCAGGGGGTGTGGACAGGCATCGAATGAGCCGGCGGCCGATATCCAAGATGTCTGCGGCCTTATCCCGGACAAACGCCGCGGGGTTCTCTGCAAACAGCGAGTAGAAGCGGCCGGCGACCACCGCGACGCCGGCCTCCGCAGACCGCCCGTTTCCTTCGATCTCCTGCTCGATTTGACCGATGAATTTCGAGTCGCGCAGCGCCCCCGCGTGGGTATCGAAAATCGCTACGTCGGCCGGCCCCACACGCCGCCCAAGCTGTCGCTTCGTGCGGTCGAGTTGGACGCATGCGCGGCTAACGGCGGCGTGGAGACGCTCGAGTTCCCAAGTCGGTGAGCCATGAGTCTCGATGTCCTCCGCAAGCAGCAGCACGGCCTCACCATCGATCACTCGGACTGTGCCACTGGCCTTGCCAGGGCTAATCGACTTGCCTTTGCGGATCACGGGATGATCTCCAGCCCAGTCCCCTGCTGTGCGTTGGCAGAGGAACGACTTGGCTTGACGTTCTGGCTGCCTCATGTGTCGCGGGGATGCTCCTGCGTCGTCAGTGCAGCCCTGAACAGATCAGCCACCCGGGCTTCCTCCCGCAGTGTACCTCCGTCACCTGAAAGCCAGGTGAAATCGGGATGAATCTCCCTTAACCGATCGGGGCAAGGGAACCGGCGCAGCCAGGGAGTCAGAATGCGGACCGTCGGATGCAGAGGCCGTCGGTCGTTTGGCAAAGCGGGGTGGGTCAACCGCATGAATGCGGTTTAACCCGGATTTCACATCGTTTTCAGGAAGCGCTGGCAGAATAGCTCTGATTAGTGAAGTGAAGCCCGAACAGAGCACGGCCCAGGGCGGGCCATGTTGTTTTCACGAACACCTATACTGGACTGCGTGGCCAAGGCGGCCTCAACGCAGACATGCAGCCGCCCCCCGGCGCTGCCAGAAAGACCGGGGGTAGTCCTCTGATATGGAGATAATACAGATGCCCAATCGAATAAAACGCGGAAAGCGTAGTCCCGCTGGCCGCTCGGTCGAGGGTCGGGGCCGCGCGAGATCCAGGAAACCCAGGAAGTCGCCCGCAAGCAAGACGTCAAAGGTGTAGTGCGTCAAGGCGCGCAAGCGTGCGGACCAGAACGGCAAGATGCCCTGGCCCGCACGCTGCTCTTGCGCCCCCCACCGGGCCCGACGCTAGGGTATGACGGGAGTGGTTCTAGTGTGCGCAGCTGCAGGGGGACTTGACACGACCACCGCCAGCCTCAAACTGAGCCTGCTAGGAAAGCGCAAACCGGTCTCAGCGCTTCGCGTCACTACAGGGGTTTGGGGGTCCGCGGACAGCTATGCCAGCCAACCTCGCACCGCGTCGCATTCTCCGACGTTCCGACCGCCTTGTGAGGGTGCTGTCCGACTACGAGCAGGTCCTGGTCGTCACACACGACAACCCTGACCCGGACGCCATTGCCACAGGATGGGCTGTTCGACGCTTGATCAGGAGTAGCCTGGACAAGCCGGTGCGCGTTGTTGCCGGCGGCGGCATCGTGCGAGCCGAAAACCGGCACATGGTGAGGCTCTTGGAGCCACCAATCGAGCTCGTCCATGATATCGAGGTCCCAGAGGGAACCGCTGTGGTCCTCGTAGACTGTGACTTCACGTCGGGAAACCACCTGCTCTCTGAGCACCCCGCTGGCCCTGTGGCCGTCATTGACCACCACCTCCCGTCAGGCAAACGGGGTCGCCTGCCGTTCCAGGATCTCCGGCCGCACGTGGCGGCCTCGGCGAGCATCGCGACAAGCTACCTGCGCGAGCAACGGGTGGATCCAGGACCAAGGCTTCCCACTGCGCTGCTCTATGCGATCCGAACCGAAACGAGAGCCTTCGAGACCCACCACTCCCGACTCGACCGATCGGCGATCCTATGGCTGACGCCCGCTGCCAATCCGACTCAGCTAGCAAAGATCGAGAGCGCGCCGCTTTCGCAGGACTACTTCACTGACCTGGCGTTGGCGTTGGAGAGGGCATTCATCTACGAAGACACCGCGCTCTGTCTGCTTCCCCGCGCCGGCAGCCCGGAGATCGTTGGGGAGGTCGCGGATCTGCTGATCCGGCACGAGTCCGTGCATCGCGTGCTTTGCTGCGCTGCAGTGGGGGAGGACCTATTCGTCTCTGTCCGAACGGAAGCTGCTACCGAGAGCGCGGCGGACTTGGTCAGAGTAGCGCTAAAGGGCCTTGGCCGCGGCGGCGGCCATGGACATCGCGCGGGCGGCAGGATTCCCGGCGTCGTAAGGGAAGGGAAGATACCGGATGCGCTCCAAGATCAGCTCAGGTCCCAGTGGCTCAGCGTCACGGGGGTGGACAGGCAGCGCGGCACACGCTTGGTTCCCAAGCACGAGATCGTGGAGAACCTCTAGGTGACCGCGGTTAGGCTCGACGGCGCGTGGCTGGCTCCAGCCTATCTCCGCCGGCCGCGCGGCTGCTGAGAATGGGAACATCGATTCATGGTATGGGTATGGCTGGCATTCATCGTCGTCATCCTGGGTCTGCTGGCACTGGACCTGGGTGTCATCAACCGCAAGGCGCATGTGATCCGCACGCCGGAGGCATTGGCCTGGACCGTCTTCTGGGTCGTGCTTGCCTTGACCTTCAACGTGGGCGTCTACTACTTGTACGAGAACCACTGGCTGGGGATCGGGCAGGAGATCGGCCATGAGCTGACCGGGCGCCAGGCCGCGGTCCAGTTTCTCACCGGCTACGTCATCGAGAAGTCCTTGAGCCTGGACAACATCTTCGTCATCGCCCTCATCTTCACCTATTTCCAGGTGCCGCTGATTCACCAGCATCGCGTCCTTTTCTGGGGCGTGCTTGGCGCCTTGGTCATGCGAGGCGTCATGATCGCCGCCGGCGTCGTTTTGATCCGTCGCTTCGACTGGATCGTGTACGTTTTCGGTGCCCTGCTCCTCCTGACGGCCGTGAAGATGCTTGTGGCCCGTCACGACAACCTCAGGCCTGGAAGCAATCCCTTGGTCAAGTTGGCCCGTAGGTTGTACCCGGTCACGGCCGGGTTTCGTGGTGCCAGCTTCTTCGCGGAGCTGCGCGGCAAGAGGGCCATCACGCCACTCTTCTTGGTTCTGCTGGTCGTCGAGAGTTCGGACGTCTTGTTCGCCGTCGATTCCATTCCGGCCATCTTCGCCATCACCCACGATCCGTTTCTCGTGTTCACCTCAAACGTCTTTGCGGTCTTGGGGCTGCGGTCTCTGTACTTCGCCTTGGCCGGGCTGCTGGACCGCTTCCGCTACATCAAGATGGGCCTTGTCTTCATCTTGGCCTATGTAGGCGTCAAGATGCTCCTGTCGCATCACTACCCGATCCCGACCGGTGTGTCTCTTGGCGTGATCGCCGGCATGCTTTCCGTGGCCATCCTCGCCTCGGTCTTTGGGGTTCGGCGGGATACAGCACCCCTCGAATCGCCTCTGCCGAGCGAGGTGCTCGACATGGCCGAACTCACCTACCGCGTCGCCAAGCGGGTCGTTATCCTGGTCCTGGGTTCGACGGTCATCCTGCTCGGCGTGGCGATGCTGGTGCTGCCCGGCCCGGGGATGCTCTTCATCGCAATGGGGCTTGGTGTGCTGGCCATCGAGTTCGCCTTTGCACGGCGCCTCCTGAAGAAGGCGAAGGACACAGCAACGGCAATCAGGGATTCAGTGCTGGACTGATGCAACGCAATGATGTGTGACTTTGGACGAAGCGTGGCGCTCCGATGAGACTCAAGTCCAACATCCCACCGCCGATCGCGGCCGCTCTCGAGAAGGTGGGCGTGGCTGCAGACGATGTCGTGTTGTCCATGTCATGCGACATCAATCTCCTCGGCCGGTACGGCCGACAATGGGTGACTGCCACCCCGGAGGGCCTCCATGTCCTCAGCGAGTCGGAGCCTTCCGAGCCCAGGGTTTCGCTGAAGATGAGCGACGTTTCGGAGTTCCGGACGCTCGCCGTTGTGGGCTCCGGCCTGCTTCAGGCCAAGGTCGATGGGGTGTGGATCGACCTTGTTCGCTACAGTAACCGCCGGAAGTACTGGTTCGGTCGGCTGGCCAAGCGCCTGGAGCAGCTCCGCCAAGGCGAGACGATCGAGCTCGAGCCCGAGGACGAGAAAGACCCCAAGCAGTGTCCTACCTGCGGCCTGACGCTGCAGTTCCCTGGTGAGACCTGCCCGCGGTGCATAGACAGAGGCGCCGCTGTCGTCCGGGTACTTCGGCTCATGAAGCCCTACTGGCCCACGGCGACGGTCATGATGGCCCTCCTGCTGGTGGGCATCACATTGGACATGATCGGGCCGTTGCTGACCAGGCACTTGGTCGACAACGTTCTCAAGATCGAGCCGGTGCCGGGAGCCATTGGTGCGGTCAGGCCACTTCCCGAGCACGTCCGACTCCTCTTGATCGTCGTCGCCGTCCTTGCGCTTGTGCAGATCCTGAGGGCAACCGTGAACCTGTTCAACGGCCGGGTGGCCAGCCGCGTCGGGACGGCCATCACCTACGACATCCGCGGGCGCCTCGTGGACCACCTGCAACGACTTGGCCTGAGTTTCTACGACAAGCAGCAGGTGGGCTCCCTCGTCGGTCGCGTTGCCTATGACACCGAGGCCGTGCAGAGCTTCATGAGTCACCTCACCGCCGGCTTTGTCATGCAAATCCTCATGGTTTTCTTCTCGGCCATTCTCATGTTCGGTCTGGCGCCTTCACTCGCGATCTGGACGCTAATTCCGGCCCCATTCGTCGTGCTCGGTTCGGTGTTCTTCTATCGCTTCGTTCGCCCCCACTACAACCGGTTCTACGACCGCTCCTCGAAGCAGGCTGGTATGCTGAGCGGTACGCTGTCGGGGATCCGAGTCGTGAAGGCTTTCGCTCAGGAAGAACGGGAGCTCGATCGCTTCCGCACCTCGAGCGCAATGCTGCGCGACGCCCGACGAAAGCTCGATGTATCGGCGGCCACCTTCACGCCTGTCATGGGGGTGCTGTTTCAGGTTGGCGGGTGGCTCGTCTGGTACCTCGGCGGCGGGAGGGTCTTGCACCAAGACTTGAGCCTGGGCACGCTCATGGCCTTCTTCGGCTACCTGGCCATGTTCTACGGGCCGCTGGCGAGTCTGACGAACCTGACAAACTGGGTGACGCAGTTCAGCACTCAGATCCATCGTATCTTCGAGGTGCTGGACACGCCCATCGCAGTGCGGGAGAGCAACGAGACTATCTCGATGGCGGCCATCGAAGGCCGGATCGACTTCCGGAATGTAACGTTCGGCTACAGTCGGCAGATCCCGGTCCTCAAAGACCTCGATTTCCACATCGCTCCCGGCGAGACGGTGGGCGTCATAGGTCGAAGCGGATCCGGCAAGACCACCATCGTCAATCTCATCTCTCGTTTCTACGACGTCGACGAAGGCCGGATCCTCATCGACGGTGTCGACGTAAGGAGCATTGCTCTAGACGAGCTGCGCAGGCAAGTCAGCGTCGTGTTACAGGAGCCCTTCCTCTTCCGCGGGACGATCTGGGCGAATCTCGTTTACGGTCGTCATGATGCCACTGAGGAAGAGACCATCGCCGCATGTCGCGCCGCCAACGCCCACGATTTTCTGCTGAAGCAGTATCACGGCTACGACACCTGGGTGGGCGAGCGTGGGGCTGGGCTGTCGGGCGGGGAACGCCAGCGTCTCAGCATTGCCAGGGCTCTCCTGTGCGATCCGCGGGTCCTCATCCTGGACGAGGCTACCAGC
>Ga0180432_10009021_pt1 | contig 12267 bp, 10 predicted proteins | sample SS_ome_10_FD_132414 | JGI IMG/M metagenome (GOLD analysis project Ga0180432, IMG submission 132414) | Hypersaline lake sediment archaeal communities from the Salton Sea, California, USA - SS_1_MS_2 metaG | ecosystem: Environmental > Aquatic > Non-marine Saline and Alkaline > Hypersaline >...
CCGCCGATAGTAGCATAGTTGGCACTTATAGTATTGATAAGGCCGCCACCAATTACGGCGTAACTGGGATTAGCAGCCGCTGCATTATTGCTGTAGCCGCCACCGATAAAGCAATAGTAGCGTGCACTATTCTTGTATCCGCCGCATACTGCACTGTAATCATCTGCAAGGTTGCTCCGTCCACCAGCAATCGTTGCATAGCCTACATAGCCGGACGAAGTAACGCGGTTATAGCGCCCGCCGCCAACAGTACCATAATTGCCGACTGCGCGATTGTCGTAGCCGCCGCCAACAGTGCTATGGGCGTTAGTAGCAGTATTGTCTTGGCCGCCGCCGACTGTGCCGTAATTGCCGCCTGCAGAATTACCAGTGCCGCCGCCGACCGTGGCATCGGTACCGTTTGCCGTATTTGTGCTGCCGCCACTGATTGTGCTGTATGTGCCGGATGCGGTATTGTAGCCGCCGCCGCCGACGGATGCGCCTACAGCGCTTGCTGTGTTGACATAGCCGCCGCCGATAGTTGTCCATCCGGCAAGCGCATCGTTGTTTTGTCCACCACCGATAAAAGCGTGCGTGCCAGCGGTTTTGATTTCGTTTCCTTGGCCGCCGCCGATTGTACCGTATGTTCGTGATGCAGCTATACTATTGGTGTAGCCACCACCAACAGTCGAATAGGCGCTGCTCACTGTGTTCTCGCGGCCGCCACCGATAGTAGAGTTATCGCCGGTAGCCGTATGCTTTTGGCCGCCACTGATTGTAGAGAATTTTCCGGCAACTACTTTTGTTATTGTACCGCCAACTACGCCTGTCGCCTGGTTGACTGTCGAAGCGGCATTCGTATTATGGGCACATCCGCCACCAACGGTAGCACCGACGGCGCCGGCCCAATTGGTATTGCCCCCCGTTATCGTTGTAAAATCGGCACTGGCCGCGCCGCCGGCTTTATTATTTCGACCACCACCGACAGTAGAATTGTCTCCATTCGCGGTATTAGTATTACCGCCACCGATAGTGGAATAGTAACCACTTGCAGTATTATCTATGCCACCACCAACAACAGAATAAGCACCACTACCTGTGTTTAGCCATCCGCCGCCCACTGTAGCATGATCCTGCGATGCTGTGTTCTCTTCGCCGCCCGCGACCACTGTGGCCCGAGCAGAAGCTGTATTAGAACGTCCGCCGCCAATCGTCGAGTACGCACCACTGGCAGTTCCGTAATACCCGCCTCCGATTGTGGCATGCACATCGCTTGCTGTATTGACATAGCCGCCGCCGATAGTTGTCCATCCGGCAAGCGCATCGTTGTTTTGTCCACCACCGATAAAAGCGTGCGTGCCAGCGATTTTGATTTCGTTGTCTTGGCCGCCGCCGATAAAACCGTAATCGCGAGACTGCGAAATTACGTTGTACACCCCGCCGCATACCGCAGCCCCGGTTGCAGGAGCTATGTTGCCGTGGCCGCCCGCCACGATCGTGTAGTATGCGCTTGACGTGTTGGCATAGCCGCCGCCAACCGTGCTATACTTGCCGCTTGCTGTATGGAATTTACCGCCACCAATAGTCGCGTATTCGCCGGTTGCGACGTTTATGTATCCACCGCCAATTGTCACGTAGTTGTTTGTAGCGTCGTTCGCATAGCCGCCGCCGATAAACTGGTGAGTGCCGGCAGTCTTGATCTCGTTGTTTTGACCGCCGCCGATAACACTATGCGTGCGGTCTGCAGTAATGCTATTGGTATAACCGCCGCCAATAATCGAATAGGCGCTGCTTACTGTATTTTCTCGGCCGCCGCCGATAGTAGCGTTATCGCCGGTAACCGTATGTTTTTGTCCGCCGCTGATCGTAGAGAATTTTCCGGCAACAACTTCTGTGACCGTGCCGGTTACTTCTCCGGTTGCCTGATCAACTGCCGCAGCTGCATTCGTGTTGTGTGCGACACCGCCGCCAATAGTTACAGCAATACCGCCCGCCCAGTTCGTGTCGCCTCCTGCGATTGTGGCTCGTGCAGCATCGGCAGCCCCGCCAGCGTAGTTGCGAAAGCCGCCGCCGATTGTTGTATGAGTCCCGCTTGCAGTGTTCACATAGCCGCCGCCGATCGTGGCATAAACTCCGCTTGCAGTATTCGCATAGCCGCCGGCAATTGTTGTATGGTCGTTTATGGCGCTATTAGTCATGCCGCCGCCGACTGTGGCGCCTACGTTTGCGGCTGCGTTGAAATAACCGCCGCCAATTGTCGCATAATAGGCACTGGCCGTGTTGTTGTAGCCGCCGCCGATCGTTGCAATGTAGGCGCTGGCCGTATTGCCGATACCGCCGGCAATTGTGCCGTAATGCGCGTTAACCGTGTTTCGGACGCCGCCACCGATTGTCGTGTGGTTGGCCGAAGCAGTGTTGTCATAACCGCCGCCGACGGTTGCATATAACGCGGAAGCAGTATTTGCGCCGCCTCCGCCAATTGCAGAGTAATATCCGCTGGCAGTGTTTGAGCCGCCGCCGGCGATAGTAGCGCTGTCGCCGGCTGCCGTATTGCTGTAGCCGCCGCCGATAGTCGAGTAGTCTCCCGTTGCCGCATGCCCCCGGCCAGCGCCGACGGTAGAATAAGCACCGCCGGCATTGTTGTTGTAGCCTCCAAGCACGGCCGACACGATCCCGTTGGCAATATTCCATGCGCCTCCGCCGACTGCACAATATCCGGCTGATGCCGAATTGGAAAAACCACCTACCACGCTGTCAAATATGGCAAGCGCTGCGTTGGCCATGCCGCTGCCTATAGTCGATGCTGCCAACACCGCCCGGTTGTAGACACCGCCGCCGACGGTCGACATATAACCGCTGCTCGTGTTATAGATACCTCCACCGATAACAGAGCCTATGCCACTCGCCACCTGTGTGGCAGCCCCGCGGGCTGTCTGGAGGTCGACAGAACCTTCGCCACGAGCATTGCCCGCTACCAGGCCCTGGTTGTTGGCGCGGATATTAAGCAGGTTCACGCCGGTCGGCTGCAGCGTGCCGGCAGCCACGGCTGCCGCGTTCAAGAGCGTCCACACGGCAGCGCCCGGCACGGCGCTCGTGCACATGTACACGTTGCCGGTCGCCGTATTGATCCACTTGGAGAATGGATAGAAACGGATACCGATACCTGCCGTATCTGCGTTATCGTTGTTCACGCCCGGATTGCCAGCAAAGCGACGCTCCGTGGGTGCCCGGTCTGCCAAGATCCGCAGATCGTCGACAATCATGTCTCCGCCATTGCCACTTGGCACCTTGCTGGGGACGTCGATACCCTTGTAGTCCACCCGTGTGATGGCCATAAGTGCTTCCTTTCACCGCTTGACTGCATTCAGCGATTGTCGCCGCGATCCGTATTGGCAACAACCATGTAATCGATCGTAGCTGTGCCTCCGCCGTGTCCGCGGGCACGCACCCTGTAAATACCGCCAGCGTCCTTGTTATTCAGGCGAAATACGATATCGCGGCCCTGCCGTACGGCTGCCCAATCGCTGCCATGCAGGCCTTCTACGCGCACTTCGATCCACGTTGCCGACGTGTCCACGCAATGGACCAGAAAGGCAGTGCACCCGCCATCCGACGGCGAATAGAGTTCAACGGCCGCGTTTACTTCCAGCCCAATCGCCGCTTTTGCCATTGGATTTTCTCCTACAAAGACAAAAGCGGTGGGACTGCGTGTAGAGTCCCACCGCTGCGAGTGTCGAAACCGAAAAGCTGGGCAATGTACCTATCGCTAGTCATCGCATACAAGCGACGACGAGCTGTAGGAACCCCAGCACGGGTCGGCAGCGGCAAATGCGCCGTTGTCGAGAGTCAGAATCTGGGTGTCGTCCAGCGTTTCGTCGTACAAATGCACCGCCGGGCTCTTCACAAGCACCATAACGGGTGAATCGCCCGCGATGGCTTCTTCCAACGACCTCCGGCCACGCTCGTTCGGCGTGTATTTCGCGAGGTAGTGTTGGATATCGCCCCAGAAGGACAATTCTTCGCCGCAAGCGAGGCGGCGGCCATGCGGCGGCAAAAAGCCGAAGAATTTCTCGGTCAATGCGATGTTTCGCACTGTCGAGTAAAGACATTCGGTGGCCGCATTAGGAGTATTGATAGCCATTGGTCACCTTCCATGTGTTAACCAAAGCGTCTAGTAAATTCGCCACAGCAAGACGGCTTTTGCCGTTTGCTGTCCGGTTACTCTTCTTTCGCGTTTTCTTCGGTTTTGTCCTTGGCCAGCTCGCCGCCAGCGATCACGTGATTGAAAATCAACGCGGCTGCCTTAGCAAGCTCGTCGGACTGCACCGCTTCTGCGGCAAACTTGTTGAGCGTCTCATCGACGTCTTCCTGCGTCGCTTGCGGACGAAATCGATCGAGTACGGCCGCCAAGAACGGATTCGTCTGTTCCTGAGCGACTGCTGCCGCCGACTTGTACTGCCCTTTAGCCTCAGCGCGATGCAACATGGCGCCGATTTCCAGCAACTGACCAGCTTCGGCTTCTGTTCTGGGCTCGATACCGAGCGAAGACAGCTTTTCGAAGAAGGCCGGAGCGTGAATTTCGGCGGCCATGTAATTGCAAGCTGCTTCCGCTTGCGATTCCGTTGGCAGAGTAATGGTATCGGGCATTGTTAATCTTCCTTTGGTAGTGGTATGCCCTTATGGGCCTTCTTGTTACAAGTTGGACACAACACTCGGAAACCGTGCGGGTAGTTGTTTGCTTTGAGCCAGCGGTAAATATTGTTACCGGGGCCGATATCGCGGCGATGTTTACAACCGCCGCCGTCGATATGATCGATTTCTAGGATTTCGTAATCTTTGCAGCCACAGCCCGCACATTCTGGGCCGCCGTATGCGTCGATTGCTTCCCGTCTATACCGGGCATTCGTAGCAGTGTCTCTGTCACGGCAGCGTTGGCACTGCTTGTAACCTTCTGCTGGCTCCCGGCAGCATTGCGGACATTTGCCCGCTGCTTTGAACTCATAGTACTGTTTCATGCGCAAATCGGTCATTCGTTGGCTGCAAGGTTTACAGACCGTTTTGCCGTCCATTGCGGCTCGCTGTCCGCAAGCCTGGCATAATCCAACAGCTTTACGCTTCTGCGCGGCTTTCTTGGCGGACTCAGCCCCCACGGCAAGGCAGTGGTCGCATTTGGTCTTAGACCGCTTGCTGACTGGCCTACCGCAATTAACGCAGCTGCCTGCTGCCGCATGCCTTTCACGCTTGGCTTTTGCCCTTACGCGCTCTTTCTCTTTGCAAATATCGCAAAGGGATCCGCCATTGTCGTTTGGCTCACCGCATTTACCGCAAAGGCCGGCAGCCAGTCGCTCTTTGTACTTCGTCATCGTACATCTCCATAGTGTTGATTGGTGATATTCGGATTCTAGCAAATCCGAGCGGCCGTGTCAACACTACGATGAATACTACCATGCATGTTAATCGTCATAACTAACATTCATCGCAGTATTCAGCACGATTGCTGAGTGTTGCGTCCAAATTGTCAAAGATCAAACGTATCACAAAGCCAGTATGCCCCGCGACCGCGGTCGCGGGGCCACACTGGTGGTCTAGGTCAAGCAAAGTCCGCGTGGGCCAATCCGCCGGTATGGCCGATCGATCCGCCGAGCGTTTCGTAGCAAAAGAACTCCAGCATGTAGGCCTCACGCTTCACGTGCATCGTAGTATCTTCCAAAAGATACGACTTGCCAATGAAGCGAGGATCGGCAAAAAAGAACATAGTGTCGTCAGGGATAAGATCCCGTTTAATGCTTATGATCCATTTTGCGTTCATGAAATCGATCTCGCTCCACCCGTTCTTCAACAGGTCTTGCGAATAATCCCCGCCGATTTCGTCCCGCCCCCATTTCATGATCTCGCGGATCGTGACGTTGTTGACCAGGACGGTATTGACTTCGAGGTGACTCGGAGTCTTCGGCATGATCTTGAAGGCCTCCTGGACGGTATCGCGAGTGATACCCCCGAAGATGGTTTCCCACTGGATCACGCCGCTGGCGGGTACAACAGTGTCGGCGCCGAGAAGAGCCGTGTTGACCGCCGTGAGGAATTTGCTATCTTCCTCTGCTAGCATGTCCTTGATCGCATTATCTGACAGCACTTGGCGGATATCCATCTGCCAGGTGCGGAGCTCCTCGATGTCCTTGACGAACCGGGGAGTGACAATGCGATCGAACTGGACGCGATAGCGCGGACCGCGGATGTACACGGAAATCGGCAATGTTGCGAATGGAATGGAAATGGCGGCCGGGGAGCCTGGCTCCTTGTCAACGACAATGACAGGCTTGTCAGTGTCGACCTGGCGATCCAGTTCGTCGTTGGCGACCTGGACGGCCGGGAGGATTTTCCGATAGAAGCCATCCTCGCGCACTCGCGTGCGGGTGAACTCGTTCACCGCGTCGAGCGCATTTTTCACCATGCCCGGCGTTTCCAGTTGCGAGTACAGATCCTCGTTGAGGACTTGTACACTTGCGGGGCTGGACATTTGATAACCTCCTTGCAAAGGTGTAAGTCCCGTTTCCGTGGGACATATTTAGTTACTAAACAAACGCGACCCTCTTTCGCCGTTAAGTCACGGCAGCGGGCAAGAAGTACGACCAAAACGTCAGCGTTTCCACGCCATGCGCGTTGGTTCCGCGGGGGCCGACAGCAGCGTCGACAACACCCAGGCCTACAGACTGGTTGTCGGCGTTAACGTGCGTCGAGCACACGCCACAGATCCAGTCGACATACTGCGTAGCGCCGTTTTCGAGGATTCCGTTGGCGTCCGCAGTGAGCAAATCGTTCACCGCGTATGTCAACTCGTCATCGAACTCGGTGGTTTGCAGCTCGAAGCCGCCGGTGGCGACCAGGCCATGCATTACGCCAGTGGGCGAAATGCCGATCCAGTGGACGGTACTAGTCGTGGGACTCGTCCTGTTGTTGTACACGTCCGCATCGTTTTTGCCTTCCCACAGGAAGATCGGCATCTGGTGGCCAGAACCGCTGAGCTCGAACTCACCGGCAGCATTCAAGTGGGCCACACGGCCCGCCGGCACTGCAGTGAGTCCCGTCAACAGATCGTTGTCCAGTTTGGCAGCTTTGTCGAGCGCATGGAGGGCACCAGGCCATCCTTTTACGGCATCGAGAGCCTGCTCAAACATTTGTGAAACAGCAGCTGGCATTTCAAACCTCCTTGTTGAGATCGGGATATGCCCGTCTAAACGTCCAAGTGAAAACAAAACGGTGTTAAACGTGGCCGTTTTGTAGAATCTGCCGAAAGATCTGGCCGGACGGCCGTTCGTCATGGTCGCTGACCGGGGCGCCCGTATAGTATCCACGATCCCCGGCAGTTTTTTCCTGGCCGACCTGCGTACCAATTTGCTCTAACTCGCTGGCATTGCGATGCTTTGCCAGATCGCGAATCAGCTCGATGCAGGCGATGTGGCTCGAAGCGATCTTCGTGGCCACGTCGTCCTTTTGGTTTTCGTAAATTCGCTCGTTTGACAAGAGCGATTGAACCGCTTCGGGGACCAGAGCCGAAACAGCCTTTTTTTCCGCCGCAGTCTTTTCCTCGCGACTCTGGAACCGAGACATCAGTTCGCTGGTAACGCGGGCGAGCTGCAGCACTTTGTCTGCCGATGTGGCCATTTTCAACCTCCATGTATGATTTTCTACGACGAAAAATTTCGCCGGGAAAATTCTCTGGCGAGTTGTCGTTATCCGTTTCGACGCATTAGATCCAGCACATAGCTCCGCATGTAGTCGCGGGCCTGCTTTTGGGTCTTGTTTTGCGGCACTTCGACTCTGAACTTGCCGGTTCGCTTGTGCTGCTGCACAAGGCTGGCCATCTTAGCGCCCGTATCCGATGCTGCGGCGGCCAACTCAGCAGGATCAATGCCTAGCTCCAGGAGAGCCATGGCCAGCTGCTGAATGCCCTCGTCGCCGTCCATTCCAGCCAGCGCCTCTTCCGGCATGCCGGCCAGTTCGCCGCCGACTTCCGGCGGCATTGCTTCTCCGCCGCTGCCCATGGCAGCCAGAAGCTCTTCAGCGCCTTCCCCGCCACCAGCCTCCGCAAGTTCCTCGCCTTCGACGGGGAGTTCTTCACCGGCGTCAGCAGGAATTTCCTCGGAGCCATTGTCCTCGCCTTCGGCAACGCCGCCCAGGGGATCCTCTTCCTCTTCTGCAGCCTTTTGCAGTTCGGAGAGCTCCCATGCGAGTTGGTTGGCGACCAAATCAGCCTGGTGGTGTGCCACCTTGATTTGGTGTGCGATAACTGCAGCCGCCAGTTGATCGGGCATGATCTCTTCGGCTGCTTTGGCAAGACCAGCACCCGCAGCGGCCGCCTGTTCAGGCGTTACATCTGCTTGCGCTGGCGAAAAATGGCCGTTGGCAAGATCGGCTGTAATCTCGTTGCCAAGATCAGCAGCCATCTTCAACAGCTCGTCGTCTTTGGCGCCTGCCAGTTTTTCGGCAGAATACTACTCGCCGAAACTGCCGTCGGCCGGGTGCGACGTGCCACCCATGTCGCCTTCTTGCTTGTCGCCCGTCGGCTTGCCTTTATAATCCTCCTCGGTCGAAGGATCTTCGCTCGTAGGCTTGGCCTTATCGACGCCTTGGCCCAGCTGGGTGTCGTCGGTAGAAGGCACATTACTTGGCGTTGCATCGGGCTGCTGATCGACGGAATCGGGAATTTCCTCTTTGACGATTTTAGTATTGTCGGCCGACTGCTCGCCTTCCGGCGCCGTCTCCAACTCATTGTCGTCACTCTTGGCAGAAGGATGATCTGACGGGCCTTCGTATCCGCCCGGATCCTTCATGCCCTGCTTTTCCCGCATTGCCGCCGTCTTTTCTTGCTGGATCTCCGCGACAAGGCTGGAGACGCGATCAAAAAACAGACCTTGGTCACTCATTGTCTTCCTCCATGAATTGGGGAGCCTGCCAAAAAGCAGTGGCCTCCTGATTCAGCTAATGTGGAGTATTTCCGGCAAAGCAGTCAATGCCTTTTTTCCATTTTACCGGATACGGTTTTCATTGCTGCAGGAAATTCGAACGCACGACCAGCTCATTTCGGAAATCCGAATCCGGCTGATCGGCCAAATGCTGCAGCAATCCTAGCTGATAAAGGGCGTATTCTTTGGCCAATTCGTCAGTTTTAGCGGCCGCGGCGACCTTTACCAGTTGCTGTCGTTGCTGGCATTGTTGCGGATTTCGCAATACTGCCAGTTGCAGCCTTTCTACGATCCTCGGGCGGTCTAATGACCACTCATTCGCGAATTTCATAGCCCAATGCCGCAATACTCGCGGCGCAGGGCCCTGTGGCAAATAAGGGTTCTGCCGCAGATTTTCTTCCATTCTGGGGTCTGCTGCCAGTCGATTATAGACTCCTGCCAGCCGCTGAGCAACTTTGGCGGCAACAGCCGCCGCCTTTTCCCGCGACTCTCCCGACATAACGGCGATGAATGTCGACAGTGGCAGCATGCAACGCTCCCCAGCCAACGCTGTTACAATGTGCGCCAATTTATACTGGCCGGCATCTGAATCCCCCCTGGCGGGTTGCACGACGCTATCGAAAGCGCGATCGACGGGTGAAGGTGGAGCACTCTCCAGTTCGTCTTCCAGGCGAATCAGCTCTTGGGCAATTTTCAACTGGCCGACAACCCTGGGATCTGACCAAGGCCCTTCGGTAAGCAGCCACAACGGAGGTGCAATACCCAACCGCTCGGCGATTCCGGCGCCTCCGATAGCTTCTCCGGTAGATATGCCGGCCGCCTTGCACATAGCATCCATCTCAGCCACTTTGCCCAGCGTAAATGCAATTCGGTCGGCGCGTCGGAACACTTTGCTGATATCGAAGAAGGTCGGATCAGGATTGTCGGCATGCAGCGTATGGCCGTCTTCGAATGTTTTGCCCATGTTATCCCGCAAGCCGCCATATTTCGTGCATGCATCCGGACCGCAATAATCGGCTCGCGTGCGTGCGTGGTTTCCACATCCGGAGCAGTTATGAACGGCAAAGCCGGCAATATATGTTTCATCTTGCGCTACGGCCATGTTGAAGACGTCTGCTTCCTCGTATTCCTGTATAATTTGCTGGACAGGCAATAGCATATAGTCGTGCAACAAAAATGCTTTTGCATGCTGCTTTTTGGATGACGTAATATTGCGCGCTTTATAGCTGTACGTTGCAAGTCTTGCAACAGCCGTGCGCGAAATGAATACTACGTAGATATCTACAGGCTTATCGGAAAAGCCGTCGACTGTCGTTTCCTTATGTACAGTCGCGGGAATACCTAGTCCCCAAAAAAGTTTTTGGCAGTCGTCCGCAAGTTGTCTGGATACAGTACTAAATCGGCCGCGGCCGATATCATCGACATGACCGTCAGAATCTAGCCAACCTGCAAGTAACGCCAGCCGATCCTCTTCACACAAATCAAAAATTGCAGCGTTGCAGTGCTTTTTATGACTGCCAGTGCCAATCATTCGTTGGATGTCAGAGGCCAGGGGCACATTGTACAGGGTCACGCGCAGCGCCTTGCGATCCGCACATATAGAAGGTTTACGACCAAGTACGGCTGTCGCAGCATCCGTAATATATTGTAGACTAGGATCGTTGCCGCCTGCACTAATTGCAATACCCCGCGCATATGGTGCGCCGTCTCGCTTGCGGCCGCGTTTTTGTATTAGCAAAAAGCCATTACCAGTATAACGACCAAGAAGATAAGCTTTAGAGGCGCCAACAACTTTTGTACCAGGCGATCGTACTGGATATGCTACATAGTCTCCGACGGTAACGTTGACAGCATTATACCATTGCAAATCTAACGAAACTTCCGTTTTGCACGTAATGCAGGTCTTGCCATTGCGCACAGTATGTCGTCGTCTTTTATCGGCCGCAGAGCCATAGCATTGCCGTATATCAGCTTGCTTTAACACCCAAACAGGATGGTTATGTGTCATCGAAATTTGTTCAGGAATGCCAAATACATTAAATCGAACTACAGTGCCAGCGAACGGCCGACAAAATGTTCGGGATACTGTTTGCCAATTCCCCTGCTGAGTACGAACGGTATTGCCAATTTGAATAGTTTCGATTGGTTGTAAACCATTTGCTGTTTCTATCAGCGAGCCGCTCAAAAGGCACACGTCGTGCGAGACCCGCGTGGCCATCGACACTTCGATGTCTTTTCCACGATTAAGCTGCTCCACCTCTTCATCGGCAACAAGCCCGCCATTGCGATCTGCGGCCTCTTTGGTTCCGTTGAGCGCTACAAGCAATTCGATGCGCCGCATCTTGTCATTGTAATCGGAAGCCTTGATGATACCGCGGCCTTTGGCGGGGTTTTTATTGCAGTGGTCCCTGAACCACCTTGCATATTTTACAAACGTCGGATGATATTGCTTGCATACTACCTCACGGAAACCATCGCCGTTTCTATTCGGCCCGTATCCCTCCGTAGATCCGAGCGCAATCAAATGTATAGGCACTTCGCCTGGTCCAAATTTGATGCTGGCGATCTTGTCGATGAACTGTACGCTGGCGCGTTTTACGAAATCATCCAAGTCGCTGCCGCGGAGCCGCGGCTAGATACTTTGACTAGTTGGGCAACAGGCTCGCCGAGATCTTGCGAGCCGGGCGTAATGATTTTCGTAAAGGCCATTCGTCTGTTTTCCTATTTAATAGGTACTAGGTCGCGTTGTACTCGGGCTTTTTCCAGAAATCTAGGCCGAGTATTGTTCGGGCTTTTTCCAGAAATCTTATGATATCCGGATTTTTCTTGAGTCGTGGCTGAACATCCCTAGCAAAAATTACTTTCTGCAAGACGTCTTTTATGTCACCCTTAAGAAAGTCTGCAGGCAGGTCTTTGCTCGGATCGGTACCTCTTACGCTGTAAAATGCGTCAAGCACATCGGCTATTGTCTGTTTTTTATGCGCTATGCTGGCATTATACACGCGCGGGTCGGTATAGTAATCCAATACGTTGCCTGCAAGACCGCCAAGTACGCCTGTAACCGCAGGCACACCTATGCGAGCTTTCAAGCTATAACCGGGCCGCGCGTTAGCGCTGCGAGGCATATTTGTTTGTGACCATAGGTTGGTATATCGGGGCGCAGTTGGTTTTCCTGGCCTACTAGGCAATATTTGACGATATTCGAGATCTTTTGCCACTGATCCACGGAAAGGAGTCCACCACGGCAGTTTTGCCTTCCTGGCAGCAACGGCCTTTGCAAGGTCTTCTGCTATAGTCGGTGTTACTGTTGTTGTTGTCGGTGGCG
>Ga0180432_10009022_pt1 | contig 12266 bp, 10 predicted proteins | sample SS_ome_10_FD_132414 | JGI IMG/M metagenome (GOLD analysis project Ga0180432, IMG submission 132414) | Hypersaline lake sediment archaeal communities from the Salton Sea, California, USA - SS_1_MS_2 metaG | ecosystem: Environmental > Aquatic > Non-marine Saline and Alkaline > Hypersaline >...
ACTCCGCTGTGGATTTAGTGAAGGCAACCAGTGCATAAAGTACCGAGAAATGTGGGCAGATCCTCCGGCTGTGGAGGACGTGCAAAAGCGATCCTCGTTGTCCCCAGAGCTGTCCACAGCCGCACGCCATGAAGTACACGGCGTCAATTGACCTATCCACACAATCCCCTCTTCTACTACTACGACTACTACAAATTAACTAGACGTTCCTTACGTAACAGCACTGGGGAGAAGTCGTAAATTGAGGAATTGCAGTAACCTTTAGAAATCATCATAACTTACCTCGGGTAGTGAACAATATCTTCATGTAGCAAACGGAAGGATTTTCGCGCCAGTCATCGGCGCTGATAAGTGCTTCTTCGCCGACAGGTACTACGAATGCGTAGCTTATCAGACGGCAAACAAACTGTGCAACCGGCATTGGTTGGTCAGCATAACTAATAGCCAGAAATGTCTCCGAGGACAGAGTGGTGGACAAACCAGGGGCAAAGCATGTACAATTATGCAGTCCAAACAGCTACAGAGTTCTACCAGATTGTGCCGGGCTGCGGGCGTCGTCAGCAAGGCGCTGAGAATACGAGGATAGAGTTAGCCGGATTTGGCAGCATCTAAGGGAGGTTGTTTAGGCATGTTCAGTATTACGTGTGAGCAGATGGCTCTCTATGAGAATGTGCAGGTTGTGTCCCGAGGCGTATCGGGCCGCAGCACGCAACCGATTCAGAACAACATTCTATTGGAGGCTAAGGATGAGCAGTTGATACTGATTGCAACGGACTTGGAGTACATCAGTATCAAGACGACAATGGCCGTGTCGGCCGCCGATGAGGGTCAGATTACCATGCCCTCGCGGATATTTACGGATGTTGCGGGGTCGCTGGCACCTGGACCTGTAACGCTGACGGCCAATGAGAGCAACTCGGTGGCAATCCATGGTGGCCACTCCGACTTCAATATTCGTGGTCTCCCAGCGGATGATTTCCAGGAGCTACCGGAACTGGCTGATGCAGTGAGATTTGCAATGCCTGCGGAGAAGCTACTCGATGTCCTGGAACGCACGGTATTTGCGACCTCCACCGATGAGACACGACCGATTCTGACGGGGGCGCTATTCAAAATATCAGGTACCAATCTGGCGACAGTAGCGACAGACACCTACCGCTTGGCCCTCTATGAGACGCAATTGGAGTCAGATGTGGAGCGGGATGTGGAGGCGATAGTGTCGAGGCGCGCACTGAATGAACTCGAACGAGTAGTATCAGCAAGCTCGGCTGAAGAAGTTGAGATCGGGATATCGTCGAATCAGATTGAGTTTGTGGTTGGTGATACGGTTATCGGCTCACGGCTGATCGAGGGGCAGTTCGTCAACTATCCGAAGGTAATCCCGACAGGCACGGACAAACGAATTACGGTGAATTCAGAGGAGTTGCGCAGTACGTTGGAGCGGGCGCTGGTAGTTGCCAGGCAAGATGCGAATCGAGTAGTCTTGCGGGCAAAGGATGACATATTGACCGTCAGCGCGCAAAGTCAGGACGTAGGCAAAGTGGAAGAAACACTGGATGTTACTATGGAGGGCGAGGACGCCGAAATCGCTTTCAATGCCATATACCTGATGCACATGCTGGATGCTGCTGAGTGCGACAAGGTAACGATAGAAGTGTCGGGCCCACTGAATTCAGGCCTGCTGCATCCGGCAGATGACGAGGGATATGTGTATGTACTAATGCCGATGCAGATTATGGCGTGAGGGGCCAGGATTGTATATAACCACACTCGCTCTGGAGAACTTTCGCATCTATCCGGAGTTGCAGTTGGAGTTCCCCATGGGGCTGACTATTATCGTCGGCCCCAATGCTTCCGGTAAGACGGCACTGCTGGAGGCAATTCATGTGCTTGCGACGACGCAATCACCTCGCACGCGGCTAGACCGGCAACTGGTGCGCTGGGGCTGGCCCTACAGCCGGGTCTGCGGAGAGTTTGTATCTGCACAAGCTGGGACTACCGAGATATCAGTATTACTGCCGGGAGAGGGGAGTGGCGAAGACCGCAGCGCCCCGGATAGGAAGCAGATCAAGGTAAACCAGACGAATCTGGAAAAGGTTGCAGATGTGATCGGGCGGGTGCCTGTGGTCATCTTTACGACCGAGGACGTGGCGGTCGTGAAGGGCTCACCGGAGAACCGGCGCAGATTTCTGAATGTGGCGATAGCACAATTGCGGCCCCGCTACTTGGATGACCTACAGCGCTATCGGCGGGCCCTGGGCCAACGCAATGAGGTACTGAAACAGGTCCGGCAAGGCGATGCTGCAAGCCGGAGCCTGGAAGCATGGAATCACCAGTTGATTGATGCGGGTGCACGCCTGGCAATAGACCGTCGGGAGTTCGTGGAAACACTCGGTGAGGCGGTGGCGCCGCTACACGGAGAGCTGACGGACCAAGAGGAACACCTGGCGCTTGCCTATACGGGGGATCTGGCGGAGGCAGAGGATGAGGCGAGCGCCCGCAGGCGTTTTGAGGAGTTGCTGGCGCGGAATGAGGACCGCGATGTGGCGTTTGGATACGGCACTGTGGGGCCACATCGCGATGATATCGGGATTACAGCGAATCAGACCGCACTGCGCAAGTACGGGTCTCAGGGCCAGCAGCGGACGGCGGCGCTGAGCTTGAAGCTGGCGCAGGCGGAGGTTGTGATGTCGTGGCGAGGTGAGCCGCCATTGGTGCTGCTGGACGACTGTTTGTCGGAACTTGACGAACGGCGCGGCCGCCACGTGCTGGAACTTGCGGGTAAATTGCAGGGCCTGATCATTACCAGTCCCGTGCTCACGGAGTTGCTGGCGGCGCAGAACGCCGAGCTTCTGCGCGTGTCAGATGGCAGAATCGAGCAGTAGAGCCGCGGAGAAGGTGTGAGTCGTGAGGCGCCGAACAGTCAGAGATGGCAAGATGGGACCGCTGCAGCGGGCGGTCAACGACTATCTCGCGGGCACGGGGAACATCCAGCGGGGCACCTCGACATTGTGCGTCGAGGTATGGCCACAGGTAGTCGGGCCGTGGTATGGCAGGAAAACGCAGATACTGGGAGTCGACAACGGAGAGGCCAAGGTCTTGTGCGATACGCCGGCAACGGCGCAGCAGTTACAGATGGATTCGGAGAAGGTTATCGCTCGACTCAATGAGCGTCTGGGCGGCGAATTCATCAAGCGGCTGCGGGCCTCGAGTGCGGGTCTGACATTGAGTGGCCTGGCTGCGGAACTGCGACGGCCCGATGAGACCGCCATTGGGCAGGCGGCACTAGATGACGTTGAGCTCAGCGAAGAGGAGAGTGCGTTCTGCACGCGCGCGGCAGCCGAGATTGCAGATGAGAAATTGCGCGAGAGCTTTCTGGGGCTATTGCGCAACGAGCTGAAGCGGCGGTATGTGAAGCGACAACGGGGATGGCGGGAATGTGATGTGTGCGGCGCGCTGCACAATGAACGAGGTCCGTACTGTATCGCCTGCGCAACGGCAATGGGAACAGGCTCGGCACGGCGGCGGAGGGAGTGAGATGAGCGACGAGAAGCTGCGAAAGGTAGATGAGTACCGGTGGTTGCTGCCTCGGGATCAGAGCCGGGGCATGCGGACGGACGGCATGGTGTTTGCCGATGAGAAATTGCTCGCGGGGATGAGCAATGACCCGACTCTCGACCAGGTGGCGAATGTCGCGTGTCTGCCAGGCATAGTGGGTAATTCACTGGCGATGCCGGATGCCCACTGTGGGTACGGTTTCCCGATTGGGGGCGTGGCGGCTTTTGATATGGAGGCGGGCGTAATCTCCCCGGGAGGTGTCGGCTATGACATCAACTGTGGTGTGCGGCTCATGCGGAGCGATTTGACGGTGGCTGAGGTGGGGGATCAGTTGGAGGCAGTTGTGGACGGGATGTTCGGTAGTATTCCGGCAGGCGTAGGCAAGGATGGACCTATAAGACTAGACAAAAATGGACTCGATGCGGTGCTCACTGAAGGCGCCCGCTGGGTTGTGGCGCACGGCGATGGCACTGCAGAGGACATCCGGCATACGGAGGCGGGCGGCTGTCTGGATAACGCCGACACATCAATCATCACCAAGCGCGCCATGGAGCGTGGCCAGGGGCAGCTTGGTACACTCGGGGCCGGCAATCACTTCCTCGAGATCCAGGCGGTTGACCGGATAGATGATGTAGAGACGGCCAAAGCATTTGGGATCGACCGCGAGGGTCAAATATGTGTGATGATCCACTGCGGGTCACGGGGCTTTGGTCACCAGGTCTGCGACGACGCGATAGGCATAATGCTGAAGGCGGCGCAGAAATATGGGATCGAGCTGCCGGATCGGCAGTTGGCCTGCGCCCCGGTGAATTCGCCGGAGGGACAGAGCTATTATGCGGCGATGGCGGCGGCAGCCAACTACGCATGGGCCAACCGTCAGGCGATAATGCAGCAGGTGCGACAGGTGTTTGAGAAGGTCTTCAGGTCAAGCGCCGAGAGGCTGGGGCTGCGGCTCGTCTATGACGTGGCGCACAATGTGGCGAAGTTCGAGAGGCATCTTGTGGATGGCGTGGAGCGGGAGCTCTGCGTGCATCGGAAGGGCGCGACACGGGCCTTCGGGCCTGGTGCTGAGGAGTTGCCTGAGGAGTACCGGCAGCATGGCCAGCCGGTGTTGATTCCCGGAGATATGGGGCGAGGGTCCTACGTGCTGGCCGGTACACAGAGCGCGATGGAGCAGACGTGGGGCTCGACGGCGCACGGCGCCGGGCGGGTGCTGAGCCGCAAGGCGGCGATCCGCAAGCAGCATAGTAATGAGGTGCGCGCGAAGCTGAAGGAGCAGGGCATCCTGGTACGCTCGGTGGGCAAAAAGACACTAGCGGAGGAGGCCCCGGAGGCATACAAGGACGTTGACGAAGTGGTGGCCGTGTGCGATGGCGCAGGGATTTCGCGACGGGTGGCGCGACTGCGGCCGCTGGCGGTAGTCAAGGGCTGATGTGGCCGATGGGCGCTGCGCAGCGGTCGGGCAAGCTCAGAGCGTGGGCGTGAGGAAGCGGCAAGAAACGACATCGGGTATGGACGCGGGAATAAACCCTGTTGGTTTTTTGCGCCCTATTGCGTAACTCTGAGTGCAAATGCCACACTGTGATTCGCCGCTCAGCTGCGGCCTTTTTCCTGGTAAAACAATGATTCCGGAGTTGGCAGAAACGAATTCTACCAGCCGTACGTGTTGCGTCGTGCGAGCACACGGGCTACAATAGAAGCGCCTCCTGCCAGAGGGGAGTAGCAGAGCGGCCGCCGGCCGCTCCGGGAAGATCAACATCACGAAGAGCATCTTCTGGTTTCCCGACCGGATTTCCTCCGGGTGTCAGACCTTTGGCCACACACCATGACTGCGCGTGGTCGGGTCTCGACCATACGCCCGGGGAGAGAATAACTGTGCGCAAACCCTATTTTCCAATCGTTCTTGCTGCTCTTGCCGCCTTACCTGGCATCGTGGTTGCTCTGGCCCACATCGAGCTTTCCTATCCGATGACGGCGCTTGCGGCCGGCATTTCCATTCTGGCAAGTGCATTCATCCTGGTATGGGCCTGTGACGCGGCTCAGGCGGATGTGTCCCAGTCGCTGGCACTTGCCGTTGTGGCCGTGGTTGCAGTCTTGCCCGAATATGCCGTGGATATGTACTTCACGTGGCAGGCTGGCAGATTCCCTGACAGCGACTACGCCCAATACGCCATCGCCAACATGACGGGTGCTAACAGGCTGATTATCGGGGTCGCCTGGGTGGTGGTGGTGGTCATCTTCTGGGTGAAGACACGCCGTGCGGTGGAACTGGGAAGAGATCGGCTCCTGGAGATCCAGTTTCTGGCAATGGCCACGGTGTACGCATTTCTCATCCCGATCAAGGGAAGCTTGGCCTGGTACGACGGCGTTGTCTTCATTGGTCTGTACATCTGGTACATAGTGATAGCCGCGCGCCGCCCGCAAGTGGAAGTGATGATTGAGGGGCCGGGGGCCTATCTTGCGGACCTGCCGCGCGTTCCGCGGAGGGTCTGGACGATCCTGCTGTTCCTATTCGCTGCGGCCGCCATTTTGCTCAACGCCGAACGCTTCTGCGAGGGTCTCGTATGCACCGGCAAGGCCTGCGGCATCAGCGAGTTCCTGCTCGTTCAGTGGCTCGCTCCGCTTGCGTCGGAGGCCCCTGAGTTCGTCGTAGCGATAATGTTCGCACTACGCGCCAGGGCCGGGCTGGCTCTGGGGAGTCTGGTGTCCGCGAAGTTGAATCAATGGACGCTACTGGTGGGGGCGATTCCATGGGTGTTCGCTGTGGCAGCCGGGACACTGGCATACCCTCTGCCAATGGGCAACTTCCAGATGAATGAGATTCTGCTCACGGCGGCACAGTCACTGCTGGCCGTGGTGATGTTGGCGACACTACGACTGTCAATCAGCGAGGGGATGCTGCTGTTCGGATTGTTCGTCGGCCAGTTGGTCGCTCCCGGGATCGTTGACGCCTACTTCGGCGGGGACGTGATGGGACTTCAGGGCAAGCAGATGCACGTAATCTTCGCACTGCTGTATTTTGTAGCCGCACTTACCCTGATTGTTGACCACCCACACCGTCTGGCGCACGTAGTGCCATGGCTGCAGAAAGGTAGGGAGCGATAGCAGACAGACGGGAAAGCACCAATATAGGCAGCGTGCAGTGCGGCGTCAAGTGGCATCGGAGGCTCTGCCTACCGTCAGTAGTAGAGTTGAAAGGGTGCAACAGCGATGATTGATCGGAATCTGTTGAGAGAAGAGCCGGAGAGAATCCGTGAGGCGTTGCGGAATCGGGGAGCGGATTTCGACCTTGAGCGCTTGATCCAGCTGGATGAGACGCGGCGGGAGTTGCTTCAGGTGGAGCAGTTACGGGCGCAGCGTAACGAACTCTCCCAGCAGATCGGCGAGGTGATACGTGACGGCGGGGACGCCGAGAGTCTGAAGGCCCAAGTCGGCGAACTCAAGGAGCAGATCGCCGCGATGGAGGCGGACCTCGAGCAGGTGGAGGCGGACTTCGAGCAGATGATGTTGGAGATTCCGAACCTGCCGCTGGCTGAGGTGCCACTGGGCGAGGACGAAGATGACAATGTGGTGGTCAAAGCATGGGGCGAGCCTCGGCGACTGGATTTCGGGGCGTCACCGCACTGGGAAATTGGTACACGGCTGGGGATTCTGGATTTCGAGGGCGCAGCGCAGATTGCCGGCGCGCGTTTTGTGACCAATGTGGGTGCCGGTGCAACACTGGAGCGGGCCCTGATCAATCTAATGCTTGACACCCACACGCGAAAGCATGGGTACACCGAAATCCAGCCGCCGTATATGGGCAATGCCACCTCCCTGACTGGCACTGCGAACCTGCCGAAGTTCGAGGAAGACCTCTTCAAGACGACGGACGGCTTCTACCTGGTTCCAACCGCCGAGGTGCCGCTGACGAATATGCACCAGGGCGAGATCCTCGATGCCGAGGAACTGCCCAAGCATTACTGCGCCTACACGCCGTGTTTCCGCAAGGAGGCCGGTGCCGCAGGTCGGGAATCGCGCGGGCTGATCCGACTGCATCAGTTCCATAAAGTTGAGATGATGAAGTTCGTCACGCCGGAGACCGCCGCTGACGAGTTAGAGAAGCTAATCCGGAACGCCGAAACGATTTTGGAGATGCTGGGCCTGGCCTACCGCCGGGTAGCGCTCTGTACAGGCGACATGGGGCATCAGCCCCGCCAGACGTTCGACCTCGAGGTATGGATGCCGGGCATGGAGCGCTGGGTCGAGATTTCGTCATGCAGCCAGTATGGCGAGTACCAGGCGCGGCGGTGCAATACGCGCTACCGTCCGGAACCCGAGGCCAAGCCGGTGTTCGTGCATACGATGAACGGTTCGGGGCTGGCGACGGGGCGGACAGTGGCCGCGATACTTGAGAACTACCAGCAGGCCGATGGGACGGTGGACGTACCCGAAGTGGTGCGGCCGTACATGGGCGGGCTGCCGGTCATCAACCCGCCGCTGCCGTGAGATGTGTGCCAAAGGATGCGTGAGGGCGGTTCAGGCGGATGGCTGCCGCAGGGATATCACGCGACCTGGCCGATGAGGAAACGGAGGCCGGAGCATGGTTGCCGGAGCAGTCCCTGCAGGAGCAGTGGCAATTGTCCTGCTGGTGAACGGTCTGCAGATCGGGCTGCCCCAGCCGGCCTTCGTGCAGGACGGTTCGGCATGGGTTCCGGCGCGCGCGGTGCTGGCGGCGGCCGGCTACGAGGTGCGCTGGGAGCAGGAAGGCAACTATATCCTGCTGCTGGGGGCCGACCCGCCGGCGACTATCTATCTGGAACGTTCGGAAGTTCTCATCGGCGACCGTAGCGAACGCCTCAACCCTCCCCCCCGGCGTGTCAACGGAACATTCTACCTGCCTGCAACATTCTTCCGCCTGCTTGGTTTTGAGGTGCAGTGGGAACCCGAGCCGAAGACCCTGAGGCTGCGCAAGCAGGCGCAAGAGCCGAGAGCAGTGACGACAAGTGAGTTGATAGATGAACCGCTGGCATATCTGGGGCAGCGGGTGCAGTTGGCATGCGAATATGTAGAGTTACCGGGGCCGGGAAAACGGGATTGCCTGGTCCAGGATCGTAAGCAAAGGATGAGGTGTATATTGCCGCCGAGTGGCCCGGGAGCTTCACCCGGCGAGACGATTAGAGGAGCGAGAGGCGTACGGATAGATGTCATAGGCAGGGCGCAATTATCAAAGTTTGGTTCTATATACCTAGACATACTTGAACTGCAGCAGGCAAATGGAGGCGCAGCACTGTCGTGCGTGCTAAATACCGACCGGGCAAGATACCGTCGCGGCCAGACAGTGCTCGTGGAGTTTGCGGCCTGCAATCAGACGAAAGAAGCGATAAAACTGGGAGAGCCTGTCACGACGAGCCTGAGCATCAAGGATGATAGCGGTGGGGAGGTGTGGCGACAGGGACTCGTCCTGCCCCCGTCCATAGAGCCTGGCGAAACGAAACTGGTGAGCTTCCGTTGGGAGCCGGAGATGGACATGAAATCGGGGGGATATGTGCTGGCGCTTGCAAGTGACATGGAACTGTGGGCGCACCAGGTGTGTTTTAGGATAGATGAAGACGTGAAGAGAAAGGATATGCCGCCGCGATGAGGCCGGAACGCGAAGAAGAGCTGCCGGATAACGGGGTGATGGGTAGAGACGACCCGAATCTGCTGGCTGCGGTTGGCGGTTACCAGAACCGTCGCCGTCCAGGTTGGTATCTGGCGCTGATACTGCTGGGTTTTGGTCTGGGTGCGCTGTTAGCGCTCGTAGTAGGGAAGCCGCCTCCACCTACGGGCGAGGGAGAATTGCCGATAACGAGCGTGCCGGGAAAGCCGACGCCGGCGGCGATCCGGGCCGGACTGGTGTTTGCCGCTAGTGAGACGGCGCCACAGCGGACTCCTGACATGATTGCGTCAGGGGTAAAACAAGTCTTCTGCCATTTTCGGCTGCCGGGGGTCGAGTCGCTGGAAAGTTTGTCGGGGGAGTGGTCGTGCGACGGAGAGGAACAGGGCAAGCTTGGTGGGACCGATTTCTCGGGCGAGATTGAGGGCGAACTGGCCGTGGGATATGCCGTCATAGAGGCACGGTCGCCGGCCGGGTTCCGACACGGTATCTACGAAGTGACGATCAGGACTACTGACGGCGTTGTTCGGGAGGGCAGCTTTGTGGTAGTGGACAATCCGGACAAGATCCTGAGCAAGCCGGTTCCGGAAGCCGTTGGCGTTCAGGTGAGACAAGCGACGATCTGCCCGGCCGTGAATGAGCGTGGAGAGCCGCAAGCGCCGCGCGCGATATTCGCCACCGACGACGACAAGGTGTATATCGCCTTCAAATTCAGCAACGCCAAACCCGGTAGCGTGGTGGCAGTCGAGTGGCAGTTCCACCAGGAAGCCATTCCGTCGGCAATCCGAGAGATCAGGCTGGATTCGGCCGAAGGATGGGCTTACGCGTGGATCGGGCGGGACAGCGGCGGCTTGCTTGTGCCGGGGAACTACCGCGCAGTCGTCAAGTCGGTGCCCGATGGGCAGCCACTGGCCGGCGCGGCGTTCCAGGTCAAAGCAGACCACTGAATGCTCAAAAACCGCAGGCTTGACAGGTCATCGTAAAATAGTATATTGTGGCAACAGCTGACCAGACAGGCGCTCAACATTCCCGGGGACCGAAAGGTGGCGATAGAGATGGCGATCAACGATGTGTCGGCGAGCGGGCTAGTGCCGGAGGAAGTCAAGACCGGCTTCAACTGGGGCGCATTCTGGCTGCACTGGATCTGGGGCATCGGAAACAACGTGTGGATATCTTTCGTCGTACTCGTCCTGCCGCTAATCTGGAACATCTACCTCGGCGTCAAGGGCAATGAATTGGCGTGGGTGCACCGGGAATGGGAGAGTGTCGAGCAGTTCAAGGAGACGCAGGCGATATGGTCGAAGTGGGGCTGGATCATCTTTGTGATTCAGTTGGTGTTGACGATCATCATCTGGGCCATCGCGGGCGCAATCATACTTGCCGCCCTGGGGGTGGCTGCTGCCGAAGGGATGGCCGGGCCACGGTAGGACAGCTCACAAACTAACTGATAGCCGGCGCAGACAAACCGGGGAGCGAGACTGGTTAATGCGCCGGCTTTTTCGTGCCTGTGGGCTGGCGATCTCGACTACGCAGGTCAGTCCGAGGCCGAATTGAGAGCGGCACCAGCGGCCACGGTGGCAGTGCCGATGCGCTGGGTGCTGACGGCGAGCTCATCCATCCAGACGTACATTGGGTCAGGGCTGTAAATGCCATCGTGATACCAGGGCCCGACGGCCATCTCATGGAAGGAGAGCGTGGTCCCGTCCAGACCTGTGCCGTTGTGGCGCATGGTCAGGTCGGAGAGATCAAGAACCTGCTGGTTGTCGAGCCAGACCTGGATGATTCCATTGCTGTGGCCGGGGTCGTTCATCCTGGCGCGTATTTCGAGGCAATACCACCTGTCCAGCTCGACGGGGGCAGCGCCGGTCGCCTCCCAGTCCTGGTAGTCAATGTCCTGATGGGCGCCGCAGATCATTGCCAGGGGATGGAGGTTGCGGAACTCCAGATAGACGGTGAGTTCGGTGGTAGCGAGGCCGTCTACATCACCGGCAAGCACGTAGAGGTTGTGGGGGCCGTCGCCGCCCGCTGGCCACTGCCAGTTACGCGAAAAGCGCTGGAAGACGCGCATGAAGACCTCTTCGACGCCTTCGGTCTCCAGCGGCGTGCCGGCTCGCTCCGGGAAGAAGCGGCGCAACATCCACCCCGGGCCGACCTCGCCATCACCGGGCCGGAAGATCATCTCCAGGCAACGGTCTCCGGTGTAGGCGATGCGGTCGGTGGTGTACATGCGCTGCGGATGCTCGATGTCGAACCAGGCTCCGAGGCCCGCCTCGAAGTCCTCATACAAGAGGCACTGGGGCAAGTCGCCCTGCACGATCGGCCACTCGTCGAGACCGACCACGCAGCGGAGTACCTTGACGGCGTCGCCGACGTCGGTGGCTCCGCTCTGGTTGGCATCGACACGCGGGTCTTCGGGATCGAGGCCGACTACAATCCGCAGGATACGTATTGCGTCACCGACGGAGGGATTGCCGTCGTTGTCGAGGTCACCCAGCAGCGGAGCCTGAACAGGCAGTGCGGCAGAGCAGTGGGCGCGCAGGGACGCTCCAGTCTCAGTGCCCCCGCCACATCCGCAGAGCAGGGCCGTCAACACCAATGCAGTAAAGACGACGGATCTGCGTTGCTGATTGGCCTTCATTGCCAAAACCTGCGTCTTTCTGGCGCGTGTTCGCCGAAGCGTGTCCTGCCGATAGCAAAGCCTTCGACACAGCGCAGGCGGGTTCCTGCTCTTGCTGGCGGTCGAAATTCTGTCGGCCAGAAAGCCGCAGGAGCGGATTCTAGAGGTGAACGCATGGGAAAGTGCCACCGTTGGCGGTGTGACCCTGAGCGGACGTTCTGGGAGCGTGCTAAGGCTTGCAAATCGCGTAATCGGGTTGTCCCCCGACCGCTACCCGGCTATCTATTGGTAAAACCACTATATCATTACGAACTGTCTCGGCTCGCCCGGCGCCACAGCTAATAATCAGCCAAGCAGATGCGACTGCTGTTTCACGATGATGATCGCTAAATCGGCGCTGCCGTTGACAATCTCTCCCCTATCCCCTATGCTCTTCTCAACATGTCAACATCT
>Ga0180432_10009024_pt1 | contig 12265 bp, 10 predicted proteins | sample SS_ome_10_FD_132414 | JGI IMG/M metagenome (GOLD analysis project Ga0180432, IMG submission 132414) | Hypersaline lake sediment archaeal communities from the Salton Sea, California, USA - SS_1_MS_2 metaG | ecosystem: Environmental > Aquatic > Non-marine Saline and Alkaline > Hypersaline >...
ACGTGACACCGCTCACGCCGCTTCAGGAGCGCATCCTGATATTGCTGGGTCTGTCCCCCGATATCTACCGTGGCCTGGCATAGAATTCACCATAGTGGTCACGGATTACGCGAATGGTGAGTAGTTACGACGTGAGACGTAATTCGTAATGCGTGAGGCATAAGGTCACGTTTCACGTTTTACGTCTCGCGCACAACGCCAGTCCCCACGAAACTCCCCAATGGAGCAGCACTGCCAGCCACAGGTTTTCGGTCTGCCAGAATAGCAGGCTACTGACGACGGCCAGCGCCCCGAGCATCAACTGCGCGGGGGCTTTCTGCGGGTCGGCCAAGCTCTTGCGCCAGGCAGGATTGAGCGCCGCCTCCAGAGCTGCCAACGCCAGCCCACTCCAGGTTCCCCAATACGCGCCCAGTGTGACGATGGGCGCGTTGCGGTAAAAGGCCCAGTGGATTTGGTGGAAGGCGGCCTCGCGGAGGAGCGTCCAAGCGGAAACATTGGCTCCGGCGGGCGTGCCTTCGATGTCGGCGGTAGCCAATGCCCGGCGGTAGGCCCACCAGCCTAACGCCAGCAGCGACCAGGCCGCGATCCCCAGCACTGCCCCCCACCCTACGTCGTAGGCCCAGTCCAGCCAACTATCGGCGGGAGTGACTTCCACTTTCCTGCCACCTAGCCCCAACAGAGACACGATGACGGCGTCGTGGCCCCACAGGAGCGCGCTATAAGGCAGGCCGACGTAATACAGCAGACGCAGGAACTGGAACAGCCACGGGGCGAAGCGGGAGGAGGTCAGGCGAGCGATAAATTCGTTCGCCGTCTCGAAGCGGGGCTGGCGAAGGAGCCAGGCCAGGTTGTTCCAGAGGATGGCCAGGAGCAGCGAGCCGCTCAACCACAGCCACGCGGCCAGCGGCTCAGCGGCTTCCATACCGTTCCCGTAGCGGCACGCTCAATGTGATTTGCGTTCCCTTCCCCGGTTCCGAGTTGATTGTCAGCGTGCCGCCAACCAGTTCGGCGCGTTCGTACATATTGACCAGGCCCAGGCTGCCACGTTCGTCGTAGCGCATCTGCACCGCGCCCACATCGAACCCCCGGCCATTATCCGCTACCTGGGCGACAAAGGTGTTATCCTGGAGGTACAATCGCACCTGAATTCTTTCAGCCCGGGAGTGTTTACGGGCGTTGCCGATCGCCTCGTCAATGATGTAAAAGATCACCCCCTGGGCATTTTTGTCCAGCAGCTTGTCGGCTTCCGGCATGGCGTCCAGGTGAATGGGTAGATCCTCGGTCTCGGCCAGTTTGCTGATGTATTGCTCCAGAGCCGCCTGCAACCCTTGCGATTCGAGGATGAGGGGGCGGAGTGTAAAGAGCATGTGGCGGATTTCTTTCGTCGTGCGCCGCGCCAACTCTTCCGTCCGCACCAACTCTTCGACCGTCTGTTCTATGTCCTCTTCCTTCTTTAACAACATCTGCGCATAATTAAGCCGCATTGCGATGGCCGCAATGCTCTGCGTGGGGCCATCGTGCAGGTCGCGGGCCAGTTTCTTGCGAGCGTCTTCCTCTACCTCCACGATTCGTTCCTTTTCTTCCCTTAGGCTTTGATAGAGTTGGGCGTTCTGGAGCGCGACGATGGCCTGGTTACATATAGCGATGAGCAGATTTTTGTGTTCTTCTGTGTAGATTCTGGGTTGGGGGCTGGCAAAAACGACCGCGCCAAAGCTCTCGAACCCGGCCCGCAACGGCACGATGATCGCCTGCCGGCAACTGTGCATCATGACGAGTTGGCACAGTTCCGGGTCTGACGAGGGGTTGTTGACGACCAGCGCTTCTGCCGTCGTCAGCGCCTGGGCCAAGACTCCGCTCTGGCCCCGGAAGGTGGTTTTTTGGTCGCGCTGCGTCAGGTGGCGCGAGGCAACGATGCGTAGGTCACTCTGCCCAAAGAGCAGCACCATGCTCACGTGAGATGTGTCTGGGCGACTCCATTCGTGCATCCCGGCCTCGCCTACCTCGAGCACTGCTTCCAGCACCTTGTTATAGTTCAGTGTCGCGCTGAGTGTACTTGCCAGCTCAAAGATCGCCCGCGAACGCTCTTGGGCAGCGTGTAGCTTGCGCAGTTCTGCTTCCTCTTCGGAGCGGTACTTGCGCGTAATGGTTCGTTTCATACGGTCTCCCACCAGCCCGCTTATGGCGGCTGCCAGCAGCAGGATCAGAGACCTGGCTGTAAAAGGAAGCAGGTCTACCCACGACGACCCGCCAGGCGCGTACCCGATGACGCCGCATCCCACCACGATGACCAGGGCGACTATCAGGCTGATTATCCAGGGAAAGCGCAACGTGGCGGTGAGTACAGGGAACAGGGCAAAGAACAAGAGGGGACTATACAGACCGCCCGACGTGGTGACAAAGCCAATGGTCAGGAGTGTATCGAGCAATAATGTCACCACCGGCATAAAGCGTGGGCGGGTGCCGTAGGAGAGCAACAGCATCACGGCCAAGTTGTAAAAGGCCGCCAGTATCAGGAGAATGATCTGGGGTATATAGTTGGGTATTACGTTGATAAAGTTGCCGCTTTGATCGGTGATAAAGTCAATGAGTGTGTTCGTGAAACTGACAAACGCGACGCTTACCAAAAGCAACCAGCGCAGATTGCTAATGAGCCAATCTACCTCAAAGTGCCCGTCGGTGCCGCGAGATGGTGACATGGTTTTCAGGGTATACTAACTGGATACTGACAAATTACAATTCTCGGAGCCAGATCGAATTTGCCAAACCCCAGACACCAAAAAGGCCGCGGGTACTGGGTGGGTGCCCGCTCATCCACGCAGCTGCGGCCTGACTTCTGAGAGTGGGCGCGAAGGGACTCGAACCCCTGACCTCTACAATGTGAGTGTAGCGCTCTGACCAACTGAGCTACGCGCCCAAGGTGTGAACATTATAGCACCAAAGTTTTCAGACCGCAAGCGGGCAAGTAGATCAGTGTAAGAGTCTGAGGATCAGCCTCCCAATAGCCTGAACAATGCCTCTATTCCATAATAGCCGGCCAGGGCAAAGGCAATGTTCTTGACCACCTTGCCGGCGGTGCAGCTCATCAGAAACTTGTACAGCGGGAAGCGCAGCGCGCCGGCTGCCAGCCCCCCTACGTCAAAGACCGGGTTGGGGATGAGGGCCAGCACAAAGATGGTCAGGGCGCCGTGCCGCTGCATCCACTGGGCCAGGTGATTGTAAACGATGTTCTCGTCCACCCAGGTCTGCCCGCTGTAGCCAGCCATGTAGCCGGTCAGTTCCCCCAACGCCTGGCCCACACCTCCGACCAGCCCCACGATCCACGGGTTGAACACACCCCCCAGCACCGAGCTGATCGCCAGCCCCGGCACCGGCAGGATCAACGTGGCGTTGCTGACCAGCCCCACCAGAAAGACAGCGGCGTAGCCGTACTGCTCCAGCTCCTGGAGACGATCGCGGAAGTAGAGGGCCGCGCCGAGGGCGACCAGTATGGCGACGACGGTCAGGATTTGGACGACCCTCAGCAGGCGGGGGGGCGGTGGGGGTGGGGCTACGGGTTTGGGATGGTGGGTATACATATCACTTGGGCAGGGGCGCACCCAGGCGCACTATTTTTGCCCCGCCACCGGGCAGGCCAGCGGTGACGTTGCGCGTATCTACGACCAGATCGGCTCGTTGCACTACGCGCTCATAATTGAGACTGCGGTGGTCGGTGACGACGACGACACAATCGGCGGCGGCGATTTCCTCGTCGCTCAACTCGGCCGATTCCAGCACGACCGGTTCGCGGTGAAAGACGTCGCCGCCCACCTGGAAGCGCGGCACGTAGGGGTCGTGGTAGCGGACGGCAGCGCCACGGCTCAGCAGCAGTTCGATGACCCGTTCGGCGGGAGAGTTGCGGGCGTCGTCAATATCCGGTTTGAAGGCCACGCCCAGCACCAGCACGCGCGAGCCACGCAGAGGCTTCCCGTCCAGGGAGAGGGCCTGACACACCAGGTCCACGGCGTGATAGGTCATGGCCTGGTTGACCTCGCCCGCCAGTTCGATGAACTCGGTGTAATAGTCGTACTCGCGGGCCTTCCAACTGAGGTAATAGGGATCTACCGGGATGCAGTGCCCGCCCACACCGGGGCCAGGGTAGAAGGGCATAAAACCAAAGGGTTTGGTCTTGGCCGCCGCCACCACTTCCCAGAGATCAATGCCCATCCGTTCGGTCAGCAGGGCCAGTTCGTTGACCAGGGCGATGTTGACGGCGCGGAAGGTATTCTCCAGCAGCTTGGTCAGTTCGGCGGCGCGGGTGGAGGAGACCGGATGCACCGGTGCGCCCATTTGACTCAATAGGTCGCAGGCCAACCGGGTGCACTCGGGCGTGAGGCCGCCCACGACCTTGGGGGTGTTGTAGGCCGACCATTGTTTATTGCCCGGGTCAATGCGTTCGGGGGAAAAGGCCAGGTAGAAATCGTCGCCAGCCTTGAGACCGCTCTCCTCCAGAATCGGCTGGACGATCTCTTCCGTCGTGCCTGGATAAGTGGTGCTCTGCAGGACTATGAGTTGGCCGGGCTTGAGGCGCGGCCGGATGCCCCGGCTGGCAGCTTCGATGTAGGCGAGATCGGGGGCGCGTTGGGCATCGTAGGGGGTGGGGACGCAGATGAATATGGCGTCCGCCTCGCTCAACTCGTCATAGTCTGACGTGGCCGTGAGGAGACCAGATTGGACGTGAGCGGTCAGGTCGGCGGCGGGGACGTCGGGGATGTAGCTCCGACCAGCCATGATGGAGTCAACTTTACCCTGGTCCATGTCCACGCCGATGACGCGGAAACCAGCTTTGGCAAACGCCGTCGCCAGGGGCAGGCCGACGTAGCCCAGGCCGATGACGGCGACGCGGGCGGTACAATTAGAGATTCTGTCTTCAAGTGTGGTCATAGGTTCCTCGCTAGTTGGTTGGTTGATTGGATCGGAAGGGAGAGCGCTCCAATCGCCACATACCATAGAGACCGGCCAGGGCGACGGTCCCGCCGACGACATAGCCCTCCAGGACAGAGGCCTGGGTGACAAAAGTGGCGAGCAGACCCAGGATGAACGAGACGACATAGAGCGTCAGTACGACCTCTCTTTGGGTCATCCCGGCCGCCGCCAGCCGGTGCGAGGTGTGGTCTGTGCCGGGCGTGGTGGCCGGGTTCAGGCGGCGGCGCAGGCGCGAGACGATTACCAGCGCGGTATCAAAGATGGGCAGTCCCATCACCAGCACCGGCACCATCCAGGTGACAAAGGTGACGTTATCGGGGAAGCGCAGTTTGATGCCGATGGCGGCCAGGATAAAGCCGAGGAACTGAGACCCCGAATCTCCCATAAAGATGCTGGCCGGGTTGAGGTTGTAGAACAGGAAACCCAGGCAGGCGGCTAACACGGCGATGGAGAGCGCACCGACCAGGTATTGTCCACTGAAGGAGCACATCAGGGCAAAGAAGGCGGCCGCGATGGCAGAGACGCCGCCGGCCAGGCCATCCATGTTGTCGAGAAAGTTGACCGCGTTGGTGATAAAGCCGACCCACAGCACCGTGGTGACCAGGTTCAGGATGGGGTGATGGAACGTGCCGACGTAGATGCCATTGGCGTACAGCAGTAGGGCGGCGAGCGCCTGGATCAGCATTTTGATCAGCGGGCGCAGTCCCCAGCGGTCGTCCACCAAGCCCATGAAGGAGACGCCGGTAGCGCCGACGAGGATGGCGCCGAATTGGGCAAAGTTGTATCGTCTCCCCAGGACGAGCGCTGCGACGATGACGGCCAGATAGATGGCGGCTCCTCCCAGGCGGGGGACGGGGCGCGTGTGGATGCGGCGGGCTTCTGGGTGGTCAATGAACCCCGTCCGCGCGGCTAACCGGCGAGCCGCCGGCGTAGCGCCCATAGCCAACACCAGCGCGCCGGCAAAGACCAGCAAGTAGTTGGTCATGGGTTTACCTCTGACGCCGCCAGCAATTGGGCCACTATGTCTTGCAAGACCGGTCGCTGATCCTCAGGGGCCAGTTCCAGCGCCATTTGGGCGTGAGAGAGAGCTGCGTCGTTCCGGCCCATTTGACTGTAGACGATGGCCAGCATACGGTGGGCGTCCCAGGCGTCGGATGCTTCGGGGCTCAATTCTAGCGCGCGTTGGAGCGCTGCGACGGCCTGGTCGAGGCGACCAGACTGGGCGTACAGGGAGCCTAACATACGCCAGGCTTGGGTGTGTTTAGGTTTCAGTTCGAGCGCCCGTTCATAAGATGCGATCGCTTCTTCCAACCGGTTCTGCCTCACATAGGTATCGCCCATCAGAAGCCAGACGTCGGCCAGGCGGGGGTTGATCTCTAGCGCGCGCTCATAAGTCTCCAAAGTTTGGGTGACGTCGTTCTGGCTGGCATAGATGCTGGCCTGCACTTTCCACCAAGTATCGTCGAACTCGGGATCCAGTTCCAGCGAATGGGAACATTTCTCCTGGGCTTGCGCCACGTCGCCCACCGATAGGTACAGAAGCGACCATTCGTTCCACAGGATGGCGTTGTGGGGGCTTAGCGTGGTCGCAATGGCATAGTTCTCGTTCGATTGCTGGAACAGATTTTGGCGATCCTCGGCGTCGGCAAAATCCATCCAGCGACGGTACATGCGGGCCAGGTTGGCGCTGTGGTCGGTGTTGAGGGGGTTTATCTCGCGGGCTTCGTGCAACGTTTGTTCCGTCTCGCGCAGCACCGTTTCCCGCACGACCGGTTCGCTGATGGACGAAGCGTACTCCAGGTAGGCCCGGCCCAGGTACAGGTAGTAGAAATCCTCTTCGATGGCGAGTTCGATGGCGTGCTTGTAGTGTTCGATGGCCACCAGCCACTGCCCGCCGCCATCGTACGGGCCGGCCTGCTTGTAGACGATGTCGGCCTGGATGGGGCGCAGGTTGGTCGTTATGCCAACGGCGATGACCAGGACGCTCAACACGACGAGGGCGATTGCGCCCAACGGTTGCGTGCTCTGTTGGGTGGGATGGGATGTTCCCAGGAAGAGGGTCAGTCCGCCGGCGATCAGCACGAAAAAGATGAAAACATAGTAGGTGGTCAGGAAACTGGCGACGTGGTCGGACAGTGCGATCACGTCAGCCAAAGTCTGGGCCTGGACGTTCAACATTGCAGCCTGGCGGCTGGCCAGCGCCAGACCAAGCCCGAACCCTACGGTCGGGGAGAGCAGCAGGTACAGAACTGTCGCCAGGGTTCCATCCCCCTTGCGCTCGTCGAACGTCCCGCTCTTGGCCATCTCGGAGAGGAATATGACGGCGCTCATGGCCCAGGTGAGGGCAAAGATCAGCAGGGCACCGTAGGAGGCGCGGCTATCCTGGGCCGGCAGGATGGTAAGGGCGCGCCAGAGGATGCGCAGGGGCTGGACGAGGCGCTCGGCGTTGGTGACGAAATCGAAGCACAGTGTGCCCAGCACAAAGCCGCCGATGATTGCCACGGTCAGTACGGACCACAGCCAGGTGGGCAGGGCGGATTGGGCGGGGGGTGGGGCGGCCTGGCGGCGCTTCGTGCGCCTCCTGCCTCTTGCCTCCTGCCCCTTGCCCCTTGCCCCTTGCCCCCTGCCCTGTGTCTCTCGCCCCTGCGGCTCCGCCTCGCGTTTGCGGATCAGGTTCAGCCCGGCCACGACGAACAGGCCGGCGCAGGCCCAGAAAGTGGTGCGCGTGGAGGCGATGGCGATGCCAAAATTGATCTCGACAAAGTGGGCCATAAAGGTCGCCAGCAGCGAGACAAGTAAAAAGTTATGGGGGTGCAGCGGCGGCAAAGATTCCTCGTCCGACTTGATGACGGCGGTCGAGATGATGATGGCCGTGATCGCCAAGTAAATTCCCATCCCGGCGGCGATGCCCAACGTGAGAGCGGCGCCGAAAAAGTGCAAGCCCTGCCACCACCAAAAGAACCCGACGCTGGCGACCGAGAATCCACCTACGAGGCCAAAGAACAGATTGCGCTGCTTGTGGCCTCTTATCAGGCCGATCCACTTGAAGCCGTAATAGAACAGGCTGAGAAAGATCCACAGGTACGCGCTCAGGCCGAACAGGCCCGTGATGGCCAGTGAATCCAGCGTCTCGTTGTGGGAGCGGTCGGGCGAGGCAGTGCGCGATTCGTGGTGTCCCAACAAAGGTGGGTAAAAGTTGTTGTAGGCCACGTACACGGATTCTGGGCCGTACCCCACCAGGGGCCTGAGGACGTTGAACGGGTCGGGGTGGCCGTCGGGGTAGCGGATCGGCTCGTGGGGCAGGATCAGGTCCATCATACCTTTCCAGATCAGCGCCCGCACTCTGCCCGTGCCGCCCTCGAAATCAAAGACGCTGCCCAAACGTCCCATCCAGGGAGCGTACTGGAGGGATTGCAGGGGGCCGTTGGGGACGTTGACAATCGCCAAAAAGCCCACTACCAAGGCAATGATGGTCACGATGGTCAGCGCCGATGCCGCTCCCAACTTGGTACGTGACGAGAGGGCCAGCAGCAGGAACAGGAAATAGGATGCGGCGATGAGTCCCAGGAGCGGGCCACGACTTTGAGCGTACCAGATGGCGATCAACTCGACGGCTCCGATAAAGATATAGCCCGCCGCGCGGGGGATATCGGCCCAGTTGGCCTCCTCCTCGGTCAGGATGGCCTGAAAGCTCTCCGCTATGCGGCCCACGGTGAGCGGAAAGATCATGATCAGGTAGGCGGCGACGAAAATGGCGTTGCCCATATTGGCGGCCACGCGCTTCTGTACATCCCCACCCCAGGGCAGCGGGTCCAGCCCGTTGCGCTGGATGAGACCGTAGAGGGCGATGGGCAGGCTGTTAATGATGATGACCGTGATCAAACGATCCAATTGAGCGCGCGTGCGCAGCCCCTGCAGGACGATGAGGAACACTACGATGTATGACAGGGTCGTGTACGTGCCCTGCAGACGCTGGTAGGAACCCAAAAAGCTGACGCGGGGGGTGACGGATAGCAGGGTGCTGAGCAAGTAGACGACGACGGTAAAGATGGTAGGCAGCACCAACGGCGTGCGCCAGGTGAACCCCACCTCTTGCCGTCCGACGGCCCGCTCCTCGATCTGTTTGACCAGCCAGACGGCGGCCATGATGACGGCCACGGTGCGCAGGGTGGTGAGTTTATCCGGCTCAAAGACGCGGCTGGAATAGACGTTAAAGAACAGGGGGGTGATGATCACCGCCAGCAACCAGCCAATCTCGAGGATTTTATCGCAGAACGCGCTCAGTTTGGTCGAGTTCATTCGAGTTACCTTCACTTTACGAGTTGGGCAAGTTAGGAAACAACCAACACCTCAATCTACCAGTCTGCCGATTTCTGAAACCAGTCCAATGTTAGCCGTAGCCCCTCCTCAAGACTTGTCTGCGCTTCAAAGCCCAGTATTTCTTTGGCACGGCTTGCGTCGGGCACGCGGCGACGGGTTTCCTCAAAGTGAGGGCCAAAGGCGGAGGTGTATGGCACGTGGACGATTTCTGAGCTAGAGCCGGTCAATTGGCAGATCGCTTGGGCCAGTTCGTTGACACTGGTTTCTCGCTCGGAACCGATGTTAAAGACTCGCCCGGCTGCCTCTTTGACTGTCGCCGCCAATATCGTGCCCCTGACGGTGTCGGTCACAAAGGTGAAACAGCGGGTTTGCGTTCCGTCGTCGTAGATGGTTATCGGTTCGTCCCGCAGCGCCTGGGTGATGAACTTGGCGATGACACTGCCGTATCCTTTGGGGTCGAGCCGGGGGCCGTAGGCGTTAAAGTAGCGGACTATGGCGACCGGCAGCCCTTTTTTGGCATAGGCCAGGGCAAAGTATTCGTCAATCGCCTTGGCGTCGGAGTATGACCAGCGACCGACGATGGTCGAGCCGAGGATGCGGTCGTCGTCTTCGCTGAGCGGCACGGCGGTGGACTTGCCATAGATTTCGGAGCTGGAGGCGATGGCGGTCTTGACCCAGTACTTGAAAGCCAATTCCAGCACGTTCTCTGTGCCGCGCACGTTGGTGACGATGGTGCCCAGGGGATCCTCGACGACGTACTTGGGGCCGACGACGGCCGCCAGGTGGTAGATCAGGTCGGCCTGGCGGACGAGCCGCTCCAGCATGCCCACGTTGAGGATCGAGTCGTTGACAAAGTGGAAGCGGTCGCTTTCCAGGTGGTGCTCTATGTTGCTCGCTTTGCCCACGGAGAGGTTATCTATGACGGTGACCTCATGTTCTTGCTCCATCAGAACGTCTATCAGGTTGGAGCCGATGAAGCCAGCGCCGCCGGTAACGAGGATTCTCATTGCATCATTCCTTTTGGTGTATCTTACACCAAACGGGTGAAAAATCAAGCGGCGAGCGTCTTTTCGTAGACTGCCTGCACCCGCGCGATCATCCGTTCCTGGGTGAACTCGGCCTCCACGCGGGCGCGGGCGACCCGGCCCATCGCTGCCCGGCGCGCAGAGTCGGTCAGGAGGCTTTGGATAGCCTGGGCCAACGCTTGCTGGTCGCGGGGAGGCACCACCAGACCGGTGACGGCGTCCTGCACCACCCATGAGGTACCGGTGCCCAGCTCGGTGGTGATGCAGGGTAATCCAGAGGCCATCGCTTCCAAAAGCACGGTGCCAAAGGCCTCGGCGCGGGCGTTGGCGGGGAGAACAAACAGATGAGCCCGGCGGTATCGTTCGGCAAGCCCGGCATCGTCCACTCCCCCGAGGAAACGGACGCGGTCAGCAACCCCCAACTTAACCGCCAGGTTCTCCCAGGGAGAGCGCATGGGGCCGTCGCCCACGACGTCGAGGTGCGCTCCGGGCAGGTTCACCAGCCCGTGCAGCAGCGTGTCCAGCCCCTTGTAATAGCGCAGCTTGCCCACAAAGAGGAGCGTCGGCGGGCCTCCGGCGTGGGTCGCCGGCGGGGTAAAGCGGCGCTGGTCCACTCCCAGGGGGACGACGATACATTTCTCCTGTACCGGGCGCAGCCAGGGGGAGGTCTCGATATAACGGGGGCTGGTGGCGATGATGCGGTCGGCGGCGCGGAGGACGCGGCGCAGGAGCGGGCTGTAGAGGCGCAGCCATCCTTTCTGACGCACCACGTCGGAGTGGTGGGTGACGACGGTGGCGCGCGCCCGGCCCAGCAGCCAGTTGGCGGCCTCGCCCAGCGGGTAGGGGGAGTGAACGTGGGCCAGGTCGGGGCGCAGGCGGGCCAGGGCGATGGGCTGGCTCAGGCTGAGCGGCATGGAGGCGATTGTGACGATGCGTCCGGCCTTGATGATTTGTACACCGTTACGGCCCTCCACGCCGGTGCGCGGGCCAGGGTCGCAGGCCAGCACGGTGACTCGATGACCGGCGGCGGCCTGGGCCTCGGCCAGGACTTGGATGTGGTTTTCGATGCCGCCGAGGACGGGGTAGTAGTCCTTGTAGATGTGGAGGATGTTCACGGTCAGGGGCTGCGGTAGATGTCGTGCTTGCCGATATTGCGGAAAACGTAGACCGTCTCGCCGGTCTCAGAGTCGTGCTCAATGTGAAACGTAAAGACATAGCCCAAGGTGACATGTCCCTCCCAGATAGATTCGTACCCGCGCATCTTGCGAATACGAAGAGAGGAGTGAAAGGGAGGATGTTCCGCGCCGGCACGGAATAGCAAGAAGGCCGCATCGGCCTTGGCTTGGATCTTGGCTGGCAGTTTTCTATACGCTACGTGGAAGTGTGGGGTACGACGAAACCTCATTCTGCCTCGGTTTGGTCTGGTGTTTCCTTGAGCGAGGCGATAAAGTCCTCCATCGTAGCAAAGTCTTTATAATCACCAGCCAATAGTTGTGCATCAACTTCCCGCTCGGCGGCCTGCCACTCGGGAGTCCAGAAATAGGCCTGTTCAGGGTCAAACGGGACCAGGATGGCTTGCGAGCCCTCGTCGGTTTGCAGCAAGATCGGCCGATGATCATACGCCACTCGTTGCACCAGCATCGCGACTTCTCCCCGGATGTCGTGCCGCACCAGGGTATTAGGTCGCCCGCTTGTATTGCTCATCGTTTTACCTCCCAGGGGAATTATATCACAGATTCTGTTCTATTGCACACAGGCGCGATATGCTCACTGATGTGCGGAGAGGGGCGTGCGACGGGACGTGGTTCTCGATGCCGCCGAGGACGGGGTAGTAGTCGTATTTGTTTACCGGGTAAAGCGCGCCGGCAGACATCTATGGTGCCCGGGGTTGAGCCGCGCTGTAACCAAGCTGTGTGGATTCAGCCCTCAGGTTCAAAGCTCGCGGCTGCGAACTGCGA
>Ga0180432_10009026_pt1 | contig 12264 bp, 9 predicted proteins | sample SS_ome_10_FD_132414 | JGI IMG/M metagenome (GOLD analysis project Ga0180432, IMG submission 132414) | Hypersaline lake sediment archaeal communities from the Salton Sea, California, USA - SS_1_MS_2 metaG | ecosystem: Environmental > Aquatic > Non-marine Saline and Alkaline > Hypersaline >...
AGGTCCTGCAGCTCGCAGTCCCCGGCCGACGCGCAGACCAAGCAGTCGCAATTGTGCTCCGCAAGCAGCAGCTCGACGAGCGCGCGACGATCGGCCTCGAGCTCCTCGTCGAACGCCGTGATCGAGAGGCCGTCCGTCGCCCGAAGGGTGCAGGCGGTCGTCGTCCCCGGCCGGCCGTCGATCTTGACGAGGCAGAGCCGGCACCCTCCAGTCGGGGTCAACCGAGGGTGATAGCAGAGGCCGGGGATGTCAATCCCGTTCCGTCGAGCGACGGCGAGGACGTTCTCCCCCGCACGTGCCTCGATCTCGCGCCCGTCGATCTTGAGGCGAACCCGATCGTTCATGATCGCGCCCCCCGAATCACCGCGTCGAATGGGCACGCCACGAAGCAGGCGCCGCACCGGACGCAGAGAGTCTCGTCGATCGTGTACGTCTCATCGGGCGTCCCGTGGGCCGCGCCGGACGGGCAGACCGCAGCACACTTCCCACACGCTTTGCAGGCCTCCGGATCGATCGTGAACGCCTGGGCGAGGGTCGTGCAGACGCCGGAGGGGCAGATCCGATCCTCGATGTGCGCGCGGTACTCGTCCTCGAAGTAGCGGAGCGTCGAGAGGACCGGATTCGGCGCGGTCTGTCCGAGTCCGCAGAGGGCGGACGACTTGACGAGCCGGGCGAGCTCCCGCAGCCGATCGAGGTCCTCCGGAGCCCCGTTGCCCTCGGTGATCCGGACGAGGATGTCGCGCATCGTCGGGATTCCGACCCGGCAGGGGAGGCACTTTCCGCACGACTCGCTCGCGGTGAAATCGAGGAAGAACCGCGCGACGCTGACCATGCACGCCGTGTCGTCGAGGACGATTACTCCGCCGGAGCCCATGATCGCGCCGTGCTCGGTCAGGGACTCGTAGTCGATCGGCACGTCGAGGAGGTCGGCGGGGAGACAGCCCCCGGACGGCCCGCCGATCTGGATCGCCTTCAGCCGCCTCCCGTCCGGGACGCCGCCGCCGATGTCGAAGACGAGCTCCCGGAGCGTCGTGCCGATTGGGACCTCGACCAGGCCGGTGTTCCGGATCTGACCGGCGAGGGCGAAGACCTTCGTCCCCTTGCTCGACGCGGTTCCGACCGACGCGTACGCCTCCGGCCCGTCGCGTAGGACAACGGGGACGTTCGCCAGCGTCTCGACGTTGTTGATCAGCGTCGGGCGGCCGTAGAGCCCCGACCGCGCGGGGAACGGTGGTCGAGGGCGGGGGGCACCTCTGCGTCCCTCGATCGAGGCGAGGAGCGCCGTCTCCTCGCCGCAGACGAACGCGCCGGCCCCGATCCGGAGCTCGACGTCGAAGTCGAATCCAGTTCCGAGGACGTCTCTCCCGAGCCATCCGCGGTCGCGGGCCTGCGCGAGCGCCGTCTTCAGGTGGGAGATGGCGAGCGGGTACTCCGCCCGGACGTAGACGAACCCGTGTTGGGCGCCGATCGCGCGGGCGGCGATCGCCATCCCCTCGATGACGGCGTGCGGGTCCCCCTCGAGGAGGGCGCGATCCATGAACGCGCCCGGATCCCCTTCGTCGGCGTTGCAGACAACGTACTTGATCGCCCCCGGCGCGTCCAGAGTGAATCGCCACTTCCGCCCGGTGGGGAATCCGGCCCCACCGCGCCCGCGCAGGCCGGCGGCGAGGACCGCCTCGACGATCTCTTCCGGCGTCATGTCTGTGAGCGCGCGCTTCAGGGCCGCGTATCCGCCCCGCGACTCGTAGGCGTCGATCCGCTCGGGATCGACGACGCCCGAGTTCGCGAGGACCGTCTTTCGCTGGTGTGCGAAGAACGGGACCTCGGACGGAGAAGCCGCGTCCTCCGACCAGAGGAGGCGGGACACGATGTGTCCTTCGACGAGATGCTCGCGGACGATCTCCTCAGCGTCTTCGGGGGAGACCTGCACGTAGAGGACGTCGTCGGGGAGGATCTGGACGATCGGCCCCCTCGCGCACGGGCCCGCGCAGCCGGTCCCGGTCAGAACGACCTCGTCGGCGAGCCCGGCCGCCTCGACCGCCGCCGCCAGCTTCGCGTGGACGTCGAGCGCTCCCGCCGATCGGCAGGCGGTTCCGGAGCATACGAGAACCTCACGCCCGCTCATTCGGATGGCCCCTTCCTCCTGGCGTAGATTCGTAGGACGCGACGGACCTTCTCCGGTGTCAGTCGACCGTGGACGTCCTCGTTGACCATCATCACCGGGGCGAGGCTGCACGTTCCGAGGCAGCGGACGATCTCCAGGCTGAACAGGCCGTCCTCGGTCGTTTGACCGACGGAAATTCGAAGCTCGTCCTCGAGGGTCGCCAGAATCCGATCCGCACCGAGGACGTGGCAGGCCGTCCCGAGGCAGAGCCGGATCGTGTGCCGGCCGGGGGGGCGGGTCCGGAACAGGTGGTAGAACGTGACGACGCCGTGGACGCGACCGATTGAGATGCCGAGCGCGTCGGCGACCCGCTGCTCCGACTCCTCGGAGACGTACCCGGACTCCTCCTGAACTTGCTGAAGCGTCCGAATCAGCTGGTCGGGGCGACCCGCGTGGTCCTCGACTCGATCTTCCGTGTCCCGCGCCGGCATGAGGTCCTCGACCTAGAACAGCCCGGTGATCTCGCCGTTCTTGTCGATGTCGATGCTCATAAACGCCGGGTGGGTGGCGAGCCCGGGCATCGTGCTCATCGATCCGATCAGCGGGTAGATGAAGCCGGCGCCGACCGAGGCGCGGACCTCGCGAACCGGAACTGTGAAGCCCTTCGGTTCTCCCTTCAGGTTCGGGTCGTGCGACAGCGACAGGTGCGTCTTCGCCATGCAGATCGGAAGCTTTCCGAACCCGGCCCGCTCGTAGTTGGCGATCTGCTTTTCGGCGAGCGCTTCGTAGGAGACGCCCTCGGCGCCGTAGATGTCGGTCGCGATCTTCTCGATCTTCTCCTTGATCGACCACTCGAGCGGGTAGAGGAACTCGAAGTCGGACGGCTTCTCGCAGGCGGCAACGACCGCTTCGGCAAGCTTGCCGGCTCCCTTTCCGCCGTCGGCCCAATGCGTCGTGACGACCGAGTCTTCGGCGCCCTGGGCGACCGCGTACTCGCGGATCATCTCGAGCTCGGCCGGGGTGTCGGTGTGGAATGCGTTCACAGCGACGACGACCGGAATCCCGAACTTGAGGGCGTTCCGGACGTGAGCGCCGAGGTTGCACAGCCCCTTCTCGAGGAGTGGGAGGTTCTCCTTCGTGTACGCCTCGTCGAGCGGAGTCCCGGGCCGGACTGCAGGTCCTCCTCCGTGCATCTTGAGGGCACGGACGGTCGCGACGAGGACGACCGCGTTCGGGATCAGTCCGGAGGTTCGACACTTGATGTCGAAGAACTTCTCCATTCCGATGTCGGCTCCGAACCCGGACTCCGTGACGACGTAGTCGGCGAGCTTGATCGCGATCTTGTCGGCGACGATCGAGCTGTTCCCGTGGGCGATGTTGGCGAACGGCCCGGCGTGGACGAAGGCTGGCTGACCCTCGAGCGTCTGCATCAGCGTCGGCATGAGCGCTTCCTTCATCAGCACCGTCACCGCGCCGGCGACGCCAAGCTGCTCGACGTGGACCGGGTTCCCCTTCTTGTCGAGGCCGACGACCATCCGACCGAACCGCGCCCGCATGTCTTGAAGCGACGTCGCGAGGGCGAGAATCGCCATGATCTCGGAGGCGACGGTGATGTCGAAGCCGGTCCTTCGCGGGAAGACCGGGCTCGGAGAGCCGTCCTGTAGCTTGTCGTCGTTGAATCCGACCTGGATCTCTCGCAGCGTTCGATCGCAGATGTCGACGACGCGGCGCCACGTGATCGTCTCCGGATCGATGTCGATCCGCTTGACACCGCGCTTGGCGAGCGCTTCGTCCGACTGACGCGACTCGTGGAACATCCGCGTGTCGAGGGCCGCGGCGACGAGGTTGTGCGCGACCGAGATCGCGTGGATGTCGCCAGTCAGGTGGAGGTTGAAGTCCTCCATCGGGACGACCTGCGAGTAGCCGCCGCCGGCGGCGCCCCCCTTGATGTTGAACGTCGGTCCCATGCTCGGCTGGCGGATGCAGCACATGACGTTCTTGCCGAGCACGGTGCCGAGCGCCTGGGTCAGCCCGACCATCGTCGTCGACTTCCCTTCTCCGAGCGGAGTCGGCGTGATCGCGGTGACGTCGATGTACTTGCCGCTCGGCCGGTCGGCGACCCGATCGAGGATCGACAGCTTCACCTTCGCTTTGAGCTTGCCGTGCGGGTTGAGCTCGTCCTCGAGGATGGCGAGTTGCTCGGCGATCTGCGTGATGGGGTTTGGCTTCGCTGCTTGCGCGATTTCGAGATCGGATGGGACTCTGCCTGCCACACTCCCTCCTTACATCGTTTCGTCCGCCGGTTCTCGTCCGGCTTCAGTCTGCGTCCGTCTCCGCCGTTCAGGCGTACATGACCTCCTTCAGCTTCAGCGCTTTCCGCTTTGCGTCGATGTGGTCAATCATCAACCGCGCGGCCGCGATCGGGTCCGGCTCGAACGCGAACCTTCCGCCGACGTCCTTTTCGATCTCGTCGGTGACGTAGCGCGTCAGGTTCTCCGACCCCTCGATCGGGAACGGCATGCCGAGCGTGGTGAACACGCCGGACGAGACGAAGTAGAACCCGATCGAGACGGCCTTCTCGCTCATCCACTCCGGCGCCGCGCCGGCGACCGGCAGATCGGAGATGTCGTCCCCGAGGCCGCCCTCGTTCACCATGTTCGTCAGGACCATCAGGATTCGCGCGTTGTCGACGCACGATCCGACGTGCAGGACCGGCGGGATCCCGACCGTCTCGCAGATCTCCTTGAGCCCGTCGCCGGCGAGGTCGAACGCGATCTCCGGGCGCATCAGACCCTGCTTCGCATCGGCGATCGCCGAGCAGCCGGTCGTCACGACCAACACGTCGTTTCGGATCAGCTCTTTTGCCATCTCGACGTGCGCCCAGTCGTGCGTGATCTTCGGGTTGTTGCAGCCGACGACGCCGGCGGCCCCGCGGAGGCGTCCGTCGATGATCGCGTCGTTGAGCGGCCGATAGGTCGCGCGGTAGGTCCCGCCGAGGAAGTTGAAGACCGACTCGGCGGTGAACCCCCCGATCAGGTCCATCGTCTCGTCCGGAATGAACGGCTTCCGGTCCCGTCTTGTGAAGTTCTCGATCGCCATCCGGACGATCGTCTTCGCGATCTCCAGCGCGCGTTCCTCGGAGAATTCGACATGCTCGACCCCCGGGAACTTCGCCTTCGGCGAAGTTGTGATGAGTTTCGTGTGGTAGTGGTTCACCAGGTCGGCGAGCGCCGGCATGATGCACTGGACGTCGACCATCATCAGGTCGACGGCCCCGGTCATGACCGCGAGCTCCTGCTGGAGGAAGTTCCCCGCGATCGGGACGCCGTGACGCATCAGGATCTCGTTCGCCGTGCAGCAGATGCCCGTCACGTTGATTCCGGCCGCGCCGGCGTCGTCCGCCTCCTTCAGCAGCTCCGGGTCCCGGGCCGCGGCGACGGCCATCTCGGAGAGGACCGGCTCGTGCCCGTGGACGACGAGGTTCACCTGCTTCTCGTCGAGTACGCCGAGGTTGACCTTCCCCCGGATCGGGGACGGTGTCCCGAACAGGATGTCCTGCAGCTCGGTGGCGATCATCGAGCCGCCCCAGCCGTCGGAGAGCGAGCAGCGGATCCCCTGGTGGACGATGTTCCTGTACTCGGTGTCGACCCCCATGTGGGTCCGATGCATGATCTCGACGATTTCCCGATCGACGCCGCGCGGCACGACGCCGGCGTCCTTCCATCGGGCGACGCGTTTCGCCGGCGCGCGGAAGGCGAGCTCGAGCTCCCCCTCCTGCTGGCCGAAGTTGCCGAGCGCGCGCTCGGCAACGGCGATCGCGATCTCCCGGTCCGACGCGCCGTTCTGACCGATGCCGTAGGCGGCCGCGACCTGGCGGAGCTTCATCGGGTCCTTGATCTCGTAGTCGCTCGATTCGTCCCGCGCCGCCAGCAGGAGGGCGTGGGCGACGTCTCGTCCGTGATCGGAGTGGGCGGCCGCGCCGCCGGCGATCATCCGAACCAGGTTCCTCGCGGCGATCGTGTCCACGTTGGCGCCGCAGACGCCCCGATCGGTCTTCCCGGGGATGATCCGGCACGGCCCCATGCTGCAGATCCGGCAGCAGACCCCCTCGCTTCCAAACTTGCACTGGGGCTGCATCGCGTCGAGTCGGTCCCAGGCGGTCTCGTGGGCGCCGTCGTCCTCCTTGAGGATCTCGAGTGACGCCCTGTCGATGCTCCGCGGTTTCTCGTTCGTCACCGTCTCCTCCTTAGGATCCCTGGCGCATCCGAAACGCTCGGACGTACGAGTCGCTGTAGATCTCCCTGTTCAGAACCAGCTCGGCCGTCGCGACGGCGGCGATCGTCTCCTCGTCGCAGACGTTGCAGATCGCCGCGTCGAGCCCTTTCGCCATCGCCATGATGAGGAACGTGCGCACGATCCGTCCGCGTTCGGTCGTCTTCGACCCGATGTTTGACAGCCCGACCGAGATGTGCGGCGGCGGATCGGAGAGGTTCGTGTACTGCTCGATTGCCTCGAGGACGAACGGGGCCTGCTCCTGCATGAACTTGAGCGGCATCAGGATCGGATCGAGGATGATCCGGTCCGGTGGGAGGCCTGCCTCCATCGCCGCCATGAACACCATCGCCCCGTTCTCGACCCGGCGCTCGACGTTCTGTGGGCTGCCGCGGTCGTCCATCGCCAGGCCGAGGAGCGTCGCGTCGTGCTTCACCGCGAGCGGGACGATCCGTTCGAGCTTTCCCGGGTCGGCGGTCGTCGAGTTGATCAACACGCCGCGTCCGTCGATCGCGTCGAGGCCGGCTTCGATCGCCTCGATTTTCGTCGAGTCGACCGAAATCTTCGTCGGGACGGCCTTCTGGACGACGTTCACCAGCCACCCCATGTCCGCCGGATCGCGGGACGCCGCCCCGATGTTGACGTCGAGGTACGTCGCGCCGGCCTCCGCCTGCGCGACGGCCCACTTCTCGACCGCGGTCGGGTCCTTGGTCCGGATCGCGTTGGCGATGTCCTTGAACCCGGCGTTGATCCGCTCTCCGATCAGGATCATTCGGCGCCACCTCCCATCAGGCGGTCGATCGTCTCCCTCGTGAGTCGCACCGCCTCGGGGTGTCGCATGATCAACAGGTCGGCCCCGGCGAGGAGATAGGCGGTCGCCGTCGACGCTTCCCACAGCGGGCCTCGGACGGCGACGTCGCCCCAGCCGGGCACCTCCTCCTCCGGCGCTTTCGCCTCCTTCACCGACCAGGCCTCCGCTCCGACGTCGCAGAGCATCGGCATCGCGACGACCTTGTCCCCCTTCAGTCCGGCGATGCGGAGCCGCTCCATGATCGAGTAGACGTACTCGAGCCCGTAGCCGAGCGCGCCTGTGCTCGGGAAGATGACGAGGTGCTCCGCCGGGAAGCCGACATCGAGCGCGAGGATGTTCACCTGCTTCGCCATGTTAATGTCGACCGGCGACTCGGCGATCAGCTTGTGGCCGTAGGCGGTGCCAAGCGCGGTCAACGTCTTGTAGTTGTCCTCGGTGATCGTTCCGAGGAGGCAGTTTTCGCCGGAGAGCGCCTCGGCGACGACGGGGAAGACCTCGTTGTCCACCTCGTCGTTGCCGCAACCCCAGACGACAAGTGGAACCCCGACCGCTCCGGCGACTGCCTTCGCTGTCGCGGCCGCCTCCGCGGGCGTCCGTCCGGCCCCGTTGGGATCGCAGCCCTTGAGCCGGAGACAAATCGCCTCGGCTCCGTGCTGTTCGACGCACGTCTTCGCCCACGCGGCGGGGTCGGCGACGATGTCGGCGAACGGCGCGCGCACCGCCTCGGGCCAGTCCTCGGCCGGGACGTCCCACACCTCCATCGCCACGATCGGGCGGTTCGGCATCGCCCCCTCGAAGTGGTAGAAGGGGAGGGCCGTCTCGCCGCCGATGGTGACGGTCGACGTCCGCGTCCCGCCGTCGGCGGACGTGGCGCCGATCGTCACGGCGTTGATCGCGTGTGGCCAGCTCTTCTTGACATCGGGGATCTCAACGGTCACGCGACTTCCTCCTTTTCGAACAGCGTCTCGAGCATGTCCGACACCACGGACAGCGAAACGGCTTCCGGTGGCAGCTCCATGATCGGGCGGTCGGCCACGCCGAGCGCGGCGATCTCCTCGTCGAATGGGATCCGCGCGGCGATCTCCAGGCCGGTTTGCTCCGCCTCGGCGGCCGCGAGATCTGACAGCTCGCCGCGCAGGTTGGTCAGAACGAGGCACCGTCGTCCGATTTCGAGCTCGAGGTCGTCGGCCATTCGCGCGATCCGCCCGGCGGAGCGAAGCGCGGTCGGGCTGGCGTTGGAGACGACGACCAGAAGGTCGATCCCGTGGGAGACCCGGCGGGAGAGGTGCTCCATTCCGGCCTCGTTGTCGAGGATCGTGCAGCGGTACGACGAGCGGAGGATCTCGATGTAGCGGCGGAGGATGTGATTCACGGCGCAGTAGCAGCCGGGTCCCTCCCCGTGCCCCATGACCAGAAGGTCGATCCCCTCGCCCTCGACGATCGCTTGGTGGAGCTCGTATTCCAGGTGGCGGCCGAGCGGGACGCCGGCCGGCAGGCTGTGGATCTGCCTCAGCGTCTCGGCTTGCAGCTGCCCGATCGTTCGATCTGTGGCGAGTCCGAGGGCCTCGCCGAGGTTCGCGTTCGGATCGGCGTCGACGGCCAGGATCGGCGTCATCCCGCGCGCCCGGAGCGCTCGGATCAAGAGCGCACAGAGCGTCGTCTTCCCCGTCCCTCCCTTTCCGGCGACGGCGATGGTGAGGCTCATCGGTCGATCGCGCTCCTCTCGGTTGTCGACGAGCCGACAGCGTTGGCGACCGACGGGAAGAGGCCGAGGTCGGTGTGCGGGAGGAACTTCGCAGACATGAATTCCTCGTAGTAGGCCGGGTAGGTGATCAGGTCGTAGTACGTCGCGCTCCGCGCGATCTCCTCGCTTCGACACAGAGCGTCGGTCGAGAGCAACGCCATCTTGGCGCCGATCACGGAGGTGTTGCCGACGAAGTGGATCCGCTCGACCGGAATGTCGGGGATCATTCCGAGGAGGACTGCCTTCCGACCGTCGAGGTAGTTCCCGAAGCCGCCGGCGATCAGAAGCTGGTCGACCTCGTCGAACGTGTGATCCGTCGACTCGAGGAGGATCTTCGCTCCGGCGTAGATCGCCGCTTTGGCGCGGAGAACGTTCTCGATGTCCGGTTGGGTGATCACGATGTCGGCGTCGGCCCCCCGCTCCCCGGCCTCGACGAGGAGGAACTCCTTCTGCCCGGCGGCCTCCCGAACTCGCGGTGAGCGGTCGGCGAGCAGGCGTCCGGAGCGGTCGACGATCCCCACTTCGAACAACCCGGCGATCGCGTCGATCAACCCCGAGCCGCAGATCCCGCGGGGTCCTCCGTCGCCGATCGTCTCCGTCTCGATTGACCCGTCCTCGGCGAACGTGACGCGCTCGATCGCGCCGTGCGACGCGCGCATCCCGCACCGGACGCCGGTTCCTTCGAACGCCGGCCCGGCCGACGTGGCGCAGGCGAGCATCCAGTCGCTGTTGCCGAGGACGATCTCGCCGTTCGTCCCAACGTCGACGAGCATCGTCAGGCACTCGCCCTCGGCGAGCCCCGTGGCGAGAATCCCGGCGGTGATGTCGCCGCCGACCCAGCCGCCGATCGCCGGCATTGCGTAGAGGATCCCACGGGGGTTGATCCGGATCCCGACCTCCGAGGCGCGCACGGGGGGCGGATTCGTCGCGGCGGGGACGTAGGGCGACTTGCGGATGTGCGACGCATCGAGCCCGAGCAGGAAGTGGAGCATCGTCGTGTTCCCGGACGCGAAACAGGCGATCACGTCGTGTAGCTCGACGTCGGATCGGGTGACGAGGGTGTTGATCAACCCGTTGATGTCTCCGATCACGGCCTCGCGAAGCGGCCCCGCCCCCTCCCTCTCCGCGTGGATGATCCGCCGCGTCACCTCGGCGCCGTAGGGGATCTGGGAGTTGTAGCAAGCCTCCGCGTCGAGCGTCTTCGAGGAGATCAGATCGACCAGATGGGCGACGACCGTCGACGTGCCGACGTCGACGACGATCCCGTAGGCGGTGTCGGTTCGCTCTCCCTCTTCGACTTGGATGACCTCGATCGTGTCGCCGCGCACCCCGAGGGTGGCGGTGATTCTCCACGCGGCGTCCCGATGCTGCCGCGGCAGCGACTGGAGGACCTTGAGCCCCATCTGCATCCTCGGCGCGGCGACGCGGCGTCGGATCTCTCTGTAGAGCCGCTCCTTACAGCCGAGGTAGTCTTGCAGCGTCGGCGGCGGGAGCTCGACGCAGAGCTTCGACACGATCGGCGCGTACGGGTATTCCGTGGCGGCACCGAGAGTTGGCACGAGGGCGCGGAAACGCCGGGCGTCCTCGTCGACGAGGATCTGCGCGCCGTCGCCGCGTGCCTCCGGCGGAACGGTGACTTCGACGTCCTCGGTGACGCGCGTTTGGCAGGCGAGGACGAATCCGTCACGGATCTCCTCGCGGCTGAGAAGGACGGTCGGCTCCGCGTCGACGACGCCGGAGAGGACCCGAACGCGGCAGCGGCCGCAGATGCCGTCTCCGCCGCAGATCGACGCGACGAAGACGCCAGCCGCGCGCGCGGCGTCGAGGAGTGTCGCGCCCTCACGGACCTCGACCGTCTTCCCCTCCGGCTCGAATCTGACGTGGACCGTTCCCATAAGTTGTCGGTTAGCCGCCCCACTCCGTTCGGAGGAAGTGGGGGATCCCGGCGGCGTCTTCCGGACCGACGATCACCTCCCACCCTGACTCCTCCTGGATCTCCATCCGCAGGACAGCGACCAACCCCGGGATGATCAACTTGTTGTGGCTCACGCGATCCATCCCGCCCTGCTCGGTCACCGTCTTGACGATCCCCTCGCCGGTCAGCTTGTCGTCGGCGTACGCGTTGAGGACGCCGAGCCCCTCGGTGTCGACGACGGTGATGTACGCTGGGACCTTGCTGTTCTCCACTTCTCCCGCGACGGTGAAGTAGGTGAGCGCGAAGTTCGTCGTCAGGATCACCGGGGCCTCCGCGCCCGGGCTTCCGATCTCGTAGAGCTTCGCCTCGATCGCGTTCGGCACGGTCGGGTCGGTGTAGATGTTCTGGCGGACCGTCAGAATCGGGAGGATCTCCTCGGGAGTCGCTGCGTCGGTGATCACGATCCCTGCGTATCGGCAGACGCTCGCCCCCGCCGCGAGCGACTGGGCGACCGACGTCTCGCCGTCCGCGGCGATGCACGTCGGGTAGCCGAGCGGTCGGAAGACCTTCTCCAGAGCGAGCCGACGAAGCTGGGCCAGCTGCGTGAGCGCGTCGACGAGGTTCGGCGCGTCCGGCTGGAGGACCAGGTCCTCCAGCCCCTTCCCTTTGAGCTTCTCGGTCAGGCCGGCGAGCCCGTCGAGAGAGCCGGATCGGACGAGGACGGGAAGCTTCTTCTCCGTTGCGATCGTGGCGATCGCCTCCCAGTTGCCCTCGGTCGCCGGTCCGACGAGCGGTCGCCTCTCTGCGAGGCTGTCGATCGAAGCGCCGAGGATCACGGGATCCGGAGAGAGAAGGACGAGCGGAAGCGAGGTCTTCCCCGAGACGCGCTCTACCGCCGCGCCGAAGCGCGCGGCGTCTCCGCTTTCGCACTCGACCGCGACGAGGTCGACGCCGATCTCCTCCCCGACGCGAATGAAGCGCAGCTTCGCGACGGCGTCGAGGCGAGCGTCGATCTCGTCATCGGAGAGAGCATCAGAGACGCGGATCGCCACACCGGTCGGGTGGTGGAATTTCTCCTCGTGACGGAAGAGGACCGTCTCTCCGCCGACGGCGAGCGCGCTCTCCCCGACGCCGATCGTCACCGTCCGCATCGGCGGAGCCTGGGCGTCGCCGAGGGCGGACTGCGCCTCGTCGGAGACGTGCGGGCACTGGTTAAGGGCGGCTTTCTTCGCCGCGACCTGCATCGCGAACGCCATACAGGTTGGGAAGTTGCAGTCGCCGCAATTGGTCTTCGGGAGCAACTTGTAGATGTCGATACCGGTGACCTTTGCCATGGTCCTCCCCGTTCCTCCTTACATCATCGGTTCCATCGCGAGCGCCGGATGCTCGACCTTCTCCAGGTACCCGAGGAGTTCCTC
>Ga0180432_10009028_pt1 | contig 12262 bp, 4 predicted proteins | sample SS_ome_10_FD_132414 | JGI IMG/M metagenome (GOLD analysis project Ga0180432, IMG submission 132414) | Hypersaline lake sediment archaeal communities from the Salton Sea, California, USA - SS_1_MS_2 metaG | ecosystem: Environmental > Aquatic > Non-marine Saline and Alkaline > Hypersaline >...
GGTGTATAGACGCAGCAGTGATTCAGCACCGCGATCAATGGTCCCCGCCAGACGATAGTGGTCTTTGAGGTCAACCCGGTCCAGGGGCATCTCGTCCTGCACCTGGTCGGCGACGATGTAAAGCTCAGGGCCGGGGCAATAGCTGCGCTCAGCGCCTCGGGTGTACCAGCCGGTCACTTCGACCTCTTCGTTGCTGGCATAGGGTCCCGTCAATTGCCCGGCGTCAAACAAGGCGCCGATGGCTTTCCATCCTGCCCGGTGCGGAAAACCGAACAGGCCGAACGGCGGAATCTCGTCGTAAACGGTCGGAAAGAGGGCGTGACGATGCGCCGGCCAGGTCCGCAGAACCTCGGGCGCGTGGCTGACGAACATCCAGAAGGGGTAATAACTCACCAGACTCAGGGGGATGGCGCATAACAAAACCGCGGCGGAAAGCTGCGCACGGGTGACGAGCTGCTTTTTCGATGCCAGTCGCCCTCGTAACCACGCCCAGGAGCGGGTCAGCCCCAGGGCGGCGAGCAAGGCTGCGCCGGGAAACAGGTTGAGAACGTGGGTGCGCGGGTCCCAGACCAGAAAGTGGAAAAACAGGAACGGCGCGCCAAACCAGAGCCAGGCCAAATGGAAAGACGGAGCCCCGCGGCGAGCGAGGAAGACGATGAGCCACCATGCCCCTAGCGCCATCAGAGGCACCCAGGCACCCTGGGCCACGGCGGTGCTCAGCGAGGCGACGGCGACGAGGGCGAGAGGCAGCCAGCGCGCCCAGCCACGGAAGACGACCGTACTGACGCCAACGACCAGCACGACCAGCGCCCCGACGTACCACGTCGAATTGTAGACGGTGGTCAGCACGAAACTCGATCCCAGGTTGTTGTAAATCGGCCCGCCGCTGCCGATGCGCTCGCCGCTCAGGTAGCCAAAGGTCTTGCCAAAGTTGGGGCTTTGCGCGTAGGGCAAGTAAAAAGTGGCTAGGAGGGCCAGGCCTATCAGCGCGGCGAGCAGAACGTTGCGTGAGACGCGGGACGTGTGGCGTGAAGCGCCAAAGAAGCGGCGGGCAACCAAATAGAGAGCGGCAGGCAGCGCCATGATGGCGTCATAGTGGGCGAGACCACTAAAGGCCAGCAAGGCGGCGCCGGCCAGGAGCCAGCGGGCGCGGTCGCCTTCGCTCCAACGCCACAGGGCGAGCAGCCCCGTCGCCGTTGCGAACAACACAACGCTCTGGTATTGGACGATGCGGCCAAAGGCGACGTGATAGCCGCTGATGGCCAAAAGCCAGCCGGCCAGCCAGCCGGTCTGGTCGTCGAACAGGCACCGGCCCAACAGGGTGACCGCCAGCACGCCCAGAATCCCGGCGTAGGCAAAGGGCGCGCGCGCCCAAAACTCGTCGACCGTGCCCGAAAGACGCCAGGTGGCCATCGGCAACAGAATCTCCACGGGGCCTTTTTGATGCAAAAAGAGCGCCTCGTCATCACCCTCCAGCGCTCGCGCCGCCCGGACCATAATCGTGCCTTCGTCCCCTTGGAACTCGGAATAGCCGAGGTTGACCAGGCGCAGTGTCACGGTTAACAGGATCAAGGCCGCGAACAAGAGTGACCGGGGCGTCAGTCTTGTTCTGAGACGCTCCCAGCCTGTGGCCGGTCGCCGTCCGGCCGGGGCGCGCGCCGGTAAATTCTCGCCAGCTTGCGGCGCGGGCGGGATGCGGCGGGCAGCAAATGCGGCGAGGAGCAGGATGAGCGCGTCGCTACCGGCGAGCAACTGCGCCGTGGTCAGCCGGCCGGGCAGGTAGTGCAGGGACAAGGTGAGCAACGCCGTCGTGGTCACCCCTAGACCCAATCCCACCGCGACCTCTGTCCCCCCTGGCGCACGGCTGGGTCGGGCTAACAGGAATGACCAGGTTACTCCCGGCAGCACCCACAGCAAGATAAAGACCGCCAGGTAGCGCAGGGGGTGGGGAGGTGCGATGAACAGCGCCAGATTGGTCATCCCTGCCGCCAGTATGATCGAGCCAGCCAATCTAATTCTCATCGGTGGTTACCCTGCTTGGAAACGTGGACGCATCTCACGGTGCTGTTACCTCTATCGGCATTAGCCACAGGTGGTCGGCCAGCGTGACGCCGTCGCTCTGCAGGCGCAGGCGTTGGCCTGTCTCGGGATTATACCATCCAACCTGGGGCTGGTACAGGTTGGATGGCCCAGCGGGTACGTCGGGCGGCAGATCGATGGCGTGCCAGCGGACGACTAGATCGCCGGGTCGCCACGTGTCGGGCGGGCTGCCCAGCCCGTCGTTCTGGGCCATCGGCTGGTCGCTCCCCGATGCCATCAGGTGGACAAAGCTCTTGAGCGGGGGCGAGGGGGGTGCGGCGACGCGCCAGTAGGTCAGCAACTCCACCCGCTGCCCAGGCATCGCTCCGGGACCGAGCCATTCGTGGCCAATGAATTCTATCTGTCCGCCAAAGGTGGCCGATGGGGGGATGGCCCCGCCGCCGGGCAGTGTGCCCGGTGCCAGTGTAGACAGGTGGGCCAGGAGTCGCTCTCTGCTCGTTAGATCGTAGCGGGTATATTGCTCCGACGCGACCACGGTTGCGCCCCAGGCCGTCAGCCGTGTCTGCAGCGGCCCGGCGATGGGGACGATGCGCGGCACAAAGAGACGCACAGACTCGCCAGGTTCTGCGGTGGCGCCGCCACCAGGGATCACCAACACCTCACGCGCGTCGAACCAGCGCACCGCCAGGTCGCGGCGACGCAACGCGGTGGCCAGGGTGGGCGGGTCCATTGTATCGACCGAGAGCCCAGCGATGGCCACCGGTGAATCGTCAGGGTCGGCGTCCAGGTCGCGGGCGATCTCGGTCAGCCCGGTTTGAAAGACAAACTGCACACCCTCATCGACCGGCCAGCGGGCGAAATAATCGTGTGTCGTTAAGCAAAAGTTGGCCGCCAGGGCCAGCGCCAGGGTCCCCAGCGCCAGATATTTGATCCTGGTATTGCGCCGCCGGGCGCCGATTTCTTGCACGGCGATCCCTGGAAAAATGTAGACGACCGCCAACGCGTTGATGGTCCGGATTGAGCTGGGCGCGACACTGGTCACCAGGCTGGGGATGAGCGAGCCCACCAGCCAAATCAGGGCCATGCCGTACGCGGGGCGACGAAAGCGCCACAGAGCGATGAGCAGCCCCGCGTAGAACAGCAACGCACCCAGCGGCTCGACAAAGACCGGCCGGCCCGGCAAGTTCTGCCGGTCCCAGGGGTCACCCTGCACCGACCACATCTTGACCAGGGCCACGGCGTTATCCAGCACCGGGCCGGGGTCGCCCGCCAGCATGCGGTCCAGAGGTTGGCTGACCTCACTGATGCGGAACTCGGCGCCCGGGTGCGTCAGCAGCCACAAAGCCAGCGGCGCGACCACGACCGCCGCGACGATCAGCGCCAGGGCCAGATTACGCCGGCCGTCACGCAGCTTTGCCCGGTGGAACAGCGCCAGATAGAGCACCAAGCCCCCCAGGATGAACGGCAACGCCCGCGCCGCCATATACGTGTAGGCCGAGAGACCCAGAAAGAACCCGGCCAGAATCGAATTGAGGCGTCCCGGATTTCTGGACGCGCGGGGGTTTAGGGATGCGGGGATTTGGGACTCGCGATTGATGCTCCCCCACAAGAAATAGGCGCCCAGCGCTGACAGCGCCGGCAGGCTTATGGCGCGTAACGCGACGCGGCTGTAGAAAAGGTGCCAGAAGCTGATGGATAGCCAGGCGGTCGCGGTCAGGGCGACGACGAGACCGAAGAAACGACGCGCCAGCAGATACGCGGTGACGATGCTCAACAACCCAAACAGGACCGAAACCAGGCGTATCCCCAGCCAGTTATCACCCAGCAGTGCGACCGTCCCGGCCTGGGCGTATTGCCACAGCGGTTCGTGCCCGTAGGCGGTAGTGAAATAGATGGCGTGATGGCCGGACAGAATGTCGCGAGCGATGAGCCAGTTGGCGACCTCGTCGTGCTCCAGGCCGGGCGGCACGTCGTCCAGCGCCCACAGGCGCACCAAGGCCGCCAGGAGCAAGATCCCAACCAGCAGCGCCAGCTCAACGCGGCGTTTCCTGGCCGCCGTCATCCCTCATCTCCTTGTGAGGTGAACAACACCACATCGGTACGGCCCTCCTCGGTGCGCCAGCGTTCGCCCGTGCGCGGGTCGTAGAGGCCCAGGCGAACCGTGTAGCCGGCCGGCAGCTCGCTAGCCCAAGACAACCGATGCAGGTGCAGGAAGCGGTCGCCCGGCTGCAGGGTGTACGGGTCGACGCCCAGCCCATCCTGACCGGTCACGTAGGTGCCGCCGGCGTCCAACAAGTGGACAAAGATGGCCAGGCGTGGCCCTGCCAGCGCACCTGGCGGCGGCGGCTTGGACAGCAGCGGATTGGGCGGCAGGTCCAGCGGACGTTCCACCATCCAGGTGGTGGTAAATGTGAGTGGATCGCCATCGAATTGACCGCGGGAGACGCCGTACAGGGCCAACCCGTTTTCAAAATGGGCCAGCGCCGTCCCTAAGGGAGGCGAGGGGGCTTCGTAGACGCTAAAGGTCTCAGCCTGGAGGCGTGCAGGCCCGTCATGCAGTGGGGACAAGGCCGGGTCCAGCTTGGGAAAGACCGTCAGCACCAGGCTTCCACCGTCGTCCGGACGCACCAACGCGCGGCGTGGATCGAACCAACGCACCCGCCACGTACCCTCCAGGTCTACGGCGAGCGCCTCCTGTTCCCAAGGCTCCGCCAGCGCCCCACCCAGAGCTAGGTCACCATCGTCGGCTTGGGCGTTCAGGTAACGCGCGACGTCGTGATAGTCGGCGTTGTGTAACAGACGCACGAAACCTCGCTCGGGCCAGTAGTGAAAGTAGTCGTGGAGGCCACGGTAGGTTTCGGTTGTCAGAAAGAGCAGGCCGACGGCCAGGGGCAAGAGTGGCGCAAGGCGCGAAGTGGAGGGCAAGCGGCGACGGGACCAGCGAGCGCCTTCTACCAGCGCCAGCGCAGGGAAGAGATAGCTGACGGGCAGGGCCAGCAGCGTATGACCCAGGCTGGCGGCGGGGACGGCCAGAACACCGGGTGCCAGGGCGCCGGCCAGCCATATCAGCAGGAAAGCGTGACGGGCGTCGGCGCGGCCGCCTAGCCGTCGCGGCAAAGCCCGCACGATCGACAACAGTAGCCCGCCGCAGAACAGGATGGCGCCCACCAGGCCGTAGACGGGACGGTGGGCCACGTTGTAAAGCCACTCGTCGTCACCGTCGGCGTGGAACATCTTGAGCGTGACCCCGAGTTGGTCCAGCAGGGGTGCCCAGTCTCCCTGCTGGGCGGCCTTGACGGGCACAGACAGCTCAGCAATGCGCGCCTCTGCCCCTGGCGTCGTCTGCGCCGCGCGCCACAGAGGCAGATAGAGGACCCCGGCGACGACCAGGGTCAACGCCAGGACCCGCCATTGGCGGCGCAAGCGCTCCCGGTCAAAGAGGGCCAGGTAGACGGCCAGGCATGCGACGACGACTGGCGTGATGCGGCTGGCAAAATAAGTGTAAAAGCTGATGCCCAGCATAACACCGGCCAGGGCGGCGTTGATCCACCCGTCCCGCGGGCGGGGGGGGCAGGGCTCAGGAATCAGGGCGCGCCAGAGAAAGAGAAAGCCAGCCAGGGTAAAGAACACAGCGCTGATGTGGCGCTGCCCGATGCGGCTGTACATCAAGGCCCAAAAGCTGGTCGTCACGCTCAACGCCGCTAGCCAGGCGACGGGACGCTCGAACATCCGTCGCGCCAACAAGTAGGTCAGCCCGACGACCCCCGTGCCGAGGAGAACCGACAGCAGGCGAATTCCCCACACCCCCGGGCCAAAAAGGCGCAGGAACAAGGCGTTCACAGCGTGATAGAGGAACTCGTGCCCCGAGGCGTCGGGGTAAAACAGGCGCAGGTCACCGTCCAGCACGTGCTGCGAAATGACCAACGAGTTGCTCAGCTCGTCGTCGCGCCAGCCAGGCGGCACGTCGGCCAGCGCCCACAGGCGCAGCGCCAGGGCGGACGCGATCAGGAGCGCCAGTAAAATCGATTCCCGGCGCACGAGGTCAGAAATGGCGTCACGGATGGGCTTTTTCGTCACGGCGCGACGACCTCTAGCGGCGGGAGTTGAATGTGGTCCGTGACCACCGATGGGTCCGCTGGATCATAAACCGCCAGGCGTGGATAGCCCTCGGTGCGGGCATAGACGCCGATTTCCAACGGATACAGGCCGGGCTCCAGGCTGGCGTCGATGGAGAAACGGTGTAGTTGGACAAAGAGGTCGCCCGGTGACCAGTTCCACCTGGGCACGTCCAGGCGGTCTTGTTGGCCCGCGATTTGGCCGCCCGCATCCAGCACGTGGGTGAAAAAGACCAGCTCCTCACATCCTGTCCGCCGCTTCGCTGTGGACTGGCCCGAAGGCCGTGGCGCAAAGCTTGTCGAAGGGCATCCTGAGCCTGTCGAAGGATCGAGCACGCGCCAAAAGGTCAGTAGCTCGACGGTGCCGCCCGGCGCGACCGACGGCGTCTCCAACTGGTGGCCCACGAAGGCGACGATGTGCCCGACGTCCACCGGGTCGGTCAGGGGGAGGCTGGCCTGGGCAACACGGGGTTGCCAGGCATAGACCTCGAACCAGGGCACCAGGTCGTCGGGTTGCAGTTCGACCCGGTCCAGCAGGCGGGCGGTAGGTTCGAACAAGGCCTGCAGGGTGGCGTCGAGCGGGGCATAAGCCGGGAAAATCGCGCGCGCCTGTGGAGCGTCGGGGAAGACGAGTGCAAAGCGGGCGTCGTACCAGCGCAGCGTCGCTTTCAAAGCAGCTCGATCGAGTGCTACGTCGATGGCGGCGGGGTCGTGGAACGGGCCAGGGTATAGGGTAGAGACGGCGACCGGTGAGTCGGATGGCTGGGTCTCGAGATAGCGCGCGATTTCGACCACGTGGCTGTTATAGGCGACGCGTGTGTCACGGTGGTTGGCCCAGACGTCAAAATACGTGTGAGCCGTGTGCATCCCCAGGGCGGTCAAACCCGCCAGTGCCAGCCCGATGGTCCCTAACCGCCCCAGCCGGTCGAGACGGGATTGCATGCTACGGATCAGCAGGGCCAGTGGCAGGGCGATGATGGCAAAGACCGCCGGTTGTGCGGCGATGGCACGCAAGGCGCTGCTCTCCAGCCCGGTCACCAGCGCCGGGGCCAGGCCCAGGAAAAGCCACAGGGCCAACAGCCCGTACGCCGGCCGCCGCTGGCGCAAGAGCCCGTATGCGAGGAGGAGCAACCCGAGGTAAAACAGCGCCGCCAGGACCGGGGGCAGCAGCGGCTGGCCGGAGATATTGTACATCCAATGCACGTCGCCCCGGTGGCTAAAGAGCGTCCAGGTCTCGCTCAGCCGGGCCCAAAAGGGCCCGGGGTCACCATCTAGCAGCGCCCCCAGGGTCGCCCCCAACTCGGCGACCCGCACTTCCAACTCGGGGTGGGACGTCAGGTAAATCAGCAGCGGCGCGGCCACCAGCGCCATCGTCACGAGCATCAGGCCCAACCCGGCGCGCACGCGACGCCAGCGGGGGCGGTCAAAGAGCGCCAGGCTCAGACCAAATAGCGTGGGCGCCAGCCAGGTGGCGCGGGCGGGCATATAAGTGTAAAAAGACAATCCCAAAAGCACGCCGGTCAGGATGAAATAGCGGCGCTGATGGTGGTCCGCCGCCCCTGCGACGAGCTTAGGGCGCGACGGGTAAACGGCGCGCCAGAACGTGAACAGGGCCGCTGCCAGCAGGGTAGGCATGGTGATGGAGCGCAAGATCTGGCGGCTGGTGGACAGCGGCCAGAAGGAGAGCGCCATCAGCGCGGCCGCCAGGGTGGCGGTCGTCCGGTCCAGGGCGCGGGCGACCCAGGCGTAGAGCAAACCCACCAGCGCCGTTCCCCACACCGCCGAAACCAGGCGTCCGGTGTGAATGCTCAGGCCTAACAAGCCGACCCACGGCGCGGTGGCGTAATCATAAAGTGGTTCGCGACCGTAAGCGCTGGTCAGATAGATGGGGCGGTAGCCGTCCCAGATGCGCTGCGCGTCGTGAAGATGAGCGGCTTCGTCGTGGGTCAGGCCCGGCGGGGCGGTGTCGAGCGCCCAGACGCGAAAGGCAAAGGCGATGAGGATGATGAGAAATGGCGCCAGTTTGGAGATCGGTAAATTGGTAAATCGGTTTTTGCTACTCATCGGCGATGACCTCTAGCGTGGGGAGTTCGACAAAGTCGCCGATGACTTGGCCGTCTACCCGGACCGGCAGGCGCGGCATCGCCGGGTCGGGTTCGTGACCGGCTAGCACGGCGTCCACACGGTCGGGGGTCGTGTAAACGCCGGTGATGAGGCGGTAGCTGCCCGGCGCCAGGTCGGCTGGCAAGGGCATGCGAAAGAGTTGGACGAACTGGTCGTCCACATTCCAGTCCCAACTGGGGGCGTCCAGGTGATCCTGTTGCGCGACGACACGCCCATCGGCGCCGAGCACCTGGGCGAACAGGACCGCGTCCCGGTCGGCGGGGAGGGGGGTGGCGATCTGCCAAAGAGTGAGCAGTTCCACCGTGTCACCGGGCGCAAGTGGCGCCGGCCCTTCCCCGGTTTGAGCGGTGCGCACGTCGGCGCTGAGCAAGTGCAGCGCGTCGCCGATCTGAATCGACGGCAAATTGAGCGGCGCGTTGCGCCCTTGCCAACGGTAGAGGTCAAAATAGGGGTTAAAATCGTCCGGTTGGACGGTGATGCGCCCCGCTGGGACCAGGTTGGGCGCCAGGGTGGCTGACAACGTTGGGTCAAGCGGCGTCGTGGCCGGTAAGACGACGGTGACCGCACTGTCCGCGTCCCCGGCGGGGAGCACCAGGGCCCCCCGGCCGTCCACCCAGCGCAAGCGGGGGGCGTCTTTGCCCAACGCTGCCTCGACGACGCGCGGATCGTGATACTGGCCGGGATAGAGCGCCGAGATGACAAAAGTCTCTTCGGGGTATTCCCGCACATAGTCGGCGACCGCCACCAGGTCGGCGTGATAGTGGACGCGCACGTCGCGGTCGTGCGCCCAACGCACAAAGTAATCACGGTAGGTCAGGACGGCGACCGCAGCGAACAAGGCGATACCGCCCAGCACTGCGAGCCGGTTGAGAAAATCGTTGGGCGCAGAGGTGTGCGCCGGTACCCCGCGCGACCGGGCGAGCCCTCCCAGACGCTGCCCGATGGCGTGCAGGCTGAGTGCCGGGAATAGATACACGACCGGCTGGGCGGCGATGGCGCGCAGGTTGACCGCCTCAATCCCGGTGACCAGCGCGGGCGCCAGGCCGGTGACGAGCCACAACACGGCCAGGGCATAAGCGGGTTGCCGCCAACGCCACACGGCCAGGGCCAGGCCCGCGTAAAACAGGACGCTCATCACTGGGTCCAACAGCGGTTTGCCGGGCAGGTTGTACGGGATGAACGGGTCGCCACGAAAGGAGAGCATGGGCAGCGTTTCCCCGACCCTGGTCAGCAGCGGGCCGGGGTCGCCCTCCAATAGGGCGTTCACGGGCCGGTCCAGTTGGCCGACGCGGATTTCGGCTGACGGGTGTGTGTGGAGATAGAGGAACAGGGGCGCAGCCACGAGCGCCGCGACCGCCAGCGTCAGCAGCAGGCCCCGGCCGATTTTACGGTGCCATAGTAACAGGTAAATGAAAAACAGCCCCAAGGCCAGTGGCATCAGACGCGCCGCCAGATAGGTGTACAAGCTGCCGCCCAGGGCCAGCCCGGCGAGGGCGTAAAAACCGGTCGAGCGCCCGATGGTTAATCTCGTTTCGTCCCGCTCAGGTGAGTTGGCGCCAGTCGCCGCAGAGCGATTAGACGGCCGTCCTGGCGATTCAAGCCCCCGCGACGCGTCCAACGCTCTCCACAGACAGTAAACGGCCACCGTAAACAGGGCCGGCAGCGTGATCGCCCGCAGTCCCATGCGGCTGGTGCTGACCGGCCAAAAGCCGACCGCGAGACCGGCGGCGGTCAGAGCCGCGATGGCCGGGCCGAAGGCGCGGCGGGTCCAGGCGTAACTCAAGCCGACCAGTAGCAGGCCCCACAGCGCTGAGGTCAGCCGCATCGTCCACGGCGAACGTCCCAGGACGGCCATCAACGCGGCGACGCTGTAAGGGTAGAGCGGTTCCTTGCCCTGGGCGACGGGAAAGTAAAAGGGACGCACGCCGTCGAGCACGGCGGCGGCGTCGTGGACGTTGTTGGCCTCGTCGTGGGTCAGGCCGGGCGGGACGCTGTCCAATTGCCAGAGCCGCAAGAAGGCGGCCGCAAGCAGGATGAGCAGTAGCAGGGTCAGCTCAATCTTTAGCTCACGCTGTGCTTTGCCCCGCATGGATGAGACACGTTGCGCACTCATAGCAGCGGCTCATCATACCACGTTTTGGGGCAGGGGCAAATAGAACACGGATGGCTCGGATCGAGAACACGGATCGCTCGGATGAACGGATTGAGAACGCGGATGGCTCGGATGGGCGGATCGGGAAAGAACACGGATGGCTTGGATGGGCGGATGAAAAAGCGGATCGGTAGGATGGGCCAGGTTGGCCCATCCCGCCGATCCGCTGCGTCTAACTGACGTCGGTCTAGTACATGCCGCCGCCGGGAGGCATTGGCGGCATGGCCTTTTCTTCTTCAGGAATGTCGGTGATGAGGGCCTCGGTGGTCAGAACCATCGCGGCGATGCTGGCCGCGTTCTCCAACGCACCCTTGGTCACCTTGGCCGGGTCAATGATGCCGGCCGTCACCATGTCTACGTAATCATTCTTGAGCACGTCGTAGCCGATGTGGTCGTTCTTTTCGTCCTTTTGCTTGCGGCGGACGGTATCCAGTACCACCGCGCCGTCCAGGCCAGCGTTCGCGGAAATCTTGCGCATGGGCTCTTCCAACGCCTTGCGCAGGATGTTGACGCCGGTCTGCTCGTCGGCGTAACCCATCTTGACGTCTTCAAGCACGGTCAGGGCGTTGATCAGGGCCACGCCGCCGCCGGCCACGATGCCTTCCTCGACCGCAGCGCGCGTCGCGCTCAGCGCGTCCTCGACGCGGTGCTTCTTTTCCTTCAGCTCGACCTCGGTCGCCGCGCCCACGCGGATGATGGCCACGCCGCCGCTCAGCTTTGCCAGCCGTTCCTGCAGTTTCTCCCGGTCATAGTCGCTGGTGCTGTGCTCGATCTCGACGCGGATCTCCTCGATGCGGCCCATGATGGCCTTCTCTTCACCTTTGCCACCGATGATGGTGGTGTCGTCCTTGCTGGAGACGACCTTGTCAGCCCGCCCCAGGTCCTGCACCGTCACGCTCTCCAGCTTGCGGCCCATATCCTCGGTGATGACCTGGCCGCCGGTCAGGATGGCGATGTCTTCCAACATGCGCTTGCGCCGGTCGCCAAAGCCGGGGGCTTTGATCGCCAACACGTTGAGCATACCGCGCAGCTTGTTCAGCACCAACGTCGCCAACGCCTCGCCGTCCACGTCCTCGGAAATAATCACCAGTTCGCGCTTGCCCAACTGCACCAGCTTTTCCAGGATAGGCACCAGGTCATTGGCTGCCGAGACCTTTTTGTCGTGGATCAGGATGTAGGGCTCCTCGATGACGGCTTCCATCGCCTCGGGGTTGCTGATGAAATAGGGCGAGATGTAGCCGCGGTCGAATTGCATACCCTCGACGTATTCGGTCTCAAACTCGAGCCCCTTGCTCTCCTCGACGGTGATGACGCCGTCCTTGCCCACCTCGTCCATCACTTCGGCGATCAGCTCGCCGATGGGCCGGTCCTGGGCCGAGATGGCGGCCACGTTGGCGATCTCTTCCTTGGTCGTGACCTCGATGCTCTGCTCGTCGATGGCTTTGACCAGCGCTTCCGTGCCGGCCAGGATGCCGCGCTTGAGCAGCATGGGGTTGGCGCCGGCGGCCACGTTCTTCATTCCCTCGGTGATGATGGCGTAAGCCAGCAAGGTGGCGGTGGTGGTGCCGTCACCGGCGATGTCGTTGGTCTTGGTGGCGGCTTCCTTGAGCAGTTGGGCGCCCATGTTCTCAAAGGGGTCTTCCAGATCGATCTCTTTGGCCACGGTCACACCGTCGTGGGTGATGGTGGGCGCGCCGAACTTTTTGTCGAGCGCTACGTTGCGGCCCTTGGGACCGAGGGTGGTGACGACGGCTGTCGCCAGGATGTCAATACCGCGCTTAAGCCCGCGGCGAGCATCTTCGGAAAATACGAGTTGTTTAGCCATGCTTAA
>Ga0180432_10009029_pt1 | contig 12261 bp, 13 predicted proteins | sample SS_ome_10_FD_132414 | JGI IMG/M metagenome (GOLD analysis project Ga0180432, IMG submission 132414) | Hypersaline lake sediment archaeal communities from the Salton Sea, California, USA - SS_1_MS_2 metaG | ecosystem: Environmental > Aquatic > Non-marine Saline and Alkaline > Hypersaline >...
CCTTGCCCATGTTCCCGATCTCTTTGACATCCATGTCAATTCTCCTTCCATGCTATGCCAGTGAAAGGAGTTATCGACAAGGGCGGCCCCGGCTCTTGAGCCTATGTGGCGCTGCAGTACTAGGCAGCGTCGCCGAGGCGCCGTTCACGAGCGTCAACGCCTCGGATACGGTCTCGACGACGAGCTTCGCCGGGTACGCCTCGGCCGGGACCACGGTGACGATCACCCCACAGATCAGCGAAGGCGAGCACATCCAGCTCCAGTATTCCATCACTCTGAACAGCTTCACGGGCGGCGGCAGCGCAGGGATACCCCCTCCCCGCCAGACCAACACGATCGACTCGAAGGTGACCGTCCCGGACGGCTATGCCATCATCGTCGGGGGCCTGACCCGCAAGGACGTGAGCGAGACCCTCACGAAGGTCCCGATTCTCGGCGAGATCCCGCTGCTGGGCTATTTGTTCTCGAGCCGCACGATGAACGACTCGTCGAGCACACTGTTCGTGTTCATCCGCCCGGTGATCCTGCGCGACGACCAGTTCGAGGACTTGAAATACATCTCGGCCCTGGACCGCAAAGCGGCCCAGCTGCCGCCGGAGTTCCCGACCAGCCGGCCGATGCTCATGAGATAGCTCAACGTGGCGAACACCAGCAACGTCAACCGGAAGTTTGCCGAGGCCCTCCGGTCCCGCCTGGACGGTCGGGCCGATCTGATCACCGGCGATGACGGCGCCCCGGTGGGCCTGGCCCGTGCCCGCCAGGCCGAGGTCCCGGCCGAGATCGTGGCCGCCTCGGCCGCGGAGGCCCTGGGCTGGCCGTATGTCGAGAGCCTCTCCGACAGGCCGGTCAGCCAGGAGTTCATCACGTCGGTGCCGATCGGCTTCGCCCGGCGTCACGGCCTGATCGGCCTTGCGGCGGCCAACGGCGCGATGTCGGTGGCCCTGGCGGACCTGGACCAGTGGCCGCAGCTGGCCGTCCTGGGCAAGGTCCTGGGCCGGCGGATTTGGCCCCTGCTGGCCCCCCGGGAGGAGATCCTGCGAACGATCAACGCCGCCTACCAGCAGCAGTCCAGCCAGGCCCAGCAGGTGATCGAGTCTTTCGGCTCTTCGGACCGCGACGAGGTGATCCGCGAGATCCAGCGGGCGGTCGGCAACGAGGACCTGCTCGACGTGGCCGGCAGGGCGCCGGTGATCAAGCTGGTGAACCTGATGCTCTTCGAGGCCGTCAAGCGCCGCGCGTCGGACGTGCACGTCCAGCCGTACGAGGACCGGCTGGTCGTGCGGTTCCGCGTGGACGGGGTCCTGCACGACGTGTTCAGTCCGCCGCCGGCGCTGCACGCCGAGATCATCAGCCGCATCAAGGTCATGGGCGGAATGAACATCGCCGAGCGGCGCCTGGCCCAGGACGGCCGGGCCACCGTCGAGGTGGGCGACCGGATCGTGGACCTGCGGATCGCCACGCTGCCGACGTCCTTCGGCGAGCGGGCGGTGATCCGCCTTCTGGACAAGAGTATCCGCCTATACGATCTGACCGAGTTGGGCATGCCGGCCAACGTCCTGGAGACCTTCGGGAGGCTGATCCGTATGGACCACGGCATCGTGCTGGTCACCGGGCCGACCGGAAGCGGCAAGAGCACGACGCTGTACGCGGCACTGCAGGAGATCAACTCGGCCGAGATGAACATCCTGACGCTGGAAGACCCGATCGAATACCGCCTCGAGGGCATCAGCCAGACCCAGGTCTCGGACCGCAAGGGCATGACGTTCGCCAGCGGGCTCCGCCACGTGCTGCGCCAGGACCCGGATATCATCATGGTCGGGGAGATCCGCGACCGCGATACGGCCCAGATGGCGATCCAGTCGGCCCTGACCGGTCACTTGGTCTTCTCGACGCTCCACACGAACGACGCGGCCGGGGCGGTGGCGCGGATGCTGGACCTGGGCGTCGAGCCATACCTGCTGGCCAGCAGCCTCCTGGGCGTCCTGGCCCAGCGCCTGGTCCGTCGGCTGTGCGTCCACTGCAAGCGCACCTACCAGCCGGCGGCCAGACAGTGGCGGCTGTGGGGCGTGGCCGAAGACGAGGAACTGATCTCCAGGCCGATGTACACCGGCGACGGGTGCGACGAATGCCTGCAGACCGGCTATCACGAGCGGATCGGCGTGTTTGAACTGCTTGAGGTCAGCGACCTGGTTCGCGAGTTGATCCTCCAGTGCGGCACAGCGGCGAGCATCAAGTCGGTCGCGATGACCCAGGGCATGACGACGCTGCGGACGGACGGCATCGCCAAGGCGACCGACGGGATCACGACGATGGACGAGGTGGCGAGGGTGACGGGACGAGACGAGTTTTAGATTTGCGATTGACGATTGACGATTCCGCGCGACGGGATACCGCTTGCGGTTTCGCGCGTCGTTGCCGTTATTCCGAGTTGACGAACATGGCCGTCTTTGAATACAGCGCGGTAGACCTGGACGCCTCGACGGCGGCCGGTACGGTTGTCGCCGACACGCCTCGCCAGGCGCGGGACATCCTGCGCGAGCGCGGGCTGACGATCACGAAAGTCCGGCAGTTAGCCGATACGGACCGGCCGAACTTCGCCCAGCGCCGCCGGGGAAAGAGGAGCCAGGCCCAGGTGGTGGCCTTCGTCCGCGAGCTGGCCACGCTGCTGACGGCGGGGATCCCGCTGCACGCGGCCCTGAACACGCTGGCCGAGCAGCACCGCAGGCACTTCAGGGCCGTCATCCAACACCTCTCGGACCAGATCGCCGCGGGCGTCTCCCTGGCCGAGGCGATGGGCAAGCATCCGACGTACTTCGACGAACTGTACGTCAGTATCGTCAGCGTCGGCGAGAGCACCGGCTCGCTGGAGGCGTCGCTGACCAAGCTGGCCGACTTCAAGGAGAAGGCCCAGGGCCTCCGCAGCCGGGTGATCACGGCGCTGATCTATCCCGCAATCGTCTGCGTGGTCGGCCTGGCCGTGGCCGTGTTCCTCATGACCAGCGTCGTGCCGAACCTGCTGGGCACACTCGTCCAAGCCGGGCGCGAACTGCCGGCCATTACGCACGTTGTCAAGGTCGCCAGCGACTTCCTCGTTGCGTGGTGGTGGGCGTTGCTGGCGGGCCTAGCCGCGACGGTCGTGGTCGTCCGCGCGGTCCTGAAGACGGCCCCCGGCCGGCTGGCTGCCGACAGCCTGGTGCTGAGGATCCCCGTCCTGGGCGACCTTGTCCGCAAGGAGACCACCTCTCGGATGGCCGTCGTGCTCGCGGCGCTGCTTCGCAGCGGCCTGGAGTTCGTCCAGGCCGTCCGCATCACGCGGCGGACACTCCGCAACGTCGTCTTTCGCCGCGCGATGGACGATTACGAACGCGCCGTGGCGGCAGGCAGCGACGTGGCAGGGCCGCTGCGGGCCTCGGGCGTCTTCAGCCCGATGGTCGTCCAGATGCTCGCGGTGGGCCAGCAGTCCGGGCAGTTGGAAGACATGCTCGAACAGCTCGCCGCGTCCTACGAACGGCAGGTGGCCACCGCCACGCAGCGCCTGACGGCCATGCTCGAGCCGGTACTCATTGTGCTCCTTGCCGTCCTGATCGGCTTTATCGCCTTGGCAACCATCCTGCCCATCCTGGAGGTCTCGAATGTCCTGTAGAGATGACTACAACCGCAGCGTCCCCACCGGGAAGGAGGCACCGTTGCCCTGTTCCGCATCCAAGCCCCGCCATCGACTACGGCGGACCGCCCGCCTGCGAATCGTCAATCGTCAATCGTCAATCGTCAATTCCCCAGGCTTTAGCCTAGTCGAGATCATGATCGTCGTGGTCATCATGGGCCTGCTGGCCGGGGTGGTGACCGTCAGCGTCCGCGGATATCTGACCAAGGCCAAGCAGGCGACGGTCAAGCAGGAAATCGCCACGATCGTCAAGGCCCTGGAGTCGTTCTACGGGGAGTACTCCCGGTACCCCACGGCCGACGAGGGCCTGCAGATCCTCGCCAGGCCCAGCGAGAAGTTCCCCGAGGCGCTTCTGGACCGCGACCCGGTCGATCCCTGGGGCAAGCCCTACCAGTACAACATCCCCGGCACGGACGGCCATCGCTACGAGGTGATCTGCTACGGCGAGGACGGCCGGGACGGCGGCGAGGGGGTGGACGCCGATATCAGCAGCAAGGACTTGAAGAAGAAGTAACCCTCCGGCGTGAGACGATTCAGCACGTACATCCCGAGCTTTGCAGACCACAGGCGGGCGGCCTTCAGCCTGATCGAGATGACGCTGGTCCTGTTGGTCATGTCGATCGTCGCCGGAGCGGTGACGATCCGCATGGAAGGGCCGTTGCATTCGGCGAGGATGGACGAGGTCATTGCGCAGATCGCCGACTTCGACCGCCTGAGCCGCCAGTATGCCCGAAGGCACGATCGGCCGGTGTTGCTGGTGGTGGACCTTTCAATGGGGCGTCTGAGGCGCTCCGGTCGCGGGGACGACGCCTACGGCCAGGACCTCGGCGAGCCGCTGGAGCTGCCCGAGGGCTATGCCATCGAACGCCTGCTCGTCCGAAGGCGGGACGTTCAAACCGGCAGCGCGTCGATCGCGTTCGGCCGCCATGGGCTGAGCGCCACCTACGCGATCCGCCTTGGCGGCCCCAACGGCCGGAGGCGATGGCTGTGCCTGACCGGTCTGGGCGGGCAGGCAATCGAGATGACACAGACCGATGAAAACGCGCTTCGCGACATCCTGGCGGCAACGGCGCCGCGGCGTAACGCTGGTTGAAGCCGTTGTCGGCACGGCCCTGCTGGGCTCGCTGCTTGTCGGCATCCTCCTGGCCGACGCCCGCCAGCGCCGACAGACCTGGCGGGCCGGCCGGCGGATCGAGGCCTGCGCCGTGGCCGATGAGCTGCTCGAGCAGTGGTGGCGGCAGCCCGACAGCCTGCCCCGCTCCGATAGCGGGTCCGTGTCCGGCCACGAGGGCTGGACCTGGCGGACCCATACGGCCACCAGCCGCGACGCCCGGCGGATGCGGGCCGAAGTGGTCGTCCTGGAAATCTTCGCCCCGGATCTGTCGCAGGCACAGGACTCGGCCGCCGCAGCCGTACTGTCGCGCGAGCCTGCGGCGCGGGTCGAGTTGCTCGTGCCCGACGGACTCCTGGCCGATCTCGACGCATCGGAGGCCCTCGAATGACCCGGTCCGGCCCCCATCGCGGCATGACGCTGATCGAGATGATGATGGCCCTGGCCATCGTCGGCCTGCTGACGGCCGCCGCCCTGACCGTAGCGACGAACCTGTCGCGAAGCCGGCGTCTCGATGCGACCAGGACGACCGACGCGGCGGTCGCCGAGAGCATTGGGGGCCTCCTGGCTGCTGATATCCGCAACGCCACGGCGTATCACCTACAAGCCGGCGGTATCGAACTGCAGGCCCGGGCGAGCCTGGACGCCGAGACCTTTGAGATGCGCCACCTGCCTGTGACGGTCATCTACGAGATCCGCGAGATCGCCGATGCCCGGTGGCTCGTTCGCAGGCAGCAGGCCGACGGCAAGGACGTCCTGAGCGAACTGGTCTGCCGGGACGCAGCGGCCGTGACTCTGCGCCCGATCGATGGCGATTCAAAGCGTTCTTCCGGGACGTGGCGACCGCTTCCGGCCTGCGTTGAAGTGGCCGTGACGTTCGAGGACTCCAATCGGCCGGCCGTGCGAGGCAGGTTCAGGACCAGGTAACACTCTATGAGGCCAGTGCCGCACAATTCGGGCTTCGTGCTGATCGTCGTGCTGCTGGTGATCGTCACCGCAGCGACAGCCCTGGCGGCCACGGTGCGCTACTCCTGCCAGCAGGCCCTCACCGCCGCCGAGAGGATGCGGCGGCTGCAGCTTCGCTGGGGAATGCTCAGTTGCAGGGCCGTCTGCCTGCCGCGTGCGGAACTGACGCTCCAGGACCGCCCGGCCACCGACTCGGGGCCGCTCGCACGCGTCCACCGCAGCGTCAAGCTCGGCGACATGACGTTCCACGTGATCGTCGGCGACGAGCAGGCCAAAGCCGACGTGAATCTCCTGGCCGCCCGGCGCGGCAGGCGCGGGCTGATCGAGGCCCTGCGAATGCTCCAGCTCGACCAGCGCCGCGTCCTTCAGACCCGCCTGAAGCCGATCGCCGTCAAGCCCAATCCGGCCAATCCGATACCGGCCGTATACGGGAGTTTCGAGCAGCTGTTCGACGTCGGCCACCCGTCGAAACTGGTCGGGACCGGCCGGATCGACAGGTACGCCTCCGACCGGATCACGTGCTGGTCCAGAGGCAGGGTGAACTTCAAGCGCGCCGACCGCCGCGTCCTCCGCGAGGTGCTCGAGGGGATACTCAACGAGACGCAGATCGACGCGCTGATCCGGATCCGCCGGGACGTTCCGGACTGCACGCTCAACGAGGCCCTCGGACAGCTGGACTTGAAGAAGCCCGTGCGCAAGGCGGCACAGTCTCTGCTGACGGACATGTCGTGGTGCCACAGCCTGTGGATCGTCGCCGAGGGCCGTTCGCGGAAGTGGTATCAGTTGCACGTCGCCAGAGGGGTCATCGAGAACGAGGAATGGAGCTTCGCATGGTGATGCCGATCCGCAAGCAGAAGCGCCTCTGGCTGCTGGTCAGCTTCGTCCTGGGCCTGGCCATCGTGGCGTGCCTGTGCGCTGCGGCGCTTCCGGTCAGCATGGCCGAACCGGCACGGAGACAGGATGGGGCAGCCGACGATCGCACCGCCCCGGACGGAGACGTGACCGGTCCCCTGAGCGATTACGCGGACATCTGGCAGCGCGACCTACGAAAACCCCTGCACGACCCCAAGCCCGTGGCCAAGGCCGCCAAGCCGGCCCCCAAACCGAAGCTCGCCGTTCGGTTGATGGGCACGGTGCTCGAGCCGGGCTTCACTTACGCGATGCTTCGCGGCAAGAGCGGCGAAACGAAGTTCGTCGGCGTCGGCCAGTCGCTGGACGGGGCCGAGGTCGTTGAGGTGGCCGTCAGTTCGGCTACAGTCAGGTTCCACGGCGACCTGATCACGCTGAAGATCGAATCCGAGGGGCAGCGCAGATGAGCGCCGAGGCATTCCTCATACTGTACGAGGAACACGGCTGGTCGGTCGCGCGCTCGGCCGGCGATGAGGTCGATCTACGCCAGGTCCCCATCGCAACAGACGCGGACCTTGCCGATCAGGCTGCTGGCGTGGCCGCCGTGCTGACCGAACTCGGCTACGAGGGCCACGGCGTCTGTCTCGCCCTGCCGGGCTGCATGGTCCTGACCGCGCGGATTGACTGCGAGAAGTTGCCCCGCCGCGACCGCCATGCCGCGATGCTCTACCGCCTCGAAGAGCAGTTGCCCATTGATGCCGAACGCCTGACGGCCGACTTCCTGCCCACCGTCGCAGGACGGGCGATGGGCCTGGCCGTCCAGACCGCCCAGGTCCGCCCGGTCATTGACGCCCTGACCGAAGCCGGCGTCGAGGTCGCCGTAGTCTGTCCCGCCGCCATGCTGGCCCTCTGGCAGGCTGCCCGCGACAGGAAGGACGGACCGCCGCTTGCCATCCTGGCATCGAACTCGCACGTCGACGTTTTCCGAATGGAACAGGACAGGCCCGCCAGTTGGCACTCACTGCCGGCGGATCCCGCCGAACTGGTTGACTGCATTCGCACCGAGATGCTCGTCAGCCCCGTGACCGATGGCAAGGTCGCCGCCGATCTGATCGGCACGCTCGAGGAGGCGACCGCCGACCTGTTGCGGCGCGGTGCGGATGTCGAACTGCTGGTGCATGACGGGCAGTCCTGCGACAACCTGGCCGCCCGTGCTGCAAGCGCCGCCCTGGCCGGCCGCGGCGCAGGCTGGGTGGACTTCCGCCGGGACGCCCTGGCACCAGCCAACGCCTGGCAGCGGATCGCCGGGCTGCTGCGCCTGGCGGTGGTCCTGGGCCTTGTCCTGCTGGCCGCCTTGGCCGGGACGTTCTGCTGGCGGGGACGACTATACGATGCCCTGGCGCGCGACTACGAGCGCCAGCAGGCCGACGTCTACCTGAAGCTCTTCAGCCACCGCAGGGCGCCGGTCAACGTCAGGAGCGCCTTGGACAGCGAGGTACGCCGCCTCGCGGGCATCCGCGGCCGGGCCGGCAGCGATTTGCCCGAGCAGATAGACGCGTTGGACTACCTCCGCCAGATTATCGCCGCTCTGCCGCCGGCGCTTCGGCTGCGGATCACGGATGTCCGCATCGGCGCCACGGGCATCCTCATCGAAGGCCAGGCCCGCGATCATACCGGCGCCGAGGTCGTTGCACAGTCGCTTCGGCGCGTGGGACTGGCCGTCGAGTCGCCCCGCACCGAGCGCCTGGCCCGCGGCGGCGTAGGGTTCACACTTGCGGCCAAGCCCGGTACGTCGGCGCAGAAGGCTGACCGGGCCCAAGGCCCGAGCAGGGGAGCAGCACCATGAACAGGCGGCAGACCATCCTGATCGCCGTTCTGGCAGGGCTGCTGCTTGTCGTTGTCTTGTGGGCGTACGACGGTATGGCCACCCAGCGCCGCGCCGCGCACGATGCCGCAGCTGATCTTATCGCCTGCCGGCGCATGGCCGGGCAGATCGCCGCGTACAGCCGCATGCCCACCGTGGCCGACGAGCACGAACGGATGGCCGCCCGGACCACCGGCCTGATCGAGTCGGCGGCCAAGGAGGCGGCCATCGATCCGAGTTGCCTTGACCGCATCATGCCCGAGCCGCCCAGGCGCATGGGCGATACGGCCTATAAGGAGAAGCCCACCCACGTCCTGCTGAAGAACGTCACGCTCAGGCAGTTGACCAGACTCATCCACACCGCAACCACGGGCGGCCAGGGCCTGGCGGCCTGTTCCATCCGCATCACGGCCCCGCGCCCGGAGGATACCGGGCCGCTGTGGACCGCCGAGGTGACGCTGACGTACCTGATCTACGATCCGCCGCAGACCCGATGACAAGGACCGACCCCATGCCACGCACACTGAAACCCCTGCTGTCGCTGATGCTCGTCCCTCTGGTGCTCGCCACAGCGGGCTGTGGCAAGCCCGGCCCGGCCGGCGGCGAGAACTACCAGACCATCTCCGAGGATCCCAACCGCGACACGGCCGCCGCCAAGGCGCGGTATGCCGAGGCCTTGGAATCGTTTGAGACTGGAGACCTAGCAGGTGCCGAGAGGCTGCTCAAGGCCGCGCTGGCCGCCGACCTGATGTTCGGCCCGGCCCACAACAACCTCGGCGCGGTCTACCTGAGACAGGCCAAGTACTATCTGGCCGCCTGGGAGTTCCAGTACGCCGCCAAGCTCATGCCCGACCAGGCCGAACCGCGAAACAACCTCGGCCTGGTCTTCGAGACCGTAGGCCGCCTGGCCGAAGCCGCCAAGTGGTACGACCAGGCTCTGGCCCTGGCCCCGGAATCGTCCGACGTCGTTGCCAACCTGGCCCGGGTCTACATCCGCACCAACCGCAAGGACGAGAAGACCCGTCAACTGCTGGCCAAGATTGTCCTGAAGGACCCGCGCCCCGAATGGGTGACCTGGGCCCGAGGCCAACTGTCCCGTCTCGGCCAGCCCAAGTGTCTACCCGAGATCACCGAGCCAGACGGACGGGAGTGATATTGCCGCTATATGCACAACTTGAGGTCCATCGGGTTTCTCGGAGAAAGTCGGATCGCACGTTGTCGCCGTCTCGGCACAGTGCTATCATAATTGCATCGTCCCGTGGGGAATGGCGGTGGGCGTATCCTCGGGGCGGGGTGGTCCTTTCGAACAACAGTTGTCTATACGGGAAGAACTGTGTCGCAGAAGAGTCGCAAACGACGAACACGGAAGCCAGCAGATGAGCCGGTCAGGCCCAGCAGTCCAAGCCCATTGACTGTCTTTCTTCGGCCTTTCCTTCTCGGAGCCGTGCTTGCAGGCTGCGGGGTCTTTCTGGCCACTCGAAGCAGCGTTTCAGCACCTCCGACCACAAAGACGGCCGGAGTTGTCGGCCAGCGCAGCGTCGGCCAACTGATCTCATTGTCCGATGAAGAGTTGGAGCAAGTCGACATCGTCGAGATGAACATCGCCGTGGCCCGGGGAATTCCCGGCCTGGAGAAGCTCGATTACGACACATATCGCAAAACCGTCGATAGCTGGACAGACCGGTTCCGGCGATGGTTGCCTACCGTCGAGCACGCCTTTGCCCAGGCTCCCGCGAAGTACGAGAACGATCTCAACTTCTTCCGCCTGGGGATGCTAGCGCAATTCCTCGACAAGCAGATAGGCATCGCCTACGTCGAGGAGCAGAAGCAAGCCCAGAATCGCGGCGCCAAGGACGTGCGGTACACCGACCCGGGCCATCTGCTTGTTCACGGGCTGATCGACACCAAGCGGGGCACGTGCGGGACGATGCCCACACTCCACGTGGCCATCGGTCGGCGCCTGGGCTGGCCGGTTGCCTTGGCCTGCGCCAACTCGCATTACGTCTGCCGTTACGATGATGGCAAGACGGTGCACAACATCGAGGCCACGGACACCGGCCGAGGCGGCTTCGCCGCCGGCAGCGATGATGATTATATGAAGAGCGAAGGCATATCCCGCCGAGCTGTCGCCGTCGGCTCGGACCTCCGCAAGCTCTCGGCCCGGGAGATGCTCGGCGTGTTCATCCAGGCCCGGGCCCGGCACTACGCCGACACCGGAAAGGCCATCCACGCCGCCAGCGACTACGCCCTGGCCCATACGCTGTTCCCCAACAGTCGGAAGATATACGTGGGCTTGGCGGGCAATCTGGTGGCTACCGGCGAGAGGCTCTTTGCTCCCAACGAACATGGCCATCCAGCCTCGCTCGGAGCGTACTTGGCAGGCCGCTACCTGTCGCCGGGAACGCCTACAGGCGCCACCGGCTCTGGTCGAACCCGTCGCCCCGATCCTCTGGCCGAACTCGAACGAATCAACGAACTGAATCGAAGGAACATGCAACGGCTGAGACACCCAGCCGCGCCGCCACAGCCCCATCGGCCGGTGGTACCGGGCGTGGTCCAGCCATACCAGCCTGTCGTACCGGGTACGGTGCAGCCGCATCAGCCTCAGCCACGAAGATGAGAACATGGATGATCTGGTAGAATGAAAGGGAGAATCATGAGACAACGAATCGCACTGAGCGCATTTGCCCTTGCCTGCTTCCTGGCATTGCCATCCATCGCTGAGGCGCGATATCGAGATGGAATGAATCTCTACGAGTACGTGCGAAGCGGGCCGGTCAACTATGTCGATCCCCCGGGTGAAGGGACGGTGGTCGCTTCGGGAGTTGAGATTGGACTTGATGGGGTTGCCCGGTATGATCCCGCACGTGATAACCGCCTATCGCATCTGAAGTCGGGCGCCCATAACGTCTGGAAACGGGATGACATGCTTACTGCACATAATGCGGGCCTCAAGAGCTATCGTACCTATCGCCCCAAACCACCAATAGTGATCCCTGCTCCTAAGCCCAAGCGGCCGCCTGTGATGTATGCCGCACCTCACATCGTAGACGGGCCTGGGGAAGGACACTGGCACTGGATACATGGTGAAGGGGCAACAGCCCACCTGGGGCCCGAACTGAAAGCTGCGGCGATGTCTCAACCGGGATTGCGTCGCTTCTTACGTAGAGTCGTGGATGTGCACGTCAAGTCGCTTGTGCCTGTGAGGTGCGGTCAGCCCAAGCGAACGACATCGATCAACAGATCAGGCATGTTCGAGACAGCTTTCATTGTGCCGAGTGCTGACGGGACCGGGGGGGAACGGAATCCAAACTACTCCTGGCAACTGAACTTCACAATTGGCGGCAATGTGCCCATAACCGCTAGGTTGAAGTGTGTTGCTTGGTCAGATACGGCAAGGGCCATTGACGAGGCCCTGATAAAGAGGACTGGCTACTCAGGCAAGGTCAAGGAGGGAGCCTGTGGATGTGCGGCATGGGTCAAATGCAAAGGGACGTATAGGCTTAAGAAGAGAGTCAATTTCATTGATAGACCCGAAGCATGGTATACTCCCAGTCGTGTATTCAACTTCGCCTTGGGGCTACCAGGAGCGATGCTGTATAAGCTAGAACACTTCTTCGACAGCAAAAGCACTGAGTTACCCAAGGCGTTCATGGCAGTCGCAGAATGGGACGCAAGTATCTCCACGACTACGCTGGTATTGGAACGCAAGTAGACGAGGCATGAGCGCTGTGCTGTCGACGCCGTCATCTTCGTTTGCCGGTGTTGGGCCTAACCAGATGATGTCGTCTGCGTGCACGAAGAGAG
>Ga0180432_10009031_pt1 | contig 12259 bp, 10 predicted proteins | sample SS_ome_10_FD_132414 | JGI IMG/M metagenome (GOLD analysis project Ga0180432, IMG submission 132414) | Hypersaline lake sediment archaeal communities from the Salton Sea, California, USA - SS_1_MS_2 metaG | ecosystem: Environmental > Aquatic > Non-marine Saline and Alkaline > Hypersaline >...
GATCGCCGGCCGCGCCGAACCCCACCCGACCACCGGTCTGCCCCAGTACGGTTCGCCGGTGAACGCGCGTCGTTTGACCGCGGCCACCTCCTCACGCCAGCCCACCAACCGGGGACAGGCCCGGCAGACGCTGACAGCGGCGTCCAGAGCGGGGAGATCGGCCACCGCGGCGGCCAGGTCCACCACCTCGACACCATCCCGGGCGACCGGTGTGGCGGCGGTGGCGGGATCACCCGGCCAGCCCGAACCGGGTGCGACGGGTGATGAGAACGGCGCACCGGTGCGCGGGTGCGGCCGGGGTGTCATCACCTGAATCTAAGCTGGCGCCGGTGGGAACCTCGCGGGTGCCGGGTCTGTTGATCCTGTCCTCGGCGTTCCTGGCCGCCGCGGGCAACGGCATCTCGCTGGTCGCCTTTCCATGGTTGGTGCTGCAGCGCACCGGCAGCGCCACCGAGGCGTCCATCGTGGCCGCGGCGGGCACCCTTCCGTTGTTGTTCGCCACCCTGGTGGCCGGCACGGCGGTGGACTTCCTCGGCAGGCGCCGGGTTGCCATGCTCGCCGATGCGATGTCGGCGCTGTCGGTGGCCGCGATCCCGGTCCTGGTGCTGACACTGGGCGCCGGGGTGCTCAGCACCGTGGTGCTGGCGGGTCTGGCCGCGCTCGGCGCCTTCTTCGATCCCGCCGGTATGACCGCGCGGCTGTCGATGCTGCCGGAGGCTGCGCGGCGGGCGGACTGGACCCTGGACCGCGCGAACAGCGTCTACGAGGCGACGTTCAACCTGGCCTACATCACCGGACCCGGTATCGGCGGTCTGCTGATCGCCACCTTCGGTGGTGTCAACACCATGTGGGTGACCGCCGCCGCCTTCCTCCTGTCGATCCTGGCGATGGCGGTGCTGCGGCTGCACGGCGCCGATCGGCCCAAGCCCGAGGACCGGCCCGGCGGGGTGGTGTCCGGCGCTCTGGAGGGGTTGCGCTTCGTCTGGCGAAACCGGGTGCTGCGCACCCTGGGCCTGATCGAACTCGCCGTCACCGGGCTGTACCTGCCGATGGAGAGTGTGCTGTTTCCCAAGTACTTCAGCGATCGCAACGAACCGGCCCAACTCGGCTGGGTGCTGATGGCACTGTCGATCGGTGGACTCATCGGGGCGCTGAGTTGGACCGTGTTGTCCCGATTCGCCCGCAAGCGCACCACGGTTTTAACCGCGGTCGCCACCTTCGGGACCGGTGCGACCATCATCGCCTTCCTGCCGCCGCTGCCGGTGATCCTGGTGCTGTCGGTCGTCATCGGGCTGGTGTACGGACCCATCGGCCCGATCTACAACTCGGTGATGCAGACCCGCACGCCCAGCCAGATGCGCGGCCGGGTGGTCGGGGTGATGACATCGATGGCCTACGCCGCGGGCCCGGTCGGCTTCATCATTGCCGGACCGCTGGTGGACGCCTTCGGGCTCACGACGGCATTCCTGGCGCTGGCGCTGCCAGTGCTGTTCATCGCCATCACCTGTTTGTGGGTGCCGGCGCTGCGGGAGCTGGACCAGGAGCCGGCCGACGGGTGAGCGAGTGCAGCCGTGCTGTTCGGCCACCGCCATACTCGGTTGCGCCGCCCGTTCGGGGTGCCCTCGGGTCGGCCGCCGGGTTCGACGCCGGGCCTACGATTGACCCCGTGAACCCCGCGCTCGCCGTCCTTGTCGCCGCACTGCCCGACGGCGTCGTCATCACCGATCCCGACATCCTTGCCTCCTATCGTTATGACCGCGCGGCGGACCCGGGCGCCGGGACCCCGATGGCGGTGGTCCGGCCGTCCACCACCGAGGAGGTCCAGGCCGTATTGCGCTGGGCCGGCGCCCACCGCGTCCCGGTGGTGCCGCGCGGTGCCGGCAGTGGACTCTCCGGCGGTGCCACGGCGGTCGACGGCGGCATCGTGCTGTCCACCGAGAAGATGCGCCAGATCACCGTCGACCCGATCACCCGCACCGCCGTTGCCCAGCCCGGCCTGTTGAACTCAGAGGTCAAGGCGGCCGTCGCCGAGCATGGTTTGTGGTATCCGCCGGACCCGTCCTCCTACGAGATCTGCAGTATCGGAGGCAACGTCGCCACCAACGCCGGCGGGTTGTGCTGCGTGAAATACGGCGTCACAACGGATTACGTGCTGGGCCTGCAGGTGGTACTGGCCGACGGCACCGCGGTGCGACTGGGCGGTCCACGCCTGAAAGATGTTGCCGGGCTCAGCCTTACCAAGCTCTTTGTCGGTAGCGAGGGCACGCTGGGGGTGGTGACCGAGGTGACCCTGCGACTGCTGCCGCCCCAGCGCACGTCGGCCACGGTGGTCGCGACCTTCGATTCGGTGGCCGCCGCGGCCGCATCAGTGGTCACCATCACCGGCGTGATTCGGCCGTCGATGCTGGAGTTCATGGACGCTGTCGCGATCAACGCCGTCGAGGATAAGCTCAAAATGGGCCTGGACCGCCGCGCCGCGGCGATGATGGTGGCCGCCTCCGACGACCGCGGCGAAGCCGGCGCGCAAGATGCCGAGTTCATGGCCGGCGTTTTCACTGAAGCCGGTGCGACGGAATGCTTCTCGACCGCCGACCCGGTGGAGGGCGAGTCGTTCGTCGCAGCCCGACGCTATGCGATCCCGGCCGTGGAGGCTAAAGGTTCACTGCTACTCGAGGATGTCGGAGTGCCACTGCCGGCACTTGCCGATCTGGTCGCCGGCGTCGCGAAGATCGCTACCGAGGCCGACCTGACCATCTCGGTGATCGCGCACGCCGGCGACGGGAACACCCACCCGCTGATCGTCTACGATCCCATGGACGAGGCGATGACGGCCCGTGCGGAAAAGGCGTTCGGCGACATCATGGACCTCGCCGTGGGCCTCGGCGGCACCATCACCGGCGAGCACGGCGTAGGCAGGTTGAAGAAGCCATGGCTTGCCGGGCAACTCGGACCGGAGGCCATGGCCCTGAACCGTCGCATCAAGACCGCGTTGGATCCCGACGGCATCTTGAACCCCGGCGCCTTGCTGTAACTGGGCGCTACAGCCGACGGCGCAGACCGGTGTCAGTCCCGGCCACCACCACCCGCACCGCCGCCACCGCCACCCGGACCGCCGCCCCCACCGGGACCACCGCCACCCGGACCGCCGCCCCCACCGGGACCACCGCCACCCGGACCGGTGCCGCCACCCGGACCGGTGCCGCCACCCGGACCGGTGCCGCCACCCGGTCCGGTGGACGAGCCGCCGTCGTCAGGCGTCTGCGGCGCACTTTCGGTGGCGTCGTCGAGCCTGTTGTCGTCGTCGCATAACGGGTCACCGACCACACAGGGATCTTCCCGCGGTGCAAGGAATCCGGCACCTGGAACCGCGGCGTCAACCGCAGCCGAAGGCGCGAATGCGGCAGCCGCACCAGCCGCCGCGATTGCCGCGATCAACATGCCCAGCGGGCGTGGACACTTGAGTGTCTTAGTCATCGGGTACTCCCCTTCGTCATCTCCGCGGCCAGTCACCGCTTCTTGATCTAGCGCGGCCCGAAACTGCCTCGAGACCGTATGGAGATCAGGCTAGGCGCTTTTGGCCCCTTCGGACCTTCGATCGCACGCAACGCGATTTGCGTTACTCACCTCGGCACTCATCTAGCCGGGCGAGCGCTGATTGACAAGTGGCTTTCAGCGTCGTACCGATAAGACATGATGGACTTCATGTCTCAGAAGCCGCGTTTTGAGTTGAGGGGCGGGTCCGGGTGGGCCGACCCATGGCCCGCCTACGCGGAGCTGCGTGACCTCGACCCGGTCCATCACGTGGTTCCCGACTCGGCGTCGTGCACCGGCCAGTCCGACGACTACCGGGTGCCGTCCGACGACTACTGGGTCCTGTCCCGGCACGCCGACATCTGGGCGGCCGCCCGCGACCACGAGACGTTCTCCTCCGCCGGCGGTCTGACCGTCAACTACAACGAGCTCGAGTTGATCGGGCTGGCGGATAACCCACCGATGGTCATGCTCGACCCGCCGGCCCACACCGAGTTCCGAAAGCTGGTCGCCCGCGGGTTCACCCCGCGACAAGTCGAGGCCGTCGAGCCCATGGTGCACGAGTTCGTCACCGAGCGACTCGGGCGGCTGCGCGACAACGGTGGCGGAGATATCGTCGCCGAACTGTTCAAACCGCTGCCGTCGTTGGTGGTCGCCCATTATCTCGGCGTACCCGAGGTGGACCGCGCCAAGTTCGACGCCTGGACCGAGGCCATCGTTGCCGCCTCCACCGCAGCGGGCGGGGTAGCCGGGGCGAGTGACGCCGTCCTGGAAATGATGGCCTATTTCACCGCGCTGATCGCCCTTCGGCGCACCGACCCCGGCGACGACACGGTCTCGCACCTGGTTGCCGCCGGGCTCGGCGCCGACGGTGACGTCACCGGAATGCTGTCCATCCTCGCTTTCGCCTTCACCATGGTCGCCGGCGGCAACGACACCACCACCGGATTACTCGGCGGCGCAGTACAACTGCTGCATCAGCATCCCGATCAGCGCGGCCGGCTTGTCGAGAATCCGACGCTCATCGGCGATGCCGTCGAAGAGTTCCTCCGGCTTACCTCGCCGGTCCAGGGGCTGGCGCGGACCGTCACCCGGGAGGTGACCATTGAAAATCGCACCATTCCCGCGGGGCGCAAGGTGTTGCTGCTGTATGCCTCGGCCAACCGCGACCAGCGGCAATACGGCCCCGATGCCGACGAGTTGGACGTGACGCGCCGGCCCCGCAACATCCTGACCTTCAGCCACGGTGCACACCATTGCCTGGGCGCTGCCGCGGCCCGCATGCAGTCCCGGGTCGCACTGACCGAGCTGCTCTTGTGCTGCCCGGAATTCGAGGTCGATGAGGACGGAATCATCTGGGCAGGTGGTAATTACGTGCGCCGTCCATTATCGGTGCCGGTGCGGTTCGGATAGCCGGCATGCCGGACTGGCTCGCTTCCCGGCGGATCGACGCCGCGTGTGATCGTATCCTCGACGCCGCTGGCGGCTTGTTCGCCGACCGTGGCGTGACGGCGGTGGGTATGAACGATATCGCCCGGGCGGCGGGCTGCTCCCGTGCGACGTTGTACCGGTATTTCGAGAACCGCACGGCGTTGCATACCGCCTACGTTCACCGGGAGGCCCGCGCACTGAACCACCGGCTCGCCGATCTGATCGCCCCAGTCTCTGATCCACGCGACCGGCTGATCACCGCGCTGACACAGGCACTGGCGCTGGTCCGCGAGAATCCAGCGTTGTCGGCCTGGTTCGCTCAAACGCCGATCGGCGCCGAGGCGGCCGAGGACTCTGATGTTGTTCAGGCGATGACGGCCGGCTTCCTACTCTCGCTGGACGGCGACGACGGTGCCGCCGCTGCCCGCCGGGCCCGCTGGCTGATCCGGGTACTCACCTCGTTTCTCACCGTGCCCGGCCACGATGCCGATGACGAGCGGGCACTGCTCGAGGAGTTCGTCGTACCGCTGATCGCCACTAGGAACGCACCCGGGTGAATCGGTGCAGCACCCACGCCACCGGAATGGTCAGCATCATCGTGCCGGCGAACAGACCGGCAACCGAGCCGGTGTAGACCCGCCAGTGCAGCACCTCGACCATCGCGATCTCCATCAGGATGAGGTGCACCAGGAAGATCTCATAGGAGATCTCACCGAGCCAGACCATCGGCCTGCTACCCAACAGCCGCGCGTACCAGCCACCCGGGGCACGCCCCGCCGCATCAGAGCCGCCCAACGCCAGCGGTGCGACCACGAGCGTGGCGATCACCGCGTAGAAAACCATCTTCACCAGCGCCTCTGTCAGGCCGGCGGGCGAGGTCGTGGGCTCCCCAGCGATCGGTGCCGAGGCGATCAGGAAGCAGATCAACGCCAGTGGAACCGCCACAAACCCGTAGGCCCGCACGCCCATCGCGGCCAGCACGGTGAGCATCATGCCGCCGATGAACCAGCTCAGGTAGCCCGGCAGCCACAGCCGCGCGCCGTCGGGTAGGAAATCGGTCGTGTGCACCAGCACCATCCAGGCCGGGCTGAGCAGCGCCAGCCCGGCGAGTCCGGCCAGCAACAGACCCGGCCGCCACCGGCGTCGGCATAAGAGGGTCAGCAGCAGATAGGCGATCATCGGCAGCACAACGTAGAACGCGACCTCGACCGCCAGGCTCCACATCTGGGTGAGGCCCTGGTGCAGGAGGGCGAACATGTAATTGTCGGTGTAGATCTGGGTGAGCGTCAGGTTGCGCGCCAGGCCCCACCAACTGTGGCCGGGGTTGGGACCACCGTCGCGGAAGTGATAGACCAGGTACGCCGCCAGCACCGTCACCGCATACGCCGGCATGATGCGACGAAACCGGTGCCAGGCGTAGCGGCTCAACGACGGGTCCGCCGATCCTGCCGCCGCGGCCCGTACCCAGGGGCCGAACAGCAGGTATCCGGAGAGCACGAAGAAGATCGGAACGCCGATCTCCATGCGTGAATAGACCAGCCCGACGAACCCGTGGGTGTACTTGCCGGTCGTATAAGCCGCATGGGTGAGCACCACCAGGATCGCGGCCACCGCCCGGACACCGGTTAGCGCGGGAACCCGGTCGACGCGGGATACGGCTTCCAGCCCACCCTGGTCGACGTAACCTCCAACGCCTCGAGCGGTCATTGCTCTCGGCGGCGCGGCTTCCCGCCGGTATTGCGATACGAATGCCCACCGCGATCCGGTCGCAACTCGATCAGAACACCCGAGATGCGAGTGCTGCCAAGCGCTTTCAGCGTCCCTGCAGGAAGCTTTGCGGGCAGCTCGACCAGGGAGAAGTCATTTTTTATGGTGATATGGCCGAAGTCACTACGGTGCAGCCCACCCTCGTTGGCGATCGCGCCGACGATCGAACCCGGCCCCACCTTGTGCCTCTTGCCCACCGAGATCCGGTAGGTGGCGAGGTCGTCGCGGACCTTACGGGCCGGGCGTTCACGCTCCGGACGGTCGGCACGCCGGCGTTCCGGCGGCGGCTCGGTCATCAGGAACTCGACACCGTCCCGGGACAGCAGGGCCAGTGCCGCGGCGATATCGCCCATCGGCACGTCGTTGTCGCGTTCGTAGTCCTCGATCAACCGGCGGAACATGTCGAAACCAGGCCCGCCGATGGCATCGGTGATCGAGTCGCGGAACTTCGCGACGCGCTGGGCGTTGACATCCTCGACGCTGGGCAGTTGGGTTTCGACGACTTTCTGCCGGGTGACCCTCTCGATCGACTTCAGCAGGTGCCGCTCCCTGGGCGAGACGAACAGCAGTGCGGTGCCGGATCGACCGGCCCGGCCGGTGCGGCCGATGCGGTGAACATAGGACTCCGGGTCGTGCGGGATGTCGAAGTTCAGCACATGCGAAATACGTTCGACATCGAGTCCCCTCGCGGCCACATCGGTGGCGACGAGGATGTCAATCCCCCGGGAGCCGCCCTCCTTCAGGGCGGCGATGGTCCGCTCCCGCTGCGCCTGGGCGATATCGCCGTTGATCGCGGCGGCCGAAAACCCGCGGGCACGCAGTTTCTCGGCCACCTCCTCGGTGGCCTGTTTGGTGCGGACGAACACGATCATCGCCTCGAACGGCTCGACCTCGAGCACTCTGGTCAAGGCATCCATCTTGCGAGGCCCGGCGACCTGGATGTAGCGCTGGGTGATGTTCTCCGCCGTGGCCGTTTTCGACTTGACCGCCACTTCCACCGGGTCATGCAGATACTTGCTGGTGATCTTGCGGATCGCCGGCGGCATGGTGGCAGAGAACAGCGCCACCTGCTTGTACTCCGGGGTGTCGGCCAGAATGCGTTCGACGTCCTCGGCGAAGCCCATCTGCAGCATTTCGTCGGCCTCGTCGAGCACCAGGTAATCCAGGTGCGAAAGATCCAGCGTGCCGCGCTCCAGGTGGTCGATCACCCGGCCGGGTGTGCCGACCACGACCTGGGCGCCGCGGCGCAGGCCGGCCAACTGAACGGTGTAGGACTGTCCGCCGTAAATCGGCAGCACCGTGATCTTCGGCAGGTGAGCGGCATAGCGACTGAACGCCTCGGCGACCTGCAGCGCCAACTCCCGTGTCGGCGCCAGCACCAGAGCCTGGGTCTGATTGCTGGCGGTGTCGATCCGGGACAGGATCGGGATGGCGAACGCAGCCGTCTTGCCGGTGCCGGTCTGGGCCAGACCGACGACATCCGAGCCGGCCATCAGCGCTGGGATGGTGGCGGCCTGGATCGCCGACGGGGACTCGTAGCCCACATCGGCCACGGCCTCCAGTACGGCTGGATGAATCTGCAGTTCGGCGAAGGTATTTGCCGGCGGCTCAGGGGTAGTCATCGCCCTGTGAGTGTAGTGCCTGTGCGCGTTGTTCCCGGTTCGTCGGGGTTGCTGACGGTACCGTGCCGACATGTCGTGGGATCGGTTGAGGTTTGCGGCGGCGGGGCTTGCGGTGGCCGCAGCGCTGGCGGCCTGCGGCTCCGGCGACTCGACGGTATCCAAGACCCCACTGCCATCGACGATGCCAGCGACGGCCACCGCGACCGCGCCGGACACCACTCCCTCGACGACGCCGACCACGCCGTCACCACCACCCCCCGATCCGTGCGCGGTGAACCTGGCCGCGCCGGCGATCGCCGAGGCCGTCGCCCAGCTGCCCCGGGACCCGCGCAGCAGGCAGGGCTGGAATCCCGCGCCGCTGGCGGGTAACTACAACGAGTGCGCGCCACTGTCGGCGGTCATCATCAGAGCCAATACCAACGCCCCCAACCCCACCACCCGCGCGGTGTTGTTCCATCTCGGCAAGTACATCCCGACCGGGGTGCCCGACACCTACGGGTTCAACGGGATCGACGCCACTCAGAGCACCGGCGACACCGTCGCGCTGACCTTCGCCGGCGGAATGGGGCTGCAGAGTTTGGTCAAGTTCCGCTGGAACGGCGGCGGCGTCGAACTGATCGGCAATACCGGCTGAAGACGCGGGCATTAGGGTCGGGGCAATGGAAACCACCGCCCGCCGCGGACCACTCCAATGGACGTTGCTCGCGCCACTGCTGGCATTGCTGGTCCTCGGCGTCACCTGGTCCCGTCACGACAACGCGGTGGCACTGAGCGTTATCGGCATCTTCCTCGTCGCAGCGGTGCTCGCCGCGGTGCACCATGCCGAAGTGGTGGCGCACCGGGTTGGGGAGCCATTCGGCTCGCTGGTGCTGGCGGTGGCGGTCACCGTGATCGAAGTCGGCCTGATCGTCATGCTGATGGTCGGTGGCGGCCCGGGTGCGGCCACCTATGCGCGCGACACCGTGTTCGCGGCCGTCATGATCACCCTCAACGGCATCGTCGGCCTGAGCCTGCTCGCCGGCGCACTGCGGCACCGCCTGGTCTCGTTCAACGCCTCGGGTTCGGGGTCGGCACTGGCCACCGTCGTCACCTTGGCCGGGGTGTGTCTGGTATTGCCCGGATTCACCGTCAGTCAGGCTGGACTGGACTACTCCCCCGCGCAACTCACGTTCGCCGCGGTCGCCTCGCTGACGTTGTACGGCGGCTTCGTGTTCACCCAGACCATCCGACACCGCGACTTCTTCGTGCCGGTTTCAAGCGACGAGAACGGCCATGTCACCGGTGTGCTGGCGGCCGACGCCGAAGGCCACGCCCAACCACCGTCCCGGCGCGAGGCCCGACTGAGCCTTGCGCTCTTGCTGATCGCGCTGGTCTCGGTGGTGGGCCTGGCCAAATTGCTGTCGCCCACCATCGAGACCGTCGTCACCGGGCTGGGTCTGCCCTATCCGGTGATCGGCGTGGTGATCGCCCTGCTGGTGCTCGCGCCGGAAAGCATCGCGGCGCTCAATAACGCCAGACGCGACCGGGTGCAGACCAGCCTCAACCTGGCCTACGGCTCGGCGATGGCCTCGATCGGCCTGACCATCCCAACCCTCGCGGTCGCGGCCATCTGGTTGTCCGGTCCCCTGACGCTGGGCCTGGAGCCCACCCAGATCGTGCTGCTGACCCTCTCGGTGATCGTCTCGGTATTGACCCTCGCGCAGGGCCGGGCGCTGGCGCTACAGGGCCTGGTCCACCTGGTGCTGTTCGCGACATTCCTGTTTCTGTCCGCGATGCCGTGAACGACACCGCGCCGACCGCACTGGCTCAGCGGTTGCGGGCCGCGGTGGGCGACCTCCACGTCAGTACCGACGCCGATGTCCTGGCCGGCCGCAGCGTCGACTGGACCGGCCGGTACCGCGGACACGCCCAACTGCTGGTCCGCCCCGCCGACGCCACCGAGGTGAGCGCGGTATTGACCGCATGCCGCGACCACCGCCAGGCGGTGACGGTGCAGGGCGGGCGCACCTCGCTGGTGGCCGGGACCGTACCCGAGCACGGCGACGTCCTGCTCTCCACCGAGCGGCTTACCGAGCTAGGTGAGGTGGATACGGTCGAACGCCGGATCCGGGTGGGGGCCGGGGTGCCGCTGTCGAGAGTGCAACACGCCGCGGCGGGTGCCGGACTGGTGGTCGGTATCGACCTGGCCGCCCGGGAATCGGCCACTATCGGCGGAATGGCCGCCACCAATGCTGGCGGACTACGCACCGTCCGCTACGGCGCGATGGCACAGCAGGTTCTCGGACTGGAGATCGTGCTGCCGGACGGGTCGCAGGTACGCCGGCATTCCGCGGTCCGCGCGGATAACACCGGATACGACCTGCCGGCCCTGTTCATCGGCGCCGAGGGGACACTCGGAGTGATCACCGCCCTGGATCTGCGCCTGTATCCGGTTCCCGCGAAACGGATCACCGCCGTGTGTGGGTTCGACGACCTCGATGCACTGGTCTCGGCTGGTCGCGCTCTTCGCGATCTGGAGACCATCGCCGCACTGGAACTCATCGACGGCCGCGCCGCCGGACTGGCCGCCCAGCATCTCGAATTGCCGGTGCCGGTGCCGGGCAGCTGGCTGCTCCTGATCGAGCTGGCCTCCGAGGCCGATCCCACGGAACTACTGGCCGATGCCCTCGGGGGTCTGCCGGTGTGCGGTCAGCCGGCGGTGGGCGTCGACACCCTGGGCCGGCAGCGGATGTGGCGGCTGCGCGAATCAATGGCCGAGGTGGTCGGAATTTTCGGACCACCCCTGAAATTCGATGTGGCACTTCCGCTTTCGGCTATATCGGCATTCGCCGCCGATTCCACCGCGCTGGTCGCGCGCACCGCCCACGAGGCCGTACCGGTCCTGTTCGGGCATATCGGTGAGGGCAATCTGCACCTGAACGTGCTGGGCTGCGACACCGGTCAGGAGTCCCGGATCTACACCGCCATGATGGAACTCATCGCGACCCATGGCGGAAATGTCAGTTCCGAGCACGGCGTCGGCAGCCGTAAGCGAGGTTATCTCGCGATGTCACGGCAGCCGAGCGATATCGCCGCCATGCGAACCCTCAAATCCGCCCTGGACCCCACCGGTTATCTCAATCCGGCCGTCCTGTTCGACTGATCCGGGGCTCGGAACTTGGGGCTTGGGACCTCAGCTCTCGGCATCGGCGGCGGAGGCCGGAACCTGCGGTGACCCCGGACCAGGCCGCACGCCACCCGCCAGGAACATCGCGGCCAGCACCCCGAAGAGCGCGACTGCCGCCGGCAGCAGAACCGACTCCGACATAGCGCTGGCGAAGGGCTCGTGCAGAGCAGTCGGCAGATTCAGTACGTCCGAATCCTCTCGCGGGTCGGCACCGGGCATGTCGGCGGCGATGCGGGAGGACATCAGCGCGGCCATGCTCGCACTGCCCAGTACCGATCCGATCTGGCGATTGGTGTTGTAGACACCCGATCCCGCCCCGGCCAGCCGGCTGGGAAGATTGCGGGTCGCAGTGGCTCCCAGCGGCGAAAAGATGAACGCCATCCCGGTACCCATAGCGGTAATCGGTAGCAGCAGCCGCCAGATCGGGGTGCTCGGAGTCATCTCCACCGACAGCCACAGCAGCGCGATGGCCAGCAACCCGAACCCGAACCCGATGATCGGTCTGGGGTGGGCACGGTCCACGAGCCTGCCGACGAATGGGGCCAGAACCCCGGTGGCAACGGCCATCGGAGCGGTCAGCAACGCCGCCCGGGTGGGGGTGAGCCCGCATACGGTCTGTGCGTAGAACATCAACGGCAGGATCTGCGCCGTCACCGCGAAGCCGATGACCGCGATTCCGATATTGGCCAGGCTGAAGTTGCGGTCGGCGAAGATCTCCAGCGGGATCAGCGGTTCGCGCGGA